>ERZ1370068.8308-contig-7173_pt1 | contig 39596 bp, 59 predicted proteins | sample MGYA00561227_ERZ1370068 | MGnify/ENA primary metagenome ERZ1370068 (study PRJEB38410, sample SAMEA6850437) | metagenome | study: Metagenomic assessment of the ecological functions of the soil: analysis of the soil microbiota associated with the... | reverse complement strand
AATTATGCCGTTCGTTACATGTGCTCTCAGAGGAGATCGAGGCCCTCCAGGATCTGAAATCGTGAACCGCTACGGGTTTAGACCGCATCATCATAGCCATCAGATCTTCGGAGTCTGCGCCGATTGCCAGAAGGTCCCGAAGGTCGAACGGGCCGGGGCTTCAGTCAAATAGCCTTCTCCGAAAAGCGAGTCAACCTTCTACAGCTTAAAGTTGCTCGTTTCCTGACCCCGCCTTATCATCTTTAACAGGTTCACTGCAAGCCAGCGAGACTCTCTCGAGAACGTCCGAACGAGGGGACCGAAAGGGACACCGCGGTCTCCCGGCGAAGAGAGTCTCTTTCAGACAGCCTGCCCGGTATCTGGAACAAAGATGGACACTCGCGCTCTTCACAATCGACACCATCGAAATTCCATTCCCGTTCCATTCGTAATTGGGCACCGGGGCGCTTCGGGTCTTTCAGCCGAAAACACTCTCACGGCCTTCCGACTCGCGATGAGCGCGCTTGGTGCGGACGGTGTCGAGATGGATGCGCAGTTATCGGCGGACGGTCAGCCTGTGGTGATCCACGACCGGCGCGTAGATCGCACAACTGGCGGAGTTGGTGCGGTGGCGCGATTCACTGCAGACAACTCGGGCAACTTGATGCGGGCGCATGGTTCCGTCGCAGAAGGTTGGCAGTGCGGCCACGCATTCGCGCTATGGCGGAGCAGGCGGTTATGGCAGCGGGGAAAGGGCGGCGGGCTCATCTCACGAGGCTGTTCCGACAGCTCGCGGAAGTCCCGAGTGATCGCTCCCGCAAAACCCGCGCGCGTCTACATCGAGTTGAGACTGATCCCACGAGACGAGGTTCTGCCTTGACCGCACGATTGCACTGGTGCGAAGCGGCGGTCTCGCGGATCGATCCACATCTGTTTGCTCGTTCGACCACGAGATCCATCAAAGACTTGCGAAAGTGATGGCGCCCGAGCCTGAAGCGGCGAGTGACCTTTCAATGACCGGGCGGACGCGGAATCATCGAGGCGGCGAGAAGGCTCAGCCGACGAGGTGGCGCTACATTTCGGCCTGGCGAATCTGAGAAGAGGTCAGGGTCCTGACGATTTGGGTCTTGCGGTCTCAGCGTGGACAGTGAACAGCAGGATCCTGATGCGCAGGCTCATCGCTTTCGGTGTCGATTCGATAATGACGGACTTTCCGAATCGGCTGATTGATGCTAGTCCACTCGCCGCGGCGGCCGCGGATGTTTGCGGGCCGTGGCGAGAGTCATCGCAGTCCGAAGAAGCCGCAAATGATGCCTGAGCAAGACAAACTCAATGACGCAGTGGATCGTCGCCAGACGAGGGTTCCAGATGATGTATGCGAGACGCAGCGGATCGTCTACCGCCCGCAGTTCGTCGTCCGCTATACAGCAGCTTCCGCCTGCGAGTTTGAGCCGCATTCGCATTCTTCGCTCACTGTAACCGCCGTGTTGTCAGGGTACCATGCGGACGAAGATCGGGGACAGTGACTTTGAGCTCCTCGGCGGGCCAAACGGCACTCACCAACGCAGGGGCAGGTCCACTCAGCATCCGTTCGCGAGATAGTGTTCGTCTCAATCGGTATAAGTTCAAGCCTGGTCGATGAGCTTGTCCACCGAACTCCGGCTGACGCGCACCACAGCGCCCAGGTAGCCTTTCCGGCACGAGCACTGTTCGCCCGAGATGAACTGATTGAAACAGCCTTTTGCGCTGTCTCAGGAATTTGAGGACGAGAAGGTTGGTCTCGGGGTGCGATGCTGGATGCCTGGTGCGCCAACGATCCATTTGCTACGCTCGCACCTGACCGTACGCAAGTCTGCGCGTATTGAACTATCCGCGCCGAGGCGGTCGATCGACGGTTGCGCCGGGCCGTCAGTTCTGCTCGACAGCTTCTCCCGTGGCTTGCGCTGAAGAAGCATCATCCAGCAGCGTATGTATGAGTTATCGCCGCTCGTTTATTCAAGCAGATCCTTCAGTGATCCATCTGCGAACCTGCGGCTGGAGCAGAGCTCGCAAACTGCTGGCGAAAAACGGCCCTCCCCATCGGTCGAGATCGCCGCGATGGTCCGGATAACGTAAAGTCCAAGTCACTTCCTGCCAAAGTATTTAAGTCCGTCTCCGGCGTAACTCCCTATGGCGTACAGGGGAGAGGATCCGGGATCAGGATCCAGGATCTAGGATCAGGATTTAGGATTTGGGATTTGGGATTTGAGGAGCTGGACTCTGGGAGAATCCTGCATCACTTCCATTTTCTAAATCACAAATCCCAGATCCTGGATCTGGATCCTGGATCCTAGAGATCCTTCTTACTTGCCTTATCTGGAATATCCGCCGGGGCGATGGCGAAGACTCGCTTGAGTCCCACTCGCGACCAAAGCCGCGACCTGAGGCCAGCTCGCGCCGGGTGATGATCCCTCATTCATTACTGCCCGCAACACATCGTTGAGCGCTGTCAACCTGGCAGCGCTTTGATCAACGGCTGCAGGAAGTCCGGAAACCTCGAGACGCAGAGAGAAGAACGTTCCGGACACCGAGCCACATAGGCAGCATTACGAAGGTTTCAAATCTGGCCCGAGAAACACACCCTCGATCGTCTTCGGCCCGCGAGGCCACCAGCAGCCTACCCTATTCCGGCAAAGTCACAGCGCCACGATCGCCACCGCCACAATCGCCAGATCGATCATCGACCTGCATTCGCAGCCACGAACACCAGCCACGCGAACACGACCACCGCGGCCACCTCGAGAAACAGAAAGACCATTCGCGAGCAGCATGAACGACAGCAGGTAGTGCGAGCGGCGCATCGGCGTCGCTGCCGCAACGCGCGTCTTCAACAGCTTTCTCGTGCGCGCCTGCCCCACCGCAAAGCCGAGTCCCCACATTCCTGTCTGCCCATCAGGTTCAACCCGCGATCAAGCCTCTGGAATCAGAAAGTCGATGTACCGCGCGCCCGGCTCTGGTAATCCGTCTCGTCGCGCGCTCCGGACGACGTCGCTGCTGGTTCATTAAGGCCGAGTTCCACGCTGGAGCGCGTCGGCATCGACAGTCAGGCGCGCTATCTCGGCTCTCAGGCCGCGTCGGATCAAAGCGGTATTCAGCCCGGGAGCGGCGCTTTCGTATCTGATGCCGCCGCTCTAACTTCCGCTCTGGGCTCTGATAATAGTGCGATCTTTCCGTTCGCAGTGCCTTCGCGGCCGCCTCGGTGTGAGCACGCCTCGATTTCTGGAGAACGCAGCGCTCCGCGCTCTCGCCGGCGGTCAGCCGGCGCCGTCCTCGACTGCGATTAGGATTTTCTGTGGGGCGGTGTTCAGACGCGATGCCCAGTGCGAAGGCAAAAGCGCCGGAAAGAGAAATACCAGAAGAGCGCTTCGGGTTCGCGAATGAATTCGCGCACCCTGGAAGTCGCTCGACGAGGGGATGGAACGCCGTTCCACCTTGCCCGACTGTTCACCCGTGCGAATGCGGCCGCCCAGTTCTGTTGCAGCTTCTCGCTTGAGATCGCTGATAATTCACCTTCGACTTCCAGCCATCGCGCAGACCCTCCCGTCAGGCTCACGAAAACGTCCTCAGTGTCGCCTGATGTCGTCAACGCGTTACCAGCTCAACCTGTTGGCTCTTCGGTTTCCCGCCCAGGCGCAGGCCCAATGCACAGTTTCCGATTTCTGAAACGGTAAGCGAGTAGCGCGTCATTTCCGGACCCTCACGTTGCCGACCGACCGCCGGGGTCGGAGAGTCCGCTGTCCGCAGAACTGACCCTGAACGCTGAACTCTATGCAATCTGGTCGGCGCCCAGAGAAGCGACCGGCGCTGCCGGTTGTTGCCGGAGAGAAGCGCGAGTGCTCGGACCGTGGTCCATTATTGCAGCCCGGTCACGCACGGTCAGCGCGGCCTTCTTCCATCTTGACAGTGAGTTGTCGGGATGATCGTTGCCGCCGCCGGCGCATGAAGCTATCTCGATTATGCCCCAGAGTTTCAATCGCGCCTGGGGATCGAAGGCCCCGTCGTCGGCTCACGTGCGAAGAGCAGGTCAGGGTCGCTCACCGGGCGCATCGCGACGGCGAGTCGCTGCTTTCTGACTTACGCCCGACAGCTTACCTACGCGGCCGTGCGCTCTTCTCCGTCGAGTTCGACATGCTCCGAATCACCTCGTCGATTGTGTGACCTCGCTTGTAGAAGCTCCGAGAAATGCCCCTGAGGTCTCTTCCACAGTGAGCTTGACCGGCGAAGCTGGCGTCTCCTGAAGCTGTATTCCGAGCTCTCTCACGGCGCAGGCGCGAGTCACATCTCCGCGTCCCCAGCGCGCTGTCAAGCACCTCAACCGTGCCTCCGTCCGGGCATGGTCCGGCCCTTCCGATTATCTCGATGGTTTTTGTGGTCTTGCCCGCGCCGTTCGGGCCCAGGAGACCGAAGCACTCGCCGCGTGTGCTTCAGGGGTCCAGCCATCGACCGCGGTCACATCGTCACATACCGCTTCACCAGCCCTTTGCACTACCGCCGCAGCTGCTGTTGCCCCATCGGTACGAACTGCTCGCGCTGTCACAGTTGATTCCATGAACGCTTTATCACTTATCACTGATCCTTTTATCACTGGTCGCTGTCTGTTGTCATTTTTATCACTTGCCATCATTTATCGCATTCATTTATTGTGGTCGGTTATGAGGTGTCTGGCTAATGGCGACACTGTCAGAAGTGACGAAGCGACGAATCATCGGTGACAAATAACAAGTGACGAATGACAAGTGACGAATGACAAGAGACGAAATGACAAATGACAAATGACAGGTGACGAATGACAAATGACAAATGACAATGACTGACAAATGACAAATGACAAATGACAAATGACAAATGACAAAATGACAAATGACAAATGACAAATGACAAATGACAAATGACAAATGACAAATGACAAATGACAAGTGACAAATGTAGCTAGCTAACCCGCGAACACATCTCCCCTCGCTCCGTTCACCACTTTAGGCGCATGGGAGGTCCCGCCGGGCCACTTTGCCGGAGTCACGGACCCTCACGCTCTCTGCTTTCGCCGGAGTCGCCTGGGCGACCTGCATCGCGCGCCAGCGTTCCTAATCGCACTCGCAGGGAGGGAAGCAACATCGTAGTGTCGGACGCCGGCTTTTCTGGGTTGGTTTTGCGCCCTGAACATCAAAGGGATGGGAGATTCGCTTCGACGGCGCCGACGTATTCACGTTACGGCGGGGGCTGGAGAAGAGATGGGACGCCGGTTGAAATGTGCCGTCGCAAACGAGTTGGGCCGGCTCTTGCCAGGTGTCTCTCCGGGATTCCGGAAGAGTGGGTGCGACATCTCGATTCAAAGCGTTGGGGCCCTATGCTAGCCGGGGAGACGAGACCCGAGAGCTTCCGTTGATCGCTCCGAGGCCTTCGGCTACTCGCACGCGGACGAGGCCGGTACATGAGCCGCAGCGAAGGATGCGAGTTCCGGATATCGGGCCAGTCCCCTTCGGGAGTCGCGATTCCGGCCGCTTCAGTCATTTACCGGCGTCACCTATCGCCTGACCGTCAATGGGAAGCCCTCGGTTCGGTATGCCGAGTTGAGCAGTATCTTGACGAACAGGGAAATTCACGAGGCCCGGTCCTTAGCGATGTACGACAAGCCGTGCTGACAATTCGCCGGCGGCAAGGCGATGGTCATCGATCCGAGCGATCCAGCACTCGCGCGCAGCGTCCGGGTCGTTCTTCTATGAATCCAGTGGTCTCCCCGCAGGAGTTCGAGCACATTAGTAAGCTGGCCTTGAAGCTCACTCCGGATAACAGGTCAATGCCGCGATATCCGATGCCGAACAGGACCTCAAGTTATCGGCTGCCTGGCTAATCGAGAATGCGGGCTTCAAACGCGGCCACATTCACCGAAACGTCGGCATTTCGTCAAAGCATTCCCTCGCAATCATCAACAGAGGCGGTGGAACCGCGACCGGGTTGCTGGAGCTGGCAGAAGAGATCGGGGCCCAGGTCAAAGATCTATTCGAGGTTAACCTCTCACCCGAACCTATCTTCCTTGGATTCTAGGAAATGGAGACAATCACTATCCCTGACGAGTTTCGCAGATGATCTGAAACGAGTCATTTCGTGATTACGCGGTCTCCTTCTTCTCCAGCGCGACGCCGCTCCAGAAATATGTGTGTGGGATCCGCGAATTCGTGTAATTCTTGGCTTGACTCTTTAAGTTCGGTTGCTTCTGTGGAGTCATATAATCAGAGATGTAGAATGTTACGAACCTGGCCCAATACAATTCAGCCACGAAGAGCTCTTCGATCGAGCGGTATGCCCGGTTGCTCCAGTGGTCGATGAAACTGGCCAGTGGCGACCGCCAGCTTGCCGAGGACATCGTCCGATGATGCCTTCATTCAATTCACGCTCGGGCGGCCGGACCTGAACAGGATCCAGAATCTCGATGGCTATCTCTGCGCGACTCTACGCAACCGATTCCTCTCCCACGTGCGCCGGAGCGCCAAATCTCCTATCGATCGCCTCTCGACCGTCGATTACGATTCGGCTGAAAATCTCCCTGCGCGCGAGCGATCAGCGCTCCGTTATGCAGCGGTTCACGAGGGCTTCACCTGATCTGCCGTTATGCGTGTGAACGCAAGAGACGTCAAAGGCCGGCAGCGTTTTGATCCTTCGCTTCCATTCACGCCTATTACCCGACCGAGATAGCTCGAATAATGAAAAGGCACGCGCCAGGCTGTAGAACATTTGATTCGCGCCTGGCCTCGACTCAGAGGTCAAAGCTCTATGTCGAGAGCCCCAGCACCCTCAGCCCTGCTCCGAGAACGTCCGCATCGCGAACCAACAGGCAATATGATGGCTTGATCATGTGCCGGAAGATGGGAGATCCTGAGCGAAGCTTCGCCGCGAGACTCGTAGAATGTAAAGGCGAGGATTGTTCATCTCGTCAAACGCCTTAGAAGGATATATAGCGACCAACAAACCATGAGACCGTGAACTGCAAGGTCCTCGCCCACATCGTGAGCTGTCGCGCTGCTGGATTCGAGCGCCATTAGCGAAGTGCTCGAACTGGCGCTCTCCGCCGATCGCTATCCGACAGATGGCCGGACCCTGGCCGCCATCCGGCAGGGGCGCAAATCCCCAGTCAGTTGGAAGACAAAGCCGCCTGCGAACGGAAGAGGTCGTTGAGCACCATCCAGCCAAACTCATCGTAGCGGTGAACGGTTTCTTTGTCGGCGCACAAGCGGTCAGCTCTGGAATCAGCGATCTCACCCTCAGCGTGAACGTGGATGAAAGGATCGGCTTTGTCGATATTCTCAGCGACCAGGGGCTCCTCACTCCTGGCGCTCAACGGTCGAGGCGCCCCCTGATGGACCCGTCGAACAAGCCGCGGAGTCGAGTTGAGCGCTGGTCGTTCACTACAAGCAAGCCTGACGCTTCCTCACTGCACAGCCAACTCTCCAGGTCGTCTACAGAGATCCACATTTCCTGGAGGCCGCAACTCATAATGCTCCAATCTGGGAAGAATCAGCACTAGCCGCGGAGCTGATTTCGGAAACCGCTCCCTCGAGCGACAGGTTTTTCGCCTCGCCGTCCGATGACGACGACACGGGACTGGCTCGACCGGCTACGCCAATCGGTCAATCCAGGCTTCTGGTTGAGACCCGGTATTATTACCGCGGCGCTCACGTCGTCAGTAGCTATCGCCGTGTTCCTCTACACCGGGACACGCCCCGTCTCAGCCTCTCCAGTTGCTCGCGCGCGCGGACTCGCTGAGCAGGCGTTTTTGAATACTCCGGCACGGTAATCCACCGCTCGATGGCTCTGGAAGTCCGGGACTCCTCGAGCAGAGAATCGGTATCCCGCAAACGAAATCGAGGTCTGGCAGACTTCAGGCGCCGATACACCCAGCCGCAGAGTTGTGCATGTGTACGACGAGAGTGGGGAAGCTCGAAGCGAGTGAATGGACACGGCCCGACGGCTCGCGCGCTCTCTATCGCAGCGGCCAGAACGTCCGCGGCGAATCCACCCTCAAGGCGCTTCCTGCTGACAGCAATGAAATGTGGCGGCTGCGATCTGCATCTGCTCGCGACTTTCTCGGCCGTTGTCGGGGACGTCACTCATGCGAAGGTCGATCAGCAAGCAAGACTTTTGTCATCAGCTACGTCGTCCCCAACGGAGTTAGCAGTTCAGGGCTTGTACAAGCAGCCTTGACGCTTTCGAAGGTGGGGACCTCCGCGCTATCGAACAGAGTTTCGTGGTCCAGCACGGAGCTGAAGGCTCGAGTATGTATTCGAGTGAGAGCGGCATCGAACGCCTGAGTCACCGGCGCCCCACCGGGATGCTCTCAGCCCCGGTGTGGAAACAGGCGGACTCGGAGTCCCGCGCGCAGTTCTGACGCCTCGCAGCAATCTAATTCATCCGCGGCAACGATCCCTCCGAGCCTGGTCGGCTTCGGCCGACCTCGAGGTGGAGGTCGCGTACCTGCTCGATCGCGCATAAACGCCACAACGGGCGACAGGTGGCGCTCACTCGCGTTCCCGAGTGAGGCTGCCTCGTGAGTGGAATCGTCGACACCGACCGGCGCTAAAGGCAGAGATTCTTGAAGCCCTGCGCCCGGTATCTATAACCGCGCCGTCGGATAGACCTGAGCACCGTGGCTGCGAGGCGATGAAGCGGAAGTACGCCTTTCCGTCGAAAGGGCACCACCCAAAGAAATTGAGCTTTTCGGAGTCCTCCACTCTTCCGATCTATACCGAGTTGCAGGCCTACTTCGCGCGACGCGGCGTTGCGAGCGAACAGATCGAGGCGAGATAAATCGGCTCACCACACGTGTGCTCACTCTGTCACGCACTGCGCTGGAGTCACGCGTGGGCGCTCAGGCGCCTCGGCGCGCAGTTCAAACCCGACGCTTCACTGACTCCTGAGTCCCGAGGCTCAACAAAAGCGATTGTCGATGCTACGCGAAGCATGCGCGGCTCTTCGCCAGCAGGACCGAGAAACTGCGTTCCGAATTGCAGGCGATTTTCGGCGCATCGGCAAAAGGCTTCGAGGGAGTGCACAGCTAAGGGATGGATCAGGTTGATGCGCGCCCATCGACGGGGTCACTCAGGGGACCTCGGCCAACGACCGCGCGGAGTTCAGTCAGCATTCACCATTTCGCGCGAGCGAGCGGCCAGGTTTCAGGACACCGGGCTCGCCGCGAAGACCTTCGAATCGCTCAGGCGCGTTGAGAGCCTGGCGGCGAGGATAACAGAGTTCAACAAGTAGACCCGCCCCGAGCACTGGATTGACTAAGGGGTGATTACAATGACCCGCCCGAAGGCTTTCCCGCGCCGCGCTTGCAATAACGATGCTGACGCCCGATCGCTACGGGATCGCGGCCCGGGTCCGGTTGTCGCATCGACCGCTGTCCGCGACCAGGAAGCCACGGCCAGTGTGAGCGGCACGATCGTCGACTCGACAGGTGCCGCGATTGGCGCCGCGAGATCACGGTGGTCAACGAGTCGCGGGATTCGACGGACGGCCGCTACGCAACGATGAGGTTTTCTTCACAGTGCCCTTCCTTCTTCCGGGAATCTACATTGTGACCATTGAGGATGCCGGGGTTTGGCTCGGTGCGAATTACGGGATTGGCGGCTCAAGCGGGGATGAACTCAAAGATCGAGATTTCGCTTCAGGCAAAGGGCACGGCCGAGACGATCACGATTCGGGCCCGGAACAATCGAGTCGAGACAAGCGACGCGACTTTGAGGTATTCGATAACTCGGGAGCAAGCCGCGGCCAGTCCGGTGATCGCCACAGCGGTTGGCAGGTCTCGTTGAACTCAGTTGGGATGGTGATTCCAGGGGTCTCTCCAGGTTTGGACCCTCGTGGAGAAGATCTGATCGTTAACGGTTCGCGTCACGCAGTTGAACGTTTTTTATGATCGACGGCGGGGACAATAACGACTATGAGTTGAACAAAGCCGGAGCGCCGCTTCCGAAGTCCGGACGCGCTTCAAGAGATCACGGTTGTCACCAACAACTTCAAGGCAGACCTCGCAGGCGGCGCCGGGGATCGATCAACGCGGTCACCAAGTCAGGCACAAATGAACCTCATGGCAACCTGCGTTATCTGACTTCGAATGAAGCCTTCAATGCGCGCGACTTCTTCTCGCGCGGTCTCCTGCTATCCCAAGCAACGGGATCGGGTCAAAATGATTGGCGGGCAGCTCGGAGGGCCGGTTGTTATGCCCGGGGCTCTATTCGGGAAGGGACCGAACTCATTTCTTCTTTGACGTCGAGCGGAATAAGCTCCGACTCCAACTCTGGCTCTATTTTCCCGGTCGTGGTTTCGGTGGGAGGCGTCCCGAGTGCCGCCGCGAGGGTCGGAGACTTCAGCGCTCTTCCGCCCGGGGATCCCGCTCATCGCTCGCCGCTGACGCGCCCAATCGATCCGCGGACCGGTCTGCCTTTTCCAGACGGCAAGATTCCCGCAAGTCGAATCGACCCGCTCGCGCAACTCTACCTCGATCGCTTTATTCCGAAACCCGGCGACAATCCATTCGATCGTAACGCCACACGAGGTTCGGGAAGCACACAGGCCACGGTGCGGGTGGATCAACAGCTCGGCAATGCAGACAGCCTGACCGCGACCTACTTGTTCAACAGCTTTGAGAATACGCGCGGCGAGATTCTCCTGCCATTCGGCGAGTACAGGCAGAGGCTGGTTAGCCATGCGTTAGTGGGACGTTGGACACACACACTCTCGGGGACCACCCTGAACCAGATAACCGGGACATTCAGTCGATTAAACCAGCGGAACCGCGACGACGCATCCGGCTTCACAGACGTTCGACCGTCCGATGTCGGCTTCGACATTAATCCTCAAACAGACAAGTTTCTGGCCCGTTCCGGCAGTGTCGGTGTTCAGCATGCTGGGTTCAATTCGCGTCGATACTAATCTCATGTTTCCTCGGAAACTCCAGGGCGGATGCTGGGCAAGAAGACGCTGGCTCTCAGAGGACGACCTCACGCACAGCCGTGGCGACCATAGATTCGGCATCCGGAGCAGCGTGCGAGTCTTCGGCCTGAGAAGGTTCGATGCGAACGACAATGGACATTTCGCGTTTTCGGACTCGGAGAGCAGAGAGAATGGAATTGCCGATTTCTTGTTGGGCCTGCCATCCAGATACTCACGCAATCGACGGGAAATGCGCAGTTTGGCAGCCAGTGAGTACTCTTTTCGCCTTATGTGATGGACGACTGGAGGAGTGCGCCCGAATCTGACCCTGAATCTTGGACTCAGATATGAGCTGACGCCGCCGATAATCGACAGATTGAACCAGGTCACGGTATTCAGGCCGGGATATATCTCTGCGAGCGAGTTCCCAAAGGCGCCGGTGGGTCAGCTATTCGCGGGCGATCCCGATCCCATCCTCGGAACGGTGCCGCGCGGAGGTTACCCTACCGACACGAACAATCTGGCCCCGCGTCTGGGACTCGCCTATTCCCTAATTGCGAGCGCGGTTGGTTGCATGCCTTGGTGGGCAACGGCCGGACTTCCATACGTATTGGACTCCGGATTGTTCTACGGCGCGACGTTCGGAGCCAACTTCTCGGACTTCTCATTCGTCCCGCCATTCAGCTCAAGCGTCTTCCTGGATAACGCGCCTGACTCGGTGCGGGTTGGGCCGAGGCTGGGAAGTTTCCCCATCCGTTCGCTAACAGCGGTAATCCGTTTCCGATAGGCGTAGAAGGGCGCGGATTTGATTCATACAGCGCGGTCCAAACAACCGACCCTGCCTTTCGGACAGGTTATTCCTACCACTACAACCTCTCCATTCAGCGCGAGCTGCCATGGTCGCTTCTGGCTGAGGCGGGCTATGTCGGCAAAACAAGTTTCAAGACCGAGCGCCAGCATATGATCTGAACCCCGACCACTCCGATTTCATTCGGGCGGGTTCGGTGAGCCCTACCCTACTTCATCTACGTGACATCGCAAGAGAGCTCAGGGGCGCGCTCGCTTTGACGCGCTTGAACTAAGGCTCTCCAGAAGGTTCAAGGACACTCTCTTTCTTGACGGCTCATACACACATTCAGCAAAGCGTTGGATAATGCCTCGGGTCCTCGCAGCATAGGCGCCGGCGCTGACTGAAGGCGAGCCGCAAGATCCGCTGACCACTCTTGCCGAGCGACTTCCTCTGGGCGCGTTCATCTTTTCCGATCCCGCAGGCACAGCTTCGCGGTCAGCTATGTCTACACTCTACCCAGGTTCGGATTTGGGCGATCTCGCACGGCGCCTTCCTCGGACGTTGGCAGATCGGGAGGCATCACACAGTTTCGGTCTGGGTTTCCGATTGAGATCCTCGGCGCCTTCCCGGCGAACTTGAACTTCGCCTCAGCAAGGGGCCGATCTGGTCGGGCCTTACCGGACGTTGAACCCGCGCGAAGTTCACACCTTTGAGGTTGGCGGCAGGACGGTCACAGGTAACTTCCTGTTTGACCCACATCGTTCAGCTGATCCCGGGGATCGAGATCGGGTCGCTTGGCCGCAATGTGATCTCGGGGCCGGGGATCAATCTCCACCTCGCTGTCGCTCTCGAAGCGAGTGCGCATCCGGGATTCGCATGAAGCGGAGCTGCGTGCGGACATCCTCAACATTTTCAACCACACAAACTTCTCCCGCCTCGACCCAGTTCCTGGACAACGACAGTTTCGGACAAGCCTCGAACACGCTTCCAGCCAGAAGGATTCAGCCTCTCTGCGATATCGATTCTGATTCTCGCTCTTCGCGAGTATCAACGTCCGTACGAGGAGTACTGGCCGACCCTCAACCACGGCCAGTTGACGGGGATCATCGCCCTCGCGGTCATAGTCGGCTGCCGGTCGTGAGCGCAGTTTTTTACACTGCACACCTGTAATCTTTACCTTTGGAAATCGGTATTCTCCCGTACCGGGCCTTCGCTTAACCCTTACAGGCCATCATGCAATTGCAGCTTTCAGTCGATCGCGGCATCACGCTTGCACCACGCTTATTCCGTAAACTTATGGTTCTTACGTGGCTGCTGTTTGTGTGGGCGGCGACCACGGAAGGAGGCGGTGCGGCTCAGTTTCGTCGCACCGCCTTAATCACACCCGTGGGAGAACAAGAACATGAACAAGAGACTCGCAGCATTACTCAGTCTTAGTGCGCTCGTGGTCTTGAGTTCGGGGGCCTGCGCAACCAAGAAGCACGTCCGCAACCGCATCAACGAACGCGTCAGCACCGCTCGAACAGCGCACAGGCGAATTAGAGGAGACTTCGCGACGCAACACTCAGGATATCGCGCACCTTGGCGAGGATGTTAAGGATGTTCGCGGCCGCGCGGATCGTGCGCAGTCGCAGGCCGACGCTGCACTGGGACGCGCGAATGATGCCAATACCCGCGTCGCAACAACTGAACAATCGGTTTCCGATCTCCGGACAAACCTGGATCGCTATACTGTTCAAAATACCGCAACCGTTAATTTCAGGTATGACAGCTACGAACTTACGCCCGAAACAAAAGCGGCACTCGACCAGTTAGCCGCTCGGATAAAGGATCGTGAAAACTTCATCCTCGAGATGGAAGGATTCGCCGATGCCAAAGCACTGATGCGCTACAACTACGCACTGACGCAGAAGCGAGCTGATGCCGTGAGGCGTTACCTGGCCGAGCATTACAATGTCCCATTGTTCCGAATGCATGTGCTCGGCCTTGGAGCAGCTCGCGCTGTAGCAGACAACAAAACTCCTGAAGGAAGAGCTCCAGAATCGCCGAGGATTGAGTACGATTGCTGACTCGAACAATCAGCAATGGCACGACGGCGACCGGTACCGGGTCGTCGTCATCAGCAAACGCGAGGCCATAAACCACCCTCCCGCTGCTGATTCCCGTCGGGTAGCACCACAGCGCCCCGCTTCTGTTGCTGAACGTTGCTTGGGCATAAAGAAGCGAAGCAACGTTCAGCTTCAGATGGAGACGCGCCAAAACACACCATCCCCATTACTGAAATCGCCTGTCGCTTCCTGCCCAATGCTCGCAAGCCCATGTTCGCTCAACTCGCGCGCGAGCTGGATCAATCTCCAGCCTCGCGGCTGCTTTGCCGCATGGTCAGAATGCGATCGGCTTCGCGCTTCGCAATCTCGAGCAGCGCGAGATCCCGGATGATGTTTCCAACTCGGAATGTTGGCACGCCCGCCTGACGAGTCCCCATCACTCTCGCCCGGTCCGCGAAGCTCCATATCCTTCTCGGCTATCTTGAAGCCGTCACTCGTCTCTTCCATGATCGCCAGCCGCTCGCGCGCGTCAGACGTTCGCTTGTCGCCTGCCAGCGGAATGCAATACGCCTGCTCATCTCCCCGGCCGACTCGTCCCCGCAACTGATGGAGCTGCGACAGGCCAAACCTCTCGGAGTGCTCGACGAGCATCACACTGGCATTCGGCACATCGACCCCGACCTCGATCACAGTAGTTGCGACCAGTATCTGTATCTCTCCTCGCCTGAACTCCTCCATCACCGTCGCTTTTCCGGCTGCTTCATCCGGCCGTGAATCAAGCCGACCCGAAACTTCGGGAAGACTCCGGCCTGCAAGTGTTCAGCCATCTGCTTCGCATTGAGCAGATCGAGCTTCTCCGATTCCTCTACAAGCGGATAGACGATGTAGACCTGTCGGCCTTTTCGAATGACCCCATCCAGAAAATGATAGATCTTGTTGCGCGCGTCCTCGCTTCGCACCTTTGTAATTACCGGCTTACGCCCAGGCGGCATTTCGTCGATTATCGACAGGTCCAGGTCGCCGTAAACAGTCATTGCCAGAGAGCGCGGAATAGGAGTCGCCGTCATCACCAGCGTATCGGGGTTGTAACCGCGCTTGATTAACTCAGCGCGTTGGAGAACGCCGAAGCGGTGCTGTCTCGTCGATTACCACCAACCCGAGCTTATGAAACTGAACCGCATCCTGAATGAGAGCGTGCGTTCCAATGACCAGGTCCGCCTCGCCGTCCGATATCGCCTGCTGAAGCCCCCGCTTCCGCGCCGCCGTCAGCGAACCCGTCAACAGTTCTACGCGGTACGAGGTAGCGCCCAGCATGCGCTTTACATTCCTCGCGTGCTGTTCGGCGAGTATCTCGGTGGGCGCCATGATGGCCGCCTGATACCCATTCTCGATTGCAACGATCGCAGCCTGGATCGCAATAATCGTCTTACCCGAACTCTACATCGCCTTGCAGCAGCCGGTTCATCGGCTTCTCGCTTTGTCATGTTCGGCGACGATTTCGCGCATAACTCGCTTCTGCGCACTGGTCGGTTTGAAAGGCAGCACCGCTCGCACAGCGTCGCGAACCCGATCGTTGACTTCGATCACCGTTCCTTTCGGCGACTTCTCCCGCCCCTCCTTTCGCAAGCCCATCGCGAGTGCGAGCCAGAAGAACTCCTCGAATATGAGGCGCCGGTGCGCCGGCGACTCCGAACGGTTGTAGGCCTCGATGGGAACGTCATCGGCGGGAAAGTGAACCTGGCGGAACGCCGCCGCTCGCGAGATGAGACTGGCCCTCCCGAGCAGATCAGCCGGCAACACTTCTTCCATTTCGGAGAGATCGACCCGTTCGATGACGTGATGGACGATCGACCGAAGCTGCTTCGTGCGAATGTCTCCCAGCTTTCGATAGACCGGAACGCGGCGGCCGGTATGAATGGGTTCGGCTTGATCGTCATCGTCGGCGATGAATTCGAAGCCGAGTTCTCGACTTCGAACGAACCGCGGCGCCCGCGCTTCCATAGACCGTAGAGCAACACTCGGGTGCCGCGAGAAAATGATTTCTGCAGATAAGCCTGATTCCACCAGAACGCCCGTATCTGACCCGTCTCATCGACCGCTGAGAATTCGAAAATGCGCAGGCGGCCGCCTTTCACTGCATAGGTGCCCGCGACTCTGACTTCGACCTCGAGGGTTGCATTCATGTTGTGAAGTTGGAGGTCCCGAATGCGAGCAAGATTTGAAACGGTCCTCATATCGCATCGGCAGGTAGTTGAGCAAATCGTCGACAGTTACAGTGCGAAAATCAGCCGTGCTCCAAGCGTAGCCGCAAGACCCTGCGCGAGTCTCTGGGCCGTCTTCATTGGAACACGAGGGATCTCGTGCAGGTGAAGCTGGAAGAGTGGCGTCGATAGCTTCAGCGATGGTCAGTGGTCAGTGGTCCGTTGTCCGTGGTCCGTTGTCAGTGGTCAGTGGCTCAGTGGGCGGGGCAGCGGTCAGTGGCCAGCAGAATTTAAGTGAGGGCCAAGCGAGAATCAATGGCGTGGTCGGTGGTCAGTGGTCAGTGGCCAGTGGTCAGTGGTCAGTCCTGCCAACGGTCAAGGCCCGGGGAAGCGGTCACTGGCCACTGACTACCGATCACTGACTACTGACCACTGACCACTGACCACTGCCCCATGCTACAATGCCGCCTCATGATCAAGAACCTCTCGATTACGGCAGTATTGCCGGCCATGTTGGCGCTAGTCGCAGCCGCAACAGCCGCCGCCCTCGACTATGCGGCTCGATTCACTACCATTCCGGCACTGCCTCGCAGGAGGATCTTCAGCGTCGATCGAGTCGTCGTCGAACCGCTCCCCTGGCCCGGCAATCCGCAAAAGACCATCGACGATACCAACCTCGGGAAGTACCTGTTCGAAGTGATCGAACGCGGCACGAATCGTGTCCTGTACTCGCGCGGGTTCGCTCCTGATCTTTGGCGAGTGGGAGACGACGGATGAAGCCAAAAAACACCAACCAGACGTTTCACGAATCGCTCCGCTTTCCTGCTCCCACGTCTCCCGTGCACGTGGTCCTGAAGAAACGCGATGCCGCCAACGCCTTCGCGGAGATATATGGCTTACGATCATCGATCCGGAAAGATATCTTCATCGACAGCTCGAAGCCCAGGTCACCAGGACCCTTGATCGAGATCGAGAAGAACGGTGACTCCGCTTCGAAAGTTGACTTCCTTATCCTCGGCGACGGCTACACGTCTTCTGAGATGAAGAAGTTTTGGAGAGCGACGCGCGACGTTTGAGTGAAATGCTCTTCGCAACGTCGCCCTTCCGCGGAGCGCCGCAAGGACTTCAACGTGTGGGCGTTCTGGTCCGGCCGCCGATGAGTCGGGAATCCTCGCGGCCGTCGGGCGGAGTACATCGCCGCTCGCCGCTTGGAACCACCTATGATGCATTCGGTTCCGAACGATACGTTTTGATCGTTCAGACAATCGCGCCCTTCGCGATGTCGCTTCGTCTCGCACCCTACGAGTTCGTCGAGATAGTTGTAAACAATCGGACCTACGGCGGCGGCGGAATATTTGGCCTGTACAGTACGGTCGCCGCCGACAGTGAACAGGCGCCATACGTATTCGTTCATGAGTTTGGCCATCACATGCCGGACTGGCCGACGAGTATTACACTTCGCCGGTTGCCTACGCGCCGGCTACCGTGAAGACTGAACCGTGGGAGCTTCAACGTCACAGCACTGCTGGACCCGAAGAATCTCAAGTGGAGGGATCTGATCGCCCCGGGAACTCGATCCCGACGCCGTGGAGAAGGAGGCATTTGAGGCGCGCTCTCGCGAATATCAGAAGCGGCGCGCGCAGATTCGAGCCGATGCCCGCCCCGAAACAGAGATGGAGGCGCTCTTTCGCGAGAATCGCGAGTTTGAGATACGATTTTTCGCCGCCGAGAAGTACGTCGGAAAGGTTGGCGCTTTCGAAGGAGCGATGGTACGAGGCCAAAGGCTGCCACCGGCCGGAGGTCGACCTGTATAATGTTCACACGCGGCCTCTCACTCTGCGCGGTGTGCCGCCTGGGCGCTCATTCGCGTGATCGACTTATACTCAGGCCGTTGAACGCTGGCGGAGCAGTGGATTCCGGTGCGGCCAGGAACAGTCGACCAACATGGTAAGATTACGAGGTTGGGAAGGAGGATTCATCCCCGCTCGCCAATGAGCTGAGCATTCATATGCAGGCACGGATAGATCATCCTTCCCAGCCTCGTTGTCTTACTGAATGTTCCGAGGTGGCGGTTCATGGAGATGATTGCAACAAACAAATCCAACGATGCTCGCGATCCATCGAATCGTGCTTTGTCCTTCTTCGATCTGTGTGACCGCTACCCAGTCATTTGCCTCCAGGAGCGGGTCGATTTCCCGGCACATCCGCTTCTGCTCGATCCCAGGAGAAAACGGTTTCACCGGATGCCGGGCCGCCACTTCGCCGCAGCTCAGGCTGCGGAGGCTCGACTCGACCTGCAGACCGCCGTGCGCGAGTATGAAGCGGCCATACGAGATCGCGCCCCAGTGGGCTGAAGCGATCGTCAACCTCGGCATTGTCTACAACCGTCAGGCCAAGCGCTGATAAAGCAATCGCTGCTTTCACACGCGCCGCCGAAATCAATCCACGACTGCTCGGCGCGCAACTCTAATCTGGCCATCACTTACTTTCGAGCGCAACGCTACGGCGATGCCCGAAATGCCGCCTTCGACGTGCCCTTTGAGATCGATCCGTCGAACCATCAGGCAGGAAGGGTTGCAGGTGCTGAGTCTGTTTGCTCTTGATCGCTACGCCGAAGTAGCAGACCTGGCAGAAAAGCGGATCGCCAAAGGAAGCAGTGATGCGGCGATGGTTGAGATTCTCGGCCGCGCCCAGCATGAAGCTGCATCGGTAGGACGAGGCCGGTTCGAACACTGGAGATTCTGAACCGGGTTACAACCTATGAGCGCAGAAGCCTACCTCCTCCTTGGCGAGGCGCGCGACAACGCCGGCGACAGCGAAGGCGCAATAAAGGATTTTGGCCGCGCAATCGCGATGAGCGGCGATAAGGTGCCTCCTGAGTTACATTTTGCGCATGGTTATGTTTTGTGGAAGATGCGGCGTTACCGACGAAGCCGAGTTGCATTCCGGCACGAGCTGGAACGCAAGCGAGACCATGCCTCCGCTCACTCTATTATCTGGGGAACATCGCGCTTTCACGTGGGATTGGAAGAACGCGCTGCGGTTTCTCGAGCAGGCTGCGGGCGCAGTGCCTCACGATTTTGCGGCCCGCTACGATTTCGCGAAGGCTTTGATGCAGGTGAATGAGGCCGGGCGCGCGGTTCAAGAGGCAAGAGCAGCCATCGCGCTCAATCCCAAACACGCGGGAGCTCATTATCAACTTGGGCTGGCCTACCGGCAATTGAAGCAAGAGGAGAGAGGCTCAACGCGAATTCCACAACAGCTCGGGAATTGAACAAAGCGGAACGAGAAGACCTCGACCAGAAAGTCCAGGTGAAGAGCGTAAAGCGACCGTGACGGATTGATGAACTAACGCCTCACTTCAGTGAGGTGTCTGGATTTTGGACATTCTGATGCCGACCTCGCTGGAACAACCAACCGACCCAAGGAGAATAGAGGTCGGGAAGAGGGATTTATCCCCGCCCGAGACGCGACCGAAGACTCGGGCGGGCGGGATAATCCCTCTTCCCGACCTCTACTCTCCCTGATGCCGAACGGTCAACCTGAATGGCGGGCGCCCCATCAGTTGCCTGGATAAATCACTTGAACCACCATCGGGTTGTGATGTACATCCCACTGAAGTGGGGTGTTAATGAGAAGCATGTATATCTCACGAAATGTTTACGTCGCTATCTCAGTCACACACCCAACGAATTGGCTTCTTCCAATCTCTTTATCGCGACATCGATTGCTCTTGTATCTTCAAAACCTGATTTGCTGCCACGTCCCTTATTCTCTGCACGCCGCCGCCGGCCAGCGGATCTCGATAGACTCAATTCTCCCTTTGCTGTTCCGGAGCCCGAAATGCAATTTGGTATCGCTCTGGGAGAGGTAGCTGTGTCCGCCTCGCACCTCTGCCACTTCGCTGCGTTTGCCCCTCGGCTGTGAGCGTGACCCGGGCGCTCATGGCGTCGCGGTTGCTCCTGCTACCCGCCAGCTTGAGCTCTATCCAGTTACCGGCCACGCCACGGTTGAGCAAGAGCGTCGGCTGATCGTCCAGGCTGCTGACCACGATATCCATGCAGCCCATCGCCGTCAACGTCTGCGAAGGCCGCTCCACGGGCGACCTTCAATATCCTGTCCAAAGTCCCTTCGCGCACTTCGCCGAAGCGCCCGTCTCCCAGATTCTCGAAGAGTTGATTGCGCTCCTGTATCGTCTGTCCGAAACCCTTGCCTTCAATCTCGGATAGATGTGCCCGTTGGCGACGAAGACATCAAGCATGCCATCGTTATCGAAATCGACAAATCCCGCACCCCATTTCAGGAAATTCCAGCCGGGCGCTCCGAGTCCTGATGGATTGCTCAGTCATTCATCTGAAAATTGTCTTCCCCCTTCCGTTGTGATAAAGGGTGCTGGAATCATCAACAAAGGTGGTAATGAACATCGTCGAAGAAGCCGTCGCCATCGTAATCGCCGGCATCAACTCCCATCGAAGCCTGCTCACGGCCATCTTCATTCACCGCCGATCCCGTATCGAACCCCTACGTCCTGAACACACCATTGCCCAGGTTGCGATAGAGATAGTTCGGGGTCGAATCGTTCGCTACGTAAAGGTCTATCAGGCCATCGTTGTCGAAATCCAGCCAGACGCAGCCCATCCCATAATACAGCCGGGTCTGCCGTCCACCGCCGGCTTTCGCGCTCACCTCGCTGAACACTCCTCTGCCATCGTTGTAGATAGAGGTAGTCGCGCGCGCCTTTGAGCCCAAGTGTGGACCGCAGTTCACCGGCGCAGCCCGCGCGTAGCGACAATACCGGTTGGTGCCCGGATCGGGCAGGTTGTTCAAATCAAGATCGACATAACCCGCGACGAACAGATCCACATAGCCATCATTGTCATAATCCGCCCAGGCGGCGCCTGTACTCAATGATGCTGGTCGCCTCCGACTCCCGCCTTTCGCGTCGCTTCGGTGAAGGTGCCGTCTCCATTGTTGTGGTACAGAACGTTTGAGCTAAAGGCATTGGTCACCAGGAGGTCTAGTGCGACCATCGTTGTCATAATCGGCGGCGGCGGCTCCCATCCCCCAGCCTGCCGAGGTTCGCCACGCGCGCCCGGTCGGTGACGTCCTCAAATCTTCCTTTTCCCAAAATTGCGATAGAGTCTTGATTTTGCGCGAGGATCCGGCTTCTCCCGGCCACGCAGCACATCGAGCGTCGATCCATTGACGAGATAGATATCCGGCAAGCCGTCACCATCATAGTCGAATATACAGACGCCCCCGACATCACTTCAAGGATGTAGCGTTTCTCTCGTGCATTGCCGCTGATGTGGCGAAACGATCCGAGTCCGGATTCGGCGGTCTGATCGACGAAATGGAAAATGCTGAGACGCGTCGGGAACGCCACTCGAGGCGGCCATGAGAATCGCAGTAATCAGGATTGAAGTTGCCTTCATTGAAAAAGAAATGTGTGATCGAATTAGACTCGGACTGAAAACAATAACAAAAAAACCCGGATCGTTCCCGAAGAGCGAGTCGAGTCTTTGAGTTTGTCTGAAGAAACAGATTCAGAAGTTGAACTTCAGCCCGAACTGAATGATTCTCGGGTCTGCGCGCTGAGTCGTAATCCTTCCAAAGTTTGTGTTTGTCTGGACGGTGCTGCCTGCGGCGTATGTTGCCGTGACATTCGGAGCGCCGAAATTCTGCTGATTGAAGGCATTGACGAAGTCGGTTGCTGAACCTCACGCGCAGGTTTTCCACGCCACCGAAAGTTCTTGACCAGTGAGATATCCCAGTTCACGAACTCCCGGCCCCGTGACGATTCCTCGCCCGGAGGTACCGAACGTCACGTTCGCAGGCGAAAAGGCGCTCATGTTGGAACCACTGGGCGACAGTCTGCGGCCCTTCGGGATCAGCAATCAGGTTCGGTCTGGTGTTTCCTCCCGTCCCCAACAGGTCGCCGCCCTGGACGATGGTGAGCGGCACTCCGCTCCAGAAGAAGGTCGCGCCCGCTACCTGCCAACCACCCAGAACGTGACGATGCAGATGAAGAGGAGCATCCTTCGGGAGCAGGATTTCCACAAGTAGCTCAGATTGAGCACGTGTTGGCGCTGGAACGCCGCGGGTCCCCGCTCGAGCGCATAGTTGAGCACATCTTGAGGGTGTTGCTCGCGATCGTCTGAAGAATCCGGTGCATGGTCTTGGCAAACGTGTAGGAGACGTTGAACAACAGACCGTGGCTGAGCTGCTTTGCGCAACGACGCCTGGAACGAGTTGTGGAGGTCGGAGTTCGCCGTCGTCTCGCGTCACGTTTATGCCGGCGAATCCGATGTAAGGCCTGACGAAATTCAACGCCAAACCTTTTGTGCCGCTACGAGCGGACGCGGCTGGTTGAGTTGGAACTGATGCAACAGGTGGTAAGCATGCGAGCCTGCATGGGTAGCTCGACCACGGTATTCGAGTACAACTGTCGCTGGATGCCCAGGGACCATTGAATCGTAGTTGGAATCTTGAAAGGATCTCCCGTCGCGGTCAGTCCGAGAGGGAAGATCGGATTGTTGGCCGCGCCGCCCGACGGGTTGCTCAAAGAGGGCATTGTCGATGCTGACCCTCTGGTTTGCCTTTGGATCGGAAAACGCGTTCTGCTCAACAATACCTATGAGGCTGCGGTCATAATAAAGGCCAAAGCCGCCGCGCACTGCCATCTTTCCATCACTGAAAGGATCCCACGCGAAGCCGAGGCGAGGCCCTATCGTGTTGTAGGTGCTGTTCTGCACGTACTTGCCGTAAGGCGAGTTTTCACCGGCGAAGATAATCCCAGTCGAACCGATCTGCCGCTGCCCGGAACTAATTGTTCCATTAGCAGCAAGCGTCACTTTCCTGGCCGGATCAAAGAGTTGAGGGCAAGAACGAGATGAGCAGGTTCTGCGTGTCATAGGGATTCAGGAAGATCGAATGCCTCACTCCGAGATCAACCGTGAGGGTTTCGCCTGAGCTTCCAGGTGTCCTGGGCATACCATTCAAAAGTTTTGAATCGCTCGTGAACAGTGACGTCCGTTTGATCCTCGGTGTAGGTTCTCGCTCGGCCCAACAGGAAGTCCGCGAAAGCGTTGCCCGTGAATGTTCCCTGGAACGAGAAGCTGCCTGGCGTCGATGCACCCTGAGAATTCTCGTTCTTCGCTTCGAACGAAAACAGACCGCCCGCCCTGAAGGTATGGACGCCCCTGCTCCAGGTGATGTTGTCGCTGATGGTGTGGCTCGGATTGTCGTTTTGAAACGGAGCCAGCACGCCAAGCGGATTGCTCAGATTGGTGATTGCAATGGCCGGCAGCCCTCCGCTCCGGACTTCCGGAGAAGATCTCCGGTATGTTGATGTTGGAGAAATTGCCCTCAGCGCGTTGCCCGTCAGAACGCTGGTGATCGCGTTTCGCGCGTAGTCGTAGCCGACTTCATTGAGCAGGGTCGGCGAAATCACGCTCGTGAGTCTGACCACCACATTATCCGCCGGCGACGTTGTCTCGGTAGTCGCGACGCCCGGGAAGACGAGATTGTTGAACAACCCGCCGGGCTCTACAGACGACGTGGTGCCATGAATGTATCGCCCCCAAATCTTCTGGTTGTCCGAGAAGCTATGGTCGACACGCGGCAACTCCCGCCGAAAGTCGCTGGGGCTGGAGGCCACTGTCCTGAAGTTCTGGGGCCCCTCGGTGGGCGATGAGCTGGGAAGCGGCATGAACGTATCGACGATCGCCCGGGCATTCGGATCGATCATATTCGCAGGGATCCTGTTGTTGGGAAATGGAAGTCCAGTGGCCGGATCCTTGATAGTCGTTGTGAAGATGCCCAGACGCTCGGTTGCCGTCGGATACAGCCCCGAAGGAACACTCACCGCGCGACTGCGACGAAATTCCTGCGAGAAGAAGAAAAGGTCTTGTCTCGGCCCTGACCGTAGACCATTGGGAATAAAAAACCGGGCCGCCGACGTTGTACCATGAAAGTTGTTATAGCGCAGAGGCCCCTTGAATTTGCATCGATCGTCGATGACCGCATTCGGAGCAAAACAATCTGCGGGGCTCAGCCCTCTGAGGAGTGGTTTGGAAAGGATTGCGGGCTTGCAACACATCGGTTTCGCAGGAACTCATACACGCCCCCGTGAAAGTCCCTGGTCCCACTACGCGTGACTACGCTGACGACGCCTCCGGCGTTGCGGCCGAACTGCGCATCGTAAGAGTTAGTCAGAATCTTGAATTCCGCAATAGCATCAATGCTCAGGTAATTGAACAGCGTCGCATTGGAGCCCGTATCTACGTTGCGTGATCCATCTATGCTCCAGTTGATGGCCGTTGTCCGGCCTCCATTGATGGAGATAGCAACAGTCGATAAGCCGCCGAATCCCACAGTGCTGGCCTGGGTAGACGAGACGCCGGGCACAAGTTGAGTCAGCTGCGCGAAGTTGCGATTGTTCAGCGGCATCTCGCGAATGACTTCGCCCGTGATCAACCCTCCACCGTGTGCGTTTCGGTCTTCACCATTTGCGCGCCGGCGGTAATCGTCACCATCTCTTCGAACGTTACCAGGCCCGAGATCCACGTTGATGGGAGTTTTATCGTTCACGTGCAGTTCGATGGTGTTTCGAACGTGTTTCTTGAAGCCCGTTTGTTCGACGGTCAGCGTGTAGGTTCCAATAGGCAGCTGCGCGATAGTGTACTGGCCGCTGTCATCGGTCGTTACCACTCTCTGCTCACCCGTCGCACCATTTACGACAGTCACCGTAGCGCCGGCGACTACAGCTCCGGCCGAGTCGCGTACGAAGCCCGTAATGCTTGCGCTGACATCCTGCGCCCTTGCCGAGGCCCCGCTAGCCGCCAACAGCAAGATCGTCAGACACAGGAGATTGCTTACTTTTGTCGACATGAGTCTTCCTCCTTGTTCCATGCAATCCAGATAAACGGCCGATGTGAGATCGGATTCAACTGTAGGGGCTGTCTTCACGTTCGCCGAAAATCAAGTCCAGATCCATAGACCGCGCTTGTAGTCTTCAACTTCGACTCCCACGAGGGTTCAAAGCTACATGGGCTCGTTGAACTGTGAGTCCAGATATCAAAATGCCTCAATAGACGATTCACGCTGAGCAAGATACCGGCCTCTTCCCGGTGTTGACCGCATTTGACGCAACTTCCATTCCCGCACGCACATTGTGATGCGCTCTTCTTTCGTTGAACTAATCAACAAGACGGTTTGGACCCTCCTGAGGGCGTTGTCGCGACTATCGCGCCGCCAAACAATCCAGATTTTGGATTTCTCCGAAATTCCCAATGCCTTCGCAATTCTCGCTCTTCAATAGAAGAGGTACTTCCGCCTCACCAGAGAACGCAGCCAATGCTGCCTGCCAGGTCTCGCGCTATCTCCGAAGCCGACTTCCTCTTTAACAGCGCCGCGAGCGCGGGCCGGTTGGCAAGCAGCGAATGAAGTCATCCCACCTTCCAGGCATCAGGATGAGAGGCGGTTAAGATGATACGCGATCTCAATGCCCGTCGCGACCGGCCGAAATGAGCCGCGGTCGACGATCAGGATGATTGACGCCGCCGCACTCCTCGCCAGAGAACTTCGAGGCTCTGGGCGTAAAGCGAACCGGTACGAAGCGCGCTCCGGAAGAGCCGCGCGATTGAGCGCCTCGGCGAGCTTCTGCCCATCCATCCAGGGCGCGCCGATCACTTCGAAAGGCGTATCAGTTCCCTCCCTACTGAGACATTTGTCGTTTCCAGCAGCCCGATGCCCGGATAGAGCACCGCTTCGGTCAGGCTACGCATGTTGGGCGAAGGATTGATCCACGTGAGCGCCGTTCCGTCGTAGTAGTCCGCCCGCCGCCAGCCTTCGATTTTGATGACCGGCGAGGTCGGCGCCGATCCTGCGCTCTTCGTTGAACAACCGTGCAGATTCTACCAATGGTCATTCCGTAGCGCACCGGGATCGCATGGTAGGCGATGAATGAGAACTCAGCCCTCGAAGTCAGCTCGCTTTCGGCTACGGGGCCTTCGGATATCGTACCCGTTGATGGGGTCAGGTCGATCCAGCACGACGAACCTGATCTTGTTCCTGGCCGCTTCCTCCATCGCATAAGCACACGTCGCAATGTAGGTGTGAGAAACGCGCTCCCACGTCCCTGAACGTCAAATACCAGCGTGTCGATGCCACTCAGCATTTCAACAGTCGGACGGCTGGCGATTGCGTTCGTACAGACTGCTAGCTCGGCAACTCCGTCTTTTTCATCCGCGCGAATCCCCAACGATCGCAGTCTTCGATGCACCTCGCAAGCCATGCTCCAGGCGAAAGAGCGCAACCACCTTGAGATTCTTTGCGCCGGCGAGCAGATCAATCGTCGAACGCCCCAGACGGTCTCGGCCCGTGTGATTGGTAATCAAGCCGATGCGCCTGCCTTCGAGGTTGCTTGAACCATCTCGAACCAGCACGTCGATTCCAGCCAGAACCGGGTGCAGAGGACCTGATGGCGAGCTCCGAGTAATCGGCGCGCGAGGCGATTCAACGGTATGAGGCGCCGCCAGATCGAATAACGCGGCGGATATGGCGGACTGATTATCGCGCCCGCGACGATGGAAGCAACAAACGAGCGAAGCCTCGTGACGTCGCCCTTGCCGTCCGGATGCACGCGATTTGTCGGCAGGATAACGAACGATTCCGTTGCCGGGTCGATCCAGATGCTTGTTCCAGTAAAGCCGGTGTGCCCGAATGTTCCGACTGGAAGAGATCTCCTCGGTTGATGAGAACGATGTGTTGACATCCCATCCGATGCCGCGCATCTGAGAGAGGTCGGCAGCGAGTGAGCGCTCAGCATTCGCGCGACAGTGTAAGGCGCCAGAACGCGCGTCCTCCTCGTACTCGCCTCCGTTCAGAATCATCTGGCAGAAGATCGCCAGGTCATCGGCGGTTGAAAAGACATCGCGCGTGCCCGCGACGCCTCCCATCTCGTATGAGCGCGGGTCGCACCTCGCCGCGCATCCAGCGGCCTCGCGATTCTCAGTCGGGGCGATGCGTTCGTTGGTCCGTAGTCCGCGGTCAGTCGCCCGTTGGCTTCCGCTCCCAGGTTCGTTGCCCGCTGCTCGCTCCCCACCCGTCCCCGCCAACAGACCACTGACTGGAGGACAACGGATTAAAGAAGGTGTCGTTCATCCCGAGGGGTTTGAATATGTTCTCCCTGCGAATTGATCGAGTCGTTTGCCAGATACGCGCCGGACGACCTCGGCTGCGACGATGTAGCCAACGTCCGAATAAACAAATCGGGTGCCGGGTTCGTGCAGGCAGGGCGCAACTCGTAGATCTTTTCGAGTGCCGCTCCATCGTGACGCCGACATAGTCGCTGATCTGTTGTCGGGCGGAAGCCCCGCCCGATGGGTGAGCAACTGTTCAACAGTGATCCGCTCTTTGCCGAAGCGGCCAAACTGAGGGATGTACAACGCGACCGGATCGGACAGGCTGATCTTCCCGCGTTCGACCAGGATCAGGATCAGGTCGCCGTGGCGAAGCGACCTTCGTGAGCGAAGCGAGATCGAAGATAGTGTCCAGAGTCATCGCCTCGTCGAGGTGATGACGGCTCGATCGCCGAAAGCCTTGCGATAGACGACGCGGCCTTCGGGCGGCCAGCACAATAGCGCCGGCGTCTCCTTGCGCTCGATTGAGGCGCACGGCCCCATCGATTCGCGCAATGTCGCTCGCCGGACATTCCGGACGGATTCCGGCCGGCAAGTTGAAGGTTGCGTGTTTGTGCGACGGGCGGGCTACTGGGCCGGCTTTGTGCGACAACTACGTCAGCAGGCAGCCAGGCGGCCATCAAACTGGCGATGACAGCCCAATCGCAAAACGTGACGCGGAAGTCTTGCTCGCTGGTTCACCATCATTTTTTGTTCCGGCTCTGCCGCGAACTGCTCCGACTGATCAATTCGCCGTGCTCTCAGCTGCGAGCGGCTGCTCCAGAAACGCCAGGCTCGCCACATAACCTACCACAAACGTTACCGCGGACCCGATCAACACATACCACTGGAACGACACGCTGAGCTTCCACGCAACAAAGACCATCACCGCTATGCCTGCCGACCACCCAACCAGCGCCCTGTTCTGACGCACGCGCCGAGTCAGACTCCCGGAGAAAGAACAGACTGAGGATGGGTCCGTTGGTAAACGAGGCGATCGAGAGGACCCGTATCGACTATTCGCTGCTCCCGGCCAATCGCGTACATAGCCGCTGCAATCTGACCGCGCCCCAGATGGCGGTGAGCAGGCGCGAAAGTTCATGTAATGCGATTCGCTTCGATTCGGAGCGAAAAGCGGTTTGTAGAAGTCTGTGAGCGCCGTTGATGCAAGCGCGTTGAGCGAGGACGACATCGCCGCGGCCAGTACCGCCGCAATAACCAATCCTACGATGCCAACCGGAAGCTGGTGGACGATGAAGTGCGAAAAGATTCGGTCCGGAGTTACGTCCGGCGGGCAGTGTTCCCGGATTGGCGATAGAAAACGAACAGCATCACTCCGATCATCAGAAACACCACAAACTGCGCGAAAACGATGACTCGCTGGTCAATAAAGCGTTGATGCCTGCCGCGTGCTCTTTCCGCACAGATAACGCTGAAACCATATACTGGTCGGTCCCATGCGTCGAAGTGGTCAGGAAGGCGCCGCCGATCACTCCGGCCCAGAACGTGAAGCTGCGGGCAATACTGAACGAGAAGTCGAAGAGCTGAAATTTTGCCAAATCTCTCTGCCAACCGCCAGGACTTCCCCGAACCCGCCCCTGGATCTGCTGGAGCAGTATTAGTCCCGCTGCAACCGCTCCCAGATTGTAGATGAACAACCGAATCTTACCTCGATCCAGATGACCGCCGTTATCCCCGAGATATGTGAACGCTGACCATCACCAGACGCCGATTATCAGGATCGACTTCCGGGTCCGCCCATCCGGTCAGCACGGCGAGCGGGATCGCAGTCGCATAAATGCGGACGCCATCCGACGAGAGAGCGGGTGATGACAAGCGGCGACGCCGCCACTCTCTTGACCCGGCCGCCGAACCGCTGGTCCAGGATCTGATACACGGTAAAGAGCTCGCCCTTGAAATAGAGCGGAATGAACAACGCTACGATTATCAATCGTCCGACGAGGTAGCCGACGACCAACTGCAGGAGCGTGAAGTTGCCGCCCTCGCCCCGCGAATTTGCAGCATATGCGAACGCCGGCACGCTGATAAAGCTTACAACCGAAGTTTCGGTGGCGACGATCGATGCGGCCAGCGCCCAACCATGGCGCTCCATGGTCGGATAAGAAGTAGTCGCGCGTGTCTTTCTGCTTGCGGCTGAAGAGCCAGCCGAGAAGTATGACTCCGATCAGGTAACGCAACTATTATCGCAAGATCGAGTGTACGAAGTTGCATTGGCGAGAGAGTCTATCATTTGTCATTGGTCACTTGTCATTGGTGATTTGTCATTTGTTATTTATTGTTCGACAGAAGCAGTGAGTGACTATCACATATGGCAAGCTATTAATGACCAATGAAAGCGGCTGGTGACCAATGACAAGCTACGGATGATCAATGATGTTAAGTTCTGACAACGTGACAAGTGACAAATGACAAATGACCAAATGACCATAAGTGACGTTGCCGATCACTCTTTGAAACATGCTCGCTTGAGCGAGCTTCGCCGCCCCTACAGCCGGCGGAAAGAGTGAGGGCCGCACCTCCGCATTGCTGCCGCACGTGCGACGGTCTCCGTGAACGCCTTCAACACATAGTCTCCCGAACTGAAAACGCTTCCAACATAGGCCACGCCGAACGAGTCGGACTCCATGCCCAGTTTTTGATGACCGAGACCACAAGTTGACCAAGCTCCGAACCCGCTCCGGCAAGTATCTGCTGCGCGACCTGATCGCCTGCCTGCGCGGCTTCGCCCACGACCCGCGCGAGCGACGCTATTTCAACCGGCTCTGAATCGCCGTTGTAAATGACACCGGGCAGATCGACTGCGCTCCCGATGCCAAGACGCTCGCTATTCTCTCGGTGAGACGTCGAAGTCGAACGGCCATCGAATGAAGCGGCCACCGCACGCAGTGCCTGCCTGGCGATGTCCAGAGCGGATCCCTCATCCGAGAACGTGGGTCCCATCCGCCCGACCGCTCTTCTTCACCAGATTCGTTCACTCCCACCGAAATGGATCCTGTGCCCGCAATGATCACCACACCCGGTTCACCGTCAAGTGCGCCGGCAAGCGCAGCCTGAAATCCGTTACGAGCTGCAGGTTCTGAATCCCCAGCGAGTGGTCGAGCGCGTCTTTCATGGTGTGGTAGTGGATGGGATGATTCACGCCTGCTGAGCCCCAGACACGCGGCACTTATCTGATCGCGTGTGATTCGGGCGGCGGCGCACGCTTGAGAAACGGCAACGTCGATGTGCGAGAGCGCGTCCTCGAGGCCGCCACGCAAGAGGTTCGAGCCGCCGCTGAAGGCCTCCCCAATAATCCGGCCCTCCCTGTCAATGATCACGGCGTGAGTCTTGGTGCCTCCGCCATCGACTCCCAGAAAGTATCTGCCATCACTCTCCACTGGTTCGTCGGATCTCAAGCGATCCAGAATCATTCCTCCGGGCGACCGGCGATCTGTCAACCGTCCATAGCTTAGACAATACTGCTTCCTGCTTCCCGCTGAGTCATTCAAAAACCGCACAATCGGCTCCCAATATGGGGGAGCAGCCAGCGAATCTATCTGTGCTTCTCATCTTCAGGCCCATACTGGTTTCCCGGGGCCGCGCTCGCCGCTTTCCTACATGCTGCTGGTACCTCGGCTGGCAGCTGCCGGGTTGCTACACCGACAACTTCCTCCCGGAAATTGGCACTGCTTTATGGCCTATACCCGTAAAGCGATGAGAAGTACAACGAGATAGTTTTTATAGATATGATAACGAAAAAGTGTTGCCCGCGTTTCTGATTGGGGGTCCAGACCTGGGAGGGTCGTTCGACGCGTTATTGACGACCGGTATCAAGAATCAGTCTCATCTATTCCTTCAACTGGCGGCGTTTAAACGGTCTCATGCATGTCGGTTCGTCGACAATCCATAATCAACCGCGGCAATCCGGGTCACTCGGCGAGATGCCATATGAAATCGTCATCCGAGGAAATAATTCGATGGATTGAGTCTTTAGAGAGGTCCCCAGACTTCAAAGCCGCTGCCAATTCCGGACGATAGTCCCTTCAACGCTCGTTCCCAGGGCCTAACCTGATCCGACGTTTTGAAATCCCGCGTACCTTGGCTGGCAAGTCGGGACCGATTCTCGCGTTGATATCGTTGTCGATCTCGTTGATCGATGGCTTAAGTTTCTTTCGTATTCATCCGATGCAGCCTCGACCGCCGTCTCAGTGGAACCTCGATAACGTTGGATCTCACCGGAAATCCATACAGGATTGACTCTTCCGCTTTCTTCCTCTCTGCCTCCAGCCTTTGCTGCAACTCTATCCAGAGGTTTCCTGCCGTGTCCGCAACCTGTCTGGAGGAGGCGTGCGATCCCTGCATTGTAGGCAAGATATCGCAGGTGGGGTTCCGTTACATGCGAATAAGGCAATGGCGTCTTCTTATCAAAGATCCGGCAGATCTCGTTCCGCAAGGCCCTGGCATCCGATGGCTCAGAGGCGATAGGTCTTACCTATGAACGTCGTTATCATCGCCCTGATACATGTCCTCGACCACTTTATGAGCCGCCTCACATCGTCCGGTTCACTCGCGTCAAAGTATGATTGCACTCTCGCATGTTTGTTATTGATGCTGATTAAAGTTCCTTGCGCGTCAGAGGATTCAGCGGCGGACCATAACGCCGACGTGAGCAGGCATTTCGACCAGGAAGATTCTGGGGCGATTGATGCCGGCTGGCGACGTCCTGGGATTGAGGCGACCGAGAATGTGAATCCACCGAACCGCATACACAGCGCAATCATGGATTAACGCGCCGGTGACGGTTCGAGGAATGAACGTGTGAGGTAATTCTGTTCTTTGCACCCTGCGAGCAGGTCGTGTGGTACGTGGGCCGTGAACACCTCGAAGTAACGACTCACGATGTCGCTGGACTTCATTATTCGTTCCAGGGTGAACAACCCGCCATTGTCGTCCCACATCTCACGTGAAGCCACACTTGCCAGGACGCTGCATCGTGCAACGCAGGAGGAAGTTTAGGATACGAAATCGTCTGCCAAATCTTTCAGAAAGATGTTTTGCTCCGCACGGCGCCGCACGGCAGTTCTGAAAGACATCTCCGGGGCCATCTCCCGTCACCGGCCGAGCCTTCTGCTGCAGTAGCGAAACCCAATGTCCGTCTTTGGAGTCGGGTTGAGTAATCTCGATACACTTTGGCTTTGCTGTTGAAAATAGGGATCAGCGAGTTCTGATCCTGCACTTGCGTCCTGGCGGCCGTCGTAAATCCGCCCCAACACTGTCAAGGCATCCAGGAGGGTGCCTTCGCGCGTTCTCCCTCTTTGAGCAAACCATCAAGCAATCCTTGATAGTTCTTCCACACGAGCGCCGTCAGGAGACGTCTGCATACCACAAGGAGAGCTTCAGGGATCCGGTAAGCCCATACTCTCTTCGCAATTCTGATTGAAGCGCGGAGAACATCATGGTGGCTCGAACGAGAAGTTGGCGATGCTGGTCTGGTATGTGGATGCCGACAAAGAAAGCTGCAGCAGTCTGCGAATGCCGAAATGAAGGGAAGAATACTCTCTGTGACGGCGAGCCTGTGTCCAGAAATGTTCGCAGGGTGATTGACAAAGCCTACTTTCACTCGATTCTCTTCAGGGACAGCGATGTCTTGAATGAATGCCTCAGCCCCAAGGCGAGCGAGAAACATCTGGTATCTGGAGCTGTCTTGCTCGCCTTCCCAGGGCGCCGCGCCAGCGCGCGATCAGCGTCTTCTTTGAAATGCGGCTTTCCAATCGAAGCGAATGCCTTTTGGAGGGCGAGGGACTCTTTGGTCTTGATTTTTGCCAGGTCCCGACTAAGGTTGCCGTCAGTCGGCGTTGCTGGACCACCCTTCGGCAGGATGAAGACAGTCTCCCCTTCAAGGTCCGGAGCAGACGGCGCGGGAAATTCGCCCGATGCGTCATCCCTGTAAATTCCTTCACGGATCTGAGTATGGAAGGGCTCAGCAGTTCAAGGCGTTGCAACTGCGACGCCCACTCTTCATTCTCCCTCGCTGGCAGTTCATCCCGCAGGAACGGACTTTCGATCTTGTAAAAGCGAGATTAGGTCCGCTGCGAGAGCCTGACTTGCGTCGGCCGAACACCGTCTTCCGGATCACCGCGATCGATTAAAGATTCTTCGCTTCATCATTCTTTCAAGCTTTCAAGTGCCTGCCTGAGATCGAGTGTCGACTCAGAATCAGAGGGAATCGTGTTCAGTAGCGATCCTCCATTAGTTCGATGTCGCAATCCGAGACTCGTGATGACGGTTGTTGGCCGTCGCGCTCATTTCGCTCCGATCAACGTTCGAAGAATTTCTTTCTTCTCCCAGCTTCTGATGGGGGATCGTGACTGCCGCCACTACCGTCAAACGAGGACGAGAAGCTTGCCTGAAGCGAGCGACTTCTTGAGATCGGGCTGCGGAAGCCGGTTATCCTGCTGTGGCTTTGTCTTCGACAAAAGGCTCGGCATCATAGTAATCCGCACGCCGTTCTTGCCATCAGGCGTTGCCAGTATGTCCGGATTTCGGGACTTGGTCTCCCCGTCAGATGAGCACAACCTCGCCTTCAACGGTCCGATTGTCGGATGAGCTCTTCCAAAGCTCTTCGTACCTGACCACGAGCTTCGAATTCGGCGGGAACCACGCCATTTTGTACCTGAGATCGCGATACGAATCGCCGTGCGAGATCTCAATTTTGCAGATGATGTTGAGCAGCGCTTCAGAACTGGTAGTCTGAACTCCTTGTCCACCTTTCCAGTCCTCGAACCGCGTTGGTGACCGATCTGCGCCGCCTTTCCGCTTTATTCGCGTGTTCGATTCCCAGCTACAATGGCTGAAGAATCTCTGCAATCGGGTCCACGAGCCCCGATCGCCTTGTAGATGAAACCGATGGCTACATGAGTCGCCTAGTCCGACCACTGCCACCACCTGTCCTCCGGGTATTGCGAGGGCTCCCATTAGCGTGCCGGCAAGGGCCGACTGATGCGCCCGCGGCAGTCAGGAACGCACCGTTGGCCACATCCTGGTCGCCATCCTTGAACGCTTTGTCCATCTCCTTGTGGCCCGAATAGATGTCTATTATCCCCGAGACCAGAAGCCGAGCAACATGGACGACCTGTCGGTGTTTCTGAAGAGCTTCGCGATGGCGCTCGCCGCGTCAGGCTCGAGCCGACGAGGCCGATGATTGCAAGTTCCTTCTTCTGAGGGTCGTCGCCCTCCATAGCCTCCATGGTCGACTTGATGGCGAAGACCAGGTTGACCGATTCGGATGACGGCTCCGAAGGTCTTGATCCGCCCGAAAAGTGGCGAGCGTGGGTTCGGCAGGAAGTGGAGGAGCGATCAGCTTCGTGCGGTAATCTTCGGTTGATTGCCACGAGCTCTTTGATGGATTGGACGGTGAGTCTCTCGTCTTTCTTGCAGATCGCATCAGCTTGCGCAGGACTCAGCGACCTCGTCCGCATAGTTGCCGCTCTTGATGATAAGGATGCGCATGGCAAATTCCTGACCGAGGCCTCGACTACCACTATCACCGCTCTTCGGACCGCTGAACCTGGTCCTCGAGTGAGATCCTTTGCCCACGGCCTCTGAATGAAATGCGTTTTATCGTCCGAGCAACTCGACCAGGTATTTGCGTCCCGGGAGACTGCCGAGCCGGGTGATCGAGTGACACCGGGGCGCGAGAACGCGCTCCAGCCCCGGATGACGCCTCGCGCGCGGCGGCGGCAACCTTCAGGCGTCGGACGTCGGCCACTTCACCGGGAAGGAGCCGAGCCGGTCTCGCCGGTCGACCCGCCGCTGAACTCGATTCTACATAGTGCGCCAGAAAGTCTTCGAGAGGACCTGCTGGCCCTCAACTTGTGCAATCAGGTTGTTTGCGGCCGTGTTGCTCTCCTCGCCAATGATCGACTTGAGGAGTCAGCAATCAGCTTCTTTCTGCGACGCTCGACCCTCTGACGCCTGGCTGGAGAGGTCCGTGCGCCGACGTATAGTCGACCACGTCGTTGGCAGCCGTGGGGAAAGCGGCGTGCAGATGTAGTGCGACGGTGATTGGGTCGAAACCACCGGCACCAGGGAGCTCGCCGTCTCTTTCCACGACCGACGTGTTGTCGCCTGGATCGAGTTTCGTTGCTGGAGCGAACCCGACGATCGTACTCTGGGCTCTTTTCATCTGTTTGAGCGGGAGGCGCACCCGGCTCGCACCTTTCTGCCAAGCGATAAACTCTGCGGCTTGCCGGTAATTCGGCGAGGAAGCCCAAAGGGAGTCTTTGCCGAGGCGATGCGGGTTTGCCGCGGTCGCTCCGATCTCCCTCTCGGAGCATCGTCCGAGCGTGTCGCCGCCTCCTCCTTTGGCGTCGATCAGGACTCCTACTGCGATGTGCGGCGTGCTCCTCACCGGGCCGCGTCGAAGGGCAGTAAATCCGCTCCAGCGCGATCAATCGCTTTTTAATCGCCTTCTGTGCCCGCTCGCCTCGATCGCCGAATGGGCCCGAGTGCCCCTTTGCGGCGATAACGAGCTTCCATTCGACGAACCGGAATGATCGCGGTAGAAGACGGCCGCGGCGGTGTCGTGGGCATCTTACGGGTTGATGCCGGCGTTTAAACTCTAAGATACTCTGAAGCGGGTGATCACGTGAAAAGCCTTCTAAGCGAGGTCCGAGTCGGCGGGGCGATCGGGTTCCATCTGTCAGGAAGCAGTTCAGGCAGTTGGCTTGGGAGGCGAGGGGGTAGATTGTTCTTTTACGTCCGGCTTAGGTGGCGTGATGGTCATATCCTTGAACGGCATCCCACTATGGAGCATAAGCGTTTCTATTGTTGCCCCTGACCTTTTACATATCAGCGTGAATATATCCATACCTTGGGGCCGTCAAAGGGAAGGAGCTTCTCGCCGCCCACGACCACGAGCGGTTTGGCGTCGCCCGCACCGAGTCTTTGTGTAAGACCCGTCACTGCTCTCAACTGGAACGTGTCGTCGGCCTCCGGAGCTGATCGAGAATCTGCAGACATCGGGCTATCCACAAGGTACTGTCGGGACCGGGAGAAGCGCCGCGCTCGTCACCAGAGATTACTCCACTTTGCTCAGTATAGATGCCATATCTCGGCGGCGTCAGGACGAGGCGGCAGTCAAATACACCACGGTACATCCCTCAGATCCGATTCGCGAACCATGCGGCATAGGGCGATCTTCACTCGTTTCCGAGGCTCTTCACATTCGGTGACGTATCAGCTGGGGAGCGGCACTCGGTGGTCTCTCTTTAGCAGCCGGAGATGCATAATGTTTGCGGACGCATGGTTAGCCAGCGATGCTTCCATTCCTTACTCGCAATCGGCTGACTTTTCCGGATCCTCCCGCTGACAAGTAAATCTTACGAAAGGTTCACCGGAGTCCTCGCGAGGCGGTGGCCTCCAACTCGTCAGGGAAGCTTTACGTGGCATCATCACTCTCGGTGTCTTCCTCTGCACTGTGTCTCTTCAAATTTGCAAGATGGGGCCAGTCTCCGGGGCGACCTTCCGCATCCACGATCAGTACCTCCCCAGGATCGTCGCCGGTCCCTTTACGCTTGTTGCACGTCTTATAAGGCCACTGTTGAATGGCTATCTGAAATCAGCCAACGAGGCGACGACCCGCCAGTTCCGTCAGAAGGACGCTTTTCAGGCTCACCCCAGCCAGCATTTGTCCGCGCGATCTGGTGGTGTCCCCAAAGCTCCTCCATCAAAGGGTTAAGGCGCGACGTCACCGTCAAGTGGAGTTCAGGATTCTCGAAGCACTTGAAGCTCATGAGCTCTCTCTATTGCGTCTACGGCGCTCCCCGCAAAAAAATACTCTCTGCCCGAATCAAGCTCGAAGCCTCTACTGTTTCGATAAAGCTCCAGCTTGGCACTCCCAGCGCCGGGCGAACGTGCATCGACGCCATCTGTCTTCACGCCCATCGGCGGCTTCCAGCTCGGCAGCGGCACGAGCCGAGGCGCCGGCGATCCATCCACTCGAATGTGCTATGTGCCAACGCTGGTGGCCGGCACTGTCGACAAACAGGAGCGAAGATTCTGACGAAGCCCAGACCGCCAGGACTCCGCGCGCGTGTGTCGGTGACGCTCCCGCTCGGCGGGGAAAGCCCGGATCGCTTTAACGTCGTCAGAGCTTGGCCGTCAGACTGGGTCATCTTGGCGGAATGTAAGCTCCCTCGGCTTCCATCCTTATCCATATGGTCAAATGGGTTTGGATGATCAAAGGCACTATTGTTCCGGCCGGTCCCTGCTTAACGGCTTTAACATCGACAAGTGCCGCAGACGATTGGAACAGGAAGTTCTGTCCATCCAGTGGTTAATCCACCAGGCCCCCACAGTGATTCGATTCCCCGATGCATGTCAGCGCCCTGCGCTCTCGACAATGCATTCAACTTCAATCTCGGTAGGCGTCTATGAGGCTGCTCCGCTTGTTTCTTGTCCGCTGATCGATTGGCGAAGGCCGGAGGGAGATGAGCTGCAGCAAGGCGCGGCGCCTTTGACGACTCGGAAACTGCCCGTCGAAGTTGCACGAGAAGTGAATGTCACCGGAGATGAATGCGAGTGTCTTCTGCCTCGCCGATGAACGCTTTGAAGTTTTTCGAGCCCGGGAGCCTCTTTCAGGTTGGTCTCTCATGCAGCATTTGTTCGGCCGGATGTTCAATGTCGGAATATCGGCCACGGGCAGCTCAATGTGGTGGACTGGGCGCCGTCCAAACCAGCGACGGGGTCCGCGTTGCGCATGGCGAAAGCATAGCGGATCCGGCATCAACAACGGGACCGGCGGCACCAATGAAGTACATGCCGAGGCTCTCTTCGTCTCTCGTAGTTTTCGTTCCAGCCACTCCGATCTCTCTCAGCCGAACGGACCGCCCTTTCCATTCACGACTTTCTGTCCGTTCATCGGATCCCAGCACCAGGAGATTAGCCTGGGGCATGGGAAGAGAACTGTACCACACGGGAGGTTTTACTCCCTCTGTAAGTCACACTTTTATGTCAGTACCAAACTGTCAAAGAAACTAACTAAGTGCAGGAGATCAAAAAAGGCAGGCTCAGGTCCACATATACCTCCACGGGGGAGCAGAAGCTCAGGGATCTGAAGATTCAAAGGATCCTGTTTTGATCAGTTGCCTCTAAGTGCATACAGTGGGCTTTTGTTTATAAAAATGAAGCACGAAATGCCTTCCTGGCGGAACCTCCACAATTGAAGAATCAGGTTTGAAGGCTTCCATGATTATTTTGGGCAAGTACCTGACGGGGATTCTTCAGTTTAAAGGAAAAGTCATCCACATCATAGTCATCGAAGATCCTCTCATGATGTCCTTCATGAACAATAAGCAACTAATATTGCCAGCAGATAAGAAGAAACGAAGAAAAGCCACAGCATGCTCAATTTCTGTTTGGGTGAAGACACCATTCTTCATAAAAGAATTATGTTTTAGTTATGTTAATATAGTGAAGAAAACCTAACAGATGATTAAACAGAATATATCATGGTTCTTCAGTTACATCATCTGAAATTTTCTTGTTGATAGGATCTACACTGAAGGGTTATACATATTATGAAAACATTTCAGACATCCCACAGGATATCAGAAGCTGGGTTTCCATCTATATTATATTCTCTAGCTATGATACCATAAGTTTTCTATCATTGGCTTAAGACCTCATCATCACAGTTTGTTCTACTTCTTCATGTTTTATCATCTGCAAACTTATCAAATCTTAAGTTACCAAGTATAAGTCTATGTGGTATCAGGTTAAAAGCTCACAAAGATCAACAGCCTCAAATGGCAGCTGGCTCAGCTTTCAGGGAGCCATGCTGTTTGGGATTCATTTTCCCATTATTAAGTGTTTTGTGATCTCTTTGTTAAGCTGGTGTGGTGTTCCCAGAACACTTCCAGTGGAGTCTTTGTGTTGGGCGATCAGCATGAAGTCATTCCTTTTATATTTTTTACACCAGTTCTATATCGAAATATCAGGTCATGATTATTCACAGGGGAAGAATAAGATTTTTGGCATCCTCATATTCAGTGTTCTTGTGTGTGAATCTTTGAAGTATGAAGCCAGATGGCCCTCCTGGTGAAGCTATATTAGTATGTAAGCAATTTTGGGAAACCCTTGATTCATTCTATCCTGAAGTTATTTATTGTAGACCATGTATAGTCAGGCTCAGTTGGAAGAATCAGTTAGAGAGGGAAGAACGTTCGCCCCATCGCCACGATACGCCGGTTGGCGCGACTGTTGGCCCCTTCTCGGGCTCACAACGGCAGCCCGTCACGAGCTTCGGAAATATCCTCTCAGCTGATTGAATCCCGTGGCCCGAGTATGGCTGCCTCAACGGCGAGCAATGTTTAAACTCAAAGATTAACCTCGATAGTATGCCGTTTGGTTCGGGGCGAGCAATGCGTAA
>ERZ1370068.2700-contig-1833_pt1 | contig 39597 bp, 69 predicted proteins | sample MGYA00561227_ERZ1370068 | MGnify/ENA primary metagenome ERZ1370068 (study PRJEB38410, sample SAMEA6850437) | metagenome | study: Metagenomic assessment of the ecological functions of the soil: analysis of the soil microbiota associated with the... | reverse complement strand
AACGCCCACCGACACTCGCGGGCCGGGACCGGGACCGTGTACAGGACCTGGGCCAGAGCCAGCACCGGGGCCAGGACCAGCACCAGGGCCTAGCGCCAGCGCCTGGTCCGTGCCCGCGCTGAGCCAGCGCCGGGGAGGGCAGTAGGACAGCCGCGGCGATGATACACGCAGCAATGAGCAGGGGAGAACGACGAGTCACGACAACCTCCGTGCGCAGGACATCCAGTCCACACGCAACGGATGTGCCGAGCTTGAGGGTCCATTTATCGAGTGATTTTGAAGCCGACGACCCTGATCGCTCACTCGGGAGTACGGGGATATGTCCTCACTTCAATGCGCGGGCCTCTCCGCTTCGCGGCGGCGCTGGCCGCGCATGACGCGCTGCGCGCAGCCACTGGGGAGTCGTAGACCGGCATTACGTCGTATCGTGAAGGGCAGCCTCCGCGGTAAGGTGTCGCGCGAGCGATGTCCCACGAGGCATCGACGTTCCGAAAGGAGGCCCCACTTATGCCGGATCGCACTGTTGTTGTCGGAAGCTTCCAACTGATGCTCGACGGCACCAGGATTGGGCTCTTGAAGTCGGTGGACGGCGGATCGGCCGTCGCCGGCGTCGTTACTGAGAAAGCGGACTCATCGCTGATCCCGGAAAAGCATCTCGGCTCGATCTCGTACAGCCCGCTGGTTGTGCAAGTCGGTCTTGCAATCGGCCCGGCGTTGTTCGACTGGATCAACGCCTCGTGGACCGGAAAGGCCCAACGGAAGGACGGCTCGATCATTACCGCGGACTACAACCTGACGGCAATCAGTCAGCGCGACTTCTTTCATGCGTTCGTCACCGAGACGACCATTCCGGCACTCGACGGCGCCTCCAAGGATCCGGCGTATCTCACTGTCACGCTGGCACCGGAATACACGCGGGACAGCAAGCCATCGGGAAAGGTGGCAGGAGAGTCGGTCAAGCAGAAGCTCTGGGTCTCTTCGAACTTCCGCGTCACGATAGACGGGTTGGACTGCATCGCGAGTCATGCGCGTTGACGCGTTGACGGTGAAGCAGGCGGTCGTGCGCGACGATAGAGCCGGGATCGTGCCGGCGCAGCTGGAGTTCCCGAATCTCAAGATCACGCTTTCCCAGGTGGGGTCCGAAACCTGGTTCGCCTGGTTCGATGGCTTCGTCATCAAGGGCAACAACGACGAGTCGAAGGAGAAGAACGGCTCGATTGCGTTGCTCTCACCGGATTTGAAGGACGAATTGCTCCGCGTCGATCTGTTCAACCTCGGCATCTTTGCAATCGGACCGAGAAGGCCGAAGCCAATTCCGATCGCGCAGCGACGGTGACGGCCCAGCTGTACTGCGAGCGGATGGAATTGCGTCTGCCCGACAAGAAACCTCCGGCGGTCAGTCGGTCGCGAAAGACCGTCCGTGGCTCACGACGAATCCCGAGTCGTCGCTCGCGGGCGCGCAGGTGATCAGGCGGCAGGTTCTCGCGACGGTGCGACGCTGTTCACGCGCTCGAGGTCGTGATCGCGGCAAGACTGTCCCCGGTCCGCCGCATCCCGAGCCCTGACTGCGACATCAACGCTCGGTACTTCGCTTTCCCATCGCTCTGTGGCATCGGCTACTCCGGGCGGCCGGTTTCTGAGTCTGGGTGATTATGTCGCGGGACAGGGCCCATGGACGGAGCAACCGCTGTCGGAGGGCGCTAATGTTGTCTACGCTCTTGGCGTCAGTGGTTACGGGTGAGTAGAATCTGCAGTGAGGCACTGACGGAGGAATCCCACATGCTTAGCCCGACCTTTCAATTCACGGTGGATATGCTGATCTTGCAGGTTGTCACCACAAACGTAACTTACATTTCTGAAATTTGCAGCCGGATTCAATCGAGTACGGGCGGCGCAATCGTGGTCAATCAGGCAGCGCTGCTGCCTACGCTGAGTCGCATGACGGAAAAGGGATGGATTCTGTTGGAGGTTGGAATTGTTCCCGCCTATCGTTTGACGGATCACGGACAGCAGCTTGTGCAGAATTTTTCAAGAAACCTGGGTGTCAGCGTTCACCGATAGGCGATTCAACGCCACCAAGATCAGGTTTCCATGGGTCGACGCGACCGGGCTGACGGTGAGACGGGGTGGTGGAGTATTTCCGCGGGGCCATCTTTGCCCTGTGTGCGGGTGACCCCGTAGGGTCGACGTGCCCGCGCCTCTGCGGCGGGCGGCCGCGAACGGCGGGAGTTGTTAAGGGTTGTGTGATGCCTGCCCTCACGCGCCGGTGTGCGGGATCGTGACGTCGCCGCATGGGCAGGGCGTTGCACAAGCCTCGGCGAGGAAACCGGCGGCATGGATGGTCCGGTTCAGTTGCCGGGTGCTCAACCGGTCAATCGGGTTGAGACCGGGAAACAGCTGCGGCCCGGCTCCTGCGGCGTTGCGCGTCCGAGTCTGGCAGATTACGTCACGGGGATGGGACCCATGGACGGAGCGACCGCTGCCGGAGGTCGTTCGTGTTGCCTATCCTTCCGAGGCGCGACGACGTCGGCTACGTGATCGAAGTCCTCACCGAGATCTTCGACCGGCTCTCAGCCGACGCCCCAGAGGTTTTTCCCACACCGCGTACACAGAACTGTGTGCGCTGAGCGGAAACCGAGTGCGGTCAGAGGCGCGCGCACGCTCCACACACCGTTGACCGACTCGCCACCGCCACCGAGGCCGAACGACGCACCCCAGCCCTTCTGCATTGATCCACGGCTTGTTCAGGGGCTTGAACGTACGACGTCCATCCGGCACCGATGATGATGTAGGCGCCACCGGTCGTGATGTTGCCCAGCGCCCCGTCGAAGTGCTCGATCCGCATCGGGACGTCGGTGTCGAAGTCCGTCCACGTGCCCGGCCCGGTGGCGCTCCGCCCGGAGGCCGATGCTGCCTCCGCTGGCTGCGAAGGTCAGGTACGCGCTGCGCCGCCGGGGCCGACCTCCTCGAACTGGAACGTCGTCACGTCGAGGCCCGCCGGTCCAACGCTGAGCTGGCCGCCCGCCAGCGAGCGGATGCGGAACGACGTGAACTGCGGCAGCTTTGACTCGGCCTTCCCTTCGCGGCCTTCTCCGCCTCATCTTGCTGGCGGGCGTTCTGCAGGTGGGTCCCAGTGCTGGATCGTGTTGATCAGCGGATCGAGATCCTCGGTCGTCAGATAGGGCCACGCGATGAAGACGCGGTGGCTCGTGTCGTCGTAGATGGAGCGCAGCGCGCCACGCGCTCTCGCTTTCCACCCGGTGGCGTTCTCGAGCGACTTCATCTCGTCTTCGTAGAGCGCCTTCAGGCGCGGCCACTCCTTCTTGGCCCGAGCAACGTGCTCGTCGACCTCCTGGCGGATCGTGATGTACCGGTCGTGGATCGACGACAGCTGCCAGTACTTGTCGCCTGCATCCGCGAGTGGTGCCATCGAGCGGCTCAGTGATTCGAGCCAGTGGCGTGCGGATGCTCGACATGACCTTCTGGTTCAACAGGCCGATGTCGGTGATGAGTTTGAAGTGCTCGGAGTAGACCGAGTCGTGCGTGATCGTGGCGGTCGCCGGCTTGGCGCTGTCGGCCTGGACCGTGATGAGGGCGGCCGCGGCACGGCTGCCCGCGGTGCGCTGGACGGCGAGTAGCGAGTCGGCGGTGATCGGGCCCTTTATGGCGGTCGGAAGGCTTTGACCTGGGTGAGCCGGGCCCCGTTCGGCGCGAGGCAGGCGAGCGGGACCTGTTCTTCTCGCGCTGGGGCTAGCGCCTTCGCCACGGCCCCGATTCTTCCACTGGTTCGATAGATAGGAATTTTAAACGACCTTTCTATGGCCGGGGCTAGATCGCAGGACGGGGATAGATGTCAATTCCTTTTCTGCTTGATGAAAAACCCCACTATTGTACCGGGCGACTCGGTCGGAGAGCGGTCGGGAAGCGCGCCAAAGGTTCCTTAAGGCGCCGCTCCTCTAAATTCGAGGAGCGGCGCCGTCGGCTTTGCGCTGGCAAGCGGTTTTCGGCTCCTCAGATCGTTTGGAATTCAAGAATCAAGAGTCCCGACCCTCTTTTTTCGTTTTCTTCATGATACTGCCTCCTCCCCTGGTCATGTTCCTGGTACTTCGCATTCTTCATCATTTTGCATTTTTGCACTTTTCACCCGTTCGACCGCGCGATGCCCCGCCTGTCAAGGCGGGGCATGAAAGCACGGCTCAGCGTGAACTTCGAGCAAGCCTCGGCCTTTAGGCCGGGGAGTCGAGCGTAGGCAACATTAGCACGCTGCGGCGGAGGTCGTCTCCTGGTGGCCGTCGGCCCCCGACGTAATCTGCCAGACTGGGACACCGCTCTGTGGCAGCGGCTTCTGGGGCGGCCAGCGTCCGAGTCTGGCACATTACGTCACGGGGATGGGACCCATGGACGGAGCGACCGCTGCCGGAGGTCGTTCGTGTTGCCTATCCTCTCGATACGGTTTCGTGGACACCCATCGTTGGGGCGAAGGAAGGAGTGTCCACGGATGCCGGAGATGCGCCGGGCGAGCCTGCACGGCGTGGGTCGGCGTAAGCAGTTCGTCACGACGCGGCGGATACGGCCGCGCGGCCCGCGCGCACCTGCGCACCAGAGCTGGTCCTGGACGCGCTGGACATGGCGTTGCGCGCCCGTCGGCCGACGCATGTGATCCACCACTCGGACCAGGTGTACCAGTACACCTCCGTCGCCTTCGAGCTGCGGTGTCACGAGGCGGGCGTCCAGCCGTCGATGGGCTCGGTGCGGGGCGCCTACGACAATGCGCCATGCGAAAGCCTCGCTTCGCGACCCTCGAGTGCGAGCTCCTGGATCGGGAGTGCCTTCCCACCCCGGCGGCAGTGCGGCTCGCCGTGTTTTCTACAGCGAGGGCTGGTACAACCCACGGCGCTGGCATTCGGCGCTCGCCTATCGGTTGCCCATCGCGTACGAACCTCGGGACCTGCTCCGAGCGCGATCCCGAAAGCCGCTCACCCCTCTACGGAACCGGAGCACCCAACTGGCGTCGGCCCCTCGGGCTTGGTAGCATCGCACGGGCCGCCAGTCGACTCCGGGCGTCGGGACGGAGGGAGAGCCATGAGCCATCGCGTCGTCACCGTTCAGTTCTCCCGCGACGGACAGCGGGAGGGGGTCGAGCTGGACCCCGACCGCGAGTACCAGGTGCGGCTCGACGGCGGTCCGCCGAGCACCTTCCGCCCACCGTGGACGCAGGTGCAGCTCGACGAGCATGTCGAGACGCTCCGCAACAAGGGAGACCAACAGCCGACGGCGGACCACCTGAGGGAACTCGGCAAAGCAGCTGGGCGCGGCCATCCACGCCATCCGGGGCATGGAAGGCGCGCTCGCCCGGATGAGCGTCAACGAGCACCTGACAGTGTGGTGGCAGCTTGACTACCCGGAGCTCGCGCGGCTCCTGGGAGCTGGCGACCTCCGATCAGCCGCCCTACCGTCACCTTCTCGACCGGGACATCTCCTTTGTCCGGAAGGTGCCGGCCGCCCTGGAGGACGTGCCGGCGAACTGGCCCACCGGCCTGAACCGGACGCTGCGTCTCCTCTTCGTCTGGGGCGAGGACAAGCCCGATGACGTGCCCCACGCGCAGCACCTCCCGCTGCTGAGGAAGACCTGCGAGGACTACGGCGTGGACTTCGTGCCGAGGGAGATCCCCGACGTCGCGACGCTCGCGGGTCTCTGCGCCGAGGCCAAGGGGAACCCCTTCCACTTCGTCCACGTCCTCGCCCACGGGCCCGGAGCGGGCAACGGCGAGTGGGGCTCCGGCTGAAGAACGAGGTCGCCACCGGCGAGCAAATCGCCCGCGCCCTCGCGCAGCGGCGGGACGACGCCGGCCATCGCGACCTTGTCCGCCTGCGACTCCGCGAACGAGAAGGACAGCAGCTTCGGCTCGGTCGTCTACTACCTGCACGCCTACGGCGTGCCCTTCGTCGTCGCGTCGCAGTTCCGCCTGCGCAAGACCGCCTCGGTGGTCTCGGCCGACGAGGTGTACAAGTCGCTGCTCGGGGGGCGACGTGCGCGACCTGCTCTCCGGCATCCGCCGGCAGCTCGCCCCGGCCGGCAACGAGGCCTGGGCCAACGAGGTTGTCTACAGCCGCTATCGCTACGAGTCCCTCGACGAGCTGGCGGTCGTCGCCTGCCAGCAAGGCCGCGCTGCGCCGGGCCAACGCGATCGAGAGGAATGCACGCGCGGTCGAAAGGTGGAGTGGCCCGCCTTCATCGCGGCCCTCGACGAGGAGACGAGGAAGCTCTCCGACCTGGCCACGCGGCTGAAGGCGAGCGGCGCGGAGCCGAAGGCACTGGCGGAGACCTACGGGCTGCTCGCCAGTATGCAACGGCGCAAGGCGCGGCTGCGCTCCGAGGAGGACGATGAGGAGCTGCGCGACGCCCTGTTCTGGTACGAGAAGGGCTTGCAGGCGGACCTCAACTCGCACTACTGCGGGATCAACGTGGTTCACCTGGCACTCCGTCTCCGCGACCAGAAGAAGGCGGACGAATACCAGCCCGTCGTGCGGCTCTCCGCCAGGAACCAGGCCGAGCGGGACTTCTGGGCCCTGGCGACCGCCGGCGAGCTGGAGGTCTACGCGGGCGACAAGGAGAGGGCCGCGGACCTCTACCGGCGCTTCGCCCAGGCCGTCGCGGAGAAGGTCGAAGGCAAGGCGGCAATCGGCGACGCGCTCGGAGCGTCCAAGCGCCAACTCGAAGAGATCGTTGTGTTGTTCGAGGACCGGGAACCGATCCGGAGCGCGGCCGAGGGCTCGAAGAGGGTGTTCGAGAGCGCCATTCGCCGTAACGCCTGAAGCCGGCGCGGCAAGGAGGAGGCCGATGTTCACAGTCGAGATGCTGCCCGCGTACCTGGGCGATTCCCTCTGGGTCGAGTACGGAAGCCCGCAGAAGCCCAACCGCTTCCTCATCGACGGCGGCTTGGTGGGGACCGTCGATCGGATCAAGAAGAAGATCCACGCGGTCGCCGATGCGGAGGGCGGGACCTGCCGGCTCGAGCTCCTGGTGTTGAGCCATGTTGACGCCGACCACATCGAGGGGCTCATCAAGCTCCTCGGCACGAAGCGACCTGCCGCTCGAGATCGGAGACATCTGGTTCAACGGCCGGCAGCACCTCCCTCGAGCCGACCGCCGCCAAGGAGGACGAGTTCCTCGGCGCCAAGCAGGGTGAGTTCCCTGGCCGCGCTGGATCCGGGAGCGCGGTCTGCCCTGGAACCAGGCCTTTGGTGGCAAAACGATCTTCGTGCGCCGGGCCGATCAGGGGCCGCTCCCCGGCACCGGCTGCCGGGGGCATGGAGCTCGTGCTCATGTCCCCGACCTTCAAGGAGCTGCTCGCCCTGTCGAAGAGGTGGGGAGCAGGAACTGGAGGCGGCGGGGCTGTTGCACGCCACCCACGAGGAGCTCATGGCGGCGCTGGCGAAGGAGCGCAAGCTCGCCCCCGACGACGAGTTCCTCGGCGCCGAGGAGATCGACGTCACGGAGCTGGTCGGGTTGAGGCAGGGCAAGGATACGAGCCCGGCCAACGGGAGCAGCATCGCCTTCGTCGGGACCTTCGAGGGCAAGCGCTGTCTCTTCTCCGGCGACGCCTACTGGGACGTCTTGGAAGCGAGCGCGGCGCGCCTGGCCGCCGAGGAGAGAACGGACCGTCTCGAGCTCGACTCCTTCAAGATCCCGCACCACGGTTCCGCGCAGCAACGTGGGCGACCCGCTCCCGGCGCGACTGGACTGCCACCGCTTCCTGATCTCGACCAATGGTAACACCTTCAAGCACCCGGACGACGAGGCGATCGCCCGCATCGTTGGCGGCTCGCAGCGCCGGAATCCGCGGAGCGACGCGCCGATCGACCTCGTGTTCAACTACCGCACGAAGTTCAACGAGGGCTGGGACCGGCAGGACCTGCGGCAGGCGTGGAACTACACCGCGACCTATCCGGCTGCTGGCGCCGAGGGGATCCTAGTCGAGCTGTGACGGGAGGCCGCTCGCCCTGGGGGACGACGGTGGAGATCGAGACGGTCCCCGGTCCGCTGCCGCTGCTGAACGATCCGGCGATGGAGGGCCTCTTCGAGAGGACCGCGGCCTCGCTGGTGGCCGCCGACCAGTGAAGCGCACCGGCGACAGCGGAGGCTGTACGGACACGGGCGACGTGAGCCACATCATGCCCGTCCTGCACCCGTACATGACTGGCGCGCGCGGTACCGGCCACGGCGCCGACTACGCGATCGCCGATCCGGATCCTCGCCTACGTGGCCATCGACCTTCCGGCCGACGGCGGCACCGGGGCCCGGGGAGGTGCTGAGCTTCCGAGCCGTCCGCGGATGACGCCCGCGGACTAGCAGCGCGTGGCAGCGGCTTCCGGGGCGGCCAGCGTCCGAGTCTGGCAGATTATGTCACGGGGATGGGGCCCACGGACGGGGCGACCGCTGCCAGAGGGGGCTAATGTTGGCTCACGCTCCGGCGATTCCGATCAATCAACCTGGGCGATGTCGTTTGGGTCACGCTGATTTAGGTTGCCTGATGGCTTTGCGCTTGGTCCCTGCTGTGAGCCCCCTCTTATCTCACAGTCCCTCGCCGATGTCTTGAGTTGGCTTGGCGAGGGCTGAGGTAAATGAGTTGAGTACCGAGATGGCGAACCTGAGAGGGGAGGAGACAGTCCACCACACGAAGTTCCTCTTCTGGCAGTATCCCGAGGTGCGCTCCGGCAGGGACGCTCCGGTCCTGCACACTGCGCACCCCGCCGACAACAGGATACCGACGGTGAGGGTCAGGAGGTCAGTTCCCGCTGTTCCGCGCAGCAGCGACCACACACGAAGATCCTGCAGGCACGCGGTGCTCTCATTGCCGGTAGGCTCCTTGCTTCGACTGGGCGGTCGGTCCACGATTTCCACCATGATCTCCTTCCGTAAGGCTCAGTCCGTCGCTAATCTCTTACCGACGCAACTCTCGTGCCAAAGGTCGATTCGCCAATCTTTTATGGACTTCCTGCGACAACGAAGTGGAGAAGAATGTCCGCCAACCTGAGTTCGGGCGGTAACCAAATGACGATATCTGTCAGTCGTGGATGGTCAAGCATCTTGGATACGGGAGTCTCATCACTCGTGCTTTTATCAGTTGTCTTTTCGCCGAAGTGCATTAGAGCTGTGGCATCGGCTCCCGGGCGGCGACCGTCGCGTGCCCACGCGCTAATGTTGGCTGGGCGCTCTCCAACTCGTGGCATCGCTCGACGTCGCGGCCGGGACGGTACGACCAGGCCTCGCGGGATCTGCGGGCCCGGCGGCGCCGAGGCGCTCTTCGCGGGCGGCAGCGCCATTCACGTCGGGACCAGGCGGCCCTCATCGCCCTGGCCGCACAGCACCGGCTGCCGGCGATCTGGGAATGGCGCCAGATGGCCGAGGGCGAGGGCCCGCTGTCGTACGGAGCAAACAATGCGAGCCTGCACCAGCGGGTTGCGTTTTACCTCGACCGGGTCCTGAAAGAGCGAATCGGCCGATATGCCAGTGGAGCAGCCGGGGTGTTCGAGCTCGTCGTCAATCTCAAGACCGCGAAGGTCCTCGGACTGCGGATCCCGGCATCGGTGCTCACGCGGGCCGACCACGTCATCGAATGAAGGGTTCGGCGCCAGCGATCCGCCCGCCTGACGAAGGGAATGGGATGAAGAGCACATCCCGCTGGTACTGCGTGCGATCTCATCGGTGGCAGGGACTCCTTCTGCTGCTGGCCCTCATGCTCCCGGGGTCAGTCACGTGTCGCCGATACCGGAAAGGCCCAGCGGCTCGCGCTCCTGGTGGCAGCGCCGTGGGAAGGCGAGACGGCGATGCGCAACGACCTCGCGGCCATCTACGATGCGCTTCGTCAGCGCGGCTTCGCGCCCGAGGAATTCACTCGTACTGGAAGGTGCCCCTCACCCGCAGCAGACTCCTCGCGTTCTTGCATGACGCCCAGAAACGCATTGGTGCGTGGCAGCGCGGCGAAGTGTGGTTCTCCTTCAGTGGCCATGGGACCGTGCGTGGCACGACGGCTGCGGAGGCCGAGCCGGGACTGCTGTTGACCAGTGCACTCCCCCTTCGCAGGAGGACCAGGTGTGGATGGAAGGAGGTCTTTGCCGCATTGCAAGTGCCGGCGGCTGTGCAACGTCACCTTGCTTCCGGACTCCTGACACACCAACCTGCTTGCCGGTCGGGTACCGGCCAATGTGGTTGCGCTGGTCATGAAGGCGAGAGCCAGGGGCTGAGCTGACATGCCGCGCCCGCGATTACCGCTTCGAGCATGCCGGGAGTCCTCGAGAACGCGGGGTGGTCTCGTTCTATGCGGCGCGAACGCTGGCGCAAGCCACGACGTTTGCCGCGTGGTTGCAGCGCATCGAGGCCCTGATCAGTGCAGATGTCCACGCGAAGCGCCTCCCGTGGTTCTACCAGCCCTCCCTCCAGCTGCTGGGTCATGCCGCGAGCAGACTCGCCTGGAGAGCCTGTCAAGGCAGCAGTCGAACAGCGCCAAGGTCGCCGCCATACGGACAAAGACGCTCCGCGCTTCGGTGAGAGCGTTGACGCTTCGGCGAACGCGATCCCGGCTGGATCGACGGGTGGCCCGGTCATCGAGTAGGCTGTAGCCGATCCCATCGGCACGCGCAGGAGGCGGGCATGGCGCGCAGGCGGAGTCGTCCTGAAAGATCCGAGCCGCTTCTAAGGACCCGAACACTCGTCCGGGCCGCGCGCGATGGCTGAGGTGTCACATGGTGGACTCCAGCACGGTTCGCGAGATCGACATCAGCAGACCCGCCAACGCCCTGCGCCTTCTCCGAGCAATGGATTACCTGCTCGTGATTGTCTGTAGCAACTACCTCGTGCTGTTCCTGACGATGCCGTTGCTCTATCCAAACATGACCAAGGATTCGCGTTTCGTCCTCTCACTCGTCGTCCTCGTGCCGGTACTCTCCTTCATCATCTACACCGGTTGGCGGCATGTCGGGGTGATCGACGTGAATGTATGGCCGGCGTACCTCGCGGCGTTTCCGCTGCTATTTCTCTTCTCCCTGTTCATAGCCTGGGATCTGCTCGCGACCTCGGCACGCAAGGGGAAGTGATTCCGAGGGAGGGATGGCTCTTCGTGCTCCTGATGTGGGCTGGCGCCATTGTTGGGTTCGCGACCCTATTGCGGTTGAAGCGCATGCGCCTGGCCCACTTCAGTGCTCCCCTCGTCGAGATCCTGCGCGATCTCAACGCCTACCGGGGCCGGCGCGCCGCCAGCGCGGGACGCATAAAGAGGGATCAATGTGCCGCGCGGCATCGCCCTCGGATTGCTCGGTGGAATAGTACTCCTGGGCACGGCCCTCGCCCCATTGCTCGCCGGACCATACCTCACCAAGGATGCCGCGCGACACTTGCAAAAGCTTGGTCTGGTCGGCTGTTTGCTATTGGTTGGGGCGAGGAGATATTTCCAGGTGAGCGCCGATGCGCTGCTCGCCGCCGATCACCGAAAACCGATCTTGTTCTTGAGATCATTCGCCGACGATCAGCAGGCTCCGGGAGAGCCCCGGAACTACCGACAGCTATCCGCTACTCAAGGACACGGCAGCCGCTCCCGCGCCGCCGGGCGATCCGAATCGCGAGTGGCCTGCGCACCCTCTCGCGGGCGCCGCGCAATCATCTCGTGCGCTCGGGAGGAGGGCGGCCGCGACATTGCTGGACTTTTCTCTCGAGACCCGATTGGCCAATCACTTCATGTACTTCGGTCCGTTCATAGCGGTGGGATCTCCGAGCGAACCCGTTCCCATGATAGGGGCGGCCCGCGTCGTTCTTCCGGATAGCGAGTGGCAGTCACGTGTGATGGCCTGGATGTCCGCGGCGAGCAACATCGTGATGTACCTCGGGTCCTCACAGTGGGTCACGTGGGAGCTCGCAAAAGTCGTCAACACGGGTCGAGCCGCCAAGCTCATTCTGATGTTTCCAGAGATGACCGGGTGGCGCAGTCGCGGTCGTACGGTGTCTGAAGAGCTCGAGGCGAGAATGACCTACGCACGGCAAGCGTTTTCGAACACTAAATGGGGCCAGGCGCTCACCGCGTGTCAAAACCCTCAAGATGTTCGCACGCTGCTCTTTCGGAGTGACGGCTTCGTGATCGCGATAAGGAGTGGTCCGAAGAACCGGGACGCATATCACCTTGCCGCATTGCTCGCACACTACATTTTCCTCAATGAGACGGTGGCCTGGCTCATCGGTATCGACGGGGCCGTGCGCGACCAGCAGTTCGCCGTGGATACAGGCACGTTCAACATCGGGGCCGCCTCGGACAATAACCTGGTGATCGACCACGACAACTATGTCTCACGGCATCACGCCATTCTCTCTAGTAGGAACGGTGGCCTCGCGATTGCCGATCGACATTCGAAGAACGGTACGTTCGTGAACGACAACAGGCTCGGGGACGGACCGACGGCCCTGAGAGTGGGAGACCGGATTCGCATTGGTCACTCGAGTTTCGAGGTCGCTCCGGGTTCGAAGAAATCGGCCCGGTAATGTCGGCCGCTCTTCGGTCCCCCAAAGCTCGGACCACAACTTGGACATGGCACCGCGCTCACGCCTGCCCGTCTGAGTCGACGATGTCAAAACGCAGCAGCGACGAGGTGCGGCAGGCGCGTAAGCGCGAATTTCACGTCGGCGCGTGTGCATAGGAACGACTAACGCCACCTCCGCTGGGGCAGCGGGCGTCCGACCAGGTCCAGGCTCCCCGTGAACCCGGCGGCGGACCCGCAACGGTCGCTTCGAGGGGGCGAAGGTGAGGGTCGGCATCGCGATCGCCCGCTGCCCTGCGCCGCCGTGGGGTGGTGGTCAAGGGGCGGGTAGCGGGGTGCGGCGCCGGCTGTCGGGGGCAGCGTCGAGAGCGGAACTGAGGGGCGGGCTATGGGAGTGCGGCGGGCGCGGGTGGGGCGGGCCCGGGCGGCGCGGGGGCGCCGGAGCGGGCAAGGGAGGCGAGGATGGCCTGCACGGCGCGGGGGTCCTGCACGGTGGCGAGGACGCGCAGCCGGCCACCACAGCGGGGACAAGCGAGGACCTCGATCTCGAACACGCGGCGCATCAGGGCAGCCCAGGTCCACGCGCCCGGGGTGCCGGCGGCACGGGGGCTGGCGTCGAACTGGCGCGCGGTGGACTCAGGGCTCGGGCGGCCGTAGCGGACAACCTGTGAGCGCCACCGAGCATGCGGGGCGAGGATGCCGTGATACAAAAGCAAGTTCACCGCGGGTCGAGGGATGATGGCCGCGAGCTTCTCCAAGAATTCGATGGGCTCGAAGAGGAAGTGAGACGTTCCATCGCGCCACATCGTCTTGAGCTCGACGAGGACGCGTCCATCGGCGCGGAGGCGGAGGCGGTCCTGGGCGAGCGGGGGCGGAGGAGAGAGCGACAGAGCTGCTCGAGGCGGGCGCGATCGTTTGGGGGACCCAGACGTTGGGCTCGAAGGAGGTCGGGCCCAAAGGGATTCGCGTGAACACGGTCGCGCCCGGTTACACCGAAACCCAGGCCGCGCAAGGTATGGTCAACGAAATCGCGCAACGCACCGGGCAGCAGCACGGAGGCCGCACGGCAACGCATCATGGACGCACTGGGCGGAATCCCGCTCGGCCGGCCGAACCGCCCAGAGGAAGTGGCCGAACTGGTCGCATTCCTCGCCTCGGACCGAGCGTCTGCCATCAACGGAAGCGAGTATGTCATCGACGGGGGCACGATTCCGACCATCTGACGTCGGATCTTCAGTGATCCCTCGATGCTCGCCAGTGCCGCCGAACAACAGCGTGAACCTCGACGGCGCTCCCACGCCGCCGGTTGTGCTAAGCGTTCGGCGAAGGAGGCGAGATATCGCAAGCCGCACTCGATGCCGAGAGGGAGACAAGCCATGTCCTTACAGCATATCGACCTTGCTGATCCGCAATCTTCACGACGTCTCCCGGTGAAACGACTCACGCGCGACCTGGCGCGCGCCGGCATCGGCGAGATCTTCGGGCGCAGCGTCGCGGGCGCAATCAAGGGGTGAGTTCGGCGGGATCGGCCAGGTCCGCCATGCGCGAGACAACACGCTGAGCTGCCGGCGTGCGAGGCACGATGACGGTGGTAGACAGGCCCGGCCGCCGACTCTTTCTGCGCCTGGTCGTTCTTTCCCTGCTCGTCCTTTCGGGCACGGCGTGCGTGCCGCGTGCTCAAACGGACACGTCGGTGCCCGCGCGATTCACCTTCCCGCCGGAATGGGCCTCGCACGACGCGGTTTGGCTCGGGTGGTCCCACGACTCCGCACACCACAAGCTGCAAGTCGAGATCGCCCGCGCGCTGGCCCCCACTGTGCCCGTCCGCATCCTCGTCACGTCGGACGGCGCGCGTGAGCAGGCGAGGGCGGCGCTTGCTGCAGCAGGAGTTCCCTCGAACCGCGTGGACTTCTTCACCCACCCCGTCTCGAACACTTGGATCCGCGACGCGGGCCCCGCTTCTCTCCGACGGCCGCAACCTGGCCGTGGCGGACTTCGCGTGGAACTGGTACGGGTACCCGGAGGAGATGTCGCGGCAGTGGCCGACACCGGCGCGGATCGACAACGACCTCGCCGGTGAGCTGGGGCTCAAGGTGGTGAGCTCTGCGATCGTCGCGGAGGGGCGGAGCCTTGGACGTGAGTCACGTCCGTCATCCTCACGTACCGGCAGACGGCACTCCAGCGCAATCCCGGCGTGCCGCTCGAGGAGATCGAGAGCTGGAATACTCTCCGTCGCCTACGGGAAGGAGCGCGTGCTCTGGCTCAGCCAGCTCGCCCCTCGGCGATCTCGTCACGGACCGGCCGAAGATCGAGAACTACGTCGGATGGGAGCGAACGGCCGCATCGACGAGTATGTCCGATTCGTGAACGATTCCACGATTGTCGTCGCCCAGATCGATCCGGATCCGAGCGGGACGACAATCCCTCACTCGGGCCGACCATGGCATCTCCTGCGCGGAGAACCTCGCCGAGCTCGGCCGGGCCAGTGAACGTGGATGGCCGGCTGTTCCGAATCGTAACGCTCCTCGTCCCCGCGCTCCGGTACCATGTGCGGACGCGTGGCGCGTGACGGAGGGCGACAAGACGAGCGCGCTCGGGCGGGTGGTGCATGCGGACGCCCGCGGTCGGGCGACGAAGTGCATTTCGTGCCTGGCGCTGAGCTACCTCAACTCGTCGTCATCTCCAACGGTGTCGTGCTGGTCCCGGCGTACTGGCACCAGGGGCTGCCGGGCGAGAGCGGGAGAAGGACGAGGAGGTGCGCGACGCTTCAGCGACTCTTTCCCGGACCGGCGCGTCGTGCAAATCCACCCGCTGGCGATCAACTGGGACGGCGGCGGCATGCACTGCATCACGCAACGCAACGAAGCCGAGTAACTAAGGGGCGGCACGCGGCTTCCGCCGGAGTGCGCCGGTGAGGCGACCAGCGCCTCCACCTCCGCGCTGGGGCAGCGGGCGTCCGACCAGAACCGGGCTCCCCCCGTGGACCCGGCGGCGTGACCGTGCGACGGTCGCTTCGAGGGGCCGAGAGGTGAGGATCACGGCATCGCGATCGCCTCGCCGCCCCCGCGCCGCCGTGCTGGGGTGGTGGATCAAAGGGCTTGGGTAAGCGGGCGCGGCGCCGGCTGTCAGGGGCAGTGTCAGGAGAGCGGAACTGAGGGACGGGCTGTGCGGAGGGTGCGGCGGGCGCGGGTGGGGCGGGCCCAGCGGCGGCGCTACGGGGAGCGCCGGAGCGGGCCAGGAGGCGAGAATCGGCCTGCACGGCGCGCGGGGTCCTGCACGGTGTGCACAGACCGCGCAGCCGGCCACCGCCAGTGGGACAAGCGAGGACCTCGATCTCGCACCGAACGCGGCGCATCAGGGTTCAGCCCAGGTCCGCCGCGCCCGGGGTGCCGGCGGCACGGGGGCCCGCGATGCGCCACTGTCTCCCGGAAGCCAAGCGCTTCAACACAGTCTCACCTGGCAAACCTCGGCAAATAGTGGTGGCGATGTGGTACCGAAGCAGGTTGTCTCGATGATCAAACGAGGCTTCGGTCCTGGAACAGCGGATCCGGGAGCAGGGCGCCGCACTCGAGAGCTGGCCCAGCGCCCGAAACTTGCTGAAGCGGACTCCCTGTGTCACCGCCTAGGTGCGACTCGAGAAGCCCGAAAGTGTCCGGAACCGCGGACTGCTCAGGCTGTTGAAGTGGTCCAACCCTGATCTCAGCGGCGCGCCCGCGGCAACAAGCGAATGGCTCGAGCTTCCGCGGTCGACGGTTGCCACGCAAGACCTCACCCGCGCGGCGAACGTCACGCCTGCTGTTGTCGCCCTTTGTCCGCGTTCTCCTGAACTTGACCCACAAGGCAAATGAATGCGACGGCAGGCGGTTAGCGTCAGCGAGCGCGCGCCGTTATTTTGGTGACCACGGGTTCCGAGCAAGCCACGCTACGAGCGCCACTACCAGCGCGACGACGGCGACTACCGCGATTTCCGGATGCCGGCGCATGAACTTCTTGAAACGCTCAAACACGGACTCCACGACTTCTTTCGGCACCGGCACCGGAGGAACGCGCCGCTCACACTTGGCGCGGTACATCGCCATGCAATGCTCGGCCTGACCGTTTTCTCGCATCTTGCTCCGCTGTTTGATGGCCCCGGGTTTCCTCCTTCGTAACATTTATGGTTGATGTCGTGACGATACTGGGCACACAGCTGGTTCCCTCGGATTTTCAGCCGTAGCTTGCCACAGGAGTCTCCAGGACTGCAGCTGCGCCATCGCTCTTGGAGTTCCTTTAATACCCTCGGGAGGGTCACACCATTGCTTCACCAGCCGCTGCATTGCGTCGTGAATGCCTTGTTCGCAATTGCCGGGCGGTTCCAGAGCGCGTTGAATGTCCGGAACGCCAGATAACATGCCGCCCAGCGGCTCCGCTTCGGGGGATGCTTCCTCGCCGGCGTCTCCGCCGGGTTCCGTGGCTGAGGCGGCCGCCGGTGCTGGTTCCGGTGCCTGGATGCTGGCTGCAGCTCTTCGAAGAAGCGCAACACACCCGCAATATCAGAGGGCACCGGAACGGCCTCACGAAGCTGGCAAGGACTCGGGCCCAGATCTCGTCGAGACTCAGAAGCAGATCGACAAGTCGTCGCAATGACCGAAAGAATCGAATCGAAGACAGCCTGCAGCTTCGCGAGTAGCTTCGTCCAACTGCTCGCCGAGCCAATCAAGCGCCTTATCGGCAGCCGTCTTCAGCACTTCAGCGGCCTGGTTTACCGTTTCAACCGCACTTTCCACCGTGCCATCGATCCATCTCCGCGCTCTCTCGGCCGTCTCGGGAACGCCGCAAGAGCTATTGAGACGAGTCCCCTTCAGTGCTTCGCCGAATGTGCGGATCAAGCCAACGATTGCGGCGCGCGCGGCTTCAATCAGCCCGCGAACACCTGCTTCGCAGCCTGTATGAGCTGCCTGACCTTTCTCACGGACGAACTCGAAGATAGTTGTTGACTGCATCTCTGATGGCACTGAATGCGCTCGAGACGGCTCCCTTTGAATCGCTGCCACCAGCTTCTGGGCTTTTCTTCGGCCTTGCGCTTCTCTTCGGCGGCCTTCTTCTCAGCGTCGGCTCCTCTCCTTCTGCGCTTCGGTCTCGGCCCTGGTCAGTTCCGTGTCGGCCTGAAGCTCGGTGTCCGTCACCTTCGTGTCAATCTGCTTCTCAGCTTCCTGACGTTTGGCCCTGGGCACCGTCGCTGAAATTCTGCGTCGCGCGTGCGTTCGAATCGCGCCACTCCTGCCGAGCGGAGTCGACCTGTTCCGCGGTGCTTGCTGCCGCATTGCGATCTGCTCGCGACGCGTGCGCGCATCCTCTTCTGCAATGCGACGGGTGCTTTCTTCGCGCACCTGCTCGGACTCGGTCTGATGCTGGCTTCTGGCTTCGCCGCGTAATTCTGGTTTTCCACCCTGGATCTGCTCTTGCACGGACGGGCCGACGATTCGATCAAAGGTGGCGGAGACTGGCGCGCTCCACGAGGACCAGCGGAGCGGTTCGGCGCGGCGGGACGGTACTTTGGCCGCAGCGTTTCGGGCTGCACATCGGGGGCGATGTTGTTCTCGCCAAAATCCGCTGTCGTCGCCTGATCGGCCTCGCGCTGCTTTTGTTCAACAGTGGCCGCCGACTCTTGCTCGCCCTGGCCCATGCGCGACGGGTCTGCAGCTCCCTGACAGGTCCACTTTGGGACGTTCTCAGCGGATGTGGATAGACCAGGATCCGTGGTGCGGATTCCGTTCAGGAAGCCTCGAATGCGATTGACCAGCCAATCCCACCAGCTGCCTTCGTCTTCAGTCGCTTGCTCGCTTACGGCTGCTGGGGCCGAAGCGCGCCGGCGGAGGTCCTTCGGCTACTTCGGCCGCGGTTTCGTACGTTCGGCCGATTGCTCCGCGCCTTTTTTCGAGGCTTGCGGGGCTTCACCTTTGGAAGGCTGGGCCTGACCGGCGCGGCTCGACGACGCGTCGGCGGCAGACCCGTGGGCTTCTGAATTGTTGGGAAGGACGCCTCCAGCGCGGTTTTCTCGCGGGCCTGCACGGCGGCTTTTGCGCCTTGCGCACTCGCCAGTGCCGGACCTAAGGCGCTCGGCGGAGCCGCTGCGAGCGACTGAAGAATGCCTTCGGAACTGCTCAGGTCGACGTTCGCGGACGATGCTTCCCAGGGGTCTCTGCTGCGTCCTGCGACTGTGAAGGAGGTGCACCCGGAAGCGGCGCTGAAGCCGGGAGGTGAACCTGGTGCCGCCGGCGGGGCTGGTGCTGATGCGGAGGTGCCGGGGTGCAGGTGGAGCAGGTGGCGCCGCTTCGACAGGGCGCAGCCTGCGCGGCCTGCAGCGTTTCCCGCGCCGATATCGTTTCTCGCTGGATTCGCGCCTCCGCAATCAACTCCGTCGTGCGGCGGTTTCCGATGTGGCGCTGAAGCTGGATCACGCCGGCTGGTGAAAGCCGCTGGCTCGGGCGGATTCGCGCGGCGCGGGCTGCGGAGCTAAGGCGACGACAGGACTATTCGAGGGCCGGTCGGCGCTTTGTGTTCGACACCGAACGGTTCGAATCTTCGCGCGTACTCGACCCTTGCTGCCGCTTGCATTAGATCTCACGCTTCAGGGCAGAAGTATCCACGAGAAACCCTTTGAGCCAATTCTCAGCAGCACGTTTCTTGAATTTTGCGGTTCCTACTGCGCAACCTTTGCCCAGTAGCGCTCTAACGCCTGTTTGGGGCCGAAGACGGGGAACTCCTCACCGTGTGCGGCCTGGATGTATTCAAGGTAGCTCTCGGACCGCCGCTTTCTCGTCGGTATTCAAAATGGCGGCTCGCTCGGTAAACTGTTTGAGCAGCTTATCGGCCCCACCAAAGGAAACAGGTTGAGGCTCTTCGAGAAGCAGGTCCGGGTCCAGCGAATGGATGTCGTCGACCAGCGCCTGAAACTCGCGCGCATCCGCTGGATCGGGAGGCGTGGAGACAAGTCTATTAGGGTTGATGTGAGCGTTTCGCTTTCGTAGTATTGGGTGGCTGACACGATCATGTAGACGGGGAGGAACCAAGCGAAGGCCTCCGCCGTCATGAACGCCGGCGCCAGTGGGTTGTCGCGGACGACATCGTGCGGCACATCGATCCAGCTGCTTTGTCGTGCCAGACTTTCGAGCGTCTGCATGTCCACTTCAAAAGAAGGCGAAAAAAGACGGGATCGTCCTGCGGCAGCTCTCTCTGCCTTGAACGCGTCTGCAATGCGTCCTACGACTCGTTCTAAATGTTGTGCCATCGCTCCTGCTCCGTTGTCCCTTTCCGCTGTTCCATTTTTCAGATGGACGGCTCCATCGCTCGTGGCAATGCATCCGAAGGCGAAAAGAAGATGGACTCTGAACTACACCGCGCGGTGAATTTTTTGGCGGCTGGTGTCGACGGGTTTACCTGTCTGGGCGTCGGACGCAGCGCGGTCGTCAAGCCGTCGCGGAGCGTAGTCAACATGAACGCCCTCCGGCGCACCGCTCGGCACCGCTCGCCCCCCTCGTGGCGCCCGCCCCACATGACGTAATCTGCCAGACTCCAGACACCGGCCGCCTCGGAGCTTCTAGTGAGCCGATGCCACAGTGCACATCAGCGACCTTCTCGCGGGTCGAGCGAGCCGGCCCGGTGAGCGACATGCTAGTCCAAACACACCGCCGTCGTCAACCGGCCGGCGGAGCGTTGCTGTTGGTCCATAAGAATGTCACCCCCTAACTGTTCAGTAAGAATGTCACCCCATGGAGACATGGGAGACATTGACGATGAGTCGCAAGGAAGTGCCGCGGGCCGGACTGCTGAAGGCGGCGCTGGCCGGGAAGATCACCAATGCCGAAGGCGCCGTGGCGATGCACGTGAGCCTGCGGCAGTTTCAACGGTGTAAGGTGCGGTTCGCTGCGGAGGGTCCGCGCGGCCTCCTGCACCGGCTGCGCGGCCGGCTGGCGCCCCGCCGGCGGCTGCCGGCCGACGTGCGCGCCCGTGTGGCCGCGTTGCTGCAGAGCACCTACGCCGGCTTCAACGACTGCCATGCCACCGAGAAGCTGCAGGAGGTCGAGGGCCTCCTGCTCAGCCGGACCTCCGTGCGACGCCTGCGGCGCACCCTCGGCCTGCCCGCCAAACGGCAGCGCCGGGGCCGCCGAGGGCGCCGGCGGCGCACACCGGAGGCGCAGATGGGTACCCTCGTGCAGCTCGACGCCAGCGCCCACGCGTGGCTCGAGACGCGCGGCCCCCAGCTCGCCCTGCACGGGGCCATCGACGATGCCACCGGCACCGTCCTGGCCCTGCACTTCCGGCCCACCGAGGATCTGCACGGCTATGTCCACGCTGCTGCGGCAGCTCGTCACTACTCTACGGCCTGCCCCTGGCCCTCTATGGCGATCGCCTCAACGTCTTTGTCCGCAACGATCCGCACTGGACCGTCGAGGAGCAGCTGCGCGGCACCCAGGACCCCACGCACTTCGGCCGCCTCCTGCGCGAGCTCGGGATCGGGTTCATCGCCGCGGGCTCGCCCCAGGCCAAGGGCCGCATCGAACGCCTCTGGCAAACGCTGCAAGACCGTCTCGTCAGCGAGCTGCGACTGCGCGGCATCGCCACCCTCGAGGCCGCCCAGGCCTTCCTCCCCGAGTTCCTCGCCGACTTCAACCGCCGTTTCCCCGCACCCCCGCCGACCCCATCGCGGCGTGGCGTCCCGCTCCCCGCGATCTCGCCGCCCTCCTGAGCTGTCGCTACACCCGCGTCGTCGCCCACGACAACACCGTCCGCCTCGGCCCCCGCTGGGTCCAGCTGCCGCGCCGCCGCTCCTACACCGGCCGTCGGCTCGAGGTACGCGAGTGCCTGGACGGCCGCCTCCTCGTCTTCGCGGACGGCCACTGCCTCGCCACCCAGCCCGCGCCCGCCGCCGACTTTATCCTCCGGCCCCGGCGCAGCCCCAGCGGCGATCGCGGCCGGCGCCGCCGTGCCTCTCAAAGCCCCTTGGCCAAGGGAGGCCGCTATCCCCCTCCCTCTCGAAAACGCCCGATGGCATCATCCATCTCCGCGCCCCCAGGCTCGCGCAAGCCGAGTCCCGCGCACCCGTGGCGTCATTCCACCCTTACACCACCCCGCACCGGGGGATGACATTTCTCGGAACAGTTAGCGCGACATTTCTACTGGACAGCGACACCGGCCGGCGGAGCGTGTGTTGTTGGTTCAGTAGAAATGTCACCCTCTAACTGTTCAGTGAAAGTGTCACCCCCAGCTGTGTGGCCAAGAGCGAAGACGGGCACGAAGTGTTGGGCGGGCAGTCGACCACGGCTGCCAGGTCGTAGAAGCACTCCACGTCCACGTCGGCGCCCGAAGGAACGCCCTCTGCCCTGGGCCCTGTCCTCTCCCTTGCGCGTCGTAACTGATACCCCCGGGGGATGACATTTTCACTGAACAGCGACACCGGCCGGCGGAGCGTGAAGTATTCCCTTAGGAATGGGACCCCGGATGGGGTGGGATGGAACCCAACCCAGAAAGGGGGACACAACAATGCCGGAGCCACAGCAGATCAGCCGGAAGCATCGGTGGAAGGTGCAGGGCCGAGTGGCTGTCGTCGAGTACGCCTCGGCTCACGGTCTCAAGCCGGCCGCTGAGCGGTTCGGGCCTCGACCGCAAGACCGTGCGCGAGTGGCGGGACCGCGCGAAGGCCGCCGGAGAGGCCGGGCTCGTCCCGAGGTACCCGAAGCGCCGGCCGCGCCGGATCCCCGACGAAACGGTGCGTCTCATCGAGGAGGCCCGGCGCGAGTTCGGCTGGGGCGCCTGCCGTACGCGCCTCTGGCTCCTTCGGGTCCACCAGATCAAGGTGGCCGCCAAGACCATCGCGCGGATCTGCGTGGATCTCGGCCTCGCCCCGCGCCCAGGGTGCCAAAGCGCCGCGGCGGGCGCCACGGCAACTCAAGCTGTTCGAGAAGGCAACCCCGGGCGAGTCCGTCCAGGTCGACGTCAAGGTGGTGACCGTCAACGGGACGAAGGCCTACCAGTACACGGCCTGCGACGACTGCACTCGCTACCGCGTCCTGCGCCTCTTCCCCCGGCTCAATACACGAACCAGTGTCGACTTCCTTGCCGAACTCCGCCGGGTGCTGCCGTTCTCGATCCAGCGGGTGCAAACCGATCACGGCACCGAGTTCTCCTTCGACTTCGTGCTGGCCGTCCAGCTCGGCGGTCTCCGCCACCGGTACATCAAGCCGCGGCACCCGCAACAGAATGGGAAAGTGGAACGCAGCCACCGCATCGACAACGAAGAGTTCTGGAGCCGCTCCTCCTTCGGCCCTTTGCCGAGGCCGAGGGCGCCCTCCGGTCGTGGGAGAGGCGTTACAACACGGAGCGGTTCTCTATGACGCTGCAGGGCCGGACCCCGGCCGAGAAGCTCGCGGCAGCCCTTGGCGTCGCAGCCTGAGGCTCAAAGCTCATCCCATGCTCGCGGACCGAGGTCAGCTTCCAGGGCGAAGGCCGTAGAGCCCCCAGGACGCGAGTTGACGATGGGGGCGCTATGTCAGTACCCCCGAAACGAAGGCTTCTCTCCGGTCTCCATCGGAGATCAACCACCAGCCGAACCGCCTCGCCCGTCCGGGGTCCCATTCTTGACAACAGAGACAGCACGCGGGCATACACGCCCAGCACCGCGCGGCACAAGGCGTGATCCCACGCCAGTCGGTAGCGCAGGCGATACGGCAGCGTCAGGACCCATTGGCGTACCGGCACCCTCGGCAACACCTCGTCGACGAGATAGGCGGCCCGCTCCGCCATGCGCCGCCCCCCACAGCTCGGGCAGAAGCCGCGCCGCTTGCAGGAGAAGGGCAGGAGGCGCTCGAACGTGCAGTCGGCGCACCGCAGCCGCGTGAAGCCGTGGGCGAGCACGCCGCACGTGAGGAACTCGCGGAACTCCTGCTCGACGAACCGGGGCAGGCCGCTGCCGTCGCCGCGGTCCGAGACTTCTCGGAGGAAGGGCTCCAAGTGCTCCCGAATGACGGCGTGGAGCACGGAGTGCTCGGTGTCGCGGGGCTGATACGTGCGGTGAGGATGGGCCACGCTCTGGGATAGCGCCTGCTGGCACCGGCGCCAATGCCCAGAGATGGATACGCGGCGCCGAGGCTACCAGGGCCGACCTCTGATGGTCGCCGATGACCACTGCTAGCCGCCGCCGGCTTGATGATCTGGATGCTGCGCTGCGTGTTTTAGTCGCGTCAGCATTCTCATGAGTCTGTGGTGCCGTACATCCTGAATGAGAATTAGCGAAACCGTGATCGTGACTGAAACACGCGTTCGAGCCCCGCAGCCGCCTCGATTCAGTAGTGCAGCAAGAACTCAAACGCCGGCGTTCGCTTCCACAATCCAAAGCGGGCTCCCCGCAACGAACCAGCGACCCAGAAGGCCATGAAACCCGTTCAGGACAGCTCCGACGTGTCTCATAGCCGTGCGGTTGCGAACGATTCGAGGAAGCCTCGAGGAGCCGGAATCCTCCGCCGCTCGCATGGTGTTCTCGCACTCCTTATTTTGTGTCGCACATCCGGGGCAGTGTTCCTAGACCCAATCTGGACACTGTCTCCCTACCATGAGGCGCGCAAGGCTGTCGGGGAAATTGAGAAGTGAGTCGTCGAAGTGACCTCGGGCGGTCTCGAGCCGGTGCTGGACTCCGTGGGCGGCTCCCACTCTGTCTTTGGTCAGCCCTTCATCGAGCTGCTCTCAAACCAACGTGGGCGTGCTCTCCGGACAGGAGATGTTCCGTCAGCTCCAGCTCCGCGTCGCGGCGACGGCGCAGCGAGTCGACGCCCAGCAGGTGCCGGAGTATGCACCGATCAAGTTCGCCGGCCACGAAGCGGGCGACTTCTTCTTCGTCCGCGCGAGCAACTGACGGGGCTGGGTGCCCGCCCCGAGGGGCCGCGCTCCGGCTTCACCATTGTTGGATTGTCGCTCGGTCTGTGCTAAGAGCCTGACGGGGAGGATACCGGGATGAGGCAGCGCACGTGGGCAGACCGAGCGGGAGGGTCTGGGCCGTTGTGGCCTGGGCGGCAGTGGCGGCCCTGCTTCTGGCGGGCCTGGCTCCGACGCCCAAGCCCAGACGTTCAACGACGCGATCCAGGGCGCCCTCGACAATAATGTGCCAGCGGCCACGGTCCACGGGTCCCCTCAACAGGGGACCCTCTTACGATCTGCGGCGGCAACGGCAGCCTTGGATCGGGGGCGGGCACGTCCGCCGGCGCCTCGATCGCCTCGCAGGCGCTGGGCCAGCAGGGGCGGATCAGCGGCGGATCCAACTCCGATTGGAGGAGCAGCGCCAAGCCAGCCGCGATGGCGGCGTGCCGGCGGCCAGCGCCGACCCGACCTTCCAGCTGGGAAAACTCGGGCTGTTCATCACCGGCGAGGGGGACTGGATCAAGAAGGACGTGACGCGCTTCGAGCCGGGGTTCTCGTCCGACGCCGGGGCGTGATCGTCGGTGCGGACTACCGCGTGCTCCCTTGGCTCACCGCGGGGCTCGCGCTCTCCTACCTGGGTACCAACGGCAACTTCGACCAGCAACAACCGGCCACTTCAACACGGATGCCTTCGGGGTCACGCTGTACGGCAGCGTCACCCCCTGCCCAACCTGTTCGTGGACGGCACCGTGGGCTACACCCTGCGCGCCTACAACACGGTTCGCCGGGCGAGCTACTCTAACGCCGTCAGCGGAAACGGGTCCGATGGGTTCGTCCAGGGCGAAACCACGGGAAACGAGTTCCGCACAAGCATCCAGTCCGGCTACGACTTCCCTTGGGCGCCCTCACGGTGGGCCCGCGCGTCGGGGTGAACTACAGCACCAACGCCATCGACTCCTACGCCGAGCACAACTCGAGCCCGAAAAATTTGGACACCGGGCCTCCAGCTGGCTTACGACGGGCAGCACCGCGAGTCGCTGACGACCACCGTGGGCGCCTTCGCCTCGTACGCGATCAGCACGTCCATTGGCGTCTTCGTGCCCCAGCTCAGCGGGGAGTGGGTGCACGAGTTCCAGGACAATCAGCGGGTGATCTACTTTCGCTTCCGCGAGGACCTCGGTCAGACCAAGCTCCGCTTCCAGACCGACTCACCGGACCGCAACTACGCCAATCTCGGTACCGGCGTGGTTCTGGTCCTCCCGAAGGGCATGCAGGTGTTCCTGAGCTTCCGGGCGCTGGTGGGCTACAGCGACCGCCAGGCTTACACGGCGAACGGCGGCCTCCGGATCGGCTTCTAGCGCCGGCCTCCGGCGGCCCGCTCGACCTCGTCGAGCACGCGCGGCCACAGCTCCACCCAGCAGCACACGTGGTCGTATTCCGGGATCACCCTGAGAGTCTCCGGCAGAATTCCGCCGCCCGCGACGATTCCTGGCGGCACCACCTGGTCTCGTCCCCCGCATAGTGGCGCTGGTAGATCCGCGGCGGGAGCGGCGGGCGCCGTGCGGGGCTGAGCGAGCCGGCGAGCCGCGAGTGACCGTGCATTTCCGCCCAGCCGTCCACGTCGAGATTGGCCGCCACCGTGACCACGCCCGCCGTCTCGGGCAGGCGCGCGGCGAGAAGCATCGCGAGTGCTCCCCCGCCGCTGTAGCCGAGCCAGACGATCTCCGCGTGGCCGGTCACCGAGAGCAGCCGCCGTGCGGCCGCCGCCATGCTCACCACGACAACCTCGGAGTAGCGTGCGTCCGTCCAGAGAGCGGGCGCGCAGCGTGGCGCCGCCGCGAGGCCGTGGTAGCACGGCCGGCCGAGATACACGCTCGGCGCGGGATCGAGGGCCATCAGGCGGAGCACGAGTGGCTCGCGCGGCGTGGGGTCGGCGGCGGGCCGGCCGCGTTCCCGGGGCGTGCCGTCGCCGTCGAGATAGACGTGAAGGACGCGGCCTCCGTCCGGCCGCGACCTCGCGGGCGATACACGACGTGCGCGAAGCCCTCGCCCTCGACGCGCGAGGCGCCGAAGCCAAGCGCCGAGGCACGCTCGTCGAAGCGCTCGGCTCGGCCCCGCACAGCCTCCGAGCAGCGTGAGGCTGAGCGAGAGCGTGAGGGCGAGGGAGCCGCGCCGCATGATGGCGCATCATAGCGGAAGTTCGGGTCGAGGCGCTCGACCACCTCCTCCTCGCCGCCGATCATGAGGCAGTTGCCGCGCTCGAGCTTCCGATACCCGTCTTCTCTCCTCGCCACGAACGGTCACGCTCTCTGTCCAATTCCGTCAGCGCTACTCCGGGGTGGTCTCGAAGCGACTGATTCTATGTGGTTCGATCGTTGGCCTCTTTCTTGCCTCACCAGACACTGGAATAGAAAGCCGCCTATGAAACCGTTCCTACTCGGTGTTCTCGGCCTCATTCGCCTTACCAGGGCGGCAGCCGGAGAGAAAATCCACTGGCGAGCCTTTATGCTGTATGCATCCCTCACGATTCTTGCTCCCGCTGGTAGTGGTGCAGAGTCGTTGGCCCGACTGCCAGACACAATTAAGGGATACGGCGGCTATCAGTTCGGCATGAGTTTAGAGGAGGCGAAACGGGTCGACGCAAGAGCAAAGGTGACCAACTGCGATTACAAGGATATTGCGTTCTGCTTGGAGCGAGCGGACAATTTCCTTGGAGAGCCGGGAATGATTCGTATTCTCTTTTCAGCCAAAGACATGCGGCTTTCGCGGATCAATCTCACCTTTGATCGGCTCGCGCGGGACAGATCGGAGCTTGTAAGAGGGGATCGGCGACGGTCGAGGAAGCGCTCCTCAGAAGATTTGGCCCGTCTAACAAGACGCAGGACGGAAAGGTTTTTGGTACGCCGCCGCGGGGGCGCTGTCTCGTTTCTCAGTCTTTGCGTTGACGACGACACAGGCATGATCGTCGTGTCGTACGAACCGGCGACAGAATTCTAGTCGCATTGAGAGTCGCTGAAGATCAGAGGCCGCGGTACTGGACAGCCTCCGGCACACCTGCTGCGCCGCGATCCTTTTACACCCGCCAGGTCGGCGGTAGTGCGCGCGACCTTCAAGACGCGATCGTGGCCGTGGGCGGAGAGCCCGGGCGGCTGACCGCCTGTGCGAGCAGTCGCGTCGTCTCCGGCGGCACCGGGCAAAAGCGGCGCACCCTGGCGCCCGCTCATCGGCGCGTTGACTCGCGCTCCCGAGCCCGCGAGGCGTTGACCTGACGCGGGCGCGCGCCTCGACCCGCGCGCGTAGTGCCGTCGACGACTCTACCCCGCCCGCCGACAGCTCCGCGTACGCGACGGCGGCTCGAGGTGAAGGTCAATGCGGTCCAGGAGCGGCCGGGACAGCCTCGACACGTACTGACGCCTCTCGCCAGCCGTGCAGACGCACGCCCCAGGCGACCCGCAGCCCCGCCGGCGCGTGGAGCGTTCCCAGAGGGATCACCGTCACACGGCAGGACCACGGCGGCCTCTTCGGCATTGCCCGCGGGCACGAGGAGGCGCCTCACGACGCCGGCAGTGCAGCACCACCGGCAGCACACCGCGCACGGGCTGGATCCGTCCGTCGAGCGAGAGCTCCCCAGGGCTATCGCGTCCTCGACGAGCGCAGGCTTGACGACGCCGGTGGCCGCGAGGATGCCCAGCGCCATGGGAAAATCGAAGGCCGTGCCGACCTTGCGCACCTCTGCGGGCGCCAGGTTGACCATGATCCGATCCACGGGAAACTCGAGCCCGGCATTCCGGATCGCGGCGCACACGCGGTCGCGGCTCTCACGCACGGCGGAGTCGGGCAGCCCAACTGTGATAAAGGACGGCAGGCCGGGGCGACGTCGACCTCTACGAAGACGTCGTCGGCCCGATGCCGAACACTGTGGCCCGAGCGCACGCGCGCCAGCATGGCTCGAGTGTCGGGACGCTCCCGCGTGTCGTCAAACGCCTCAAATCGGATACAGCGAGGTCCAAAGAGGTGGAAGCCCTGGAGAAGACCTTGGCGACCTGCGCGTCGGGCGCGCGGGGGCACGGATAGTTGCCCCCGGGACGGAGTCCAGTTCTCACTTGGCACGAGGTCTGCCTTGGCTATACTCAGGAAGGGAGCGGACATAAGACGGCCCCGCCGAGAGAGGAATAGAGCCGCATGAGCAAGGGATGCCGATAATGATCGGTTCACGAGCAATTACGCTGCTGTTATTGGTCAATCTGATGTTTACCGTCCATGAGCAGGCCACGGCGCAGGTCCGGTACGGAGATGTTCTCGTCGACGGCCAGGAGACGAGAGATGGTGGTCCCGGGATCGGAGTAACAAGAATCCAGATGCAATCCGCATTCGAGAATGCTCAGTTCACGTTCGAGGCACCGACCGTAGAAGAAGGGCAGATCAAGGTAATCGGCACCTCGATCGACGAGAACGCCATCGTCGTGCTCATTGGACCACCTGAGAATCTGATCCAAGCAAAGCTCATCCTCATCAATTTCGGCGACGGCGCGCTCACCGAGAAACATGCCATGTCATACGCTCTCTTTCTCGAGCTTGCCTTCCCGGAGCCCCGCCAGAGAGATACTGTGAACAGTTGGGTGGCCGAGAATCAGTGGGACCTTAGCAGGGGCGTACCGGCAGCAGCGACAACATCCGAAAGACGATCGGGCACCGCGATGTCTTGGCGGGCACGGGAACCGTACAGGGTGCCCCGTACGCAACCTTGTCCGTGCAGACCATCCACTGAGTACTACTGTTAGAAAAGTTAGGGGAATCATGGGGTACGCTGGGCCTTCTTCAGGGCGTCGCCGGCGACCCGCGGGATGTTCTCGATGCCCTCGGTCGCAGGGACCGCCTTGAGCTGGAGCGGTCGCGGAGGCTGCCCGATCGTGCCGTCGATGCCGGGGTAGTCGTCGCCGAACAGGTCGACGCGCTCGCCCGTGTTCTTGTTGAGGCGCAAGCCCTGGTCGACCTCCGCGGGCGGCTTGTCGTTCGAGCGGGTGTGCACGTCCCCGCGCGGGTCCGGCACCGGCCCGTTCTTCATCTTCGGATCGAGCATCTCGCCCTCCCACAACGCGTTGTGGGCCTTGATCGCCTTCTGCTCGGCGACCCACTTGAGCTCCTTCTTGATCAGGTCCATCACCTCGGGGACTGGGGAAGTATTGGCGCAGGAGCCCGTTGCTGTTCTCGTTCGTCGCGCGTTGCCACGGGCTGCGCGGATCGCAGAAGTAGACTCTGCACGCCGGTGTCAAGCGTGAAGCGGACGTGCTCGGCCATCTCCTTGCCTTGATCCCAGGTCAACGAGCGGCGGAGATGGTCAGCGAGGGCACGGATCGTGACCGCCAGCGCGTCCTTCACGTGTTCGGCGAGCCGCCCCGCGCGCAGGTTGACGAGCAGCACGAACCGGGTCTGCCGTTCGACCAAGGTGCCAATCGCCGACTGGGCTCGCTTGCCGAGGATCAGGTCGCCTTCCCAGTGGCCTGGCACGCGCGGTCCTCGACCTCGGCTGGTCGGTCGCTGATCAGCACCATGTGTTGCAGCTGGCCAGAGCCCGTGGCGCGACCGCGGGGGCGCCGCTGGGCGCGCCCGTCCGCAGGCACCGCGTGAGCTCCTGGCGCAGCGCCCCGCGCCCCTGCACAAACAGCGATTGATAGATCGTCTCGTGCGACACACGCATCTCCAGATCGTCGGGATAGTCGAGGACCAGCCGTGCGGCAATTTGCTGCGGGGACCATCGCCGTCGCAGTCCCTGCTCCACGGCGCGCCGAAGCCGCGGCACGGCGATCAGCTTCGCGATCTTCGGGCGGCTGCGCGCGCCGGTGGGCTGCCTCCTCTGCGCGCCACGCCCGATACCGCTCGGCGCTGGCCGGCAGCCGCGACGTCGCGCGACACGGTCGACGGGGACCGACCGAGGCGTCTCGCGATCACCCGGCACGAGTCGCCCGCGCGCAGCCCGCGCGAGATCTCTTCCCGCTCCGGGAGCGACAGCCGCAACGCCGACTGGGGCCTTGCCCGGGACTTCACCCCACCGGTCTTGCCCAACAATCGCTGCACGGACTTCGCCGAACACCCCACCGCCGTCGCCGCCACCGCATGCGTCTCACCCGCTCGTACCCGGCGCTGGAGCTCCAACCGCTCCGCGCCCGTCAACCGATGCGCCGGACCGGATCCCTGCCCCATACGGCACCCTCCTCAGGATGATCTTACCCATGATCAATCACTGCGACTGGTGCAGGGACCACTTGAGACAGCCGGGTCTACTCAGGCGGCGGGGACGCCGTCCGCTAGAAGAACTGGTATTTGAGGACGGTCTGGAATCCGAAGGTGCCGGTGCGGAAGTCATGGTCCGGGGCGGCCTGCGGGATGATCAGGCCCCCGCCGTTCACCTGGGCGTCGATCTCCAGCGGCTGAGGATGCCGCTGCGGAACGAGTGAATGTCCAGTTCCACCGCGCCGTTGGCGAACCAGCCGCGCGGCGGGCTCTGCGTCCCGGCCGTGGCGTTGAACACCAATTCGAACGTGTCATTGAGTTGCTTCTTGAGGGCGGTGATCTGCAGGGACAGGTTGGGCTCACGGCCGCACAGTGTAGGCGCGAAGTCGATGTCCAATTCGAACTCGGGAAAGTACTTCACCGTGCGTTTGCCCTGGTTGAAGGACCAGGGGACGTTCAGCTTGCCGCCGATCTGCATGACGCCGTGGTCACACAGCGCGTCCAGGTCGCTCGGCGGGTTCTTCGGAGGCTCCGCCTTGGCGGTGTTCCACTGGGCTGTCCCGCCGACGTTGATCACCACGTTGCCGGACAGGCGGTTATCGTCCTGAACCTTCTCCTCGGTGGTGTCTGTGGGATTGACCTTCGGTTCCGGCTTTTGCACCACCTTGCCATTGTCCGTCTTGGATCCGGGATCCTGCACACCTTGGACCTTGGCCGGCACAGGGGCGGACTGCTCATCTCTGGACGGCGCCGGGGCGGGGCCCGCACCCAGTGCCCGGTCCAGCGCCAGCAGCGTCTTGTGCCCTGCCTCCTGGCCGCCGACTGGGCGGACACCATGTTTGGTCTGGAAGGCCCGGACGGCGGCCAACGTCTCGTTGCCGTAGTCACCGTCCGGCGTGCCGCCCTTCATGGTCTTGGTGAGCAGGTGGCCGAAGCCGGCCTGCACCAGGGCCAGTTGCAGCGCCTTCACGCCGTCGTCCCTTTCGTGAAGCTTCACGGTGGGGTGGTTGCGGTAGGCAAGCTGGAGGCGGGGGCTGCCGGCAAGCAGGGCCGAGGTGAGCGCGGGCGGGTCCGCCTGCGGCTCGCGCTGTACGACGGGCGGAGCCGCTGACCGCCGGCTACCGAGCAGCGCGGCAACCGCGGCGTTGCCGACAGAGCGTTGCACAGAAAGCAGGCCCGCCCTATCTAGCGGGCCGGACAGCCTTGATGACCCTGTGGCGGCGGCGCGGTCGCGCGGGCAGGACGATGCGTGGACGGGGCGTTGCGTGGTCAGCTGCCGGACTCTCATACCAAAAGTATGCGTCAGCGGGTGGATCTCCGCTAGATGATGAGACCTGGTCAGATTTTCGTGATCACTCGCCCTCCTCCGCCGTCAACGCGTGACCGCGACCCGTTGGGCGTCCGAGCTCGGTTCGAACGTCGACTCGACGAGCGTCTGCGCGAGGTCGTCTCAGCCAATAACCTTCTTCAGCATTCGCAGGCGTTCTACATCGCGGGGTCGAGGCGTCGAGCGTGCCTTGTGGGCGCTCGGCTCTGGGGCAGAAGCTGTGGCATCAGCCCCTGCGGCGTTCCGCGTCCGAGTCGATAATGGGCGATTATGTCATGGGGACGGGGGCCACGAGAGGAGGCGACCGCCGCCGGAGGGCTAATGATTGGCTACGCGCTCCCGCCGGAGGGGCTGATGTTGGCTACGCTCCCGCTCGCAGGGCGGCCGGTTATGGACGACCCAGGTGGCTTCCTTCTCTAATTGATCTGGCCTTTCCGGAAGTCATCGGGGTGCACGCGATACGTCGATGACGTGTGGCTATTGATCCGTGGCTCACGGCGCCGCATACTCCTCCGCAGCGTGTGGGCGACACGCCGAGGTCGCCGCCTATGGAGCCAATCTGGTGCTATTTAATGTTCGGAATCTTGGGTGACCGCGACCTTTCCGCCCGCCGGGGATGGCGGCATCATGGAACCGGAAGCATGTGGCGCGCGACGCAGCGAGGGTATCAGCAGCGAGGGTATCAGAAGATGGGGAAGATCGTGCTGGATAGCGCAGCTTGCCAGGACGCGTAAGCTATGGGAAGTGCGATTCCGTCTGGCAGCGAAAAGGTGGACTCAGCGGGATAAGAAAGTTCCAGAGCGAAGGAGAGTCCTTCCGTCGTTCGGGTCTTGAGTATGTCGAGTATTCTATAGGACCCGTAAAGGTAAAGGAGTAGCGATATGAGCCCAACACCACGCCGAATCTGTTTCATGGTTATGCCGTTCGGGAAGAAGAAGACGGACGCGCCGACAGGACAGAGGTGTGGCCGAAATCGATTTCGATGCGCTGTGGGACAAGGCGCTCAAGCCCGCGATCGAGAAGCTCGGCATACGATTCGGTACGGGCGGACCAGGACGTCAGGTCGCTGATCATCAACGAGATGCTGGAGCGCCTGTACTTCTCCGATCTGGTGCTCGCCGACATGACGATTCCGAACGGCAACGTGTACTACGAAGTCGGCGTGCGCCACGCGTGCCGGGACGTCGGGTGCGTTCTGCTCGCCGCGGACTGGTCGAACAGCTCTTCGATGTCGCGCAGATGCGCACCGTACGCTATCCTCTCACCGCGATGCCGATCGACGATGCCGCCGCCTCACACATCCAGGACGATTCTCGTCGCGGGCATCCAGCCGATGCTCGAGGGACGGTCACCCATCTACGCCGTGCTGCCGGGCTTTCCGACAGCGGTGGATCCACAGCGCGCCACCGTGATGCGGAGAGAGTTCGAGGCGTTGACGGCCTTCCAGGCGCGCTTGTCCGCGGTGCGCGCGGCGCCGAGCGGTCAGCAGCAGGCGCTTGCCACGCAGGTGATGCGCGACTGCGAAGGCACGCCGCTTCCCCCTGGCCGCGCATAGCCTTCTCAAGTTGTTCGAGCATCTCCGGGGCGTGGCAGCAAATCGTGGACCTGGCCCCACGGCTGCCGACAGATGTGGCCAAGCAACCATCCGTCACCGAGCTCACGAGTCTGGCCCGCTCGAAGCTCGGGAATCATCTCGAGGCGATCGCCGCGTTGCAGACGCTGATCGCCACGTCCGGACCGACCTCGGAACGCGAAGGTCTGCTCGGCGGTCGCTACAAGAAGCTCTATGCGCAGGCGAGCGGTGCGGACAGGCGGCGCTACCTGAATGAGGCGATCACACACTACGAGCGCGGCATGATGCTCGACCTCAACGACTACTACCCGTCATCAAACTTGCCACGGCTGTATCGGGAGCGGGGGTCAAAAGGCGACGCGGAGAAAGCCATTGGTGTCGCTCACGTTGTGTATCATGCGTGCCTGCGCGCCCGACAGCGTAACGCCGCGGATGAGTTCCTGCTCCCGACGCTGCTCGGCTCTGCCTTCGACGCCGGTGACGTCGATGCGGCGCAGACGCTGCTCGATGAGATTACGGCCACGGACACGTCCAAGTGGAAGCTCGAGACGACGCTTCCCGACCTGGAACTGAGCCTTAGCCACGGAGTCGACCCTGACCGGCAGGCCGCCCTGCGCGCTCGCGGCCCAATTGAAACAGCTGCTCTGAAGCGAGGAGGGTATTCATGGGCTACACGGTCAAGACTCGCGAGCAGCATCTCGCGAAGGATGGCGCACCCAAACGCATCCTGGCGCTGGACGGGGGCGGATTGCGCGGCATTCTCAGCCTCGCGCTGCTGCAGGGGATCGAGGACACCCTGCGGCAACGGCATGGCGGTCGACGCCGAGTTTCGCTTGTGTCACTACTTCGACCTGATTGCCGGCACCTCCACGGGCGCGATCATCGCGGCCACGCTCGCGCTCGGCTGGACGGTCGAGGAAGTCCGGGAAAAGTATATGCAACTGGGCGCGGCGGTCTTCACGAAGAGTTTGCTGCGGCAGGGCTTGTTGCGGGCGAAGTACGACGAGGCAAAGCTCATCGCCGAGCTGAAGAAGGTCTACGGCGCTAAGACCACGCTGGCCAGCCCAGACCTCAAGACAGGATTGCTGGTCATGACCAAACGTATTGATACCGGCAGTCCCTGGCCCATCAGCAACAATCCCAACGGTAAGTATTTCAGCACCCGACCGCAGGGCGTCGTGGGCAATGGCGACTATCCGCTGTGGCAGAGTGGTGCGTGCATCGACGGCGGCGCCGGCCTTCTTCGATCCTCAGTCGATCACGATTGAAGGCGTAGCTGGATCAAGGCCGTGACCGGCGAGTTTATCGACGGTGGGGTCAGTCCGTTCAACAATCCGGCGCTGCTGTCCGTGATGTACGCGACGATGGCGGGGTATCGAGTCGGCTGGCCGACGGGCGCGGACAAGCTCCTCGTGGTATCCGTCGGCACGGGCGCCGCGGATCCGGAAGTGACGCACGCCAAAGTAGCGGCCAAACAGGCGGTGAATGCACTGCTCTCCCTAATGAACGACAGCGCCACACTTCAAGAGGTGCTGATGCAATGGACTGTCAAGCAGCGGTACCGCGCGTTCGTTCGACCGAGAGATGGGCGATCTGCAGGGCGATCTCGTCGGGGCATGCCCATGTTGAGCTATCTGCGCTATAACGTCGATCTTCGGCACGAGTCGGTGAAGAGTCTCGACTCGACACTCGATGACGAGGCGATTGAATCGTTGAGCGCAATGGACGCTACCGGGAATATGGGTATGCTGCATCATCTCGGCCGGCTCGCAGCCGGCCGCGACATTCAATCTGGCCAGTTCCCGCCGGCATTCGATCTGCCCTGAGAATGAGGTGACGATGGGCCGGCGCATAGAGTATCGGAAGAGATCGAATCAGTTCGTGGTGGCCGTGCGGCTCGACCTCGAGACCAAGGGCTCTCGTACCAAAAGTGGGGTGGCTCACAACGGGCAAAACGCGGCGACTGGCTCGTTGACAACGACGGCGATGTCTATACGGTCGACCGGAAAGTGTTTGAAAGGACCTACCGGCGGGTGCGCCCGGGCTGTTACGTCAAGAAGACGCTGGTGTGGGCCGAGATTGCTACGGAGGCCGGTCGGATCAAGACGAAAGAGGGCGCAACCCGGTATCGAAAGGGCGACTACCTCGTCTACAACCATCGCAACGGCCGCGACGGATACAGCATGTCGCCCGTCAGAGTTCAAGGAGATGTACAAGCGGGACGCCGGGCGGGGCAGGTAGCGGATGCCTGGGATGCAGAGGTAGCGCTAGGCACTCACGTAACTTTCGCGCAGAGTCCAGTTTTGCCGTGTCTACTTGACGGAAAACCTCACGGCGCGTCTCTGCTGTGCACCGCAGAGATTCCAGGAGTTGCGCGAAGCCGGGGACCGAGACTACTCGATGGAGCCCCGTCGAAGCTGGAGCTGCTGCTGCGGGTCGGCTGCGTGATCTTGGTGTAGTGTTCCGCCGTCAGCACGCTGTTCGGCCGGGCGGCCATGTACCGCCAGGACGAGGTGGCCGGGAAGACGGAGATTCGGCGAGGGAGAAGCGCCGCGCCTCAGTGTGGGTGGTCGATGAACTTCCACACGAGCGCCGCCAGCGATTCGTCGCTGTCGTAACGCCTCACTTGCAGCTTGGCGATCTCCGGAAACAGTTCAGGGTTCCGATCGCTCCGCGCCACCAGCAGCGCTGGGTCGTCCAACTACCTGCGCCAGACCCAGTTCGAGACACGTTGGGGTTGAGGCCGGTCAAGTCCCACCACCACATACGCAGCGCGGCAGGCCTCTTCCCAGATCGAGCGGATCACGTTGGGATCTTCGGGTTTCGTCGCCGCGCCGGAAGCGGACCGAGTCGCCACAGGCCGCGCGGACCACATCGCGTGTGTGGTTCGACCACGGCTCGCTAAAGGGCATGACGTGGAAGCAGCGAGGCTCGCCCGGGTCGGGATAGAAAGCCGGCCAGAAGGTCGAATCAGCCCCCACTTCCGCCGCCGTTCAGCGCGGCTAGAAGGGCAAGCGTCTTACTCGTTTCCTTGCCGCTGGAAAGCGTCTTCACCAACACACGGGTCGAAGCATCCGCCGCGCCGCACCTGGCGATCGTTTCGCGGATGGTATCTTGCGAACGATCCGGAGCCCTCGGCCGCCGGGAGTGCGAAAAGCGCCTCATCCAGCGCATCGCCCACGCGATTCGCCCGGTAGTGCCGCCCGGATATCGATGTCGAGCGGCAGCCCGGCCTCCGGCGCGATGACCATCGGCTGGACTCCCAGGGCCAGCGCCATGCCGAGGGCGTGGCACACCGATGCCACAGGCGTTCCGGAGCCTAGGTCGAAGACGGCGGGAGCGCAGCCGCGCAGTTGGTTCCACCGGGCCTGGCCCACTCCCACGCCGCCAGCCGCTCCGCCGGCGTGAGGCCCCGTTCCACGCACAGGTCCGCCACCTGCTGCCGCATCGCCTCGCTCCCGGCGAAGAACACGGCATTGGGATCGGGATCTACTTTCGACCAGCCCAGAACGGTTCCACAACGCCATCAGATGATGCGTGAGGGCGTGTTGGCGCAGGCCGAATCACCAGGGGCCGCACGCGATCGTGTTCAACCTGGCGCACGGCTTCCAGGCCTGGCGCGTCGGCCAGCGCACGGCTGGCGTGGCCTGCTCCAGCATGAACTGGAATTCCCGATCGGAGTCGCTCGATGCCCGGTTCGCGGTCGAAGACGAAGGCTCGCACGCCGCCAAAGAGTTGAGCGATACGCTGCGCCCGCGGCATCTGCTGCGCGGGGGTGGTGTAGAGACTCTTGAAGCAGCTGACGTGTGCTCATGCATCTCGACGGGCTTTCGCGGCGAGTTGCTCCGGCGTCTCTGCCGGCCGGCTTGAAGGTTCTGGTACTGCTGAAGCATCGAACGGAAAGAATCTGCCCGTTCGCCGGTCACTTCTCCGGAGGCGATGGCCTGATCAAGCATGGCGCGGATCTGATCGAACTCCGCGTGGTCCTCGACCGTCCGGCCCTCATGTAAGGTCTGGAGTTGTTCCTCAATCCGCTGACGGCTGAAGTTAGAAGGAGCCACCTGCCGCACGAACGAATCGAGGTCGTGGATATCACGCCACCGCCGCCTGCATCGCGGCCACTTCGCCCTGGACCGAGTCCGGCACCCCGGCTTCGCTGGGTCCGCTTTCTCGAGCCGTTCCAGCAGCTCCTGGCCGTGTTTTCTTTTCTGCCTCCGTGTTCGGTACATCCCCAGCGCGCGGATCGCCAGCTCGAGGCTCTGGAGGAGACTCAAGCGCGACAGAGCACAGCGTCTGGATTGGTGCGCTGAAATCCCTGCACGGCGCGCTGGTATCGCGTGCGCGCCGCCTCCATGTCGGCGCGATTGTATCCGCCGTCGATGGACGCGCAACGTGTTCGCCAGGTTGAAATTCAGTTTGGCAAGCGGCAGTTCGGCGCCGGCCTTCACCAAAAGGACTCGCTGGAGAGGTAAGCGTCGCGAGCTGCGACGAGCGCACCGCGGCCCACGGTCCGGCGCAGCGTGAACCATGCGTCCCCGAGATACTTCCACGCGGTGCCGGTTTCTGATGGGTCCGCCGAACCGCCAGCCTCCTGGAGCACGTGTTGCAGTTCGGCGATGGCCGCCCGGGCGACCTCGGCAACAGTCGGGATCTTCATCGGTCTTGCCGTCATCCTGAAGGCCCCAGATACGCTGCATCGCAGCATCTCTTTGCTTTTGAGGTCTGCTCTCATCCCCATCCTCCCGGCAAGCGACTCCGACTCGACAATGTACCCGGCGGCAAGCAGGCGATGATGTTGGGCACGGCGCATCGCCTCCCACCGACGCTCGCCGCGCGTCGTCCAGCGTGAGCGCGATGGGCTGGGCGAAGCGTTCGGCTTCCGGGGAAGATCGTCGAACATGACCGGTGCCCCACGGCCAGGAAGCCAGAGTTCGAGCAGGAAGCGGCGCCCAGGAAGTCGAGGGCTCGATCGCAGCTGTGGCGAGGCGGGCGCCGAGGCGCGGAGAGCTGAGAACGGTCTCAAGCATCGCCAGCCGGTGAGATCCCAAGCCGCCGGACTGGCCCGGCCACGGCGGCGCGCGTCAACTCGGCAACGTCGGGGCCATGCGGCAGCGAAGCCCGGCCCCTTGACCGAGTGCCGAGCACCGACGGATCGCCCAGCGTGATGCGCATCATCCCCACCGGGTAGTCCCCATCGCTCACGATCACGTGCAGGCTCTGGTCGTCGAATTCGTCGGGCGCGCTGCCTGCTGGGCAGGTCTCCCAGCTGTCTCGGCGGAGGACATCCAAATCCATCGTGAACTGCGACGTCAGGCGAACGGTGAGCAGTCAGGGGTGTGTTCATGGCCGCTAGCCCTCCCGAGCCTCATGACGGCTCGGTTACCCACAGCGATCAGCAGTGATCGCCATAGGCTTTCCGTGAGCGGACTCTGTTCCCACCCAGCTCACACAGGGAGATCGCGGAAGTCTTCCGCCTTGCTGCCGTCCTCCAGCGCCGACCCGAAGGCGAAATTCACGCGCTTCACCGTCTCCCCGCGGTTCGCGTGAGCGCCTCGAGCTTGCCAGACTGCCTGAGCTCCTGTTCAGGCTCCTCCGGGATCCGGTCAGGGTCAAAGCTGGTGCGAGAAGTTCGGTGACGACAAGGTAACCTCCGGGGCGGAGGACTCGCCAGCCTCACGGATCACGCTGGTCGGCTGCTCCGTAGCGAAGAAGTACCAGCCAGGATGTTCACCGCGTCGAACGACTCTGAGTTGAGCCGGGAGAGATCGGCCGCGTTCTCGCTGCAGGACCGTGAGCCGGTCCTCGTGGGCCGATGCACTTGTCCTGGAGCTTGTCGAGCATCGCCGGTTGCGATCGACTGCCGTCACGGTAGCTCCCGCATCGAGCAGGCGGAGCGTCAGGTTGCCGGTGCCTGCGCCGAGATCGAGGATCTTCCGGCCCGGACAAGGCGCCAGGCGCGTGCAGTGGTCGGCAACGGCCTCGGCATAGTTCCGCAGATTCGGCAGCACTGCGTCGTAGGCGTCGGCGTACGGCGAGAAGAGGATGTCGAGAT
>ERZ1370068.3578-contig-2687_pt1 | contig 39600 bp, 65 predicted proteins | sample MGYA00561227_ERZ1370068 | MGnify/ENA primary metagenome ERZ1370068 (study PRJEB38410, sample SAMEA6850437) | metagenome | study: Metagenomic assessment of the ecological functions of the soil: analysis of the soil microbiota associated with the... | reverse complement strand
TGTACTTCGTTCAGTTACGTATTGCTGGTGGGGATGGTGCGCATCGGGATCAACGCCATGTCCAGCGGGCTGACCCGGTCATCGCGGCCCCAGGTCAGCAGCGTCGGCGCCTGCACCTTGTGCATCATCGCCCACGGCATCGGGGCATCCGATGCCCGCATCGCTGCCATCATCTGTCCGAACGCCGCCTTGCCGTACATTCGCCGGGCGCTCTCCAGCGTCGGCGGATCGGTGGCCCAGCGCCCAGCGTTCCTCGATCAGTTCATCGGTCACCAGCGCCGGGTCGTACACCATCGAGTGCAGCCAGTCGACCAGCCGCTGGCCGAGTCGGGTTCTCGGTGAACTCCTGCAGGGAGCCTGATGCCTTCGCTCCGGCCCGGGCGTGAAGATGTTCGTTACCGATTCCGCCGATTGTGACTAGGCGTCGAACCTTGGCCGGCTGACGGATCGCGTAGTTGATGCCGACACCGCCACCCATCGAATTGCCGATGATGTCAACGGAGTCGAGACCCGAGCGCGTTCGACAAAGGTGACCCACGGCACCGTGTGCGGTCACCATCGGGTGACCGCCGAAGTCGTCGCTCACGCCGAAACCGGGAATCCAGAATCAGGCAACGGAAATGCTCGGCGAAGGTGCCGAGGATGCCGCGGAAGTTGCGCCAGCCGGTGACACCGGGACCGGAGCCGTGCAGGAGCAGCAGGGGAGTGCCCGTCGCCTGCTTCGTGATAGCGCAGGACACCCGCGTCGGTAGAAATCTCACGAAGCGCGTGCCGTCGTAGGTCAATTCGCTGTCATCACCGATCCCGTCACCGACAAATGGGTCCTACTTCAGACTGGCATCGTGACATACGGCGGCGCAGCCACGCGGTCAGTGAGCGGGCTATGAGCGATGACCGGATTCACGCGTTCACCTTCACCCCAGACGACGGCGTCCCGCCCCGCCGTCGCGCCGTTCGCCCATGCCACCGCGGCCGGGCCAACGCTGTACGTCACCGGCCAGATGCCCACCGACATCACCGGGTCTCTGGTCGGACCGGACGTCGCCACCCAGACCGACCAGGTGCTGTACAACCTGCTGCGCGTCACCCGAACTGTGCGGCAGGACGATAGGCGATGTCGTGCAGGTCGCGCCTACCTCCTCGACTGGGACGACACGACGCGTTCAACGCGGCGTATGCCATGTGGTTCCCCGATCGGTTGCCCTCGCGTACCTGTGTCGGCGTCATACGGGCCTACCAGCGGCCGGGGCCCGTGTCGAAATCGACTGGTGTGCTGGCGAGGTGCCGGCTGGCCCGGCCGGGTGCATGATCGGATGCCCATGGACGCCGCAACGGTCAACCGCTTTCTCAACGAGTATCTGAAGCCTTCGCGGCGTACGTCCACGGCGAACGTGAGATCGCGTCGCTGCTGGACTATTACGATTGTGCCGCTGATCATCACCAGCGATGACGGTGTTATCGCGCTCACGACCGACAGCGACGTCGTGACGGTCATCAAGCCAGGTCGATGGGCTGCGCGGCCTGCGGTTCCGCCGCACCAGGTGCTACAGTCCACAGTCACCGGTCTGAACGCGACGTCAGCCCTGTATCGCGCAAGCCTGGCCCGACGTGACGACACCGGCAAGGAAATCGACTGCCCGACAATCGCCCGTCGTGACGGTGAACCAGGCCGCGGATCGCCGTGCTCGCCTGCGCCTGGCGGCTAAGAGCAACGCGTTCGGTCAGCGTGGCAGCGTCAGGCGCGGCGGGCGTCGCCAGGTCGAGCTCGACGACCATCGACTCCAGCGCCCGCGCCCCAGCTGTCGTAGTACGGCCGCTCGCGGGTCCGCAGCGATCTCGTCCATCAGGCGCCGCCGGAACGCGTGTCCCACGGCAGGTCGAGTTTCTCGACCACCGCGACGGCGATAGCCAATGCGCGCGCCTGCCACGGCGCGTCGAAGACGAGTTCGCCGTTGTCGCGGGGGAGTGACTCGTCGTCGAACGGCGTGCCAGTCACAGCCGCTGCACACCGATCATCGAGTCGCGTCACGATGCCGGCGAGTTCGCTCCTCCGACATGCCCGTCGGTGTCCGTCCGGACGCATCGGCAGCACGAGATAGCGCGCCTCGGCGCTGGAGTCCCACACCCGGATCTCGACGTCGTCCGGAATCACCGTGCCCATCTCGGCCAGCAGCTTGCCGCGGTTCACGCGCACGGCCCGCGCAGCGGTACGCCGGCGCTCTTGTACCACTTCGGCGGCAGCCCCAGCGTCGGCCACGGGTAGCAGGAGCACAGCGTGCACACCACCAGGTTGTGAACGTCCGGGGTGTTCTCGACGACGACCATGTGCTCGCCCTGCGGGCCCGCTGAAGCCGAGGTCCGTCGATCGCGGCGGTGCCGTCCGTGAGCAGAGACGCTCCTTGTACGCCGGGTCGGCTCATGCCTCGCGGCGCGACCTTTGCGCGCCGTTCATCGGACCGAGGTTGTCCTCGAAGTGCGCGACGATCGCGTCGATGGCGTCGATGTCGAGGATCCCCTTCTCGACGAGCACCGACTCGATCGGCGGCGACGCGGGCCTCGATCGGTGCCAGCTTCGGCGGGATGGTGGTGGTCAGCCGTCACGGCGTCCTCCAGATACCGCTCGAACAGGTCGACGTGCACGACTTCGCCGTCGGCGCCGCCGTCGCCCCAAAGCTCGCGGGACGTGAAGCGCACCGAGTAGAGGTCGGCACCAATCCGCCGCCGTGTGCCGCGATGTCGTCGATGTTCGGCCGCGCCGTCGACCCGTACGATCGTGCCGGCTGCCTGCCCACGTAGCGCGGTGCGCGGGTATGTCCCAGGCGGGTGCCATTCGCGGACACGAACGTCGTCGCCGACCGCGTAGCGCGGTTCGGTGCGCGAGGTTGAGATCGTCGGGCAGCACGCCGCGGTCCGGCTGCGGCAGAGCGGGAAGCGGCCGCCCGCCGCGACGCTCGGGTTCCTCGCGCGTCGCGTCAGCCCCATTTCGGCGGCCATCGTCGCGACGCCCGTCAGCCAGTGCTCGAAGTAGGGCGACGACGGGTAGTGCTCGGGTACCAGCCGCTCGGTCGAGTGGCGGAATCTGCCGCCCAGCGGCCGCCCGACGCACCGACGTGAGACCGAGCATCAGCCGGAAAACGCGGCGCTCCCAGTCCTCGCGCGAAGGGTTCCGCGTCGGCCCGCGATTCTCGACAGGACCGAACCCGTCGTCGCCGCCGAGGTCGTGCACGCCATCCACGACCGAGGATCTTACGGCGATCAGCCCTGTGGAGACCTTGTTCGCGAATCGAACTCTCACTCCGACTCCTTCGTGTTACCTGGTACCAAGTGCGAACCCAACCGCATACGGGGGTCGATATGCGCGCGCACGGTCGTTTGTCCGTCGTCGCCTTGCCTCACCGCGACTGCCGCGCTCACGGCCGCGGCCTTGCGCGCCACCGCGCCACAGCCACGAGCGCCCGACTGCCGCGCACGAGGTCCGTTGGCCGCAGCCCCGTCCTCGGCTGACGATTCCGCTGGCGTTCATCCGCAATCAGTTCAGTACTGCAGCCTCATCTGCCCGTATGCGCTGCAGGCGCGCGATCACCGTGCCCGATCGGCAGCGGTGCAGGCCGCCGGCATTCCTGGCCCGTTCGCGACGACCGGCTCGGCTGTTCAAGGCTTTCGGCGCTGCCGCCGCATCGGTGACAGGGCCGGCGAACGCCGCGGTGACACCGCTGATCAACAACGACGTGTTCCTCGTGGTGCCGAAGGCATTTCACGCGCTGACGTCGCCGTGGTCAGGGCTTTCAACATCGGTAGCGCGGTCTTGACGCCGGGCCAGTTCGTCGATGCGATCAGAACGGGCGGACCAACATTCTCGCCGCACTCAATCAGCCGGTAGGCCACCGACCACCCCGCGGGCGCCACCAACATATTGCAGGTGGTGTCGGTCGGAAATTGTGATCTGACGTTGCGACGGCCGTGGCGTTTCCAGGCCGGCGAGCTCCTGCTGGCCACGGCGTCGTCCAGGCCGCCGACGCCGCGGCCCAGGAACTGGCCCGATCCGGGGACCCGGCATCTGCGCTGAACGCCGGGCGCGGCTCAGGCGACCCAGACACTCGCCACCGCCCGGGTAGCATCGTCAGCCGATGCGGTCGACACCGCGGTGACCAGCATCCGCGATTCGCTGGCTGACCCGTTCCCGTCTGGCGGCGAGGGTCGCCGCGAGCCGAGGCCGACCGCGCCCGCGGCCAGTCTCGCCGCTACCGCCCGGCCGGCCGACGAGCCGCACGTCACGCCACGCAGCGCCGAAGAACACCCGCGGATGAGCAGCCCGACGCGGGCGTGTCGATCGCCACGAAGAATGCCGCGGATGAGTCAAGGACGCGGGCGTGTCGATCGCCATGAAGAAGAATGCCGCGGATGCAGTCAAGGGACGCGGGCGTGTCGATCGCCACGAAGAACGCCGCGCATGAAGGTCAAGGGACGCGAAGAAACCGGCGGGCACCACGGGCTGATCATTCAGGAGCGTCCTCCGTCGGCGGCCTCCGGCTCGTCCACGGTCGTCGGGTCGATCGGCGGGTTGCTTGCTCCAACGACAACGCGACGCCGAGGGCCGAGGAAGAACATGATGAACAGCGGTCCGCCCAGATAGAAGTTCATCGGGCCCGCCCGGGGAGATGAAGCTGGCCGGGCGGCCCGATGATCGTGATCGTCTCGATCAGCTGCTCGACAGCGAACACCGCGGCGACGATCGCGAGCCACCGTGGGAATCGATCCGTCGTTGGCCGCCAACAGGATTGGCACCGCCACCATGATGTCGGCGATCGTCAGGATCGGACCCCACATCGGTCACGACGTCAGTGATGGTGCGCGCGGTCGCCGATCCGAGTTGGTCGGGATGCAGCGCCAGCCCTGCGGTGAACCACGTCGCGATGAACACCTCGACGAGCACGACGGCCGACCCGATGGTGAACACGTAGCCGGCGGGCGGTCGCGGCCGATCACGGGCGCATACCGAGCAACACGACCAACGCCAGCGATCCGAAAGCCACCAACAGCGCCTGCATTCGCATCGCGCCGGAATGCTCGTTGACGTGCGAGACGATGTCGTATCCCGGCTTGTCGATGCCGGGAAGCGTCGGAACCATAAGCAGCGCAGCGGCGAACAGCACCGCAAACGCGATACCAGCGATCATCGGGATGCGACGATCCATGTTGCACTCACTGGTGCCGCGGCGACGCGTATGCGCAGGCGCGCAGCTATCCTGACAACGCTATCACGGCCGCATTTCATCCACAGGGCGCGCTGCCGGTCACCGCGCCGGGCCGGACGGTCTGACTGCGGGCCTAGCTTTGACTGCATGCGAACCGAATTGCCCGCCGAGCGGCTGCAGCGCCGTCTCGGTGCCGACAGCGAGTCCGATGCCGACCAGCGACGGCAGCGGCCAAGCTGACACGCTCGCTGTCCCGGTGGCTGCCCGACACTGGTCCGAGTGGACGGCGTCGGCTGGGTGGCGGCCGTGCGGGCCGACCCGGGCCGGGCCGGTGTCATCGCGTTGGCGGTCGTCGGTGTCATCGCGGTTCTGGTGACGCGTGTTCACGCTGGTGCGCGACAAGACGCCGCCGGTGGCATCGGCGAAACTGCCGCCGGTGGAGATGGTTTCGTCGGCCAGTCCGACACCAGCGGCCCGCGCCGCCCGACGCCGACGGACCGCGTGGTCGGTCAGCGTGGTGGGCCTCGTGCACAAGCCGGGACTTGTCACGTTGGCAGCCGGGTGCGCGGATCGCTGATGCGCTCACCGCGGCCGGCGGCGCGCTGGACGGTGCCGATCTGATCGGGCTGAACATGGCCCGGCGCGTCACCGACGGTGAACAGATCATCGTCGGGATCGTCGCGGCGCCGGGACAGCCGGCGGCGATGGGCAGTTCGGTCAGTTCCGGGCCCGCCACCGCCGCGCCGACGGATGCACCGTCGACTGCCGGAAACGACGCCGGCGCCAGGCGGTTTGGTGGATCTGAACGCCGCAACAGTGGAGGAGCTGGACACGTTGCCGGGCATCGGTCCGGTGACCGCGGCCGCGATCATCGCGTGGCGCGACGCCAACGGGCGGTTCACCAGCGTCGACCAGCTCGGCGACGTCGACGGCATCGGGCCTGCGCGGCTGGAGAAGCTGCGTGACCTCGTCCATGTGTGAGACCGGTGGACGCCGGCGCCGCCCGGCTCGACCTGCGGCTGGTCCCGGCGGCGCTCGACCAGTTGGGCGGTGACGGCGGCCGGAATCCTCTGGCAGGTGGGCGGTTCGGTCGCTCGCTGTTGCCGTGGCGGTCATCGCAACCGCAGCCGTCGGGCGGTGGGGCAGTGGTCGCCGCGAGTCCGGTGCCGACGTCGGCGGCGGTCGCTACCGGGGTCGTCGCTGTCGCGGTGGTCGGCGCGGGTTTCGCCGTCGCGGTCGGGCTGCGCGGTCGACGAACTGCGCCATCATCCGATCGTCGAGCGCTACGGCACGGTCGCCGCCGTCGATCGTCACGCCGACCGAGACCCGCGCTCGCTGGGCGGCGGCCGGATGATGTTCCGCGGGTCGCTGCAGCGAGTCGGCGACAGCGAAATATCTGGGCCGGGTAGTCGTTTTCACGCGCGCCGTGGAGTTCGCCGAGCTGACGGCGGGCCGGCCGGCGAGTTTCCGCGCCCGCATCGGTCGACCAACCCGGCGGGACCTGACCGTCGCGGTGTTGTCGGCAACGGGTGAGCCGAAACTGGGCGAGGCCGCGCCGATCGACCGGGTCGCGCACGACATCCGCGCCGGCTTCGCCGACGCGCGCACGCGTCGCGCTGCCCGCGGATCAGGCGGCGATGCTGCCTGCGCTGGTGCTGGGCGACACGTCGACGTTGACCGCGCAGACCACCGACGGAGTTCCGTGCGTCCGGGTTGACCCACTTGACCGCGGTGTCCGGGGCCAACGTCACCATCGTCTGCGGGGCGGTGTTGATGACCGCCGCACTGTTCGGGCCCAGGCTGGCCGTCGCGCTGGCCGGACTCGCGCTGGTGGCGTTCGTCATCGTCGTCAGCCGTCGGCCAGCGTGCTGCGGGCGGCCGTCATGGGCGCCATCACGCTGCTCGCGGTGGTCTCGCATCGGCGCAGGCAGGCGATCCCGGTGTTGTCGGCCAGCGTGATCGTGCTGATGATCGCCGCGCCCGAACTGGCGGTCGACGTCGGATTCGCGCTGTCGGTCTCGGCGACCGCCGGCGCTTGTCGTCGATCGCACCGGTGTGGTCGCGGCGCCTGGTCGGGCGCGGCTGGCCCAAGCCGCTGGCCGATGCGGTGAGCGTCGCCGTCGCCGCGCAGCTCGTCACCGCCCCGCTGGTTGCCGGGATATCGGGCACCTTCAGCGTGGTGTCTGTTGTCGCCAACCTCGCCGTGGCCGCGGTGATCCCGCCGATCACGGTCGTCGGCACCGGCGGCGGCCGCGCTGTGTCCGCTGTGGCCGTCGGGCGCGCAACTGCTGATCCGGTTCACCGGGCCCGAGTTGTGGTGGCTGTTGCGGGTGGCGCGGTGGGCCGCGGGCGTTCCCGGTGCATCCGTTGGCGTTCCGTCGGGTCTGCTCGGCGTCGTGTGTGTCGCCGCCGCCGGTATCGCCGCGGTGCTGTCGTGGCGGTGGCGGTGGGTCCGCATCGCAACCGGTGCGGCGGCGTTGTGCCTGCTGGCGTGGACGGTGTCGGGACTGTCGGGCGGCCATGACACGATCGTGGAGTGAGCGAAGAGGTCGCAGGCCTGCACCTGGTGCTGGGTGACGAAGAGCTGCTCGTCGAGCGCGCGGTCGCCGCTGTCCTTCGGCAGGCGCGCAAGCAGGCGGGCACCGACGACGTGCCGGTGAACCGGCTGCGTGCCGGCGAGGTCAGCACCAGCGAGCTGGCCGAGCTGCTCGAGCCCGTCGCTGTTCGCCGACGAACGCGTCGGTGGTGCTGGAGGCCGCCGGCGAAGCGCGGGCAAGGACGCGGTCGCGCTCATCGCGGCCGCCGCCGCCGACCTGCCGCCGGGCACCATGCTGATCGTCGTGCACTCCGGCGGCGGGCGCGCCAAGGCGCTGGCCGACCAACTGAAAAACCTTGGTGCGCAAGTGCATCCGTGCGCGCGCATCACCAAGGCCGGTGAACGCGCCGACTTCGTCCGCGCAGAATTCCGCGCGTTGAAGGTCAAGGTCAGCGACGACACCGTCACCGCCGTGCTCGACGCGGTCGGCTCCGACATCCGCGAACTGGCCTCTGTCTGTTCGCAGTTGGTCGCCGACACCGACGGCACATGTCGACGCCGCCGCGGTGCGCCGCTACCACTCCGGCAAGGCCGAGGTGAAGGGCTTCGACATCGCCGACAAGGCGGTCGTCGGCGACGTCGCCGGCGCGGCGGAGGCGCTGCGCTGGGCGATGATGAGCGGCGAGCCGCAGGTCGTGCTGGCCGACGCGCTGGCCGAGGCCGTGCACACCATCGCCAGGGTCGGGCCGCTGTCCGGTGACCCGTACCGGCTGGCGGCCGAGCTGGGCATGCCGCCGTGGCGGGTGCAGAAGGCGCAGAAGCAGGCGCGACGATGGTCGCGCGGTTCGATCGCGGAGGCGATGCGGCTGGTCGCGACGCTGAACGCCGACGTCAAGGGCGCCGCGGCCGACGCCGACTACGCGCTGGAGGCGGCGGTCGGAAGGTAGCCGAGCTGGCCGCGGACGGCGACGTGAGCGATCAGAGTCTTGTTGAGCGCAGCGCGCGAGCGCCGACTTGCGGTTGGCCGCCTGATTCTTGTGGATCACGCCCTTGCTGGCGGCCTTGTCCAGCTTGCGGCTGGTCGACGACCAGCAACTCGGCGGCCTTGTCCTTGTCGCCGGCCTCGACGGCCTCACGGAATCCACGGACCGCCGTGTGAAGCGACGACTTCACCGACTTGTTGCGCAGTCTGCGGCGCTCGTTGGTGCGGATGCGCTTCTCCTGCGACTTGATGTTGGCCACGCGGTAATTCCTTCGTAAATCTCGAGTTGGGTTGCTTAAGTCTGCTTCGCGCACGCGCCCGACGGCGGGCAGCGACTGTTCAGGTTACCAGCGCGCCCCTGAATCTCCCAAAGCGAGGCCGACTGGCCTGCCGAAACGGCCCGCCGTTGAACGACGTAGTGGTGCAGCATGTGATGGGTGAGCCTTCGAACCTTGCCGACCGAGACCGCGCGGACGTCGCGCACCAACGCGGCGGACGTCCAAACGGTACGACGGCATCTTCGACGGCTACAACAGCCTGGGCAGCTATTCGAAGGCCTTCGACGAGATGTTCGACGGCCAGGGCAACGTCCGCGGCCCGTACAAGGGCATCTTCGCCGAGCTTGCCCCGTCCGACGCCTCGGAGCTGGAAGCCCGCGCCGACGCGCTCGGCCGCGCGTTCATCGACCAGGGCATCACGTTCTCGCTGTCCGGCCAGGAGCGGCCGTTTCCGCTGGACCTCGTGCCGCGGGTGATCTCGGCGGCCGAGTGGACGCGGCTCGAGCGGGGCATCACGCAGCGGGTCAAGGCGCTGGAGCACTACCTCGACGACATCTACGGCGAGCAGGAGATCCTGCGCGACGGCGTCATCCCGCGCCGGCTGGTCACCTCCTGCGAGCACTTCCACCGCGAGGCCGCGGGCATCGTCCCGCCCAACGGCGTGCGCATCCACGTCGCGGGCATCGACCTGGTCCGCGACGCGCAGGGCGACTTCCGGGTGCTGGAGGACAACCTGCGCTCGCCGTCGGGCGTCTCGTACGTGATGGAGAACCGCCGCACGATGGCGCGGGTCTTCCCGAACCTGTTCGCCACGCATCGGGTGCGCGCGGTCGGCGACTACTCGTCGCACCTGCTGCGGCCGCTGCGCAACGCGGCCGCCAACAACGTCGCCGACCCGACGGTGGTGGTGCTGACGCCGGGCGTCTACAACTCGGCCTACTTCGAGCACTCGCTGCTGGCCCGGCAGATGGGCGTCGAGCTCGTCGAGGGCCGCGACCTGTTCTGCCGCGACAACGCCGTCTACATGCGCACCACCGAGGGCGAGCGCCAGGTCGACGTCATCTACCGCCGCATCGACGACGCCTTCCTCGACCCGATGCAGTTCCGGCCCGACTCGGTGCTCGGCGTCGCCGGCCTGCTCAACGCCGCCCGCGCGGGCAACGTCGTCATCTCCAGCGCGGTGGGCAACGGCGTCGGCGACGACAAGCTCGTCTACACCTACGTCCCGACGATCATCGAGTACTACCTCGGCGAGAAGCCGCTGCTGGCCAACGTCGACACCTACCGCTGCTGGCTCGACGACGAGCGCGAGGAAGTGCTCGACCGGGTCGACGAACTCGGTGATCAAGCCGGTCGAGGGCTCCGGGCGGCTACGGCATCGTGTTCGGCCCGGACGCCTCCGAGAAGGAACTCGCCGCGATCAGCAAGAAGATCCGCAGCGACCCGCGCGGCTGGATCGCCCAGCCGGTCGTGCAGCTGTCCACCGTGCCGACGCAGATCGACGACAAGCTCGCACCCCGCCACGTCGACCTGCGTCCGTTCGCGGTCAACGACGGCGACGACGTGTGGGTGCTGCCCGGCGGGCTGACCCGCGTCGCGCTGCCCGAGGGCTCGCTGGTGGTCAACTCCAGCCAGGGCGGCGGCTCCAAGGACACCTGGGTGCTGGCGTCGCGCGCGTCGGTGGCCGACCGTGAGCTCGCCGCGGCCGAGGTGGTGCGGTCGCTGCCCAAGGCGCCCAAGGGCGCCCAAGGCCGAGCAAAACGGTTCCGACGGGTCGTCGACAGCAGCAGCAACAGCAGCAGTCGCAGGCTGCGGCCGATGAACGGCTCGCAGCGCAGCAGCAGCAACAGCAACAGCAGCAGTAGGCGGTGATGAACTGATGTTGGCGCGCAACGCCGAATCGCTGTACTGGATCGGCCGCTACGTCGAGCGAGCCGACGACACCGCCCGCATCCTCGACGTCACGGTGCACCAACTGCTCGAGGACTCCAGCGTCGACCCCGACCAGGCGTCGCGGACGCTGCTGCAGCGTGCTCGGGCATCGAAGCCGCCCGAACAGCAGCTGGACGTGTGGTCGTTGACCGACCTGGTCGCGTTCAGCCGCGACACCGAGGGCGGCTGCTCGATCGTCGAGTCGATCTCGGCCGCGCGCGAGAATGCCCGCGGCGCACGCGAAGTCACGTCGACCGAGATCTGGGAGTGCCTCAACACCACCTACAACGCGCTGGCCGAACGTGAACGCGCCGCCAAACGTCTTGGGCCGCACGAGTTCCTGTCCTTCGTCGAGGGCCGCGCCGGCGATGTTCGCCGGGCTGGCCGACTCGACGCTGAGCCGCGACGACGGCTACCGGTTCATGGTGCTGGGCCGCGCCATCGAACGCGTCGACATGACGGTGCGGCTGCTTGCTGTCCCGCGTCGGCGACAGCGCCTCCTCGCCGGCCTGGGTGACGCTGCTGCGGTCGGCCGGCGCGCACGACACCTACCTGCGCACCTACCGCGGCGCGCTGGACGCCGGCCGGGTGGTCGAGTTCATGCTGCTGGACCGGCTTTTCCCGCGGTCGATCTTCTACTCGCTGCGGCTGGCCGAACACAGCCTCGACGAACTGCTCAACCGGCCGCACAACCGGCTCGGCGCCACCGCGGAGGCGCAGCGGCTGCTCGGGCCGGGCCCGCAGCGAGCTGGAGTTCCTACGCCCGGTGCTGCTGCTGGAATCCCTGGAGAAGCGGCTGGCCGGCCTGCAGAAGACATGTCGCGATGTCGGAGAAGCGTTGGCGCTGCAGTACTTCCACTCCGCACCGTGGGTGGCGTGGCACGACGCGGGCACAACGGCTCGCTGGTCATCGAGGAGGGTGAGGTCTCGATGATGTGGCGCATGCGAGTCGGTGCATGCCGACGGGCTACGCCTACAAGTCACCGGTGACCGCATCGTTCAACGAGGCCCGGCTGACGCCACGCTCGGACTCCCGGCAGAACGTCATCCTCAACCGCGTCGAAACCGTGCCCGCCACCCGGTCCTACCGCTATGTCGACTACTGGGGCACCGCGGTGACCTCGTTCGACCTGCATGCCCCGCACACCGAACTGGAGGTCACCTCGTCGTCGGTCGTGGAGACCGACAAGCGGCGAGATGCCGACGGACGAGACAGGTCACCTGGGAGGACCTGCAGTCCGCGGCAGTGATCGACCGGTTCGACGAGATGCTCAGCCCGACCGACTACGCGCCGGCAGAGCAGGCGCATCAGGCGCGGTGGGCGGAGCGGATCGCCAAGTACCACGATCCGCAGGAGGCCGTTCATCGCCGCCGCGAACTGGGTGCACAGCGAACTCGAATACGTCCCGGGCACCACCGGTGTGCACTCGTCGGGTCTGGACGCGCATCGCGAAGGCAAGGGCGTCTGCCAGGACTTCGCCCACCTGACGCTGATCCTGTTGCGCAGCATGGGAATTCCGGCGCGCTACGTGTCGGGCTATCTGCATCCGAACCAGAAGGCGGTGGTCGGCGACACCATCGACGGCCAGAGCCACGCGTGGGTGCAGGCGTGGACCGGCGGCTGGTGGAACTACGACCCCACCAACGACGCCGACATCAACGAGCAGTACATCAGTGTCGGTGTCGGCCGTGACTACTCCGATGTCACGCCGCTGAAGGGCATCTACTCGGGCGAGGGCTCCACCGACCTCGACGTCGTCGTCGAGATCACCCGGCTGGCCTAGCGCGCGGATCGCTGGCACGGCCGAGCGTGCGATAGCCCGGGTGAACGTGTGGCGTAAGGCCCATGCGCGCTCGCGCCAACGCCGCAAGCAGCTCGCGCAGTGTGGCGCGCTGCTCGGCGTCGAGGCCCGCGGTGAGTCCGACGCTCGTGCTGACGTCCCAGCTCGCCGATCTTGCTCATCAGCTTCTTGCCCGACGCGGTCAGATGCAGCGCATGCAGTCGCCGGTCGTCGGGATTGCGGCGACGTTCGACGTAGCCCGCGGTCCTCCAGCTCGTCGACATAGGCCACGACCCGGCTCGGCAACAGGCCCAGCTGGCTCGCTGAGCGCCTGCTGGCTTGCGCCGGGACTCGGCCGCGATCGCGCGCAGGATGCCCGGCGTGCGGCGGCGTCAGATCGACCGGCGGCCATCTGCGTCGGCGAACTGAGTGGCGGCGTGATGACCGAGTTGGGCGAGCAGAAGAACGCCACCGTCGCCGCGATCGCTGTTCGAGGCTGCAGTCACGCTGAAGACCATACCAGTTGTGAACGGTTTCCCATCAGAACTATTCGCATCACCTTGTCGGTCACTCACAATCAGGCATATCGTTCAAGTCATGAATGATTCACCAATTGATAGAACAGGGAAACCGGTCGACGCCCGCAAGGCGGCCCACCCTTGTCGCTGCTTGCGGTGATTTCGCTGGTGTTGTTGCTCGGCGGACTGGCCATCGGAGTTGCACTCGGCGGCATGATGCCGCTTCCGTACGGCTCGCTGACTCAGCGATTCAGGCACTATGTCGCGGGCCGAGCCGATCGCGGTGGCCGTGCCATCGCTGTCGGGGTATTCGCCTCCTCGGTACCGCTGGCCATATATGCGGCCACGGCCAGCGCGCGGCTGCGTCAGCTGGGCATGACCGCACCGGGCGCGACGATCGCGCTGGCGGGCGGGCCTGCTGGCTCGCAGGTGCGCTCGGCCTCTCGGGTCTGGTGGCGTGGACCCTGTCCCGGCCTGAGGTCAGCACCGACGACTCGCTGGTGCGCGCGCTGTACTACCTCGCGTTTCCTGACCGGCGGGCCCGCAGCATGTCGTCACGCTCGGTCTGCTTGATCGGCCGGCATGGCGGTGCCCAGCCTCATCCTCGGGTCTGCTGCCCAGGCCGCTCGCAGTGGCCGGACTCGTGATCGCGGTGCTCGCCAGAACTGACGACGCTGGTTCTGGTCTGGCCGGTACTCGGCTTCCGCTACTGCCGATCGCCCGGTTCACGGGGCGTTGATCTGGCTGGTGGTCGCTGGAGCTCTGCTGCCGCTGCGCCGGCAAAACAATGCACGCGACGAGGCGGGGTGGCCTGACATGAAGCTCAGCGTCAGCGTGACTAACTACTCCTGGCCTGCAGCGCGAGATCGGGTCGCGGCTCGCTGCATAGCTTGCAGGCTTCCTCGACGGCACCGCTGTCGACACCCTGTGGGTCGCCGATCACCTGCTGCAGGCCGACCCGTCCAGCCGGCCCGACGAACCCATGCTCGAGGCCTACACCGTGCTCGGCTGTCCGGCGGCCGGGCGTGGCTCGGCATCGGCGTCGGCTACAACACCGACGAGGCGGCCGCGGTGGGCCTGTCCTGCCCGAGACCGCCGAGCGGTTCTCGCGGCTGACCGAGTTGCTCACGGTGGCCTGCCGCATGTGGGCCGGCGACGACAGCCCGTTCCACGGCGACTTCACTGCGGCTGGAGCACCCGGTCGCTAGCCCGCGTCCCGTCACATCACCGCGGCCGCCCGTGCTGATCGGTGGCACTGGGGAGCGGCGCACGTTGCGGCTGGTCGCCGAATATGGCGATGCATGCAACCTGTTCGACATCCCTGACGGTGGAAGACTGTGCGCCGTCAGCTCGATGTGCTGGGCCGTCACTGCGCTGATGTGGGCAGGCCCGTCGAGGAGGTGGAACGGACGGTCACCACCGGGCTCCCAGCCCGGTGAATCGGCTCGACCAGCTGACCGCGCGATGCCGCGCACTGGGCGACCTGGGTGTGCAACACGTCGTCGTCAGATCGCCCGGGGCAGGCCTGTTCACCGACGCGGACCTCGAGGTTCTCGCAGGCGCCGCGGACCAACTGGTGGCTACCCGCCTGGCTGGATGACGGCGACGCCTGGGTGCACCTCGACCCGATGCAGGTCGTCGCCGAGTTCGATCTGCCTGCTGAAGGCCGTCGCCGCCAACGCGCACCAGTCGTCTTCCTGACCGGGTGCGATGCCGGGCACATAGTGGGTGAGAACGAGAAATCCCACGCCGGCGCGCTGGGCGGTGGCGGCGGCCTCTTCTACCGACGAGTGATAGTCGCAGATATCGCGGATCCGCTGCTGCGGCATGAGCGCGACCAAGTCCTTGCGGATCACGGTGTGCACGAGCGCACCCGCGCCCGCCGCCAGCTCGTCGAGGCGCTGGCGCACGGCACGGTGTCGCCGGCAGAGACCACCGACGCGCCGCGTGTTCGATCCGGAACCCGATGGTCGGAGTCACCGGCCGGTGATCGGTCGGCGCCACCCAGATTTGCGACAACCAGCCGCGGTCCCACACCGCACCGTCGGTGTACTCGTGCACCTCGACGCGCGGCGGCCCGGTGATGTCGGCGTGATGAGCGATCCGGTAACCGATGTCGGGCCCGAACGTCTTCAGCGTGGCGTCGACGACCTCTGCCGTGCCGGGCTGGCCCGATGATCGGCAGCGGCGCCGGGTTGGGGTCGAACGTCGTCACCCATCGGGTGATGATCACGTCGCCGAGATCGGCGATGTGGTCGCTGTGCAGGTGAGTGAGCAACAACGCCGCCAGTCCGTTGGCTCTGACACCGACGGCGGCCGCCCGCTGCTGAACGCCGCGCCCGCAGTCGACGAGAAACGTCTGCCCGCCTGCACGCACGAGCGTTGACGGACCAGCCCGGTTCAGGCGTCGGGAATGGGACTGCCGGTGCCCAGCAGCGTGACTTCGATCATGAGTCATACCTACCCCGCGCAGTGACCTGGAACGCGCTATATCGCGAGAAATCCATGAGCTGCCGTTGCCAAACTGAATCGTGTGGGATTCAGCGGAGGCGGGGCGACGTGGTTGTGGCGAATAACCGAAGACGTCGGGAGACCGTTGCATGCGTGACCGCGCAGTCCGGGGAGGTGTATCTCGCGGTGCCGCTCAGCGGAGTCGACGACAGCATCGCCGCGCTCGCGGTGGCTTTGCGGGCCAGCGGAACTGCCGTGTCGTGCCTCCGGCGGCGACCCGACGTGGACGGTCGACCACGACACAGCGCTCAATCTGGCGTCGTGCGATTTGCCGACGCGGTCAGCCACGCGTTGTGCGTCCGCAGCGATTCGCCTGCACCGCGCTGGCCTACCGCGACCGAGCCACGCGCATCCTCGCCGACGTTCGCGGGATTGCGGAGCTGTGTGTGGCGCAGGGGCGGCGGTACCGAATCGGCGTGGAGACACAGCCGCCGTCGTCATCGATACCGAGCAACACGACATTCGGCGACGACGGCGAGGGTGTGCTGCGCCGGGAGCTCGCCGCGGTCGCCACACGAATAGCCGAGCCCCTGTTCGACGGGTTCGCAGTTCATCACCTCGGCTCCTGGCGGACGATGCCCCCGTGACGGCCTATTCGCGCCCGGCCGACACTCCAGCTCATGTCCTGGAACCGGTTCCCGGACACCGCGGTTGCGGCGGTATCCAGCGCGCTGAGCTGATCTGCCGACAGCTTCACCGACAACGACCCCAGGTTCTCCTCGACGCGGGATGCCCGCCGGGTGCCGGGAATCGGTACGGATGCCACGCCGAATGCCTCGGCGCGATAACGCAACCACGCCAGCGCAACCTGGGCGGCTGTCGCGCCCTGCCGCCTCGGCGACGGATGTCACGACCTCCACCACCGCGAGGTTGGCGTCGAGCGCGCCCTCGGCGAACCGGGGCATGGTGCTGCGGAAGTCGTTCTGCGACGACAGGTCGGCGGCCGACCGGACCGTTCCGGTCAGAAAGCCCCGCCCCAATGGCGAGTACGGCACGAAACCCACGCCCAGCTCGGCGGCCGTCGGCACGACATTGCTTTCGACGTCGCGGCTCCAGATCGACCATTCGCTCTGTACGGCGGCGATCGGATGCACGAGCGACGGCGGCGCGCAACTCCTCGGCGGTCACCTCCGACAACCCCAGGTGGCGCACCTTGCCCGCGGTCACCAGCTCGGCCATTGCCCCCGACGGTTTCCTCGATGGGCACCGACGGGTCGCGGCGATGCATGTAATAGAGGTCGACGACATCGGTCTTCAACCGCGCCAGGCTTCTCGTCGATGGACTGGCGCACGTACGCGGCGTCCCCGTGGACCTCCAGGTCTCCAGCCGCCCGGTTGGCCGGGTCGCTTGCGATGCCGAATTTCGTGGCGAGCGTGACGTCGTCGCGCCGATCGGCGAGCAATCCGGAGATGAGTCGCTCGTTGTTTCCACCGCCGTACCACGTTGGCGGTGTCGATCAACGTCACGCCGAGGTCAAGCGCAACGGTGCAAGGTGGCCAGTGATTCGGTGTCGTCCACCTCGCCGTACACCGGTGTCAAAGCCATCGCCCGAAACCGATTGCACTCACCGATAATTCGTCGCCGAGCTGGACGGCGGGCACGTCAGCAGGTTTGTTAGTCATGCTTCAATCTCCTTCCGACGGTGTATCTGATGCTGATTCCATGGTCGTCCAACCGGGATCGCTTCGCGTCCGGTTCTGAGGCAAGTTGCTTTCGCACAGACCCGCTTGGACATAACCTGGTGTGAACTGGATCACGATGAGCCGGAGGCGACCATGCGTATCGCGGACGTGTTGCGAAACAAGGGTGGGGCGGTGGCGACGATCACCCCCGAGACCTCGGTCTCTGGCCTGCTCAACGAGCTGGCCGTGCACAACATCGGGGCCATGGTGGTCGTGTCCGCCGATGGCCTGGTCGGCATCGTGTCGGAGCGCGACGTCGTCCGCAAACTGCACGAACACGGCGCGGACCTCGCTCAGATTGCCGGTATCCGAGATCATGACGACCATGGTGGCGACGTGTGCACCGAGCGACACGGTCGACCACCTGAAGCGCAGTGATGACGACTAGCGGGTCCGTCACATCCCGGTAGCTCGAGAACGGCCGGCTGGTGGGCATCGTCAGCATCGGCGACGTGGTGAAGCAGCGGATGGACAGAGATGGAGACCGAGCAGCGGGCGTTGCAGGACTACATCACGCGTGGTTGAGATCGGCGTACGGCTGCGTTCCAGAGGGGCCGACGTCCGTGCTTCGTCCGCCGTCTTGGCGCGTGCTTTCATGACGACCCGGTGATGATGTTTATGCTGCCGGACGATCAGGCCAGGGTGAAGGTGCTTCCCGAATGTTTCGCGACCCTGACCAGGCATCATCTTCCTCGCTCGCGACGCGTCTCCGAGGTGGCCAGCTCGTGCCGGGACCATCGGGGCCGCGGCGCTGTGGGATCCGCCTGGCAGGCGGAAGTCGTCGCCGCCTGGAAGAGCTCCGTGATGATGCCCACGATGATGCGGGCCTTCCGCGGCCGCGCGAAGGCGACTGGGGCCCTCGGGACGGACGTCATGGAACAGGCCATCCCGAGGAACCGCACTGGTATCTCATGGTATCATCGGCAGCGACCCGTCGGTGCGGGGCGCGGGCTTCGGTCAGGCGCTGATGCGCTCCCGCCTGGATCGGTGCGACGCGGAGCATGCGCCGGCCTACCTGGAGGCGAGCAGGGAACAGCTGGTCCCGTACTACAGCCGGTTCGGCTTCGAGGTCGACCGGTGAGATCCAGATGCTCGACGGACCGAAGATGTGGCCGATGTGGCGTGCTCCGAGGTAGGTCAGCTCCACGAGTAGTCGGCGCGCAGCCGCGCCGCGACGATCCTCGAAGGTCTCGCGCTCCAGAATCGCGCCTCGCGGCGAATGCCCTCCTCGGGCACGTCCAGCACCCGGTCCAGCCTCACCCAGCTCGGCGCGTGCTTCGTAATCCCAAGGCCGCCGAACCGATTCCGACCCAGTCGCGATCGTTCTCGGTGGCGCTCCTGGCTGGACAACATCAGGCCGAGCAGCGGTGCGACGGTCGCGACCCACCACCAGCACCGGGCGATCCTTGCCCGCGACGGGTCGTCCTCGTAAACCACCCACGTCCACAACCACTTCGCCGGGATCAGCGCGGCCGTCGAGATCCGGCGCGTACACCAATCTGCGGGCGCGCTGGGCGGTGGGAACGCTGTCTCTGGTGACGGGCGGCCCGTGGTGATGGCCGTGGGGATCTCGTCGGTGGTGCCGCGCGAGGGCGTCCAGGCCCAGCCTGATGCCCTGCTGGATGCCGCGGGGCAGGGTTTCGGACTGCTGGAGCTGCCGAATGAACTTCGGTGCCTCGTTGAACACCAGGTTCTCGGCGAAACCGCTGAAACGTCTTCCACTGCGGACGCCATGTTCGCAGCATAGGTGAAGCGGAACACGCGCGATTGTGTCGCCGCGCCCGTCCCTAGATACGCTGGTAGGGCATAGCGCGCCCGCTATACCGAGCCTGACCAGGAGATTCCCATCAGCAGTTTGGCCGACCAGACCTTCACCGCGCCGGCGCAGATTCGGAACTTCTGCATCATCGCCCACATCGACCACGGCAAGTCGACGCTGGCCGACCGGATGCTGCAGCTGACCGGCGTGGTCGCCGATCGGGACATGCGCGCGCAGTACCTGGACCGGATGGACATCGAGCGCGAGCGCGGCATCACCATCAAGGCACAGAACGTCCGGCTGCCGTGGAAGGTCGCACGGACGAAGATTTCGTCCTGCATCTCGATCGACACCCCCGGACACGTCGACTTCACCTACGAGGTGTCGCGCGCACTGGAGGCCTGCGAGGGTGCGGTCCTGCTGGTCGACGCCGCCCAGGGCATCGAGGCGCAGACGCTGGCCAACCTGTACCTGGCGCTCGACCGCGACCTGCACATCATCCCGGTGCTCAACAAGATCGACCTGCCCGCTGCCGACCCGACCGCTACGCCGGGAGATCGCCCACATCATCGGCTGTGAGCCCGACGACGTGCTGCGGGTGTCCGGCAAGACGGGCGACGGCGTGGCCGATCTGCTCGACCACGTCGTGCGGAGGTACCTGCGCCGTCAGGGTGACGCCGACGCGCCGGCCCGGGCGATGATCTTCGACTCGGTCTATGACATCTACCGCGGCGTGGTGACCTACGTCCGCGTCGTCGACGGCAAGATCACGCCGCGCGAGCGGATCAAGATGATGTCGACGGGCGCGACCCACGAACTGCTCGAGGTCGGCATCGTCTCGCCCGATCCCAAGCCGTCGGGCGGCCTCGGCGTCGGCGAGGTGGGGTACCTGATCACCGGCGTGAAGGACGTCCGCCAGTCCAAGGTCGGCGACACCGTGACCACCGCGCGACACGGCGCGAAGCGAGGCCGCTCACCGGCTATCGCGAGCCGAAGCCGATGGTCTACTCCGGGCTGTATCCGGTCGACGGCTCCGACTACCCGGACCTGCGCGACGCACTGGACAGGCTTCAGCTCAACGACGCGGCACTGGTCTGGGAGCCGGAGACGTCGGTGGCGCTCGGGTTCGGTTTCCGGTGCGGCTTCCTCGGGCTGCTGCACATGGAGATCACCCGCGAGCGGCTGGAGCGCGAGTTCGACCTAGACCTGATCTCCACCTCGCCCAACGTCGTGTACCGGGTGGTGAAGGACGACGGCACCGAGCTTCGTCGTCACCAACCCATCGGACTGGCCGGAGGGCAAGGTGCGCACGGTGTTCGAGCCGGTGGTCAAGACCACGATCATCGCGCCCAGCGAGTTCATCGGCACCATCATGGAGCTGTGCCAGTCGCGCCGCGGCGAGCTCGGCGGCATGGACTACCTGTCGCCGGAGCGGGTCGAGCTGCGCTACACGATGCCGCTCGGCGAGATCATCTTCGACTTCTTCGACTCGCTGAAGTCGCGCACCCGCGGCTACGCCAGCCTCGACTACGAGGAGGCGGGCGAGCAGGAAGCCGATCTGGTCAAGGTCGACATCCTGCTGCAGGGCGAGGCCGTCGACGCGTTCAGCGCGATCGTGCACAAGGACTCCGGCGGCCGCGTACGGCAACAAGATGACCACCAAGCTCAAGGAGCTCATCCCGCGCCAGCAGTTCGAGGTGCCGATCCAGGCGGCGATCGGCTCGAGGATCATTGCCCGCGAGAACATCCGCGCGATCCGCAAGGACGTGCTGTCGAAGTGCTACGGCGGCGACATCACCCGCAAGCGCAAGCTGCTGGAGAAGCAGAAGGAAGGCAAGAAGCGGATGAAGACCATCGGGCGGGTCGAGGTGCCGCAGGAGGCCTTCGTCGCGGCGCTCTGTCGACCGACGCCGCAGCGCGACAAGCCAAAGAAGTAACCACATGGCGGCAAGGCGTTCTCAGTGCTATCGGCGGTGTGCTTGCGGCATCGGTGCTCCTATCCGCGTGTGTAAGCACCGTCGCCGGTACCGCCGTGTGCGGGACGGCAAAGCGGTGCCGACCGATGTTCCGCCGTTGAAGGAGTCGGCGCTGGACCGGTGCTGCTCTCTATCGATGAGGTCAACGAGATCATGGGGACCACGCAGATCGAGGTCACCAGCGAGTTGGACGAGATGACCGATTCCTCCGACAGCGTGTCCGACCCCGACTGTCTGGGCGCGATGTTCGGAGCCGAGGAACCCGTCTACGACGGCACCGGGTGGACGGCCATGCGCGACGTGGTGGCCCGCGAGCCCGAAGAGGACAACGATCACTGGGTCGAACAGACCGCGGTGCTCTACCCGAATGCGGACAACGCCAAGAAGTTCTTCGAGAAATCCAAGTCGATATGGGAGAAGTGCGCCGCGTCGTCGCTCGCGGTGGACACCGAAGACTCCAGCTCGCTGTGGGAGTTCGGCGACGTCGCCGCGCAAGACAGCCTGATCACCCAGATGGCGACGCGCAGGAGGACGCCGACGGCTGGGGATGTCAGCACGCCCTCGCGGTGGTGTCCAATCTGACCGCCGAAACCTGGGCTTGCGCATACAGCCTCTCCGACGAGGGCGGCGACCTTGGCCGTCGACATCGTCAACAAAGCCGCCGAGTAGCCGCGTACGCGCTACATCGGCGCGTTGGCGGGCTGGAACACGCCCGAGTTGTCTGACTCCTCCTCCGCGCGGATGACGTGCACCACCGGCGTTGATCAGCGCCAGGTGGGTGAACGCCTGCGGGAAGTTGCCCAGGTGCCGTCCGGTGCGCGGCTCGATCTCCTCGGCGTACAGATGCAGCGGGCTGGCGAACGACAGCAGCCGCTCGCACAGGTGCTTGGCCCGGTGGATCTCGCCGATCTCGACCAGCGCCGACACCAGCCAGAACGAGCAGATGGTGAAGGTGCCCTCCTCGCCGGACAGCCCGTCGTCGGTCTCCTCGACGCGGTAGCGCAGCACCAGCCCGTCCTCGGTGAGCTCGTCGGCGATGGCCAGCACCGTCGCGCGCACCCGCGGGTCGTCGGCGGGCAGGAACCGGGTCAGCACCGCCAGCAGCGAGCGAGCGTCCAGCGCGTCGTCGCCGTAGCGCTGGGTCAGCACCCGCGGGAGTCGACGCCGTTGGCCAGGATGTCGGCCTTGATCTCCTCGGCGATCGCGCGCCACTGCTGGGCGTAGGACTTCGTCCAGCCCTGCAGCTCGGCCAGCTTGGAGCCGCGGTCCAGCGCCACCCAGCACATGATCTTGCTCGAGGTGAAGTGCTGCGGCTCGCCGCGCACCTCCCAGATGCCGCGGTCGGGTTCGCGCCAGTGCTTGATCGCCTCCTCGACCTGTTGCTTGAGCACCGGCCACAACGTCTCGGAGATCTGCTCGCGCGACTTGGCGTGCAGATATACCGAATCCAGCATCGTGCCCCAGATGTCGTGCTGCATCTGGTTGTAGGCGCCGTTGCCGATCCGCACCGGGCGGGCGTTGTCATAGCCGGACAGGTGGTGCAGTTCCTCCTCGACCAGGCTGCGCTTCGCCGCCGACGGCGTACATCACCTGCAGTGGATGGCGTTCACCGTTGTTGGCGCCGGACACGTCGGCGATGAACGACGAAGAAGTCGTCGGCCTCGCGATCCAGGCCCAGGGTGTACAGACCCCACAGCGCGAACGTCGAGTCGCGCACCCAGGCGTAGCGGTAGTCCCAGTTGCGTTCGCCCTGAGGGGTTTCCGGCAGCGACGTGGTGCGGCGCCGCCAGCAGGGCGCCGGTCGGCGAGTACGTCAGGCCCTTCAGCGTCAGCGCGCTGCGCTGCAGGTACGACCGCCACGGATGATCGGGGAAGTCGCCGATGTTGATCCACTGCCGCCAGCACTCGCTGGTCTGCCACATCTTGTCGGCGGCCTCGTCGTAGGTCTGCGGCGCAGGATGCTTCGACCAGCTCAGCGCGACGAAGACGTTGTCGCCCTCCTTCATCCTGGTGCGGGCCCGCGCCTCGCGGCCCTCCAGCCCGATGCGCAGGTTGGTGGTCAGCCGCAGCGTCGGATGCGAGTCGGGATCGTTGTTGGCCCGCGCGATCGCCTCGCCGTACGCCACTGGGCCGAGTACTCCCAGCTGGCGCTGACGCGGTGGTAGTCGAACGACGGCTCGCAGTTCATCACCAACTCGACGGTGCCGCTCACGCAGCGCACGGTGCGCAGCAGGATGTGCTCGGCGTCCCAGTCCATCGGGGTGCGGCGATGCGTGCGCGACCGCGATCTCGATGTCGTGCCACGGTCCCATCACCAGCGCGTCGCGGACGATCACCCAGCCGGTGTGGGTCTGCCAGGTGGTCTCCAGGATCAGGCTGCCCGGCAGGTAGCGCCGCGGCGGCGGGCACCGAAACGCCGTAGGGGCCCAGTCCGGAAGTGCCCGGCGCCGCGGTCCAGGATGGCCCCGAACACGCTGGGCGAGTCCGGGCCGCGGCACGCACAGCCACTCCACCGAGCCAGCCGACGAGATCAGGCAGGTGTTCTCGCAGTCGGAGAGGAACGCGTAGTCGGCGATCGGCGGAAACGGGTTCCGCAACGACCCGCTCGGCGACGTACGGCACCGGGGCCGTCACGGTGAGCGGGGCTCCGACTCGGCGACCTGCGGGCCTCGACCCGTTGTCGGTATCTGCGGCCTTCGGCGCCCGTCGGAGGCTCGGTGTCTGGCAGGACCATGCGGACATCATCGACTGCCGACAGGCCCGGCGTCCACTCGTGTCGGCGCGTGTCCTGCCGGCGTTGCAGCTCAGCGCCGGGCAAACTCCGGCGCATGTTCGGGCAGCGGACCGATCGCGATGGCGTATGCCGCCGCGGCGCCGCAGCGCGGGCACCTTGTTGGCGATCCGCCGCCCAGCGGGCGGTTTGGCGGGCTGACCGGCCGAAACGGCGACCGCGATGACCCGGTGTGGATGACCCGCTGGACGCACTGGATCAGCGACGGCGGGCAACCATCGCCGCGCCTGCACACAGGGCCAACTGCCTGGTGGAGACGGTGCCGCGCGCAGCGGGCCTGCCAGCGCATCCGGCGGCCGCCACGGCGTCGGCGACGGCCAGGTTGATCCGACCCCGCCGACCGGTGACATGGCGTGCGCCGCGTCGCCGATCAGCAGCAGCCCGTCGAGTGTACCAGCGCCGCAGCCGGTTGAGCTGCACGTCGAGCAGCTTGACGTCATCGAACGACGTCAACGCCGTGCTATCGCGATCCGCCAGCCACGGCACCAGTGACACCACTCCGCGGTGCAACGTCTCGATGCCCCGCGCACGCAGCTCGCGCGTCGCGGCCCTTCGGGATGACGTAGGCGATCTGGTAGTAGTCGCCGCGGTCGATCGCGACGCACGCATGGCCTGCGCCGAGCACACCGGCCAGGCCGTGCGGATCGTCGGCGTTGCGCGGCAGCCGGAACCACCACACGTCCATCGGCGCGCCGAAGCTCCTCGGCTTCAACCCCATTGCGTCGCGCAGCGTCGACGAGCGACCGTCGCAGGCCACTGTCAACTCGGCGTGCAGCTCGCGCACCTGTCCCGTCGCTGTCGCGGTAGCTGACGCCGATCACCCTGCCGCCGCGGCGAATCGGCGCCAGCACCTCGGTGCTGCGCAGCAGCCGAAACGTCGGCTCCTTATCGGCGGCGGCGCTGCCAGCAGCTCGAGGAAATCCCACTGCGGAACCAGCGCAATGTGCTTGTGCGGACCCGGAATTCGGCTCAGGTCGATGCTGACCTCGCGTGCCCTGGATCTTCATGTTCAACGGTGTCGATCTCGCGGTGCGGCATCCGGGCGAAATCGCCGGCCAGGCCCAGTTCGTCGAGCAGCCGCAGCGTGCTGGCGTGCACGGTGTCGCCGCGGAAGTCGCGCAGGAAGTCGGCGTGCTTCTCCATCACCGTGACGTCGACGCCGCCGCGGGCGAGCAGCAGGCCCAGCATGATTCCCGCGGGACCGCCGCCGGCGATGACGCAGGTGGTCTTCTCCGTGTGGTCCGCCTCGGCCGGCACTCGGTCATCTTCGCATCGAATAGTCTGGCCGGGTGGGCGGCTTCCTCAACTGGTGGGACGGCGTCGAACTGTGGCTGTCCGGCCTCGCCGTTCGTCGCCCAGACCGCCGTGGTGATGCCGGTCGTGCTGGCGCTGGCGTACGGCATCGCGATCCTGTCTCGACGGGGCATTGGGCAACGGGATCCGGCTGCTGCGGCGGGCGCGCGCACGCGGGCGAGGACTCGAATGAGCGGGATGCCCCGGTCGCGGGTGACCTTGGTGCTCGTCATCCTGGTGGTGCTGGTGATCGTCACGTGGCTGCTAACTCGTTAAGTCGGCTAAGGCACCGCCGCAAGCGCGACGACATCCCGCTGAGCGCGTTGCCAGACTCTGTTATTCTTCGCGCCATGCATGCAGCGTCCGGCAGTACCGAGGGCCATATCTTGGCTCTCATTGCCGTGGGTACGTGCGCTGTTGCAGACGTCCACTGTTGTCGCTGACTCCACGCCCGTCCGCGGTTTGGTGTCGGTAGCGGCTGTCCTGCGTGCTCAGGTACTGATCCCTCGCCTTGCTGTCGTGACGGGCCCGTCCCGTTAGTCCCCTGCAAGGAAAGGTCACCAATGCTCAACATCCGTAAGTCCTGGCGTCCCGCCGCCGCGCTCGCCGTCACGGCGACCCTGCTCGCCGCCTGCGGCGGCGGATCCAGCGACGTCGCCGGCGGCAGCGATCAGCGGCAGCCGCCGAGACCACGCTGACGCTCGGTCGCGCTACGCCGTGCCGGAGCCGGGCTGGAGCAAGATCATCCCGGCGTTCGCTGCCACCGCCGGAGGGCAAGGGCGTGGCGGTGACCACGTCCTACGGCGCCTCGGGCGACCAGTCGCGCGCCGTCGTCGACGGCAAGCCCGCCGACATCGTCAACTTCTCGGTCGAACCCGACGTCACCCGCCTGGTCAAGGCGGACAAGGTCGCCGAGGACTGGAACGCCGACGCCACCAAGGGCATCCCGTTCGGGTCGGTGGTTTCGCTCGTCGTGCGCAAGGGCAACCCGAAGAACATCAAGGACTGGGACGACCTGCTGCAGCCCGGGCTCGAGGTGGTCAGCCCCGAGCCCGCTGAGCTCCGGCTCGGCGAAGTGGAACCTGTTGGCGCCGTACGCCGCCAAGAGCAACGGCGGTCAAGAACCAGCAGGCCGGCCTCGACTTCGTCAACAAGCTCGTCACCGAGCACGTCAAGACGCGGCCGGGTTCGGGCCGCGAAGCCACCGACGTGTTCCTGCAGGGCACCGGCGACGTGCTGATCAGCTACGAGAACGAGGCGATCAACGTCGAGCGGCCAGGGCAAGCCGTCGTCGAGCACATCAACCCGCCGCAGACCTTCAAGATCGAGAACCCGGTCGCGCGTCGTGACCTCCAGCACGCATCTCGGACCAGGCCAACGCGCTGAAGAACTTCCTGTACACCACCGAGGGACAGAAGATCTGGGCGCAGGCCGGCTTCCGGCCGGTCGACCCGTCGGTCGTCGCGCGGACTTCGCGACCGACTTCCCGACGCCGCAGAAGCTGTGGACCATCGACGACCTGGGCGGATGGAGCGCGGTCGATCCTGCGTTGTTCGACAAGGACAACGGAAGCATCACCAAGATCTACAAGCAGGCCACTGGATGACAGCTGCCTCGATCCCAATCCGGAGGCGACTCGGCCCGAACTCACCGAGACGGTGAGGGCGGCCGGCGCCCGGGCTCGGCGGCCGGTACGGCACGACGTCGCTGCGGGTCGGGCGCCGCGACGATCTGGCTCAGCATCATCGTGCTGCTGCCGCTGGCCGCAATCCTGTGGCAGTCCGCAGGTGGCGGCTGGCACGCGTTCTGGCTGGCGGTCACGTCCAACGCCGCGCTGGAGTCCTTCCGCGTGACGCTGACCGATCTCGACTCGGCGTCGCGCGTGATCAACCTCGTCTTCGGGCTGCTGGTCGCCTGGGTGCTCACCCGCGACGACTTTCCCGGCAAGCGGCTGCGTCGACGCGGTGATCGACCTGCCGTTCGCGCTGCCGACCATCGTCGCCAGCCTGGTGATGCTGCGCGCTCTACGGCCCGAACAGCCCGGTCGGACCTTCACCTTCAGCACACCAAGTGGGGCGTGGGCATCGCGCTGCTGTTCGTCGACGCTGCCGTTCGTCGTGCGCTCGGTGCAGCCGGTGCTGCTGGAACTCGACCGCGAGGTCGAGGAGGCCGCGGCGTCGCTGGGCGCCAACAACTGGACCATCTTCACCCGCGTGATCCTGCCTGCGCGCTGCTGCCGTCGCTGCTGTCCGGTGCGGGACTGGCGTTCTCCCGCGCCATCGGCGAGTTCGGCTCGGTGGTGCTGATCGGCGGCGCCGTGCCCGGGGAGACCGAGGTGTCGTCGCAGTGGATCCGGACGCTGATCGAGAACGACGACCGCACCGGCGCCGCCGCGATCTCGATCGTGCTGCTTGTGATCTCGTTCGTGGTGCTGTTCATCCTGCGCAGCCATCGGCTCGCGGGCGGCCAAGCGTGAGGAGTTGGCGCAGTGAACCTGTCGCCGCTCGATGCGTCACCTGCTCCGCTACCTCGCGCTGGCCTACGTCGTGATCGCTGCGTCATCGTTCCCGTCGGCGTTGATCCTGTGGCGCACCTTCCAGCCCGGCGTCGGCGCGTTCTTCGAGTCGATCACCACTCCGGCCGCGGTCTCGGCGCTGCAGCTGTCGCTGCTTGTGGTGGCGATCGTGGTGCCGCTCAACGTGCTCTTCGGTGTGCCGACGCGCACTGGTGTTGGCGCGCAACAGGTTCCGCGGCAAGAGCGCTGCTGCAGGCGGTCATCGACCTGCCGTTCGCGGTGTCGCCGGTGGTGGTCGGCGTCGCGCTGATCCTGTTGTGGGGTTCGGCGGGCGCGTTCGGGTTTCGTCGAGAACGACCTCGGGTTCAAGATCATCTTCGGCTTCCCGGCATCGTGCTGGCCAGCATCTTCGTCACGGTGCCGTTCGTGATCCGCGAGGTCGAACCGGTGCTGCACGAGATCGGGCACCGACCAGGAGGAGGCCGCCGCGACGCTGGGATCGCAGCTGGTGGCAGACGTTCTGGCGGGATCACCCTGCCGTCGATCCGGTGGGGCCTGACGTACGGCATCGTGCTGACCGATCGCGCGCACGCTCGGCGAGTTCGGCGCGGTGATCATGGTGTCGTCGAACCTGCCGGGCACGTCGCAGACTCTGACGCTGTTGGTGGCGGACCAGCTACAGCCGCGGCGCGGAGTACGGCGCCTACGCCGTCGTCCACGCTGCTGATGGCCGTCGCCGGTGATCGTGCCTGATCGTTCAGGTGATCCTCGACGCCGCGCCGCGCGAACGCGCGAGCAAGTAGGCCTACAGGAGACGCGATGATCATGACCAGAGCGCAGATCATGCGTGCGGGGGCGCCAACAAGCGCTACGGCGACTTCGCGGCGCTGGACAACGTCGACTTCGACGTGCCGTCCGGTCCGCTGACCGCGCTGCTCGGGCCCAGCGGCTCGGGCAAGTCGACGCTGCTGCGCGCCATCGCCGGCCTCGACCTGACCCGACACCGGCACCGTCACCATCAACGGCCGCGACGTCGACGCACATCCCGCCGCAGCGGCGCGGCATCGGCTTCGTGTTCCAGCACTATGCGGCGTTCAAGCATCTGACCGTCCGCGACAACGTCGCCTTCGGTCTCGAAGATCCGCAAGCGGCCCAAGGCCGAGATCAAGGAGAAGGTCGACAACCTTCTCGGAGGTGGTCGGGCTGAGCGGTTTCCAGACCCGCTATCCGAACCAGCTGTCCGGCGGGCAGCGCCAGCGCATGGCGCTGGCGCGCGCGCTCGCCGTCGATCCGCAGGTGCTGCTGCTCGACGAGCCGTTCGGCGCGCTGGACGCCAAGGTCCGCGAGGACCTGCGGGCCTGGCTGCGCCGGCTGCACGACGAGGTGCACGTCACCACCGTGCTGGTCACGCATGATCAGGCAGAGGCGCTCGATGTCGCCGACCGCATCGCGGTGCTCAACAAGGGCCGCATCGAGCAGGTCGGCTCACCCGACGGATGTCTACGACAGCACCGGCCAACGCGTTCGTGATGTCGTTCCTCGGTGCGGTGTCGTCGCTGAACGGCACTCTGGTTCGGCCGCACGACATCCGCGTCGGGCGCAACCCGGACATGGCGATCGCGACCAGGCGACGACTCGGTTCAGGCCACCGGCGTCGTTGCGCGCGACGCATCGACCGAATCGTGATGCTGGGCTTCGAGGTTCGCGTCGAGCTGACCAGCGCGGCCGACCATACGCCGTTCACCGCGCAGATCACCCGCGGCGACGCAGAGGCGCTGGGGCTCAAAGAAGGCGACACTGTGCTACGTTCGGGCAACGCGGAGTGCCGACGTTGCCCGGCGGCACCGAGATACCGAGGGCCGATGACGCCGATGACGACGAAGCGCTGACGAAAGCCTGACTTTCCCGGCCGAGCAGACGCAGAGTCGCACAATTTTCGCGCGGATCATGCGATTTGCGTCTAGCTCCGCGAGCAGCCTCTGGCCGTATGTCCGACACGGCCCTCGGGTGGGTCGTCATCTTGGTAGTGGTCGCACTGGGCACGCTGGTGTGGCTCTGGCAGGTTCGCCGGATTAATGCGCTGACCCCCGAGGAACGAGGCCGATCGTGCGAAGCGGTGGAAGACAGGCGGGGCGGCGGTACTAGCGGCTGCGGCGGCGGCGGCTGCGGTGGAGGCTGCGGCGGGTGACTCAGAAATAGCTTCGCCGACGCCGCGCGGTTTGCCATTCTGGCCAGTTTCGCTCGTCACTGCCACCCTGCCGGCCCGGCCGGCCGGAATCCAGACGACGGCAGAGCACGTCGACCGATATCTCGAGGTGCTCAACGACTTTCTCGGAAACTGAGGTGACCGGTCAGCTCACGCTCGCGGGAGAAAATGCGCGTAGCCTCCCGCTCATGACGGCCGTGCTTTGGTCGCGCTGGTAATCATAGCGGTGATCGTCGCGGTGGGTCTTGTTGTGCTGGTGATCCTTCTGCGCGACGCATGGCGCAATCGTGCTGAAGACCCCAAGGACGACTGGGAGGCCGTTCACGGCGACGACGAGCGCTGAGCGACCGGCCGCGGTGTCGCGGACAGGGCTTGAGCGGCGGAGGCTGCGGCGAAAGCGGCTGCGGTGGAGGAGTTGACGCTCAGGCCGCCGCGCGCGTAAGCGAGCGCCCGGTCGAAGCGATCCAGCACGGTCTCCGCACCTGGCGGTGTGCGCCCAATGGAGATGACATCGGAATCCGTTGTGCGAGCGCAAATGCCGCGATGCGATCAATGATCTTGCCGTGCGCCAGGAACCACGGGCGCGATAGGAGATCGGCTGGCGCCACGGCGCCTCAGCAGAATCCGCCGCCTCGGCGAGACTCGGGGTGTGGGCCGGTGGCGAATGCCGTGGCGGCCGTCCAGCGTGTCATCAGGGTGAGTTCATGAGCCACCACTCGGCGCGTGCGTTGGCAGCCGGGCTTGACGATACCCACCGCGGTGACTGAGCGACGCCGACCCGGGGATCGAGCCGCGATCTCCGGCCTGTTCGAGCCGTTGACGCTAGCACATGGATCAGCCGATCGTCCTCACCGAGCGGCGTCGGCCTGGCGGGCGTCGATGCCGGACTCGGCGATCATCGCGGGCATATCGACCTCGAGCGTGATAGGCGTCGGCCAGAAGCAGCGGGACCACGACTGCACGCCGCGGCAGAGTGGTAAAGCACATCACGCAGGTTCGGAAAGTTCTGCTCGCAGAACGCGACTCGCACGTCGAGCGACGGACGCAGCCGGCGCGCGCGATTCGGCGATCGCATGCGCCGTCGCGGCGGACCTAGGGTCCGCGCTGCCGTGTGCCGTCAGGACGAGTGCCGGGCGGGATTGGGCGGGAGCGGAACCGAGTCACGAGGCGTGCAGCCCGCATTCCGTCTTCGACAAGCCAGCCCAGCGACCGCTGCGCGGGTCGGCACCCTCGACCGGCTTCGCCGTGCACGGCGCGCAGCCGATCGACGGATAGCCCTCGAACACAAGCGGATTGACCAGGACGTCGTTGGCGTCGATGTAGGCCTGCATGTCCTCATCGGTCCACGCCGCGATCGGGTTGATCTTCACCAGATCCGAACGCCTTGTCCCAGCTGATCAGCGGGCGCGTTGGCCCGCGTCGGCGCCTCGACACGGCGAATGCCGGTCACCCACGCGGAGTAGCCCCGCAGCGCCTTGCCCAGCGGCTCGACCTTGCGCATCCGGCAGCATTCGTTGGGCTCGCGGGCGAACAGAGTCCTTGCCGAACAACTCGTCCTGCTTGGCGACGGTGTTCTCGGCCGTCACGTTGACGACGTTGACGTCGTAGACCGCCTCGACGGCGTCACGCGTGCCGATGGTCTCCACGAAGTGGTAGCCGGTGTCGAGGAACAGCACGTCCACGCCCGGCCGCACCTTGGCGGCCAGCGCGACGAGCACCGCGTCCTGCATGTTCGACGCCACGACGTAGTTCCCGCCGAAGTTCTTGTCGGTCCAGCGCAGCAGATCGCTCGCGCTGGCGCCCTCAGAGTTCGGCTGCGCCACGCTCTCGGCCAGCTGCTCGTCAGCTCTCGTCTCGGTCCGCATGCAAGTCACCTCAGGTCCGCCTCGTCTGCTCGTACTGCCCACGTAGCGAAACGCTCGCCGTGCTCCCGTTGTTTCACGAAATTGCGAACAACCCGGTCGATGTAGTCGCCCAGCTCGGTGGACAGCACCTTGTGCTGGCGCAACTTGCGGCCGAATCCGCTGTCCAGGCCCAGGCTGCCGCCCAGATGAACCTGGAAGCCCTCGACGGAGCCGCCGTGGCCGTCGTCGACCATCTGGCCCTTGAACCCGATGTCGGCGACCTGGATGCGCGCGCACGAGTTCGGGCAGCCGTTGATGTTGACGGTGATCGGCACGTCGAGCTGGGCGTTGATGTCCTCGAGCCGCTTCTCCAGCTCGGGCACCAGCACCTGCGCACGGCCGCGGGTTTCGGCGAACGACAGCTTGCAGTACTCGATGCCGGTGCAGGCCATCAGGTTCTTGCGCCAGTGCGACGGTCGTCGACGGCAGCCCCAGCGCGTCCAGGCCTGCGACCAGTTCGTCGAGCTTGTCGTCGGGCACGTCGAGGATGACCAGCTTCTGGTACGGCGTGAAGCGGATCCGGTCCGAGCCCGCCGCCTCGGCGAGATCGGCGACCTTGGTCAGGATCGTGCCGGACACGCGGCCGGCGATCGGGGCGACGCCGACGGCGTTCTGTCCGTTCTTCAGCTTCTGCACGCCGACGTGGTCGATCGGGTGCTTGACCGGCTCAGGCGCGGGTCCGTCGATGAGTTTGCGCCCCAGGTATTCCTGTTCGAGAACCTGGCGGAATTTTTCATGCCCCAGTCCTTGATCAGGAACTTCAGCCGCGCCTTCGAGCGCAGCCGCCGGTAGCCGTAGTCGCGGAAGACCGACGTCACGCCCTCCCAGACGTCCGGCACCTCTTCAAGCGGCACCCAGGCGCCGAGCCGCTGGGCCAGCATCGGGTTGGTGGACAGGCCGCCGCCGACCCACAGGTCGAGGCCGGGGCCGTGCTCGGGATGGTTGACGCCGATGAACGCGACGTCGTTGACCTCGTGGGCGACGTCCTGCAGGCCCGAGATCGCGGTCTTGTACTTGCGCGGCAGGTTGGAGAACTCCGGCTTGCCGATGTAGCGACGGACGATCTCGTCGACCGCCCAGGCTCGGGTCGAGCACCTCGTCGAGCGACTCACCGGCCAGCGGCGAGCCGAGCACGACGCGGGGGCAGTCGCCGCACGCCTCGGTGGTCTGCAGCCCGACCGCGTCCAGCCGCTTCCAGATCTCCGGGACGTCCTCGATGCTGGATCCAGTGGTACTGCACGTTCTCCCGGTCGGAGATGTCGGCGGTGTCGCGGGCGAACTCGGTGGAGATCTCGCCCAGCGTGCGCAGCGCGGCCGCTGGTCAGCGCCCCGCCGTCGCAGCGCACCCGCATCATGAAGTACTTCGGCCTCGAGGACGTCGGCGTTCTCGTCGCCGGTCCAGGTGCCGTCGTAGCCCTGCTCGCGCTGGGTGTACAGGCCCATCCAGCGCATCCGGCCACGCAGGTCCTGCTTGTCGATGCTGTCGAAGCCCTGCTTGGAGTAGATGTCGAGGATGCGGGCCCGCACGTTGAGCGGCGTCGTCATCCTTCTTGAACTGCTCGTTCGGGTTGAGCGGCTCGCGATAGCCGAGCGCCCACTGGCCCTCGCCTGCGTGCGGGCGTTGCGACCGGCTTCGGCGGTGGTCATTGGTCGTGGCTCCTTCGGGGAGCCGGCGTTCGGACCGCGCGTATTCACCGGTGGCTGTCCGGCGGCGCAGATCCGGCGGCCAGCTGAAAGTACAGGTGGGCAGGTCTACGACATCAAGGCAGACAACAACAGGTACAAACGCGCTTGAAGTCGACATGCCGCCGCGCCACCAGCGAGACGCGGTGCGGGAAGTGCGGGCGGCGGTCACGTCGCCAATTGTGCCACGGACACCGACAACCTGCCCTAACCGGGGAGGATTTGCGCTCGTGGTGAGTAAAAGTGCTGTCCGCTCTCTGACCAAACTGGCTCATCCGGTGCGCATGGATACCCTCAACTGTTGGCCGCTAGACGGCACCCTGAGGCCATAATCGCGCGCCTTTCGAGGCGTGTCGTCACTGCTGATACCCCATCGGCACCCCTGCTGGCTGGAAGCCGCGCTTTCTGGCCGGCGCCGGCCGAGTAACACTTGGCAATATGACGGTCCGAGCGGCGCCTCGCCGAACTGCCTGCCGTGGTCACCACGCCGGGCAGGCCGTTCGGCATCTATATCCACGTGCCGTTCTGCGCCACCCGATGCGGATACTGCGACTTCAACACCTACACGCCCGCCGAGCTGGGCGGCGCGAATCCCGACGGCTGGCTGGTCGCCGTGCGCGCCGAGCTCGGCCGGGCGGTTGACCTGCTGGGTTCACCTCCCGAAGTGCAGACGGTGTTCGTCGGCGGGGAACGCCGTCGCTGCTGGGCGGCGATAGGCCTGGCCGGCGTGCTCGACGCGGTCCGGGAGCACTTCGTGCTGGCGCCCGGCGCCGAGGTGACCACCGAGGCCAATCCGGAGTCGACGTCGCCGGAACTATTCGCGCAGCTGCGCGCCGCCGGCTACACGCGGGTGTCGCTGGGCATGCAGTCGGTGGCCCCGCACGTGCTGGCCACGCTGGACCGGGTGCATTCGCCCGGACGGGCGCTCGCCGCGGCGCGCGAAGCCCGTAGCGGCCGGGTTCGAGCACGTCAACATCGACCTCATCTACGGCACGCCGGGGAGTCCGACGACGACCTGCGCGGGTCGGTCGACGCGGCCGTCGAGGGGGCGTTGATCACATCTCGGCCTACGCGCTGACCGTCGAGGAGGGCACCGGCGCTGGCGCGCCGGGTGCGCCGCGGCGAGATTCGCGCCGACCGACGACGATGTGCTCGCGCATCGTTACGAGCTGGCTCGACGAGCGGCTGACGGCGGCCGGCTTCGACTGGTATGAGGTCTCCAACTGGAGCAGGCCCGGCGGCGAATGCCGGCACAACATCGGGTACTGGAACGGCGGCGAATGGTGGGGTGCCGGGCCGGGCGCGCACGGCTATGTCGGCTCGACGAGGTGGTGGAATATCAAGCATCCCAACGCATATGCGCAAGCGCTGGCGGACGGGCGGCTGCCGGTAGCCGATTTCGAGCAGCTCGATGCCGACGCTACGCACACCGAAGACGTAATGCTGCGGCTGCGGCTACGACGCGGGCTGCCGGCCGACGCCCTGAGAAATCATGAGCGCCACCGCGCGCAAACCGCCATCGGAGACGGCCTATTGAGGGTGGAAGCCGATCGGCTGGTGCTCACCGATCGCGGCCGGCTGCTGGCCGACGCCATCGTGCGCACCGTGCTCGACTGACGATCGGGGCCGAAAACCGGTCGTTGAACCATTTGTGCGTGCCGCCTCGTTGTCCCAAGGACAGGTACAGCAGATACAAAGGGTGCGCGCCGGAGCATGAGGTTATGACTGATCCGGATCAGGCGGCACTGATGCGTGCGATCCACGACGCACACAGCCAGGCGCTGTTGCGGTATGTGCTTCGGCTCACCCGAGGCGACATGCCTTTTCGCCGAGGATGTGGTGCAGGAATCGCTGCTGCGGCTCTGGCGTAAGCCCGACGTGCTGCAGCAGCGCGGCGAGGGTTCGGGCCTGGCTGTTCACGGTCGCCAGGAACCAGGTGATCGATGATCGGCGAAGTGCAAGGTATTCGCGCGAACTGCAAACCGACACGCTTCCCGAACGGCCATCACCGGACGAGGTCGGTCCGGCGTTCGACAAGCGGATCCTGTCGGACGCGCTGATGTCGCTGTCCCCGGACCATCGCGTCGCGGTGGTTCGGGCTTATTATCTCGGGCAAACCGTCGCCGATATCGCGGCGCACGAACAGATTCCGGAGGGCACCGTCAAATCTAGGCTTCACTATGCGCTGCGCGCGCTGCGAATCGCCTTGCAGGAAAGGGGTGTTGTCCGATGACCGACGACATCGCCGAATGGGATGCCGCCTACATCTTGGGCGCTCTCAGCCGGGACGATCGGCATACCTACGAGGCCTATCTCGCCGTAAATCCGGAGCGCGCCGGCGCCCTGACCGAGCTGGCCGGTCTGCCAGGCATCCTCAACGCGCTGAGCCCGGACGAAGCGGTCGCGCTGACCCAGCACGCCGGGGATGCGCCAGCCGATGGCCGAACACTGGATCTGATGCCATCGCTGGCCAGCGCGGCGGCGAAGCGGTAGCGGCGATCGCGGCGCGAGCCTGGCCGCGCTGGCGGTGGCCGCCGCGGCCGTGGTCGCCATCGTCGCCGGCGCGATCGGCGCCACCGTGTTTCGCGAGGTCCGCACCGCCTGCGGAGCAGGTGGCGCTGACCGCCATGCAGTCGACGCCGCGGGGCGGTGTCAACGCCGCGCTCGCGGTGACCGAGAAAAAGCGGGGCACCCGGCTGGACTGGACGTGTGAGTACACGAAGGACTGGGCCAAGAATGCCGCCTCCTACGACATCGTCGTGACGACGGACGAGGGCATCGAGTCGGCTGTCGCGACATGGAGCCCGGCAAGCGACCCCGCCAGCGGACTGGCCGCATCGACAGCCATCCCGACCAGCAAGATCCACACCGTCGACATCCGGGTGAGCGGCACCGACGAGCCGCTGGCCATCACCACGATGCGGTAGCCAGCGTCACCACCGATCCGTGAGCGATACGGTCGGGCTATGGGCGAGTCATTCGATCCGGGCGCCGTCGGCCGCGCGTTCTCGAGCATCGGTTCGATGACGCACTCGGACACCTCGCCGAGGACGTGCGCTGGACGATCGTCGGTTACATGGTCCTCGAAGGCGCCGACGCCGTTCGTCAGACGTGCCGCGAGACGGCGGACAGCCTCGAGGACACCACGACCACCTACGACCGCTGTGCTGGTGGCCGTCGGATCCGACGTCGTCGCGGTCGACACCTTCGCTCGCGCTACCGCGGCCCCTCCGGCCTCCACGGCGGCGTCGCCAGTTGCGACATACGAGTTCGTCGGCGAAGAGATCACCGCGCATCACCTCGCTACGCGCCGTCGAGGTCGATCCCGACTCGGCGAGGTTCACAACCGCCACCCGGGGCGGCGTCAGGTAGTTTCGGGCGGCACGGATCCGGCTGACGCTGAGCACAGGACGCGCGGTCGACCTGCTGGAACTCGGGCTCGGCGTCGCTGACGGGCGACGCGTCTGCAGAGGCCATCGGTCGCGACCTCGCCATCACCGACGTCAGCCCAAAGTTGTTCTTACCGGGCCTGTCGGGCTCACAAAGGGTCCGGGTTTTCCCCGACCTCGAGCTGCCTCGGGCTGCTGTCCGACCGCATCCTGACACGCACATCGGCGCAGAGAGCCGACGAACTAATCAGGAGAAGCGATGAGCACCAATCCATTCGATGACGAACGAGCAGCGCCTTCTTCGTCGTGGTCAACTACGAGGACCAGCACGGTCTTTGGCCGACTGCCCCACCTACGTCGAAGACATCTGGACCGACATCTGGACCGACATGCGGCCCAGGAGCCAGCGCAGGGCAATGGCTGAGGACTGACTCTCATAGGGCAGCTCGCGCGCTGATCGGACCGCTCGATCAGATCTTCCGGTTCTCCGACTTCAGCATCCAGGCGGCCTTCTCAAGGCTGTCGATCATCTCGTGCAGCAGATCGGACGGTGGAGGGGGTCGGCGTGCGTCGACGTCGTCGTGGACCGATGCGGATGGTGTCCGACTGCGGCGTAGATCCGGGTGGTGATGAGGTCGACCGTCTCGCGTGGTGCTGAGCTCGGCCGGCGAGATCGCGGGCAGTGTCGTGGACGCCGTGACGGTATCGGATCGGCCGTCGGGAACCGCGTTGAGGGCGCGCATGCGTTCGGCGATGGTGTCGCTGGCTTCGCGTGCGGTGTCGACGATTTCGTCGAGTTGTAGGTGCAGATCGCGGAAGTTGGTGCCGACGAGATTCCAGTGGGCCTGTTTGCCCTGCAGATGCAGTTCGATGAGATCCACTAGGACCCCTGCGGGTTCTGCGGCAGGCTGGGTGGGGCGTCGAACTCCCGCACCTCATCGTCGGTCAGACGGTGCAGAAGTGGTCATGGCATCTCTGTTCCTGGTGCTGATTGTGGACTACCGAATATGGTTGGCTGTACAACGCCTCGTGGTATTGGCTGGTTGTTGGGTGTGGCAGGCCCAGCAGGCGGCTATTCTTTACCGCCGTGCCGTCGCCGCCGCGCCGCCGTGAACGCCACCACCGCCGAAGCCGCCGCCGGGAAGCCACCGCGAAGCCACCGCCAGCCCCGAGCAGAAGGCCTCACCTCCGTAGGATCGAAACTAACGGGGAGGGGAGGCATTGATCCCGACGTCGCCGGGAGTACCACAAATGCTGCCCGGACGACGCCGTTGTCACTGTAGATCGTAGCGGAGCCGGAGCCAAGCGAGCCGCGGCGATTGGTGCTGCGCTGATCGCCACCGCGGCAGCTCCCGCCGCCAACAGCGGTGCGATGTAATTCAGTTTGATTCTCACTGATGGAACTCCTTAATGGTTGGCCCAAATCTGGCTCAATCCAGGATTTCGAATAATCGGATCTTTTCGTCCCGGATGGCACCCCAAACCTGTTTCCCCCAGCTGCAATCAGCCGCTGCCCGCCGCGGCGGCCAGCGGCGCCTGATCTACTCCACGCATAACCAGCGTCTGTCCTGGTCGGATGGTATGTCTTGCATCTGGCTGGTCATGCGGGGGGTGGTGCTGACCAGAACGGTAAATGGGTGCCAACGGTGACGACAATCACCACTCGGAAATGCAAACTTGGTTGTTAGAGATATCAGCGCCATCAAGGCATTCGCGAGAAACAGGGGGTTAAGCGATGCGGGAGGACCGGACCCCACGATGGTCTACGACGAAACGCGGTTAAACGCCGGGCCACGGGAAGCCCGCCGCATCGCGGCCCTGGTCGTGTGTCGTGGATGCCGCATTGGGGCCGCTAAGCGTTACCGCTCACCTGGGACTCCGCCGCAACAAGCGGAGATCTGACCGTCGCCTGAACCCCGGCACAAGATCCAGTTCACCGCCGTAACGATCCAATCTGGGAGAAGTGATCATGAGCAACGTTCCTGCAATCGCACTAAACGATGGCGCCGCATCCCGCAGCTTGGTTTCGGCGTATTCCAGATTGAGCCCGCTCGAACCGCTGAAGGCGGTGACGGCCGCCCTCGAGATCGGTTACCGGCACATCGACACAGCAGAGATGTATGGAAACGAGAAGGAGGTCGGCGAGGGCATCCGCGGCGCCGGACTGGACCGCGCCGATGTCTTCATCACGAGCAAGCTCAACAACGGCTCCCACAAGCCCGACGATGCGCGTCGCGCGTTCGACAACACGCTGAAAGCGCTTGAATCCGACTACGTGGATCTCTTCCTCATCCACTGGCCGCTGCCGACGCCTCTATGGCGGAGACTTCGCGACGACCTGGAATGTACTCGAGGAGTTCGCCAAGGACGGACGCGCCCGCAGCATCGGGTGTCGAACTTCCAGCCGGCACACCTGGACCGACTGGCAGCGGAATCCGACACCGTACCCGCGGTCAACCAGATCGAGGCCCATCCGTACTTCACCAATGAAGAGGTTCGCGCATACGGACGAGAGCACGGCATCGCGACCGAGGCGTGGTCGCCGATCGCTCAGGGCAAGGTGCTCGTCGACCCCGTGATTAAGCGCATCGCCGACGCCGCAGGCAGGTCACCCGCAGGTCGTGTTGCGGTGGCACATTCAACTTGAGCAACATGCCAGCTATGTAGC
>ERZ1370068.3461-contig-2573_pt1 | contig 39601 bp, 50 predicted proteins | sample MGYA00561227_ERZ1370068 | MGnify/ENA primary metagenome ERZ1370068 (study PRJEB38410, sample SAMEA6850437) | metagenome | study: Metagenomic assessment of the ecological functions of the soil: analysis of the soil microbiota associated with the... | reverse complement strand
GTAGTACTTCGTTCAGTTACGTATTGCTGGCCGTATTGGCGCTCGGCGTGATTATAACCGGCACAAGCGGCCGCAAAAGTGCCGTCGCAGCGGCCACCCGTCGCCGCGCCGAATCGGCATCATTTACTGGATCTCCGTGAAGGACCAGGATAACTGCCAGCCTCGCCGGCGTTCGCCTCCTCCTGTCCGGCAGCGGCGGTGAGTTCACAACCAGGGCAGCGGGCACTATCGTGCCGATTCGAAGCCGGGCACGTTCGGATACGCTGCGAGCACGAAGGGTTCGTGGCGTTGGAGAGGGAGTTCACCGTCGGCGCCGGCGCGTGGAACCCCGTCGACGTCGTGCTGAACGCGGCTCCGCCGCCGCCGCCCCCGCCGCCCAAACCGGCCGAACCGGTGGCGATCGCCACGGTTCCTTCCGGCAGGCCGCCGCTGACGATGTCGATTCCCGATTTTGTCGACAAAGAATTTCATCGGACGGGATCCGGTCAAGGGAATCGATCCTCGCGTGCAAGCCGCGGGAAACCGTCCGGCTTTACTGCAGATGCGCGACTTCTTATCGCGCAGCACGTGCACGACGGGTCGATGAAATCATCTACGTCGTCGCGGCGACGGCGCCATGCAGTCGGCGAAGAAAGCCCGCTCACGCCGGCTCGCTTGTCTTCGTTCCCAACGGCAGCCCCGGTCACAGCATGGGACGCAAGGGCAGAATCACTCTGATCGTCATTTCGACGCTCGTCGGATCATCCTGCGACAGCGCCAAGACCACGCCATAAAGGGCGGCGGAACGGGGCGCTCAGATCGGTTCCAGATCGTCTTTGGCTGGCTGACCGAGTCGTGGGCGAGCGTGAGCGGCGGCATCTTTTACGCCGCCCGACCGCAACCTGTCTCCGGCGCCGCTATCACCCAACTCCTTGTACATCGTCTGACCCATCAGGTGTGAGTTGTGCACGCTGTGCCCGAGCGCGTGCACGAATTCGTGACCGGCGATCACCTCGGGGGAATGCCAGGGCCCGCATCCCTCAGCCCGCGAGGCGGTATTGATTGGTCACCTTGACCGGCAGCCGCACGCATCAGCCCGCAACAGCCTGCCTGTGTCGGTGGACTCGGCAGTCGTGCGGCCGTGCAACGCTGCCCTGGATGCTCAGGTCGACCTTGACCGTGATGGTCGGTCTGACGAGTGACTCATCGTGAGCGCGACGTTGATCTGGTTCCGCCTGAACAGATCGTTCAGCGCGGCAATAGCCTTCCGGCAAGGCGTGTGGTCCATGTCGCGCCGACATTGGAGGAAACTGTACCGATACCGTAGTGTAGTCATCGCGTCCTCGAGCGGGGAATCCATGCCGGATCCCCTGACATCTTATAGGAGAGGACGGAAAACGATTTCGGTCCAACGGGTCACTGTCGAGCCGGTGGAAGATCAATCGCACCGGAGCGCGCCTGAACCCGGATTCACGCGTGACGCGCGCCGCGCGGGAAGATAGGCCGCGAGGAACGTGACCGCCAAGCACGATCGGGAATGACTGATGAGCAGCGCGGTCGGATCGTCGCGCTCGTTGTCGCCCGGACGGGAACAGCGGCGCGCATGGCCCGTGCCGGCGCCCACGCTGCGCGACGAGGCCGACGACCAGGCCGATCGAGCGCCAGCACGAGCCCCTGGCGCGAGCATCATGCCGCAGCACCGTCGCCGGTCGGCGCCGATCGCCATGCGGATGCCGATCTCGCGCGTGCGCCGGCTCGCCGCGTACGCGACCAGGCCGTAGAGGCCGACGATCGACGAGGCCCAGTCCCATCAGCGCCCATGCGCGCCGACGATGCGTGACCAGGACGTTGAAGATGCTGATCGCGCGCATCCGATAGAGCTCCTCCATCGTGCGGACGTTGTAAGATCGGCAGGTTCGCGTCGAGACCGCGGACGACCTCGCGCAGCGGCGCGGCCAGGCTGCGACGGATCGCCGGCAGACTGGGCCACCATGATCATCCGCTGCGGCTTGCTTCTGCCGGTACGGGAAGTAGACGAAGTCCGATCGGCGGCTCGGCGATGAAGATGTATTTGCTGGTCTTCGCGAGCCCGACGATCTGGACCCACGTCTTCTCGTCGTCGTCCAGGCGAAAGCGCTTGCCGATGCGGATCCTGATTCGGCCAGTAGTGCTGCGCGAACTGCTGGTTCACGATGGCGACTCGCGGCGCGTCGGGGTCGTCGTCGACGGCGGAAGTTCCGGCCCTCGAGAAGCGCGATGCCCATCGTGTCGAAGTAGTGTTCGTCGACGCTCGACGACGAGGACCGTGACGTTGTCCTTCCCGGCCGGAAACTGAAACCCTTCCGGCACGATCGTCGCGGCGCCGATCGAGTCGTTCGACATCGGGATCGATCGTCGTCATCGTGACGGCTCGTGACGCCGGGCACCGCGCGCGCGCGCTCGGCGACCTGCTCGAAGAACTGCTGCGACTGCGCCTCGGTGTAGCGCACCAGGCTCGGATCGAAGCTCATCATCAGCAGGTGGTCGGTGCGATAGCCGGGACCGCTGGCGAGCTGCTGCCGGAAGCCGCGATACATGAACATCGCCACGACGAGCAGCGACGACCGACACGGCGACCTGTCCGCCGACGAGCACCGCGCGTCCCCAGCGCCGCCGGCGGCCGGGCGCGACGCTGTCGCTCGCCTTCATCACGGCGGTGAGATCGGTGCGCGTCGCCTGGATCGCCGGCACGAGGCCGAAGATCACGGCGCTCGCGACCGCGACGACGAGGCTGAAGACGCAGCGCGCGCCGATCCATCCGGAACGCCAGCGTGATCGGCAGATCGGTCGGGAACTCGATCTGCCGGAACAGCGTCATGCCGGCGTAGCCGACGCCGAGACCGAGCGACGCCGCCCGCGATCGCGATCAGCAGGCTTTCGGTGACCAGCTGCCGGACGAGCCGGCCGCGGCCGGCGCCGATGGCGAGGCGCAGCGCCATCTCGCGCGCGCGCGACCGGGCGCGCGGCTGGTCAGCAGTCCGGCGACGTTGCGCGCACGCGACGAACAGCACGCGCGAGCGCGAGCGTCGACAGCATCGCGATCAGCGTCGCGTCCGGCGGGTCCTGCGCGATCCGCGCCTGCAGCTCGGTGCGGACGGCGAGCCGCGCGATTCTTGTTCGGTGTCCGGATACGCGCGCTCGAGATCGGCGGCGATCGTCGTCAGCTCGGCCTGCGCTGCCGCCTGCGTGACGCCCGGCCTGCAGGCGTCCCTTGAGCGTGCAGGTTCCGCGCGTCGCGCGCCTCGAGCGAACCCGCCTTCGGATCGGCTGATGAGACGCGGCGACATCATCAGCGGCACGAAGAAATCCGAGCGCACGAACTGGTCCATGCCCGGTGAACTCGGCCGGCGCGACGCCGATCACGGTGAACTCGATGCCGTTGATCCGCACGCGTGCGCCCGAGCACGCGCGGGTCGGACCCGAACTCCTGCTCCCACATCGTCCGGCCGAGCACGACGACGGCGTCGCGGCCCGGCACCTGATCTTCTTCGGGCCTGAAGCGCGCGGCCGATCGTCGGCTCGACGCCCATCAGCGGGAAGCAGGTTGCCGCTCGACCAGCATGCCCATCTTCAGCTTCGGCGTGCGCCGTCGGATCGGTCGGCGAAACCGGCGGTGAGATACGTGAACGCCGCCAGTCCATCGAAGCTCTTGCTGCGATCGCGGATGTCGACGTAGTCGCGATACGAGCGAGACCAGCGAGCTGGCGCCGAGCGCTTCGAGCGACGCCGTCGAGCCGACCGTGAAGCACCTCGCCCGGCCGGGCGACCGGGAGCGGCCGCAGCAGCAGCGCGTCGGCGAAGCTGAAGATGGCGCAGTTGGCGCCGATGCCGATCGCCAGCGAGCACCGCGACGATCGTGAATGCCGGGCTTGCAGGCCAGCGTGCGGCAGCCGTAGCTGACGTCCTGCCACAGCCGTTCGACCCACACCAGGCCCCAGAACGTCCGGCTCGAATCGCTCACGGGTGCGTGCCTCATGAAAGAACTGTAGACGAACGGCGTGCAGGCGGTGATTCTACCGCGTCCGATTACGGCCGCCGACACTCATCGACGACCCGCGACTGTTACAACACGCCGAGTCGATGGCGAGTCGTACCGGCTCGCCGGCGACGCCTCTTCATCAGGCAGCGGAAAGATCCCTCAGCATCGCAGGCAGCTGCTCAGGCTGGTCGCGCGTCGAGAGATCAGGCGGCCGAGCACCGTGTCAAGGCCGTTGGGTTCGGCGGCGCGATTCGCACTAAGCCGTTGGATTTCATCCGCGTGCGCGTCCGGCGGCAGTCCGGCCCCGGCCATCGCCTCTGCCGCGAACCGGGCCGCGAGAAGCTGGAGACGAAGTCCGGATCAGGAATGTTGACCTCGTCTCGTCTTTCTGGAGCGCTTCGCTGACGATCGTTTCCGGCGTCGCAGCCAGGATCCAGTCGTTCACCGCGATCAACGCCCGGGGCTCGACGTCGAATATCACCGCGATCTCAGCGAGCGTATTGCGCTTGACGAACGAGTCGGGATCGGCAGTGCCTGGAAATAGTTCTGATCCTCCGCCCGATGCTCGAACTGTTCGAGGACCCGATGAACGCGCAGAACTCGGCCGCCACCGGGTTGTCGAGGAACCGCTCGACGACCGACGGCAGATCGACGGCCGTCATGTCGCGACCATCAGGCCCGTACGCGTTGACCATCGCGGTCATCTGAAGGCAGAAGCGATGATCCTGGATGCGGTGAGACGCGGCCCTCGCCGACGTCAAGGCGAGCTCGCGGGCTGTGCCATCGTCAGGCCTGGCAATGCGCGTGCTCTCCGCGAGTGCGTCAGGGCCGATGGTGCGCGGTAGCCCGCGAAACCTTTCGGCAGCTGACGTGCGAGGGCGCAGCAGATCGTCGGCTTCGTTCCGCCGGTCGTGCGCCACGGCAAGAACTTCGGCCAGCGACGACGCGCGCCGCTGGTAGTGCGACCGCGAGTCGGTCCGTCCCTTCCTCCGGTCGCAGCGCCGCGGTTCTCTGAAGGAGGCGCTGCCGGGCGTCCTCGAGACTCTCGCCGCCACAAGGTCGCCGTGACGTGCTCGCACTCCACGAGCCCCCAACGGAAGCAGTTCCTCGAAATCGACGCTGGTGACCGTAGGCGCTGCGGTCGCAATCCGCCGAACGAGCCGCTGGACCCATTGCGGATCCGGAAACTGCAGAATCGGCTGCAACAGCATCCAGAGCGAGCGGTTGCGGTAAAGGGCGTGCCGGTTCGCCGCATGAATGTCAGGTGCCGTTCGAGTGCTGGGTGTTTGCCGCGGGATCGAGCTTCGCGAAGGCGACGAGGTCAGGCCCATCGCGCTCCGCGATGAACCCGATCGCGTCGAGTGCCCGATGCAAGATCGTCCCGCGTCAGCGACTCAGGCCCTCGATCTTCTCGGCGCCGCCCACGCCGCGAAGGATTGCCGACACATAGCGCAGGTCCGGACCGCCGCTGATCGCGGGCAGACCGGGTGGCACGGCTCGGGGCTGCGGACCCACGCCAGCAGCGTCCGCAGATGCGGCAGATCGCAGTGCTTCGACATCTCGTCGACTACTGCGCGTGCTTCATCCGCTTTCTCTGGTGGCGCGATCAGGCGATGAGCAGGCGCGCCAGCGTGTCCCAATGCCGGTCCGCTTCGAACAATGCCAGCAGGTCCGCCGCCGCGCGCAAATTCGCGACCCGGCCTCCGCGGCCTGAAAGACGAGCGCGGCATCACGAGCCTTCGCCGCATAGGACTTCCGCAGCAACACCAGCGACGACGACGGCGCCGGAGTCTGCGGTGTCACGCTCTCGGCGGCTCGCGCGATCGCCAGCGTGAGCTTCCGATCGAGCGCCGTCGCATCGCCGTGCTGGCGCTGATATTTCTGAAAGCGTTCGTCGTTTAGGAGGTCGAGGCTGCATCGCTCGAGGCGCCGCAAGCGAGCTGTCTGCCATCGACTCCACGATGTGGAAGACGATGTGCTGAATAGGATACCCGGCGGGCACCTGGCGCTCGCGTTTCCATGCGTCCACCAGACGCCCGTGCACCCGCGCCCGATCGGCGAGGATGCGCTCGAAATACTCGCGGATGTAGTCGTGCAAGCGTATCGAACGTCCCGGCAGGTTCAACCTTGATCAGGCCGAAGTCGTTGAGGCGCTGGGCAGATCCACCACCTGCGTGTCCTTGAGTCCCACAGCGTGCCGAGAACGCCGCAGGCGACGTCGGCGATCCTCGTGCAAGGACCGCGCAGGCTCAGGCATCGCTGGCGTTCGTCGGCGACACCCCAGGCTCACCTCGATCGTGTTGCCGATGGCATCGTGCCGCGCCTTCGTGTTCTTCTCGTCGAACGCCACGACGCCGAGATCCGATAATACTTCTGAAGCGCCCAATGAAGCGCCGCGTCGGAGGTCTGTCCGAGAGCGATCTGCTGGGCCAGCGTGCGATTCGCGAGATCGGCAGCAGCGGCACGCGCGAGGCGCTCCGCCAGCACACCCACGTGCGGCGCTGCCGGCCGGAATCGACAGACCCGCGGAGAGCATCCGCTCGCTCTCGTCGGCACTCAGCTCTCCAACATTGATGCGAAAACGCTCGTCGGCAGCCGCGCTGGCGGCCGCGCTGAAGATCCGGGTGGTGACGAGCCGCGATGCCGCCGGCGCTCCGTGCAGAAACGGCTTCCAGCGCCTGAAAGCTCCACACATCGTCGATCACCAGGAGGCACCGCTTGTCGTCCAGCTTCTTCGCGACCTCGAACATCGCGTCGTCCTGGTTCTTGAAGCCGGGCCGCTCGCCCGTCAGCGCCGCGTGCAGATCACGCTCGAACTCGTTGACGATCGACGGTTGTTCGCCGAGCGTCACCCAGGAATGCCGCCGTCACACGCGGCGAAGCACGTCGGCGTCGTGGCGCACGCATGAGCGCGAGGCGTGGTCTTGCCAGAATCCGCCGGTGCCGTACAGAACGACGGTCTTGCCGCTCGGGTTCTGACGCCCGGCGTCGAGAACGGTCTCGACGATGCGATCGAACTCGCGCGGCCGGCCGACGAGAGTTTCTGGGGGAGGTTGGCCGCCAGGAACGGCGAACGCGTGGCCTGACGCGCAGGTTCTGCAGCACGGCGACGAACCGTTTCCAGTAGCGATCGAAATCGTAGGTCTGGATCTTCTGCATCCACACCGGCAGCTGCGCGCGAAGCTCATCGAGCTCCTTGTCGCTGTCGGGCGCGTCGAACGCCGGCTTGATCGGGACGATGCACTTGCCGTTCTCGCGCGCGTAGCGCCGTTTCTTTCTCGACCCACGGCGAGCGGAGCGCGGCGGGCGTCATGACGAGCACCGAGGTAGTCGGAGGCGTCGATGCCGGCCTTCAGCTGGTTCTCGAAGTCGCCCGGCGACATGCTGATTCGATCCTGCCAGGGCGCGATGTCCGGCTCCTGGGCGAGCGCCGCATCAGCTCTGTGGCGTATCTCTCGTCGCTGCGCGCGTAAGAGATGAAGACCGGAGTGTCGTGAGCCATTTCTGCACTCCACAAGACGCTGGGGCCAAAAGCGCTACTCCATCTCCGAGACGCTCATGCGCGAGCGTCAGCTCACCTCCATCGCGACGTCCGTCCCCTTCCCGTTCAGCGGACCGCTCGTGTGTTTGATGATCCGCGCCCGCAGGAGCTTCCACGTCATCACGACCGCCGTGTGGTCCTCGTTCTGCAGTTGGATAGACAACGTTGCGGAGGCTGAGTCGCGTCACCGTTCCGGATGTCGTTGAGCCACTGATACAGGGATAGCGAGCCGATGATGCCCCGCTTGAGTGTGACGTCGGCCACGCGCGCCAGACCCGCGAGTTTGCGCGGGCCGTTGTCCTTGTCGTTGCCGTTTCGGTACTCGATGACGTCGACGCTCATCGAGATGCCACTGCATTCCTGAAATCCGGCATCGGGTCCATCGGTGTTTCCGGTTCCGAGATCGACCAGGAAGTTGAACTGTGCGTATGGGCGCTCGCGAAGCACGGCCATGTCAGCCTCTCGTCATGCCGGGATTGTGTTCTACCCAGACCAGGTCGTCGAACGACAACTCCGAATCTCTTCGTAGGCGATGTCGTTGCTCATGGCATTCAAGCCGGGTCCCGACCACCGGCACGGCCACGCGCGCGTGAGCCTCCACGCGTTCACGATCTTCCCACCCGGGGCCGACAATTGCCGGATGGTGACGTCGCGGCGATCGTCCTTGCCGCCGACGATGAGCCGACGCCAGTCGTAGAGCTCTGTCGAAGTGGTGAGTGCGCGCTTGAGCACGACCGTCGGAAAGCGATGAACGGGCCGGTCGGCGGAAACTCCAGGTTCGGTTTCCGAGGTGAGCCGACCGACCTCGGCGAAACCAATTTCCTTGTTGCCGATCAGGACCTCGAAACAGCTGATTCGCAGCGAGGTGATCGGGCTCGCGTGACGGCACGTCGCGGATGCTACCGCAAGGCACCCGACCGGTAAAGAAAACTCGGCGCGCGGGCGCGAATCGAGCACAAGAAGCGCCACCGCGCCAGCTGCGCATTGACCGTGTCGCCCAGCGCGGCGCCGATCAGGAAAGCCGCGGCGCCCGCCAGGACCGAGGCCGGCCGACCACGGATAGCCCCAGGCGCGGAACGGTCGCGGCCGGTCCGGCTCTCGCCGGCGCAGGACGATCAGCGCAAGGCAGCAGACGACGTAGTTGGCGGCGAGGAAGAACGCGACAACCGCGACCAGACGCTGAAACGTGCCGGTGGCGATGAGCGCGAGCGCCACCGCCGTCGTCGCCAGCATGGCGGTCGCCGGCGTTCCGCCGGCGGTCACCGGGCGGCCCGCCGCCACAGCAGCCCGTCGCGTCCCATCGCGAACAGGATCCGCGTGCCGATCATCAGGATGGCGTTGAGCATCGGCGGCAGCGAGACAATCGACAGGATCGTGATGACGTCGCGGCCGCGCTCGCCGAGCAGAATCTGCGCCGCGTCAGCGGCCGGCAGCGTCGAGCGCGCCAGATCGCCGAGCGGCAGCACCGATCAGCAACGCGACGTTCACCAGCAGGTAGACCGACAATCACCGGCCGCGACGCCGCCGATCATCGCCCGCGGCAGATTGCGATCCGGATCGCGGTCTTCCTCGGAAAGTACAGCGCGCTCTGCCATCCGCCGTAGGTGATCACCACGGATTGGAGCGCCACGATCAGCCCGGAGAGCGACGGCGCCTGCGACGCGCGGATGCGGATCCGCGCGGGAATGCCTGGAGCGAACAACATGGCTGCGACGACGACCGTCAGGAACGCGCGCGAACTTGACGACCGTCGTGATTTCCTGAAAGCGGCTGCTGACGCGCAGCCCGGCCAGCTGCAGCGCCGGCGAGCGCGGCGAGCGACGAGAATCGCGATGGCGCGTTCGATGCCCGCCGAGCGACGGCAGAAGCAGCGGCAGCGAACTCGCCGATCGCGATCGACACGTATCCGAGAACGGCGCAGTAGGTGAGCCAGTCGGTCCATCCGACGGCGAAGCCGACGGCGTCGCCGAAGGCGCGGCGCGCGTAGACGTAGTAGCCGCCCGCCTCGCGGCAGCATCGTGCCCAGCTCGGCCAGGCAGACGGCGCCGAGCAGCGTGTAGAGGCCGCCCGACGATCCACACCGCGAGGATCGCCGGTGCGAGTTCGGAAGCTGGCCGGCGACCAGGCCGGGCGTCCGCAGGATGCCGATGCCGAGCGTGCTGCCGACGATGACGGCGAGGCCGAAGCCGACGCCGAGGATGCGGATGAGGCCGCGGGACGAGGACGCGGCGCGGTCTGATTCAGCATCAGGCTGGCGTCGCTACGGCTTGAGGCGCGACGAGCACGACGTCGACGGCGCCGCCGACGTTGCGCGCCGAGTGGCTCGACCCGCGCGCCTCGAACTCGACGTCGCCGTGCTTCCAGCGGTTCACGACGGTCTTGCCGTCCGGCGGTGTCCTCGATCTCGCCGCCCGACAGGTGCACGACGATCGTGTCGGAGCCGTGCGTGTGGAAGCCTTCGCGCGCGCCGACTTCCATCGCGCGCGCGGATCACGCGACACGCGATCGTTCTCGAAGATCGGCGTCGAAGCTCATGCCGGTGAACGGCGCCTCGCCGGGCTTCGACCCGGCCGGCGGCGGCGGCTGGCGCCGGCGCTGGCGACAGCGGCTGCGACGATGACGATCGAGCCGCGCGCTCGCGGTGCCGGCTCGCGCGAACCGCGGCGTCGTCGACGCCAGACGGCGTCGCCCGCTTTCGCGCCCGGGCCGTCCTCGAGCGGACGATGACGACGACCCGGCCGCCGTGAGACCGACGCCGGTCGAGAGGCACGCGCGTCGTGCTTCGATAGCGCCCGGACGCGCGCGCGTTGCTCGAGCCGACGCGGCGCGGGAACGTCGCGGCAGTCGTGCACGGACACCGCGATGATCAGCACGCCAGCGCATGGTCTGGTCCTCCCGTGAGCGGCGCCATGCTACATCGGTTAGGCTCTACGCGCCGATGGACTATCGACGGCTGGGATCGACCGGCCTTCGGGTCTCGCGCCTCGGCCTGGGCTGCGGCAACTTCGGCGGCATCGGCTCGGCGCCGGCGTTCTACGGCATGGGCGAGACCGAGGCGCAGGCGTTCGCGCTGATGGATCGCGCGCTCGACGCCGGCATCAACTTCTTCGACACCGCCGAACGCCTACGGCGGCGGCCGCAGCGAGACGTACATCGGCCGCTGGCTGAAGGCGAAGGGCTCGCGCGTCCGCGAGCAGCTGCTCCTCAGCTCGAAGGTGTTCAATCCGGTCGGGCCGGGCCGAACGATCGCGGGCTCTCGCGCCGGCACATCCTGCGGCAGGTCGACGAGAGCCTCGCGCCGGCTGCAGACCGATCGCCTCGACATGTACCTGATCCACGAGCCCGATCCCGAGACGCCGCTCGAGGAGACGCTGCGCGCGCTCGACGATCGTCGTGCGCGCGGGCAAGGTGCTCTACGTCGGCGCCAGCAACATCGAGGCGTGGCGGCTGGCGCGCGGCGCTGTGGATCAGCGACAAGGCGCGGCCTGCGCGCGCTTCGACTGGGTGCAGAACTCGCTACAGCCTGCTCGACCGCAGCGCCGGAGCGCGAGATGTTTCCGCTCTGCGCCGACCAGCGCGTCGGCTTCACCGCGTTCAGCCCGCTCGCCGGCGGCTGGCTGACCGGCAAGTACCGACGCGGCCGGCGCCTACCCCGAAGGCGTCGCGGATGACGCTGCGTCCCGAGCCTTATCGTCCATCTCGAGCGCGAGGGTGTGTTTCGAGGCTTGGCCGCCCTTGATGAGGAGGCGCGCGACTCGCGGCGTCGAGATGAGCGCGCTCGCGCATCGCCTGGGTGCTTCATCATCCGCGCGTCGACGCGGCCATCATCGGCCCCCGGACCGTCGCCCATCTGAACGGCTGCTCTCGCGTCGACGAACGTCACACTCTCCGGCGACGATGTCTCAAGGCTAGCGCGACTGTTCGAGTGATCCTCGTCCGCGACGGCATCGTCCACCCGATGAAACGTTTCCAGCCCATCTGCACTACTTAGTAAGGCGAGCCTTAACTGCACGGCGCTCTCGCCCGTTCCGGGAACCTCCGGTTCCCTAATCCAGTCTCATCAAAAGGTCCCGCAAGAAGACCCGAGGCAAGCGACGTGCTCTGGCTGCGCGTGTCGCAGATGTGTCGAGACAATGAGTGACGAACAACAAGTGACGGTGGCCGAGGAGAGCCGCCCAGGCAGGACGCCAGCACGGCGACACTCTCGGTGCTGCTTGGCGCGATTGAGTCCCTTCACACGCGTGCGCGTGTCGAACGCGCCGGCGCGGCGCGATCGGCCGACTCACGCGCCGAGGCGCCAGTCAATATCAGCAAGCAGCTGGAAGCGCTGCACGGCAACGAAGATTTCACTTTTGCCTGACGGTGTCCTGATTAGGTACGTGCGGGCACGGACGACCCGGTCCCGCCGCCCGCAAGCGGTTGATTGAACGGGGGTTCCTCCCGTTCAGCGGATGGCACGCAACGTGACCTTCCCGGCTCCATGGTGCACTACACTCCGCCCGGCCGGTTTGCCGCGCAACGCCCGTCTCCGCTCTGTCCGAAATGCGGCAGCCACCGCACGGAAATCATCGGCATGTCGAAGGATCGAAGACGAAATTCCTCCGCTGCACCGCGTGCGGCTCGCACTCGAGATGCCGGCGGACGAAACGCTCGCGCCCGTGCCGGCAAGGTAAGCTTCTGCTCTGACATCCGAGCTCCCGCCTTCGTGCAGCGTCGCCATCGTCGGCGCCGGCGCCGCCGGCCTGGCCACCGCGATTTTCGCCCGCCGCTTCAATCCGCTCGCTGTTCGGTCGTCCTGCTCGACGGCGCGCGCGCGCCCGGCGCGAAGATCCTCGTCAGCGGCGGATCGCGCTGCAACGTGACCAACAGCGATCGTCACCGAGCGCGATTTCTGGGGCGGCAAGCCGCTCGACCATCCGGCGCGTGCTGCGCGCGTTCCCGTCAGCGAGACGATCGCGTTCTTCCGCGAGATCGGCGTGTCGCTCCACGAGGAGGCCGGCGGCAAGCTGTTTCCCGATACCAACCGCGCGCGCGACGTGCTCGATGCGCTGCTGCGCGAATGCGACGCCGTCGGCGCGCAGCTCGTGCCGCGGCCATCGCGTGCTCGACGTCGAACCGTCCAGCGGCGGCTTTCGCGTCGTGACCGATCGCGGCGAGCCTTCATGCGTCCGCGCGTCGTCCTGGCCGACCGGCGGCCAGTCGCTGCCGAAGAGCGGCAGCGACGGCGCCGGGCTTCGCGATCGCCAGGCGCCTCGGCCACACGATCGTGCCGACCACGCCGGCGCTCGCCCCGCTGCGTCCTCGATGCGACCGACAGCGTCCATCGCTCAGCTCTCCGGCGTGTCGCAGGACGTCGAGCTCGCCGTCTGGATCGACGGCGCGGTCGCCGTCCGCCTGACCGGCTCGCTGCTCTGGACCCACTTCGGCATCAGCGGCCCGGTGGCGCTGAACGCGTCGCGCCACTGGCTGCGCGCCCGGCTCGAGGAGCGTCCGGTCGCGATCACCGCGAACTTCCGGCCCGGCGCGCGGTTCGACGACGTCGACGCGGACTGGCAGCGGCTGGCGCGATCGCGAACCCGAAGGCGTCGGTGCAGACCACGCTCGTCGGCGATCCTGCCGGCGTCGGTCGCCGCGGCGATCCTCCGTCAGCTCGCGGACTCGACGGCACGGCCACGCTCGCGCATTTCCCGCGCGACGATCGCCGGCGGCTGTCGCGCGCCCTCGTCGAGTTCCCGCTGCCGGTCGTCCGGCTCGCGCGGATACACGTTACGCCGAGGCGACGGCCGGCGGCGTCGCGCTCACCGAAATCGACGCCGGGACGATGGCGTCGCGCGGTGCGTACGGACTCTATCTGCGTCGGCGAAATCCTCGACGTCGACGGACGGATCGGCGGCTTCAATTTTCAGTGGGCCTGGTCGAGCGGGTTCGTCGCCGGGCCGCGGCCGCTGGCCGCCGATTTGACACCGACGATGTCCGCGCCTACGCTCAGCGGTGATGCACCGGCCTTTCTCTTCTGGGGATTCAAGTCGTCGCACGAAATCCTCGAAAGCTGCTCTCGGCGCGCTCGAGCGCGAGGTGATGGGCGTCGTGTGGAAGGCCGGCGAGATCAACGTCCGCGAAGCGTGCGAGCTGCTCGGATCGTCGGTCGCCTACACGCACGGTCGATGACGACGATGGACCGGCTGTTCAAAGAAGCGGCTGCTGGCGCGCCGCAAGGTCGACCGCGCGTTCGTCTACACTGCCGCCGCGACGCGCAACGAAATGGAAGGCGCCGTCGCGACGGAGCTGGTGCAGAGCCTGCTGCAGCGGCACACCGGCGAGCCGCTCCCTCTCCTGTCATCGCTGGTCGACGCGGTTTCCGGACCGCGATCGCGCCGCTGCTCGACGACCTCGAACGCCTGATCCGCGAGAAACGCCGCTCCACGGATCGCGAGAAGAGCGATTGACGCAGCCATCTCCTTCCTGCTTCATGGAACGAACGCTGGCCCTCGCCTGGCTGCTTCTGTTCAACGTCGTCGCCACGCTGCTCGTGACGCTCGCTGGCAGCCTGGCGGTTGACGAAGCAATCCGTCCGCGGCTTCGCCCGGCGTGTGGCTGGCGCTTGAGGCTGGCGCCGGCAGCTCATCTCGCTCGCATTCGTGGCGTCTGGTGTTCCTGCCGTCCTACTGGCGCGCATGAGCCGCGTGACTTCGTCGAGGGATTCGACGTCAGTCTCACCGACGCTGGCCGTCGTTGCGCTCGCCGATCGTCGGCCGGCGCGATCGCTCGCGGCGCGACGGCAGCGCGCGGCGCGAAGCGCAGGACCGACAAATGGATGCGCGCGGCGCGCGCTGCTCCCGCTTGCCGACACGTCGATGCCGGCGTTCGCGATCGACACCGAACGCGCCGCTGATGGCTCTCGTCGGCGTGCTGCGTCCCCGCCTCCCTGATCACGCGGCCGGTGCTGGAGGCACTGAACGAAGAGGAGCTCAGCGCGCGTGGCGCACGAGCTCGGCCACTGGCGCGCCCTGGACAATCTCAAGCGGCTCGCGATGCGCGCGGCGCCGGATCTGTTGTTCGCCACGAGCACGGCGCGCGCGCTGGAGCGGCGCTGGGCGGCGGCCGTCCGGAGCAGGTCGCCGATCGCGGCGCGGGCGACAGCGGCCGACGTCCGGTGCGCGCTCGCCTCAGCGCTGGTCAAGGTCGCGCGCCTCACGCCGCCGGTCAACTCGGTCGCCGAACCGATCAGCGCGCTCGTCGACGGCGGCGACATCACGTCGCGCGTGCAACGGCTGCTCGACGACGCCCCGTCCACCGCTCACGTCGCGCTCCGATGCGGTGGCTGCCGATCGCGATTCCGGCGGCCGCTCTGGCGATCGCCTACTCGCCGCTCCTTCGCCTCGTCCACTCCGTCACAGAGATTCTCGTCAACAGCCTTCCGTAGGATCGGGTTCAGGGTTCCAGGTTCGCGGTGCGGTTCGGTCCGAGTTCAGGGTAGTTCAGCGTTCTGGGTCCTCGCCGAACCCCGAACCAAGGAATCCCGAACCCAGAACGAACCCTGAACCTGAACCTTGAACCCTGAACCCTATGTGACCGCGTTCGGTAACGAAACGCAGAACGTCGAGCCGCCGGGGCCGCTGCTGCTCGAGGACGAGCGTGCCGCTGATGCGCTTCCGCGATCCATCGCGCGATCGGCAGGCCGAGCCCGGCGCCCTGCCCGCGGCGCGCCGCATCGAGCTGCACGAAGCGATCGAAGATCCGCGCCCTGATCGTCGGCCGGAATGCCGGGCCCTCGTCGGTCACGCGGATCCGCACCGCCTCCGGTTCCTGGCGGATGTCCACCGCGACCGAGCCGCCGGTCGGCGTGTGCTGAACCGCGTTCTGCAGCACGTTCAGCACGAGCCGGCGCAGCAGATCCTCGTCGCCGCGGAACGGAATGTCCGGCGCGCGCGGCCGATCGGATCGTGACGCCGCGCTCGGTCGCGAGCACGTCGACGGCGCGCCGGCACTCGGCGACGACCTCGTCGAGATACAGATCCACCGGCTGCAGCGGATAGCCGCCGGCGTCGGCGCGCGCCAGCACCAGCATGTCCTCGACGAGCCGGCCCAGACGCCGCGCCTGGCCGCCGACGATCGCGAGCGCCTCGCGGTACTCGGCCTCGTCGCGGTGATCGCGGCTGAGCATGACGTCGGCGGTCGCCCGCACGACCGACACCGGCGTGCGCAGCTCGTGCGAGGCGTCGGCCATGAACTGCCGCTGCGTCTGCAGCGCCGCGCGAAGCCGCGCCACCAGCCCGTTGAAGGCCGTCGCCAGCTGGCCGAGCTCGTCGGTCCGCGTCGGTCTGTCCGAGATCCTCCAGGCCCGCTCGGCGGAATCCGCGCCGCGCGCTGCGCCATGTCGGTGATCGGGCCGCAGGCCGATCGACGCCAGCCAGCAGCCCGCCGGCGGCCGCGAGCAGCAGCACGATCGGGATGCCGACGAGCATCGCTTCCTGCACTTCGCGCTGCTCGCGCAGCACGTCCGACGAGCGGGCTCGCCGACGATCAGCACCGAGCGTCGATCGCGTCGAACGCGTGCGCGGCGCGCGTGGACAGCGCCACGCCGCCGCCGTTGCGTCTCGACGGTCCAGACGCGCGGCATCCGTCGCTGCCGGCGCGCAGCGAGCTCGCGCAGCTCGAGGCCGTTCCAGCTGCGCGGCCAGCACGCTGCCGCCGCGCGTCGAGGATCGCGAGCGCCCGGCCCGGCGCCGTGACCGTGGCCGTCGCCTCGGCCGCCGCGGTCACGGGATCGTCCTGCTCGTTGAGCTCGTCCTGAACGACGTTGCTCGAGCGTCGCGCGTGCAGCGCGTCGAGCTCGCGGTCGACGCGGCGGAAGCCGATCCGCCGCTGCTGCCACAGCACGTTGGCGCCGAACAGGCACGAGCACGACCAGCAGCGCGAGCGTGTACCACAGCGTGAGCCGCGCGCGCAGCGACAGCGTCGTCATGGCGCGGTCCGTGCCGGTCACCAGCTGATAGCCTTCGCCGCGCCGCGTGCGGATCAGCGAGTCCGATCCCGACCGATCGAGCTTGCGGCGCAGCCGCTGGACGTAGACGTCGACGACGTTCGACAGCGGATCGTAGTGCTCGTCCCACACGTGCTCGGCGATGTCGGCGCGGCTGACGACGTCGCCGGCGCGGCGGACGAGGTACTCGAGCAGCGCGTATTCCTTCGCGGTGAGCGGCACCTCGCGCGTCGCGGACGCGCACGCTGCCGGCTGCGCGTGTCGATCGCGAGCGGACCGACCGTCAGCCGCTCGGGCAGCAGCGGCTGGCGGCCGCGGCGGACCAGCGCGCGCAGCCGCGCGAGCAGCTCGCCGAAATCGAACGGCTTCACGAGGTAGTCGTCGGCGCCGCAGTCGAGTCCCTCGATGCGCGCCTCCACCGCGTCGCGCGCGGTCAGCATCAGGATCGGCACGGCGCAGCCCGACTCGCGGATCGTCGCGGCAGACCGCGAAGCCGTCGCGCTTGGGCAGCATCACGTCGAGGATCACGGCGTCGTAGTCGGTGGTGCCGACCTGAAACACGCGCGGCGTCGCCGTCGCGCCGCCACGTCCACGGCGTACGCCTGCTCGCGCAGCCCTTGGCCAGCACGTGAGCCGCGGCCGGTTCGTCTTCGACGAGGAGGACGCGCATCGCAAGAAATTCGTACGTCAGGACGCTGTCGACAGGCTCAGTCGCATGACACGAGTTCATCCTCCGGTTCACTACACTCGGCGCACTAGACTGATGCGATCGTGGCACTGACTGCTGCATCCTGCTCGCGTCCTGTGCGGCGGCGGCGCTGGCTCACGCGCCGACGCCGGTCGCCGGTCAGCGGCGTCGTCCAGGATCAGACCGGCGCGCGTGCTCGCCGGCGGCGACCGTGGAGCTCGTGCAACGCCGCCGGCGCGGTCGTCCAGACCGTCGACCGCCGACGCGCGCCGGCGCGCTTCCGGTTCGAGCGCGTCGCGCCCGGGCCAGTACGAGCTGCGCGCCGGCTACGAAGGGTTCAAGCCGGCGACGGCGAAGCTGCGCGTCGGCACGCGGGCGCCGTCGTCGCAGCGGCTCGTGCTCGACCTCGCGGCGCTGACGCAGGAGATCACGGTCAGCAACGCCGCCGACCGAGGTCGGCGCCGCCGCCGGCAACAACGTCGACGCGATCACCATCGACCAGGACATGCTCGACAGCCTGCCGGTCTTCGACAACGACTTCGTCGCGACGATGTCGCAGTTCCTCGACGCCGGATCGATCGGCAACGGCGGCGTCACCGATCGTCGTCAACGGCATGGAGGTGAGCGCGCTCAACGTCAGCGCGTCGGCGATGCAGCAGATCCGGATCAACCAGGATCCGTACTCGGCGGAGTACTCGCGGCCGGGACGCGGGCGCGTCGAGATCCTGACCAAGCCGGGCACGCAGCAGTACTCACGGCGAGGGCTCGCTGATCTTCCGCGACGCGCACGTTCAACGCGCGCAACCCGTTCGCGACGACCAAGCCGCCCGAACAGCGGCGGATCTACGAAGGGTTCCTCGGCGGCCCGCTCGGGCACGAGCGGCAAGACGTCGTTCGTGCTGTCGGCCAACGACGAGATCCTGGATCAGCAGTCGTTCATCTACGCGGCCGGGCCGTCGGGGATCATCCAGGACAACGCTGCCGCACAAGACCGGCGAGGCGCGGGTCAGCGGCAGCATCACCCGGCAGATCAGCGACGCGAACACGTTCTCGATCCGGCCGAACTACCAGTACGAGACCGACGAGAACCGCGGCGTCGGCGGCACGACGCTCGCGAGCGCGGCGACCACCTTCACGCACCACGAGCAGCAGGTCACCTACACGCAGCAGACGATCGTGCAGCCCGACGCTGCTCAACCAGTTTCAGGTGCTCGTCGGCCACGAGCGCGAGCCGACCGTCAGCGCCTCCGCCGGCGCAGGCGATCGTCGTCAACGGCGCGTTCACCGGCGGCGGCGCGCAGGGCGACCTGCGTGCGCACCGAAACGCACATGAACCTGAACGAGAGCCTGGCGTGGACCAAGGGGCATCACCTGATCCAGGCCGGCTTCCAGCTGCCCGACTGGAGCCGGCGCGGCTTCTACGATCGCACCAACTTCGGCGGCACGTTCTCGTTCTCCGGCCTCGACGCCTACGCGCCGCCGGCCGCGCCGTACGCGTTCACGCAGCAGCAGGGCAACGGCGACCTCTGCGTTCCTCGAGAAACAGCTCGGCACCTACATCAAGGACGACTGGCAGGCGCTGCCCGGCCTGTCGCTCTCGTTCGGCCTGCGCTACGACTGGCAGAACTACTTTCACGACAACAACAACGTCGCGCCGCGGTTCTCGGTGGCGTACGCGCCGGGCAACAAGAAGACCAACGTGCTGCGCGCCGGCATCGGCGTCTTCAACGATCGCAGCGGCCCGGTGGTGATCGCCGACGTGCTGCACTCGCAGCCGGGCGGTCTCATCAGCTACGTGATCACCGATCCCGGCTATCCCGATCCGTTCGCGTCACGCGGCGCCGCGGCGTCGCACGCCGCCGAGCATCGTGCGGCTCGCGCCCGACGTCCAGATTCCGCAGACGCGTGCAGTACAGCGTCGGGCTCGATCATCAGCTGCAGAAGTCGCTGACGCGTGTCGCTCACCTACACCGGCGCGCGCGGGTATCACATGTTCCGGTCGCGCGACGTCAACGCGCCGCCGCCGCCGCTCTACCTCACGCGGCCCGATCCGGCCTACGGCGCCGTGCGGCAGGTGGAGTCGACCGGGCGGCAGGAGACCGATTCGCTGCAGGTCACCGTGCGCGGCAAGGCTGTCGCGCTGGTTCAACGGGCAGATGCAGTACACGCTGAGCCGCGCCGACAACGACACCAGCGGCATCGGATCGTTCCCGGCCAACGACTACGATCTGTCGGGTGAATGGGCGCGCGCCGACTTCGACCGGCGTCACCGCTTCAACCTGCATCGGCCGGACGCCGGCTCAAGGTCTTCGACCTCGGCGTGGCGCTGTCGATGAACACCGGCGGCCCCTACAACGAGACGCTCGGCGTCGATCTCTTCAACAACGGCCGCGGCCGCGCGCGGCCGCCGGGCGTGCCGCGCAACAGCCTCGAGACCACCGGCATTCGCGTCGCTCGACCTGCGCGGCGTCGCGCGACGATCAAGCTCGGCGCGCGGCAAGGACGCGCGCGACATCACGCTCGGGTTCGACGCCTTCAACGTGCTGAACCACGTCAACTACGCATCGTTTGTCGGCACGCTGGGCTCGCCGCTGTTCGGCCAGCCGGTCTCGGCGCGGGCGGCGCGGCAGCTGCAGTTCTCGACGCGCATGAAGTTCTGACGGCACATTCAGGCGTAAAGGAGCGACATATGCGACACGCACTGGCGATGGCGGCGATTCTGTGTCTGGCGGCGGTCAGCGGCCTGCAGGGGCAGGAGGGCCCGTATCACGCCGGCCCGGTCATCCCGATCGGCGGCGAAGGCGGCTGGGACTACCTGCTCGGTCGACTCGGCGGCGCATCGCCTCTACGTCAGCCACGCGACGCACGTCGTCGTGATCGACACGCAGACGAACAAAGTGGTCGGCGACATCCCCGACACGCCGGGCGTCCACGGCTTCGCATCGCCGTCCCGGAGCTCGGCAAGGGCTTCTCGAGCAACGGCCGCGGCAACAACGTCAGCGTCGTCGATCTGAAGACGCTGAAGCTGATTCAGAAGATCGACACCGGCGAGAACCCCGACACGATCGTCTACGAGCCGGCGAAGAAGGAGGTCTACACGATGAACGGGCGCGGCAAGTCGGCGAGCGTGATCGACACCGCGACCGGCAAGGTCGTCGCGACCATCCCGCTCGAAGGCAAGCCCGAGACCGGCGCAGGTCGACTCCAAGGCCGGCAAGATCTACGTCAACATGGAAGACCTCAACTCGGTGAAGGTGATCGACACCGCGACGCACAAGGTGACCGCGACCTGGCCGGCGCGCCGTGCGAGGCGGCGACCGGCATGGCGTTCGACGTCGCGACGCACCGCCTCTTCCTCGGCTGCGACAACAAGCTGATGGTGATGATGGACAGCACCAACGGCAAGGTCGTCTACAGCGTGCCGGTCGGCGAAGGCGTCGACGCGACTTCGGTTCGATCCCGGCACGAAGCTCGCGTTCACCTCGAACGGCGGCGCCGGCACCGTCACGGTCGCGCACGAAGACTCGCCGTCGGTGCTGAAGGTCGTCCAGACGATCAAGACCGTCCGCGGCGCGCGGACGATGGCGCTCGATCCGGTCGACGCATACGATCTACCTCGCGGCCACCGACTACGAGCCCGCAGGCGCCCGGCTCGAAGGATCGCCCGAAGGCGGTCGCCGGCACGTTCCGCGTCCTGACGTATCAGATGAAGTGAAGCCGGTGTCGATGAGCACGCGTCGCATCGACCGCGTCTGCGATCGCCGCGCCTGCTGCTCGGCGCGCTGCGCTCGGCGCGCCGGCCGGCGGCCCAGCCATCCGCCGGACGCGCCGCTGACGCTGCAGGCCGTGCTCGACCTGGCGCGCGCCAACAGCCAGCCGTTCCGGCGCGGCGCAGCTCGCGTCCGATCTCGCCGCCGAGGATCGGAAGCAGGCGAAGGCGGCGCTGCTGCCGTCGCTCAACGGGTTCAGCCAGTACATCTACACGCAGCCCAACGGCACGCCGTCCGGCGTCTGGGTACCGAACGACGGGCCGAACATCTACGCGATGTGGCTCAACGTGCACGGCGACGTCTTCTCGTACGCGAAGTGGGCGGATACCGCAGCGCGGCCGCGGCCGGCGCCGTCGCGCGCGCGAAAGCCGACGTCGCGGCGCGCGGGCTCGTCGCCACGATCGTGCAGGACTACTACGGGCTCGTGGCCGCGCAGCGCAAGCTCGCCAGCGCGCAGCAGGCCCTGCTCGAAACGCAGCAGTTCCTCGACACCACGCAGGCGCCTCGAGAGCGGCGGCGAGGTCGCGCACTCCGACGTCGTGAAGGCGCAGATCCAGGTCGCCCAGCGCACACGCGACGCGCAGGACGCCGAGCTGGCCGCTCTGAAGAGCCGGCTCGGCCTGTCGGTGCTGGTGTTCCCCGACTTCCGCGACACCTTCACCGTCGTCGACGACCTGCAGACGATCGCGCCGCTGCCGCCGCTCGCCGACGTCACGGCCTCGGCCCAGGCCAACAGCCCCGGACGTCGCGCGCCGCCGCAGGCGTCGGTGCAGCAGGAAGCGTCCGGCATCGAGATCGCGCGCGGCGGCGTCCTGCCGTCGGTGTCGTTCGACTACTTCTACGGCATCAACGCCAACCAGTTCGCGACCCACGACCCCGAAGGCAACCTGCTGCTGGGCTCGGTCGCGCAGGTGCAGCTCAACGTGCCGCTCTGGGGCTGGGGCGCGGCGCAGAGCAAGCTGACGCAGGCGCATCTGCGCGAGCAGGCGGCGAAGAGCGATCTCACGCTGGCGCAGCGGCAGCTGCAGGCCAGCATCGTCCACGTTCCACCGTGAAGCCGAGATCGCGCCGCGGCCAGGTCGCGTCGCTGCGTGAATCGCTCGATCTCGCCGACCGAGAGCCTGCGGCTGACCGTGCTCCGCTACCGAGGCCGGCGAGGTCTCGGTGCTCGAGGTCGTCGACGCGCACGACCACGCTCGATCGACGCGCGCAACGCCTACGACGATGGGCTCGTGCGGTATCGCGTCGCGCTCGCCGCGCTGCAAACACTGACCGGGACGCTGTGAATCATGAACGATTTGCCAACCGTTCAACTTGCTGCACCTGGTCCGCCTGCCGTCTCCTGTGATGCGCGTCTGGCCTGCGCCGGCGTGCAAGAAGGCCGGAGAAGAAGGAAGAAGTCGTGGCGCCGGTCCGCGTCTCGCCGGCGATCAAGGGCAGCATCCGCCTGATCGTCAACGCCGACGCCGTCCTCTTCCCGCGCGATCAGGCCAACATCGTCCCGAAGATCAGCGCGCCGGTGCGGCGCTTCCTGGTCAACCGCGGCGATCACGTCAAGCAGGGACAGCTGCTCGCCGAGCTCGAGGCGCGCGATCTCGCCGCCGCGGCGCAGGAGAGCCGCGGCCAGTACGAGCAGGCGCAGTCGAACTACCGATCGACGACCGCCGCCGGCGTGCCGGAGCAGATGACCAAGGCGCAGACCGACGTCGACCGCCGCGCGCGAGGCGATGGACGCCGCGAAGCGGCTGCTCGACAACCGCCAGCAGCTGTTCAAGGACGGCGCGCTCGCGCGGAAGCTCGTCGACGAAGCCGAGGTCGGCTACGCGCAGGCGAAGGCGCACTTCGACACCGCGCAGCAGCACCTGCAGGCGCTGCAGAGCGTCGGCAAGCAAGGAACAGATCAACACCGCGGCAGCGCAGGTCGAGGCGGCCAAGGGCCATTACGAGAGCGCGCAGGCGCAGGCGAGCTACGCCGAGATCCGCAGCCCGATCACCGGCGTCGTCACCGACCGGCCGCTGTATCCCGGCGAGATGGCCGCCGCCGGCACGCCGATGCTGACGGTGATGGACGTGTCGAAGGTCGTCGCGCGCGTCAACATGGCGCAGGACCAGGCGAGGAACGTCAAGGTCGGCAACGAGGCGACGATCACGCCGGCCGACGGCGGCGAGCTCGTCACCGGCAAGGTCACCATCGTCAGCCCGGCGTCGGACGCGAACAGCACGACGGTGCAGGTCTGGGTGCAGGCCGACAATCCCGGCGAGCGGCTGCACGCCGGCCAGTCGGTCCACGTGTCGATCGTCGCCGCGACGCTCGACGGCGCGACGCTGATTCCGGCGCCGGCGGTCCTGCCCAACGCCGAAGGCGAGACGATCGTCCTCGTCGTCGACGACAAGAACGTCGCGCACGAGAAGGTCGTGCAGATCGGCGTGCGCGAGCCGGAGATGGTGCAGATCGTCGCCGGCGTCGAGGTCGGCGAGCGCGTCGTCACGCAGGGCGGGCTCGGCCTCGAGGACAAGACGAAGGTGCGGGTCATGAAGCCGGGAGAGAAGGCGGCCGGCGAGAAGGACGAAGCGACGAGGACGAGAAGAAGCGCGATGCGGCTGAACACTGGACGCCGGCACGGCAAGCCGATCATCTTCGTCATCCTCACGCTGGTCGCCGTCGGCATCTACCTCGCGACGACGATCCCGGTGGCGGTCTTTCCCGAGGTCGACTTTCCGCGCGTCGTGGTCGGCGTCGACAACGGCGTCGCGCCGATCGACCAGATGCAGGTGACCGTCACGCGCCCGATCGAAGAGGCGCTGAACTGCGGTGCAGGGCTCGAGCGCGTCCAGTCGATCACCAGCCGCGGCACCGTCGAAATCGACCTGTTCTTCTCGTGGAAGGTCGACATGTTCCAGACGCTGCAGCGCGTCAACGCCGCGCTCGCGCGCGTGCAGCCGGAGCTGCCGCCGACCGCGAAGGTCACCGCCAACCGCCTGACGTTCGCCGCGTTCCCGATCATGGGCTACAGCCTGACGTCGGACACGGTGCCGCATGACGCGGCTCTGGGAGCTGGCGACCTACGACCTCAAGCCGCGGCTGAACCGCATGACCGGCGTCTCGACGATCGTCGTGCAGGGCGGGCAGGAGCCGGAGTTCGAGGTCAAGCCCGATCCCGCGAAGCTGGTGCAGACGCAGATCACGGTCCCGAGATCTGCTCGAGGCGATCGGCCGCAGCAACATGATCGACTCGCCCGGCCTGTTCGAGAACAACCATCAGCTCGTGCTGAGCCTGGTCAGCGGCCAGGCGCGCATCGCTCGACGACATCGCCGACATCGTCGTCAAGACGACGCCGCTCGGCGCGCCGATCACGGATCGGCGACGTCGCCGCGGTCTCGCAGTCGATCAAGCCGGTCTACGTCGCCGTCACCGCCAACGCGCAAGCCGGCGGTGCTGCTGAACGTGTTCCGCCAGCCGGACAGCAACACGGTGACGGTCGCCGACGCAGATCCACGCCGAGATCGAGACGATCCGCAAGCGAGCTGCCGAAGGGCGTCGAGCTGCAGCCGTTCTACGATCAGTCGGACCTGGTCAACGACTCGATCGCCAGCGTGCGCGACGCGGTGATCATCGGCATCGTGCTGGCGTCGCTGATCATGGTGCTGGTTCCTGCGCGACTGGGGCACGTCGCTGGTCGCCGGCACTGGTGATCCCGGCGACGCTCGCGATCACCTTCATCGTCGCTGCGCCTGCTCGGCGAGAGCTTCAACCTGATGACGCTCGGCGGCCTGGCCGCCGCGGTCGGCCTGGTGATCGACGATGCGATCGTCGTCGTCGAGAACATCGTGATGCACCGCGACGCCGGCCAGATCGCGCGGAGGCGATCCGCAGCGCGATCGCCGAGATCCGCGTGCCGCTCGATCGGCTCGACGATCACGCCGATCGTCGTCTTCCTGCCGCTGATCGCGATCACCGGCGTGACCGGCGCGTTCTTCCAGCGCGCTGGCGATCACCGTCGGCACGGCGCTGCTGACGTCGCTCGGCGCTGGCGCTCACGTGGACGCCGACGCTCAGCCACTACTTCATCGGCAGCGCCGCGACGAATCTGAACTCCGAAACGCCGCAATCGAAGTCGCACGGCGAGGCCGGCGTTCCGCCGCGGCTGATGCGACGGCTACGAGCGCACGCTGCGGCTGGCGATCGCCGCGGCCGGCTGGTCGCTCGTCGTCGGCAGCCTGCTCGTCGATCGCCGGCGCGTACGGCGGCTACCGGCTCCTCGGATCCGATCTGCTGCCGGAGATGGACGAAGGCGGCTTCATCCTCGACTACATCATGCCGGCGGGATCGTCGCTCGCCGGAGACGAACCAGCGTGCTGACCGGCGTCGAGCAGATCCTGCGCGACGACGCCGGAAGTCGAAGCACGTCGCGACGCACCGGCCTGCAGCTCGGGCTCGCGGCGGTGACCGAGGCGAACACCGGCGACATTGTCGGTGAAGCTGAAGCGCAAGCGCGATCGCGGCGTCCGACGAGGTGATCTCGGAGGTGCGCGACAAGGTCACGAAGCAGCTACCGATGCTCGACGTCGAGTTCGTCCAGCTCACTGCAGGACATGATCGGCGACCTGACCAGCGCGCCGGAGCCGATCGCGATCAAGCTGTTCTCGCAGGATCCGGCGCTGCTGAAGCAGTGGGCGCCGCAGGTCGGCGAGGCGATCAAGAAGATCCCGGCGTGCGTCGACGTGCTCGACGGCATCGAGAACACGATCAGCGGACCGGCGACGCTGTTCAAGGTCGATCAGGCGATGGCGGCGCGCGCCGGCTTCACGCCGCAGGAGCTCGAGACCGACATCGCAGCGCGATCATGCAGGGCGAGCCGGCGCCGACGCCGGTCGTGCTCAACGATCGCGCCTACACCATCCGCGTCCGTTTCCCGGAGTCGACGCGCAGCGTCGGTCGACGCGATCAAGAGCACGCTGCTGGTCAGCGTCGACCGGCCGGACCGGCACGCTCGGCACGCTCGGCGACGGTCGAGGAGATCCCGGGCCAGACCGAGGTGCGGCGCGAGAACCTGCAGCGCAACGTCACGGTCACGGCGCGGCTCGAGGGCGTCGACCTCGGCGCCGGCGTCGCGGCGGCGCAGCGGGCGATCGCCGACCTGCACCTGCCGCCGGCGATCCGCGTGGCCTACGGCGGCGCCTACGAGGAGCAGCAGAAGTCGTTCCAGGATCTGCTGCTCGTGCTGGTGCTGGCCGTCGCTGCTGGTGTTCACCGTGCTGCTGTTCGAGTTCGGCGACTTCGCCGCGCCGATCGCGGTCGATCGCGTCGGCGCTGCTGTCGACCGTCGGCGTGTTCCTGGCGCTGCTGGTGACGCGGACGACGTTCAACCTGTCGTCGTTCATGGGACTGATCATGGTGATCGGCATCGTCGCGAAGAACGGCATCCTGCTGCTCGATGCGGATCAGCGGTTCCGCGCGGAAGGCATGTCGCCGGAAGAGAGCATGATTCAGGCCGGCGAGCGGCGGCTGCGGCCGATCATGATGACCGCGCTGGCGACGGTCGCGGGCATGATTCCGCTGGCGCTCGGCTGGGGCGCCGGCTCGCAGATGCTGCAGCCGCTGGCGATTGCGGTGATCGGCGGGATCCTGGCGTCGATGGTGCTGTCGCTGGTGATTACGCCGGCCGTGCACTACTCTCGCTGGACGGGACGTAGAAGTGAAGAAGCGTTAGCTGAAGTTCGACTTCCCTACGTCTCACTTCTACTTCGCTTCTTCTTCTTGACCGCGCGCTTGCGCGTAGGCGTCTTGTGCGGCGCCGGCTCGCTCGACGCCTGCAGCGCGACGAGCCTCGTTGCGAACGACTCGCGACCGCCCTCGTCGAAGTCAATCACCGTGTGATGTTCGTTGACTTCGACGAGCGTGCCCGCCCCGTAGGTGGGTTGACTCACGCGATCGCCCTTCGACCAGTTCTTCATCGTGCCTCTATGGTAACCGAACGCGGCTACCAGCGCGGCTCGCGGCGTCCGCCGCCGCCACCGCCGCCGCCGCGGTTGCCGCCGAAGCCGCCGCCACCGCCGCCGAATCCGCCTTCGGGCTTGGGCCGCGCTTCGTTCACGGTGAGCGCACGGCCGCCCATCTGGAACTGAGTTCAGCTCGCTCGCGGCCTTCTGCGCTTCTTCGTCGGTCGACATCTCGACGAAGGCGAACCCGCGCGCCCGGCCGGTCGCGGCGTCGCGCATGACGCGCACCGACTCGACCGTCCCGGCCTTGCTGAACAGCTCCTGCAGCTCCGCCTCACCGGTCGTGTAGGGGAGGTTCCCGACGTAAAGCCTTCGACCCATCATTCACTCCTCGTTCGCACCGGGGCGGCTACTGTCCGCACCCGATGCCGGTCACCGAACAAGGTAGCTGCGACGCGTCGGCTGCACTATCACTGGGAGGGAGCGAGTCGGACTTGAGGCTCGATCGGCTCTCGGCGCGGGCGAAGCAGGCGGGGGCAGACCACCAAGGGCCGGTAGTCTACCAACGCGCGCCCGATCAGAAGCAAGTCGAGCACCCCTATAATCGGGCAATGCCGGTGTCTCTGGGAACCGACCGTCTGCTGGCCTCCAGCCGCCTCGACGGCCGCCGCGTGCGGCATCGTCTGCAACCCGGCGTCGGTCGACGGCGAGCTGCGCCACATCGCCGACCGCTGTCGCGGCGGTCGAGCCCGGCGCTGACGCGGCTGACCGCCATTTTCGGCCCGCAGCACGGCTTCCGGTCCGGACGTGCAGGAAAACATGATCGAGACCGGGCACGCGCGACGACGCGTCGCGCCGCGTGCCGGTCTACTCGCTCTACAGCGAGACGCGCGAGCCGACCGCCGAGATGCTCGCGCGACGTCGACGTCCTCGTCGATCGATCTGCAGGACGTCGGCACGCGGATCTACACCTACATCTACACGATGGCGAACTGCCTGCGTGGCCGCGCGGAAGCACGGCGTCGAAGGTCATCGTCTGCGACCGCCCGAACCCGATCGGCGGCGACGACGTCGAAGGGCCGATGCTCGTCCACGGCTTCGAGTCGTTCGTCGGGCATGTATCCGATCCCGATGCGGCACGGCATGACGATCGGCGAGCTCGCGCGGCTGTTCAACGAGCAGTTCGGCATCGGCGCCGACGCTCGAGGTCGTCCCGATGGAGGGCTGGAGCGCGGCGATGTACTTCGACGCGACCGGGCTCCCGTTCGTGCTGCCGTCGCCGAACATCCCGACGCTCGACTACGGCGATCGTCTATCCCGGCGACGGTGCTGTTCGAAGGCACGCAACGTGTCCGAAGGGCGCGGGACGACGCAGCCGTTCGAGCTGCTCGGCGCGCCGTGGGTCGGACGCCGAGCGCTTCGCCGACGCGATGAACGCGCTCGGCGCTGCCGGGCGTGCGTTTCCGTCCGGCGGTCTTCGAGCCGACGTTCCACAAGCACGCGCAGACCAGCTGCGGAGGCTGTCAGATCCACGTGCTCGACCGCGCGGCGTTCCGGCCGGTCGAAACCGGCGTCGCGCTCATCGCCGCGTTTCGCGCCGCCGATCCCGGATCGCTTCCGCCTGGCGCGATCCGCCGTACGAGTACGAGCACACGCTGCTGCCGATCGACATCCTCGCCGGGATCGTCCGAGCTGCGCGAGCAGATTGAAGGCGGCGTGCCGGCGCGCGAGATCGCGCGAGTCGTGGCAACCGGCCGTCGCCGAGTTCATCACGCTGCGAGATCGGTTTCTGCTCTACTGATCACACTGAACGGGACGGCGGGAAGAACCGCCGAGACCGCAAAGAACGCAGAGAAGACGTTTTCTCAACGATCTCACGCGGTGCTCCATCACGGTTCCTTCTGATTCGTGTGGCTACGCCTTCTTCGAGCCGCGCCACGGGCGACGAGGATCTGCCTGGCGTGTGCGTGCGCGTGCACTGAGGTGAGCTGGAGCCACAGTTCCGGCTGTGAACGGACCGTGCTCGGTGGCGTGCCGGCCGCGTGCGCCCATTGCTCGTCGGTCATGCGCTCGAGGATCTCTGCCGTGGATTGCCGGCGCGGCCTTGAACGCGTCGAGCGACGCGCGGCGATCGGCCGGTCGTAGTAGCAGCTTCCGCGCGAACTGATCCTGGTCGTAGCCCGATGATCTGCGGGTTCTCGATGCGCCACGAGCAGCCTGCAGCCGCGTCGCGGCTGTCATCTCGGCTGTCGGCGCAGGTGATGCACGAGCTCGCGTGCCGACCACTTGCCCGGTCGCCGGACGTGCGTCGAGCTCCTCGTCGGTCGCGCGCACGAGTGCCTCGGCCACGACGCGATAACCCTCTCTGCATCGGGCGATCAGCGCTTTGCGCCTTCGGTCGTCATGTCCTGCCATCCTGCCTATCCGCCTACTGCCCATCCTGCCCGTCCTGCCTGTCCTGCCCGTCCTGTCTATCCCCGCGTCTTGGCGATCCCTGGCGTCGCGGCTTCCCGCGCGGTCGTCGGCTCGAGGTGGTGCGCGATCGAGGTGATCGCGCAGGTGCTCAAACGCGTCGGCCGGCGTGTCGGCGTAGTGCAGCAGCTCGAGATCCTTCTCGGCGATCGCGCCCCACTCGGCCATCGGCTTGAGGTCGAGCACCTGCTTCCCAGTACTCGCGGCCGTAGAGGACGACGCCGATCTTCTTCGACAGCTTGTCGGTCTGCACGAGCGTCAGGATCTCGAACAGCTCGTCGAGCGTGCCGAAGCCGCCCGGAAAGATCACCAGCGCCTTCGCCAGGTAGGCGAACCAGAACTTGCGCATGAAGAAGTAGTGGAACTCGAAGTGCAGCCCGTCGGTGATGTAGCGGTTGGCGCCCTGCTCGAACGGCAGCCGGATGTTCAGGCCGATCGTCTTGCCGCCGGCCTCGCGCGCGCCGCGGTTGGCCGCTTCCATGATGCCCGGGCCGCCGCCCGACGTCACGACGAAGCGATGATTCTCCGACTGCGAGCGTCAGCGTCCACGCCGTGAGCAGCCGCGCCAGCTCGCGCGCGTCCTCGTAGTAGCGCGCCCACTCGACCGCCTTGCGGCTCTTGTTCAGCTCGATCTCGTAGCTGCTCGTCGGCATCGTGCACGCCGCGCGCTCGCAGCGTCTTCAGCGCCCGCTCCGCGCGCTCGCGGCTGTCGACGCGCGCCGATCCGAAGAACACGACGGTGTCCTGAATCTTCTGATCCTTGAACCGCCGCAGCGGGTCGAGGTACTCGGCGAGGATCCGGACGGGCCGTCGCTTCTTCGCTGTCGAGGAACTCCGGGATCGAGATACGCGAGCGGCTGCTGCGACATACAGGCCAATTTATCATCAGAATGCTATGATCCGACTTCTTCGAGGAGCCGTCGCTGTCGCCGTGATGTTCCGTCTGACTGAGCGAGCAGCCGCGCGCATGAACGTGCCGATCAGAGGCGTCGCGCTCGCCGCCTGTTGACCTTCGGCCTCGCCGCACAGCAGCCGCTCGCCGACGCCGCCGATCCACGCGCAAGGCCGCGCACCGCCTCGTGATCAAGAACGCGATGGTGATCTACGGCAACGCCAAGCCGCCCTACGGTCCGGTCGACATCGTCGTCGAGGACGGGTTGATCTCCTACATCGGCCCGACGCCGATGCCGAGCCTGTCGCTGGCGATCCGACCACGCCGCGATCGTCGGACGCGGTGATCGACGCCACCGGCAAGCTACGTCATGCCGGGCATCGTCAACGCGCACATGCACTGGCACGAGGAGCGGCAGCCCGGCATGCCGCAGCCGATCCAGTACGAGCGCAACCTGCTATCTCGCCGCCGGCGTGACGACCGCGCGCGAGGTCGGCGGCGACTTCGACAAGTCGAAGCGCTGGCAGGCGGAGAGCAACGCGCACACGATCATCGCGCCGCGCATCCTCGTCTACCCGTTCGTCAGCAAGGGGCGCACCGGATCGCCGGCCGAGATCCGCGCGTGGATCCGCGACATCAAGCAGAAGGGCGCCGACGGCCTGAAGATCATCGGCATGGATCGCGATCAGCTCGAAGCGATCATGGACGAGGCGCACAAGCTGGGCATGCGCACGGCGACGCACATCGCGGTCGAGGAGACGACGGCGAAGGACTACGTCGAGCTCGGCGTCAACTCGATCGAGCACTTCTACGGCGTCGCCGACGCGGCGCTGAACGGCATCCAGAACTTCCCGCCCGACATGAGCTACTCGAACGAGATTCACCGCTTCGGCCGCGCCGGCGAGCTGTACGCGCAGGCCGACCCGGCGAAGCTGCACAAGGTCATCGACCTGATGGTCGAGAAGCACGTCGCGTGGGATCCGACGTTCTCGATCTACGAAGCGAGCCGCGACCTGGTCCGCGCGCAGAACCAGCCGTGGTTCAGGGACTACCTGCATCCGTCGATGGAGGAGTACTTCAAGGGCTCGCTCGACAACCACGGCTCGTACTTCATCGGCTGGACCTCGCACGCAGGAAGCGAAGCTGGAGGCAGCAGTACCGCATCTGGATGGACGCGGTCCGCGAGTTCGCGAACAAGGGCGGGCTGGTCACGACCGGCGACGACGCCGGCTACATCTACTCGATGTACGGCTTCGGCATCTCGCGCGAGCTGGAGCTGCACGAGGAAGCCGGGTTCCAGCCGCTCGAGGTCATCGAGCACGCGACCTGGAACGGCGCCAGGCTGCTCGGCATGGAGGACCGGATCGGCAAGGTCCGCGAAGGCTTCATCGCCGATCTGCTGGTCGTCAACGGCAACCCGCTCGAGAACCTCAAGCTGCTCGAACCCCTACGGCGCCGACGTGATGATGCTCAACGGCACGGCAGGCGTCGAACTACTCGCCGCTCGGACCCGGCGACAAGCGTCCAGAGCGCGCGCGGCGGCGGCATCGAGTGGACGATCAAGCGACGGTATTCCCTACCACGTGCCGACGCTCATGCGCGAGGTGAAGGAGATGGTCTCGCGCGCACGCAGCCAGCGCGCATGACAGCACTGCTGCGCAGCCGTAGGATTGGTCATCGAGTCATAGTTATTTGGTTATTTGCATGATTGATTTCTACGCGTCGCCGCGCGAGACCGGGCGAGGCGCTGATTCGCGCGGGCGGTTCCCTGACTGCCAAAATAGCGCGTCCTGAAGAGCACAGGCAGTACTCGTGCCAAATAACCAAATGAACCAGATAACCAGATGAACCAACAACTCGCGTCTCATCTCCAGCTCACTGACGTCGACGATCGCGGCGCCGTCCGATCGCGCATTCAAGGCATTCTTCGAACCCGCCGCGCTGGGTGCCTGGTGGCAAGTCACCCGGTCCGTGACGACGCCGCGCGTACTGGGACCGTATGCGGTCGAGTGGACGACCACCGAATTTCGCGACGATATCCTGGGGCGGCTGGGGGCGTCTTCCGCGGGACGATCGTGCAGTTTCACGAGGGGCAGGGTTTCTTCGTCGCCGACGCGTTCTGGCTGCCGCCCGACGGCGAGCCGATCGGTCCGATGGCGCTCGAGGTCCAGGTTCATGCCGAGTCGCCCACCGTGACGCGAGTCCGCGTGACGCAGACAGGTTTCGAAGAAGGCGCGCGCTGGCGGCGGCACTACGAGGTGGTCGCCATCGGCTGGTCGCGGGCTCTGGCGTCAATGAAGGCGCTGCTCGAGCGCTGACGTGCGATCGACCTGGCGGACGCAGCCGTTCGGCCACGCGACTTCGCGAGACGCTCGGACTGGCGTGACGAGACGAGGTCCGCGATGAGCTGACCTACGACGACTGATCTCTGCTCCTGTTACTCACGCTTTGGCCTCAGCAGCCGCACGACGGTCACTCGCCTGCGGCCGATCAGCCGGCCACGCTGATGACGGGCCTCGGCCGGTTGCACCACCCGATCGCGACGAGCAGCCCGGATGCGCAGCGCTTCTTCGATCAGGGCCTGACGCTGGTCTACGCCTTCAACCACGACGAAGCGGTGCGCTCGTTCCGGCGGGCTGCCGAGCTCGATCCGGCGGCGGCCATGCCCCACTGGGGCATCGCGCTGGCGCTCGGCCCGAACATCAACGACTACGACGTGGATCGCCGCCCGTGAAAAGCTGCTGTACGACGAAGCGCAGCGGGCGCGGACGCTCGCCGCGCGCGGCGCCGGCTCAGCGAGCGCGCCTACATCGATGCCCTCGTCAAGCGGTGCATCGATCGAGCCCAACGCCGACCTGAAGGCGATGGCGGTCCACTACAAGGACGCGATGCGGGCGTTGGCGCGCCGATATCCCGACGATCTCGACGCGGCGACGCTGTACGCCGAGAGCCTCATGGATCTGCACCCGTGGCATGCTCTGGTCGGCCGACGGCAAGCCGACCGAAGGGACCGAAGAAATCGTCGCCACGCTCGAGTCGGTGCTGCGCCGCGATCCGATGCACGTCGGCGCGAACCACTACTACATCCACGCCGTCGAAGCGTCGAAGACGCCCGGCCGCGCGCTGGCGAGCGCGCGGCCGGCTCGAGACGCTGGTTCCCGACGCCGGCCATCTCGTCCACATGCCGGCGCACATCTACATGCGCACCGGCAACTACGAGGGCGCCGTCGCCGAGCAACGCGAAGGCCGCCGACGTCGATCGCCAGCTACATCAAGGCGCGACGGGGCCAACGGCGTCTACCCGCTGATGTACTACAACCACAACCTCGACTTCCTCGCATCGGCCGCCATGATGTCGGGACAGTTCAAGGAGGCGAAGAACGCCGCCGGCATGGTCGTCGCCAACGCGACGCCGATGATTCCGGCCATGGCGCTGCTCGAACCGTTCGCCGCGAAAACGCTGCTACGTCCTGCTTCGCTTTGCCAGATGGGACGACGTGATGGCGCTGCCGAAGCCGGATCGGGCGCACGCTGATCCTGACGGCGCTGTGGCACTTCGGCCGCGGTGTGGCGCAGGCGGCGCGTGGCAACGCGGCACGACGCCGTGAAAGAGCGCGGACCTGTACACCGCGGCGCGAAAGGCGATCGCACCGGACTATCGACGTGGGGCTATAACCAGGCCAAGGACATGCTGCGCGATCACCGACGCGGTGCTGGACGCCTGGATCGCGCGCGCGACGCGCCACGACGACGCCGCGATCGAAGCGTGGCGGCGGGCGGTCGCGGCGGAAGACGCCCTCAACTACAACGAGCCGGCCGACTGGTTCTATCCGACGCGCGAGTCGCTGGGCGCGGCGCTGCTGCCGGGCGACATCGGGCCGACGAAGCTGCGCAGGTGTTCCGCGAGCGATCTCGAGCGCAATCCAGGCAACGGCCGCTCGCTGTTCGGACTCTGGCAGGCGCAGCTGTCGAAGAAGGACCCGCGCCGCGGCTGCCACGGAGAAGAGTTACCGGGCGGCCTGGAAACATGCCGACGTCGCTCAGACTGGCGGACTTCTAATTGCAGGATTGCAGGATTGCAGAATTGCAGGAAGCGGAAGCGAACAAAGAAGGCGGGATGCCCTGGCCCTTCCTTTCTGCAATACCGACTTCGCAGTCCTGCAATGACGTCTACTGTCCCTGACAGGTGAAGTTGTCCGCCTCGTCGATGCTGCCCGTGCCCTTGTAGACCGCGACCTGCGGATACGGACAGAGCGGCCGCGTGCGATCGACGCGCCGTTGGTCGAGTGCGAGGCGACGATCTGATCGGGCGCCTGGCCGTGCTCGACCCACTGCTCGAGCGCGCCGACCATGTCGAACGTGTTCGGGCCTTCGCCGCCGCTGCAGTGGCCCATGCCCGGGCGCCATGAACAGGCGGTAGGCGCTCGGCACGTCGGTCTGCGCCGCCGAGCGCCTCGACGACGCGCGCGTAGTACTGCGTGCTGTTGACCGGCGAGATCTGCGGATCGCTCCAGCCGTGATACTGAATCAGCTTGCCGCCGCGATCGATGAACGGCTTCAGGTTCGGATCGAGCGCGTTGATCGTGCCGCCGTCCGCTTCCTCCGCGCGCGCGATGTCCGACGTCGACGTCGAACCGCTGCGACGGTCCAGCCGGGTCGTCGAACACGAGGAAGCGGAACTGATCGAGGCCGGTCGCGCGCGCCGACGCCGTCCATCCGAGTCGCGTCCATCCCAGCTCGCTGCCGGGCGCGAGGCCCGCGATCTCCCGCCTCGTCTTCGGATTCGATCGACGGCGAGTAGATCAGCCGCGCGGTCTCCACCTGCGCCGGCGTCAGGCACGCCGGCGTCGCCGGCGCCTCTGCACTGCAGCGACGCCGGATCGAACGTGCAGCGCGTCGGATCGTCGATCAGGCCGTCCTTCACGCCGTCCAGCGCGTCGCACGCGTCGACGACCGCGCGATGCAGCAGCTGCGCGCTGCGCCGGCGACAGCCGCGCCGCTTCGCTCTGTCTCGAGCGCCTTCGCGCACGCGGACCGCCTGGGCCGCGCGCCCGGTCCAGTCGAGGCCCGGCGCGCCGGCGATGATGCCGTCGAAATCGGCCGGGAAGCGCTGCGCTTCCTTCATCGCCTGACGCCCGCCGGCCGAGCAGCCGTTCCAGTAGCGAGAACTTCGGCGCGCCGTCGTAGTAGCGCCGCGACGATCTGCTTCGACGCCGACGCGTCATCTCGTGGACCGCGCGCCAGCCGAAGTCGATCACCTTCTCCGGATGCCCGAGCGCGAAGCTCGCGCGTGTTGCCGGTGTGGCCGGTGTCGGTGGAGCTCGTCGGCGTAGCCGCGCGCGAGCGCGGTCATCATCGGCGGGATACGCGATCGATGCCGTTGAACGCGCCGTTGCCGACCGCCTGGAACTTGCCGTTCCAGCCCGACGCCGGCAGCCACACTTCGATCTTGATGTCGGAGTCGGCTCGTCGGCTTCAGCGTCGCGGCGACGCGGCAGAACGCGGGCAGCGCGCGCGAGGTCCGGCCGCCACGTCCCGCGCCCGGCGGCGTGAACGGTCCGGCCTCGACCGCCTGGGCGCGCGATGATGGTGACGCTGGCGAGCGCCAGCGCCGACAGCGCCTGGCACGAGCCGGCGGCCTGCAGCCTGGGAGTCGGGGGCCAGCGCCACGACGAACAACGCACTCGCGCTTGCGGTCAGAACCATGACGGCTCCCTCGGGGCGTCTACGCCTTGATGCGCACGTGACGCCACGCGACCGTGTTGCCTGGCATAGGCCTGAATGCCGATGAAGTCCGGGTGCGTGGCCGCGTTCGCCGTCGGTGTTGTGGAACGATCGTCGTGCTGCTGTGCGTTCGCCGGTCTGGCGTGTTGGTCAGAAACACGGTGTAGTCATCTGCCCGCGACCGCGATCTCGTACTCGAACCACACGCCGGGCACGAGCGCCGGGCCCGGCGTGTAGCTGCTGCACGGTCGGCTCGTTGAAGTTCAGGTGCCAGACGCGATCACCCGCTTGGATCTTGTAGATCGCGCCGGTGCGGTTCTTGAACAGCCCGTCGGGCTCGGGCCGGATGCCGTAGAAGTCCTTGCCTGAATCGCCGCGCGCGTTGTCGTCGATCTGGACTTCGAAACCCGCGATGACCGGCTTCCACGCCGGATTCCCGGAGTCGAAGGACGGTTCGAATGCGGTCCGCGGCTTCAGGCTGCGTCGTCGACAGATCGAGTCGTCGGGCCCGGAAAGCGGAGGAACACGCCGCTGTTGTGGGCGTTGAGGTCGAAGATGCGGAACTGCAGGCGCAGCGTGAAGTCGCTGAACTGCTCGGTGGCGTAGTAGAACAGCCGCAGTCCGCCGTCGCCGTAGCTCACCATCTCGCCGTTCGCGTGCAGCATGCCTCCGCCGGCGGGGCCGGCGAGGCGCCAGTTCTTGAACGTGGCGGCGGTCCCGTCGAACAGCGGACGGAAGCCAGCCTCGGCTTGCGGACTGACGATCGGGTCCGGACCCGGCAGCACGCTCGCTGTTGAGCAGATCGCCCGTCCGGCGGCCAAGCGCGACGCCCGTCAGCATCGGGTTCGGCGAGCCCAACGGTCGGGAACAGCGCCGGTCCGGCGACATAACAATTGGTCGTGTCGTGGATCCGACCGAAGTCGTTCGTCACGGCGTCAGCCACGGCATCGCCCATGCGCATCGTTCCGGCGTCGTGATGAGTCGTGCCCAGGCCTCGCGGCGTTTCTTGAATGCCGCGAGTGCGGCCAGGCGCTGGGCGCGCGTGCCGGCGTGTGGGGACGGGAGCAATACGTAACCGAACCAGCGCACATCGAGCGTTACGTATTGTCGCAATCCGCACCGGCCTTCACGGGACGGCGGCACGCCTTCATCGCGGCGACTGTGGGGCTTGCAGCCACCTGGGAATCGGTCTACATCGTTCACAAAGGCGCGAACTATGGCCATCTCCGCTTCGCGAAGGCAACGAGACGCTGAAACAGGACAACACCACTGGCTAAATGCGCCAGCTCGGCGGTAACCGCCTTCCAGCCCGGCAGTAGACCGACAAGACTACGGGGGACCGTGAGTCCGGTCATCCCTGTTCTCGAATATCCCTTAACATGAAGGACGGCGGCGATGCTGCTATCCGGCGGCTTGCCCATCGTGGGCGGCGATGCCTTCTGCGCGGCAATATGTTTTCGGCGACATCAACACGACAGACGCATCTGGTACGTCATGACCTTCGCGGATATGATCGACAGAAATCACAGTTGGGTCTCCCCGTAACATATGTTTCCATATTGAAACGGCGTATCATGAAAGTGGAAAGATCCAAATCGCCGGGCTTCACAACTGCCTGGCAGCTGACGTTGACGCGCCGACATCCGCTTCGCCACGTGGACGCGGCGGGAGAGACTTCTACATCCTCAGCAAAAGCGACGGCGTGATTCGCGCCGATCGTTTCCGCCAGCCCCCAACTACCGACGGCTTTCGCGGCGCCTGCTCGTAGCTGATCATGATGACCAGATCTTCAGCGCCCACTCTGCTTCCAATCCGTGCGAGCTGCCGCGGACGCGTGAGGGATCGCGTCGCCTAGCCCCGACGTCGAAGGTCTTGTCTGTCAAATCGTCATGGAGCCGCGGCCGCTGCCACCACGTAGTAGATCTCGTCTTTCCAGCCTGCAGGTGGTAGCCGATCGCCGGCTCCCGGCTTCAGCGCGCGCTTTACGGAATACCAGCGTCAGCCCCCGGGGCCTTCTTTCTTTGAAAAACGAATCACGCCGTCGTTCTGGCCACACCGGCTTTGGGTGTGAGGGCCGCGCTCGGCGGACCTGCACCTCGCCGTCGCGCTCCAGGATAGCGCCCGCCGGGCGGCGCTGCGGCAGCCGCGGTCAGGGCAAAGCCACGGCACGCCGAGAAGAATTGCAGTCAGACACGAGACAGGCGTCGCATCGGTCATGTAGAGGATCTCCTGCGCGAGGTCGTTACCTGACTCATTGCTGCCGCCAAAGGTGCATGTTAGTCTCCGCGCGGAAATGACGGCGATTCCCATCTTCATCGGCGGTACCGGATCCAGCGCGTCGGCAAGAGCTGGTGCATGGCCGCGGCGGCTTCGCCGCTATCTCCATCGACTCGGGCACCGAGTCGCGCCCTTCAAAGCCCAGAACATGAACCAACAATTCCGCCGTGTGTCCCGGACGGCGGCGAGATCGGCCGGGCGCAGGCCGCCCAGGCCGAGGCCTGCGGACTGGAACCGCACACGGACATGAATCCCATTCTCCTCAAACCCACGGGCTCCGCTCGGCAGCCAGGTGGCGCTAAGAGTCGGGACGTGGCGCGCGAAACCTCACGGCGCGCGAGTACTACGGTCACTTCGACGTCGCTGCTGAAGCAGGTGCTTGCGAGCTATGCCAGCGCACGATTGTCGGGAGCAACTACGAGTTCGTCGTCATCGACGGCGCGGGCAGTATCACGGAGCTCAACCTGAAACAACGTACGCATCCGGTCAACCTCGGACTGGGCCTCGATTCGGCTCGCAGGCGCGGTCGATTCTTTGTCGCGGATATCGATCGCGGCGGCGTTTTCGCCTCCGGGTCGTTGAACATTCAGATTGCTGGAACCAAATAGTCCCCGCCTCGTTCGCTCTTTTTCGTGAATCGATTCCGCGGAGATGCCGGACTCTTTCTAAACGGAGTGAGATCTTCGAAGAGAAGACCGGCAAGCCTTGCTCGTCTCTTCCGTGCGCAGCGCGCATCCGATCTTGAACTCGATCCGGAAGATACGTTAAAACCTTGAAGACCGCCTCGATGATCGGTAATACAGCAATCGCTGGCTTCCGCATTTTCTCTGAACCACGGATTTTCGGCTACTGCCCAACGCTTACATCACACAGCTCACTGGCGCCCTGACGTGGTTTTCCAAGCGGGAAATAAAGAGCACGATCAGCGACATGGTGACTGGGTGAGAGCGGCATGGAACGGTGAATCGGATCAGACCAAACGAGGCGACGATTGTCGATTTGGAGGCTATCAAATGCTTGGTGAAGAGATCGTCGATCCAGACGCAGCATCGAATCACCGCCGCCAACGGTCCGCGGTATTCGTGGGGCTGTTGATCCGCCCCGGCGCACTCGCGATGCCCTAAAACCACGCGGCGCGTTAAAGCGCGGACGCCGTCGCGGCATTTCCTTTCAGTCGCTATGAAATTACATGGGCGCCACGACGCTGAGCGTGGCGACGTGGAACCGTTTGCGCGTTTTTGAAAACGGAGTATCCGACGCGCGATCTTCTCCGAAGAGGCTTCGAGCAATACGTAGTTCAGAATCAGCTTTACACC
>ERZ1370068.1102-contig-11006_pt1 | contig 39604 bp, 35 predicted proteins | sample MGYA00561227_ERZ1370068 | MGnify/ENA primary metagenome ERZ1370068 (study PRJEB38410, sample SAMEA6850437) | metagenome | study: Metagenomic assessment of the ecological functions of the soil: analysis of the soil microbiota associated with the... | reverse complement strand
ATCGTTGTACTTCGTTCAGTTGCATTGCTGAGCCCTTGCGCTCGAGCGACTTCACCCGCTGGTACTTCCGGTAGTCGTAGCCGGTGGCCATGGCCATGAGCAGGCCCTCCATGCCGCCGTCGCGCTCCCGGCGCAGGATGCGGAGCCGCTCGTAGAACTCCCGGAAGTCCTTGTCGACGCGGTCGCCGCTCGTCCACCGGATGCAGGAAGAAGTCGCGCAGGCGCGTGACCGTGAAGCGGAGCGCCGAGAGGCGGAGCTCGTTCGGGAACGCGTCCCACTCGGCGAGCGACAGCGGGCGCAGCGACTCGTAGCCGGCCATCAGCGCCTCGAAGCGCTTGAGATCGTAGCTGCTCGTGCCGTCGAAGCAGAGCGCGTTCACCGCGGTGGCGAGGTCGAAGATGAACGTGCCGCGCGCACGCGGCCTCGAAGTCGAGCATGGCGACGACCTTGTCGCCCTTGAAGAGCAGGTTGTCGTGGAAGAGGTCGCCGTGGATGATCCCGCGTCGGCAGCTTCGTTCTCGAGGTAGTGCTGGAGGTAGTCGACCTCGTCGTCGAGCGTGCGCACGATGCGCTTGAAGTACGCGGGCAGCCGGTCGCGCACCTCGGCGTAGAGCTCGGCGACGCGCTCGTAGCTGAAGCGGTTCTCGATGCCCTTCTTGTAGCTCTTGCCGATGGTGTGCAGCTCGGCGAGCGCGCGCCCGACGCTTCTCGAGCTGCGCGGTGCGTGAAGCGCTCGACGGGCACGACGTGGCCGTCGAGTCAGCGGTAGACCGACACGCACTTGCCGCCGACGCTCGCGGTAGCAGCGGCCCTTGCGATCGGCGAGCGGCTGCGGGCACGGGAAGCCGTGCTTGCGGAGGAAGAGCAGGAGATCGAGCTCGCGCTTCACCTCGAGCTCGCCCTTCACCTCGTCGATGCGCAGCAGATGCTTGCCGCGCGGCGTCTCGAGCACGTAGTTCGAGTTGACCGAGCCGGTCGGGATCCCGTGCGACGCCGATCAGGCGGACGAGCCCGTAGTCAGTCGATCAGCTCGTCGAGCGCGCTCTTATCGAGCGCGGTGTACACCGCCATCCGCCTTGAAGCTCCGCAACCGTTCGGAAAAGTCGTCCGAAATCAGCGTTCGCCACCGTAAGCGTGGCGGTCCGTGGTCTAAGTCAACGACAATTCTCACGTCGAAACCGCGCCGCTCACGCGGCATCCGTCGACGCCGATCTGCGGACACCAACGGCGAGCGCACAGCTCGCTGCATCGCGGCTTGCGCGCACGCACACGCGACGGCCGTGATGGATCAGCCGATGCGCGAACGCCGTCCACGCGCGCGGCGGCAGCAGCGCCTGCAGGTCGCGCTCGATCGTATCCGGGTCGTCGTCGACACGGTGAGGCCGAGCCGGTTCGAGAGGCGCCGCACGTGCGTGTCGACGAAGATCGCCGGCTTGCCCGAACGCAGTGCCGAGCACGACGTTCGCGGTCTTCCGCCCGACGCCCGGGCGTCGTGCAGCAGCGTCCATCGTCTCGCGGCACCTGACCGCCGTGCTGCTCGGCGACGGCGCGCGACGGCCTGATCGACTTCGTCTTCTGCCGGAAGAAGCCCGTGCGCTTGATGAGCCCCTCGACTCGCGCGGCGGGCGCGCGGCCGGCCGAGCGCGCGGGCGTCGGGTAACGCGGCGAACAGGCTCGGGCGTCACCTGGTTCACCATCTTGTCGGTGCACTGGGCCGGACAGGATGGTCGCGACGAGGAGCTCGCCACGGCGTCTTGTAGTCGAGCTCGCACCACGCGTCGGGGTAGAGCGGTCGCGAGCCCGCGGGCGATCGCCGCGGGCGCCGCGCGCGTTGGCGGCGGGCGTCTCGCGGGCGACGTTCAGACTGCGGCGCACGGCTTCGCCGCGGCCTCGCCTTCTGACCGCTTTGACCGCGGCCACGCTTCACAGCAGCGCCACGGGCGCTCGGTCACCTGCGTCGTCGTGGCGCGCGCCGCCGAGGTCGCGGCGTCAGCACCTTGCCTGCCTCCTGCGAGCAAGCGCTCGCATGGCCCGCCTCTCGGCCGCGCCGCTGGGCGACGTCCTGACCCAGATGGCGCGAGCATCATGATGCTCGAGAAGAGAGCGCCAGCGGGTTCGCCAGGTTCCTTGCCCGGCGATGTCGGGCGCCGTGCCGTGCACCGCTTCGAAGATCGCGCGTCCGGTCGCCGAGGTTCGCGCCGGGCGACCGACGCCGAGCCCGCCGACGAGCCCGGCGCACGAGGTCGGACACGATGTCGCCGTAGAGGTTCTCGAGCAGCAGCACGTCGAACTGCCTGCGGGCGCAGCACGAGCTGCATGCAGGCGTTGTCGACGATCAGCTCGTCGTAGTCGATCTTCGGGATACTCCGTCGCCACCGTCGCGGCAGCAGTCGAGGAAGAGGCCGTCGGACGAGCTTCATGATGTTGGCCTTGTGGATCGCGGTGACGCGCTTGCGCCGTCTCGCGCGCGCGCCAGCTCGAAGGCGAACTTGCGCGATCCGCCGCGACGCGCGCGCCGTGATGACCTTGACGCTCTCGACCACGCCGGGCGCGACCTGGTGCTCGATGCCGGAGTAGAGATCCTCGGTGTTCTCGCGCACGACGATCGAGGTCGACGCCGGCGAACGCGGCGCGCACGCTCGGTGAGCGTCCGGACCGGCCGCAGGTTCGCGTAGAGATCGAAATACTTCCGGAGCGTCGACGTTGATGCTCCGGTAGCCGCGCCCCGATGCTGCGTCTCGAGCGGCCCCTTGAGCGCGACCTGCGTGCCTCTTGATCGACGCGAGCGAGCGGCGTCCGGGATCGGCGTTGCCGCAGCTTCTGCGACGGCCGCCTTGCCCGCCGAGCTGCTCGTCCCACGAGATCGCGCGCGCCGGCGCGCTCGATGCACCGCGACGTGCCGGCGCGGTGACCTCCGGCCCGATCCCGTCGCCGGGGATGAGCGTGACGCGCGCGCGGCTTCACAGGATGCCGAGCACCTTGTGGAGCTGGGGCAGGACGCGGACGTCGGCGACGTGGCGGCTCGCGACCGCGTGGAGCGCGCTCGAGCTCATGCGCGTCGATCGTGCAGGCGCGGCGACTCGGGCTCGGTGAGCGGCGTCAGGAAGAGCGGCACGGTCGGGCGCTGACGCGCGCGACGCAGGCGCGCCGCCGCGCTCGACCTCGCCGGCGGCGGTCGCGCCGTCGACCGGCATCTTCACGTAGACCTCGCGGCCCGCCGCGACGGCGGCGGCGAGGCAGGCCGCGTGCTCGTCCCAGCGCGCGCCGCTCGCCCGTGTTGCTCGGGCACTTGAAGTCGAGGCTCACGATCGCGATCCAGCGGCAGCACGCGCGCGAGCCGCGCCGGCAGGATGCCGGCCGTCTCGAGCAGCACCGGCAGCGCCGTGGCGGCGCGTCGCCGAGCCAGCGCGTCGAGGAAGTCCGACTTGCGTGAGCGGCTCGCCGCCGGTCACGGCGATCGCGTGGAGCGGCGGCGCCGCGTCGCGCGAGCGCGCGCGACCTCGGCGCGTCGAGCGTCGTCGAGCGTCGAGCGGGTTCGGCCGGCGATGCTCGCCGTCGGGCCCGAGCACGCGGCACGTCGGCGACCGGCACGAGGCTCTCCGGCGTGTCGCAGTAGCGGCAGCGGAGCGGGCAGCCGCGCGAAGCGCACGAAGAGCTGCCGGCGACCGGCGTGCAGGCCCTCGCCCTGAAAGGAGACGAACAGCTCCGACACGTTGCCGGCGCTCGCGCCGCATCGGCGCTCATCTAGCATGCCGGCGCGCGCAGCGCCACCACGACGTCGGCGACGTTCGTGCCGGTCGGCCCGGTGACGGACGAGGTCGCCCGGTCGCGGCGAGCAGCGCGATGGCTGTCGGTCGCCGCGAGCGCGCGCGCGCGGCGTCGACGCCCGCGCGCGCGCGCGCGCGCAACCGTCTCGCCGTCGACGCATGCCGCCGGCCGCGTCGGTCGGGCCGTCGACGCCGTCGGTGCCCGCCGCGAGGAGCACGGCCGGCGTGCCGGCGAGCGCGAGCGCCGCGGCGAGCGCCAGGTGCTGGCGCGCGGCCGCCGACGCCCGCCCGGCGCGCGCGCACCGTCGTCTCGCCGCCGGCGACGAGCGCCGACCGGCGTCGCGGCGGCGCGTGCGAGCGCGCGGCGCGAGCCGCGCGCCCGCGTCCGCGCGCGTCGCCGGCGAGCGGCTCGGCGACGACGCGCGACCGCGTAGCCGCGCGCGCGCTGCCGCGGCAGCCGCGGCCGCGACGCGCGTCGCGCGTTGCCGCCGACGAGGCACGTGCGCGCGCGCGCGAACGCGGATCGCCCGGCTTCGGCCGTCTCCGGCGATCGCGCCGCCGCGCCCCGCGCGCGAGATGCGCGTCGCACCGCGGCGGACGGCGGCGTCGCGCGCGAGACGAGCGAGGACCGCGAGCGGCGTCGGCGAAGGTCGTCGGGATCGGCGCACCGTCGGACCCGACGCGATCGTCGCCGAGATCGTCGCCGACGACGTCGGAGAGGACGAGCGTCCAGCAGGCCCGCGGCGCCGGCGGCCGCGCGCGCGAGCCGCCGCCCTTCACGCGGCGAGCAATGCTTGCGGACCGCGTTGAGCGCGCCGATCGTCCGCGCCGGCCGCGAGCAGCGCCGCGTGTCACCGCCTGCTTGTCGCGCGAGCGTGACGCTCGCCGTCGGCGGTGCGACCAGGAGCGCGCCGAGGCGCCGCCCTGAGAGCAGCACGATCACGAGCGTCGTCGCGGTCGCGCCGCTCGCCACGGCGTCGAGCAACGCCTGCGTCGACCGCGACGCCGCCGCGTCGGGCACCGGATGCGCGCGCCGTGCGGAGCGCGATCGCCGCGAGCCCGGCGTCCGGTGCTGCCGTGCGGCGCCACCACGATGCCAGCCGCGCGATCGCGCCGCCGCACGATCGCCGCCGCGCGCTGCCATGCCGGCGACCGCCTTGCCCGGCGCCGACCACGACGCAACGGGCCACGATGCCGCGCGATCGCGTGACGTCCGGCGCCAGCAGACGCGAGCGCGTCGCCCGTCGCGCGCGAGCTGCCGCGCGACGAGCCGCCGCGGGCTCGACCGCCGCGAGCGCCGCGCGCGAAGCACGCCGCGCGCGTCGGCGCGCAGCGTCCGAGATCGTCATGCCACCTGGACGGCCCGAGGGGCCGCCGCTATACGAGCCGCATGGATCGAGCAGTCCCGCGACGAGGCCGTAGCCGCGATCTGCGCCCGCGACTTCGTCGACGACGTGGCGGCACGTGGTCAGCGATCCCGCGCGGCTTCTTCGCGACGATGCCGGAGACCGGCGGGCTCGGCGAGCCGCTGCGCTTCCTCGCGATCTGCGCCGCGATCGACGCCGCCGGCACGCTCCTCGTCTCGTGGAGCGTCTCCGCGCGCTGATCGGGCGTTCGTCTCGGCTCGATCGTCGGCTCGTTCCGTGCTCGCCGGCCGCGCTCGACGCTGGTGGCGCAGCAACCTCTTCGACGGGCCGCGCCGGCTTCGAGCCGGTCTTCCGCGTCGTCGCCTACGGCGTCGCGCCGGCGGTGGCGTTCTGGGTCCGCTGCTCTGGCTCGCCGCGTCCGTGCTCTACGCCTGGTACCTGCACGTCCGCGGCATCGAGCGGGTGCAGGGCCTCGACGCGGCTCGCGCGCGACGCTCGCGACCGACGATCGCGTGGGTCGGCGGCGTGGCTCGTCGCGCGCGGGCTCGCGGGCGCGCCGCTCGGCTGGCTCAGGACGCGCTGAGCGCCGGCTCAGGTCTCGCCTTCGCCGCTCGTCGCCGCACGCCGAGGCGGCGAAGCGGTCGGTCCTCTTCGTAGCGCTTGTTCATGCGTGACTCGCGCTCGCGATCGGACTGGCAGGTGACGCAGAGGCGGGTGAACGGCAGCGCCTCGAGGCGACCTTCGGCGATCTCGGCGCCGCAGTCCTCGCAGAGCCGTAGCTGCCGTCGTCGACGCGCGCGAGCGCCTCGTCGATCGCCTCGAGCTTGCCGCGGTCGCGGTCGGTCAGGATGTGGCTGATCTCGCGATCGCGCGCGTCGCTCGCGAGGTCGTAGGTGTCCATCCCTCGTCCTTGGTCTGGTCGCGCCCCTCGTGCAGCTCCTGCTGCACGTTGCTTGCAGGAGCTGCGCGCGCATGGCTTCGAGGGTCTCGCGCGACTTCTTGAGGAACGCCTTTCGCATGAGCTCCGGGGCGGCGGAATCTAGGCGGTTGGACGCTGCGCTGTCAACGGCGTGAGACGATTTCACGCCCGTGAAGGTCGTACACATCCGCGCCGGTCGACTGCGCACCGCACGAGTCTCCCGGGCGTCGCCGTCGCCCTCTGACCGCGACCGACGCCGTCGATCTCGGGCGCCTGCGTGGCCGTCCGGCCGACGCAGCGCGCCCCGGGCGCGTCTCGTCCTCGAGCAGCACCTCGACCTGTGCGCCCGATCTGCGCGCGCGCGAGCGCGCGGGCCGCGACGCGCGCCTGCGTCTCCATCACGCGCTCGCCAGCGCGCGCTGCTTCACTGCGCTCCGGCAGGTGCCCGGGCAAGCGTCGCGGCGTGCGGTGTTCTCCTCCTGCGAGTAGCGGAACACGCCCGACCCGCTCGAAGCTCGGTCTCCTCGATGAAGTCGCAGAGCTCGCGCGACGTCGTCCTCGGTTTCGCCCGGGAAGCCGACGATGAACGACGAGCGCAGCGCGATGCCGGGCACGGCGCCGCGGATGCGCGCGACCAGCCGCCGGATCGCCGCCGCCGCTGCGCTCGCGGCGCATGGCGCGCAGCATGCGGTCGCTCGACGTGCTGGAGCGGCATGTCGAGGTAGCGGCAGACCGCCGGCTCGGTCGCCATCACCTCGAGCAGCTCGTCGGTCACCGACGACGGATACGCGTAGAGCGAGCCGGAGCCAGCGCGATCGCCGGCACGCGGATCGCGAGCGCGCGCAGCAGCGTCGCGAGCGAGCGCGTCGCCGGCGAGGTCGCGCCCGTAGGCGGTCAGGTCCTGGGCGATCAGGTTCAGCTCGAGCGCGCCGTCGGCGGCGAGCGCCGCCGCCTCGGCGACGCAGGTCGTCGATCGGCCGGCTCTCGTGGCGGCCGCGGATCTTCGGGATGATGCAGAAGCTGCACGTGTGGTCGCAGCCCTCGGAGACCTTCAGGTACGCCGTCCACCAGGCGCCCGTGCGGACGCCGCGGCGAGACGCCGTGCGCGCGGCAGCACGTGCTGCGCGCCGCGATAGACGACCGGCGCGTCGGCCGCGCGGCGCCTCGACCGCCTCGGCGATGCGCGGCAGATCGCCGGTGCCGACGAAGACGTCGACCTCGGGCAGCGACGTCGCGCAGATCGTCGGCGTAGCGCTGCGCGAGGCAGCCGGTGACGACGAGCCGGCGCCCGTCGCGCGCCGCCTTCGTGCGCGCCGGCGTCGAGGATCGCGTCGATCGACTCCTCCTTCGCGGGCCCGATGAACGCGCAGGTGTTCACGACCAGCACGTCGGCCGCGTCGGGGTCGAGCACGAGCTCGTGGCCGTCGCGCGCGAGCATGCCGAGCATGATCTCGCTGTCGACCTGGTTCTTCGGACAGCCGAGGGTGAGGAAGTGGACGCGCTTGCGGCACGATCGCTCAGTCGCGGAAGTTCGCGAACTGCATCGCGAGGTCGAGGTCCTGCTCGCGCAGCAGCTGCATCACGCGCCTGCAGGTCGTCGCGCTTCTTGCCGGTGACCCGCACCTGATCGCCCTGGATCGCCGCCTGCACCTTGAGCTTCGCGTCCTTCACGAGCTTCACGATCTCGCGCGCCTTCTCGGTCGCGATGCCCTGCTGGAGGTCGAGGCTGCTGCTTCGCGGTGCCCATCGGCCCGGGCTCGACTCGTGCCGGCGCGGATGCGCCTTCAGCGGCACCTGCCGCTTGCGCGAGCCGCTCCTGCAGGATCTCGACGAGCGCGCGCAGCTTGAAGTCGTCTGCGGCGCGCAGGTGGATCGCGTGATCCTCGCGGCGGACCTCGAACGGTCGTGCCCTTGAAGTCGAAGCGGTTGCCGAGCTCGCGCAGCGTCTGGTTGATCGCGTTGTCGACCTCCTGCAGGTCGAGCTCGCACGACGACGTCGAACGACGGCATCGAGGCCGGGGTCAGTAGGTGGGGGCTTCACCACGTCAACCCCGGGCGGCGGGGTGAACGTGAAGCGCGTCGGCGCTCGATCGTTCCGTTGCGCTGCTCGTTGGAGAACGCGATCCGCGTGGTCGTCCCGGCGGCGTCGGTGATGCTGCGCCTCCGGCGATCGCCGGCGTCGGACTTCCGCACGCGTGAGGCCGAGCGTGCCGAGCGCCGCGTCCTTGCTTCGGGACGAGCTTGCAGCACCCAGCGCTCGGCCGTCTCGCTCTCGAGGCTCGCGTCGAAGTCGCGCTCGAGCTTGCCGAGGCCGGAGAGGAACGTGAGCGGCGTCGCGCGCCTGGAACGCCTCGCCGAGCGGCGCCTTGATCACCTGGTTCATGTCGGGCTGGTAGATCCAGAGCGTCTCGCCGTCGCCGACGATCGTCTGCTTGTCGGGCGGATCGTAGTCCCAGCGCATGTGGTTCGGCTTCTCGAAGGCGACCTTGCCCGCGTCGTCTTGAGCGGCGTCGCGAGCGTCGGCGACTCGACCGTCTGGCTGGAAGTCGGCCTCCATGGTCTTCGTGTCTCGTAGCGGCCCTGCAGCTTCGCGATGCGCGTCCTTCAGGGGCGGCGGACGCGCACGCGGGCGGCACGAGTCAGCCGACGAGCGCGAGGAACCGAGGATCGCCAGCGGAGCAGCGCGTCGCATGCGGCATCGCGCTACGGCGATGGCCGGGCGCGCAAGCACGCGGGCATGTCGTCTGCCGCTGCGTTCCGCACGACGCGAGCGCTCGCAATTCCGCGCCCGCTGGCCTACTGGGAGGCGGTGAGCAGGCTCTTCGCGATCATCAGCTCGACGATCGGCGGCTGGATCGGCTGGACACCTCGGCGCGCGCATCGGCTTCATCGAGCGCATACACGCTCGGTATCGTCGGCACGGCGGCGGGCGTCTACTACGGCACGCCGTTTCGCGGACCAGCTGCTCGACTGCCGTCGCGGGGCTACGCGCGCCCTGCTTGCCGCCGTCGCAGCACGTCTCCACGATCGCGCTGGCAGCGCGCGCAGATGAGCTTGCCGCGCCGCTCCTCCACCCGGCCGTCGCAGACCGGACACGCCGGCCGCTCGCACGTCGCCGCTCGATTCGTCGTCATCCCCACCTCCCCCTCCCCACGCCGTGCGTCGTCGCCATGAGCACGATCCCGCGACGCATGCAAGCGCCATCGTCGCGAACATGACGGGATAGCCGAACGCCTGCGGCGAGCAACCGCAGAGCGGCATGCCGACGACGGCGCCAGCGTCGATCGCGCGCGGTGTGCAGGCTCGACCGACGGCGCCCTGCCGTGCGGGCCGGGCGCGCGACGAACGCCAGCGCGTTCAGGACCGGGAACAGCGATGCCGTGCCCGAGCCCGCAGCCGATCCCGGTCAGCACGAGGACCAGCGTCGACGTACCCGCCGTGGGCGACCGGCAGCAGCGACAAGCCGACGAGCGCCGACCGCGAACGCCGAGGAAGCCCGGCACCGAGACGCGGTGCGGCCCCGAGCACGTCGGGCGTCCGGCGGCCGAAGAGCCGGATCACGACGCTCGTCACGGCGTAGGCGGCGAAGAACGGGCGCGGCCCGCGCGATCCCGACCACGCGCGTGAACGGCGCCACGAAGATGTAGCCGGCGTTGATCGCGATCCCGAGAGCGCCGTCACGGCCGCTGACCGTCGCGAGGCCCCGGATGCCGGAGCAGCCGGGCGCGCGTCGCGCAGCGCCCGACGGCGGCTCCTCCGTGGTGCGCCGGCGTCTGGGCCGTGCGGCACCCACAGCGTAGATGCCGACGGAGCACCAGGCCGAGCGCCATCGCCAGCGCGAATGCGCGCGTACCCGCCGGCATCGATGACGCCCTCGCCGATGCATCGGCGCGAGGCCGTTCGCGGTACATGCCCGCCACGCCGAACATCGCGATCGCCTCCGCGCCCGCCGGAGCGGCGGCGCCAGGTCGGCGGCGTACGTGAAGTAGGCGGCGAAGAGGGCGCCCCACACGACGTCGTGGAAGATCGTGCGCAGACGTACAGCGCACGGCCCCACGCCGTCAGGAAGACGAAGGGCGCCCAGCGACACGACGTTCGCGACGCCGGCCACACGAGCACGCGGCCGGCGGCGCGAGTCCGATCGAGCAGCACGCCCACCGACCGGCCGCACCGCGACGCTCGCCGCCGCGCCGACGCCGAGGCAGGATCCCGATCGTCGCCTCGCTGCCGCCGAGCGCGCTTCACGTAACAGCGGAAACAGCGAGGAACATCGACAGGCTCATCGCGCCCGTGAGGTGCAGCAGAGCAGGCGCGCAGGAACTCCCGTGTGTAGAGCGCGGGCTCTCTCCGCTCAGCTCGTCGATGCCGTCGGCGCGATGACTTCGCGGCCCTTGGCGCCCGACGCGGCGGACACCACACCTTCGCGCTCCATCCGCTCGATCATGCGCGCGGCGCGGTTGTAGCCGACGCGCAGCCGGCGCTGCAGCCAGGAGATCGACGCCTGGCGGTGCTCGGTGACGACGCGAACCGCCATGTCGTACATCTCGTCGGAGAGGTCCTCGTCGTCGTCGCCCTCGCCGCCTCGTCCTCGTCGCCGCCCTCGAGCAGCTCCATCTCGTAGCGCGGCTGCTCCTGGCGCTTCGATGAAGTCGACGACCTTGGTGCACGTCCTGCGTCGGAGACGAAGGCGCCGTGCAGGCGCGTGCACGCGCGCCGTCCCGGGCGGCAGGAAGAGCATGTCGCCCTCGCCGAGCAGGCGCTCGGCGCCGATCGCGATCGAGGATCGTCCGCGAGTCGGTGCCCGACGTCACCTGGAACGAGATGCGCGCCGGGAAGTTCGCCTTGATGAGGCCCGTGATGACGTCGACCGACGGCCGCTGCGTCGCGAGGATCAGGTGGATGCCGGCGGCGCGCGCCTTCTGCGCGAGCCGCGTGATCGACTCCTCGATCTCGCGCCCGACCGTCATCATCAGGTCGGCGAGCTCGTCGATGATGACGACGATGCGCGGCAGGTGGCGGTGCACGAGCGGCCGGTCGCCGCGCCGGTTGCTCGCGGCCGACGTCGCGCGGCCTCGTCGGCGTCTCGGCCTCGGCGTCGTCCGCTCGCATCGCGCCGGCGCGCTCCTCGCGCCTGCCTCGCGCGCGATCAGCCGGTTGTAGCTGTCGACGTTGCGGACGCCCTTGTCGTGCAGGAGCCGGTAGCGGTCCGTCCATCTCCTGCATCATGTTGGCGAGCGCGCGCCGCGGCCTTCTTCGGATCGGTCACGACCGGCACGAGGAGGTGCGGGATGTCCTCGTAGACCGAGAGCTCGAGCATCTTCGGGTCGATCATGATCATGCGCACGTCGCGCGGCGACGCCTTGAAGAGGATGCTCATGATCATCGCGTTCATCGACACCGACTTGCCGGTGCCGGTCGCGCCGGCGATGAGGAGGTGCGGCATGCGCGCCGAGGTCGGCGACGTACGACGTTGCCGGTCGTGTCCTTGCCGAGCGCGAGCGTCGAGCTTCGACTCGGCGCGCGCTGGTAGCCGTCGCTCTGCGAGCATCTCGCGGATGAAGACCGTCTCGCGGCGCGGGTTCGACACCTCGACGCCGACGACCGGCTTGCCCGGGATCGGCGCCAGGATGCGCACCGACGCGGCGCGGAGCGCCATCGCGAGGTCGTCGGCGAGGTTCACGATGCGCGTTCACCTTGACGCCCGGCGCCGGCTCGAACTCGAACGTCGTGATGACCGGGCCCGGGCGGACGGCGACGACCTTGCCGGCGACGCCGAAGTCGGCGAGCTTCGTCTCGAGGATGCGCGAGCTCGCGAGCAGCGCCGCCTCGTCGATGGGCTGCGTCGTTCCGCACCGGCGGCGTCGAGCAGCGTCGAGCGCCGGCAGGCGGTAGGTGTCCTCGACGAAGCAGCTCCTCCTGCTCCTCGATGCGCCGCGGCTTGTCGCGCTTCGGCGGCTCGGGCTTCTGCTCCGGCTCGCGGATGATCGGCGGCAGGTCGACCTTCGGCGGCGCGGCGCCGAGCGGCGTCGTCCTCGTCGATCTCGACGAGCGGGATCGGCTTCGGCAGCGAACTTGCGCGCGCGGCGCGCGCCGGCGCGGCTGCGCCGGCTCGCGCCGGCAGGCGCCGCGGATGGCGCGCCACGCGACCTCGCGCGCTCGCGGCCGTTCGTCGCGAGCCAGCGCGCCGGCCGCGCTCGACGACGTCGATCGCCGAGATGCCGGTCGCGAGCACGACGCGCGAACGCGACCAGCGACGACGCCGAGCACGCAGGAACGCGCCGGGCCGCCGATGAGGCTCGTGCAGCACGGTGCCGATGAAGCCGCCGAGCCAGCCGCCGCCGTGCGACGACGCGGCGCTGCCGCCGTCGACGATGCCCGCGAGCGCCGCGACCGCGCACGACGAGCAGCGCCGCGCCCGCGAAGCGGAGCGCGCCCGAGGTCCTCGGTGCTCGCGCCGCAGGAGCGCGATCGTCGATGTAGCCGAGGTAGACCGGGAAGCAGGTACGCGGCGACGCCGAGCGCGTGCAGCGTCGTGTCCGCGAGCGCATGGCCGACCGGGCCGCCCGAGGTTCGACGCGCGGCGCGTCGGACGCGAACGAGGAAGAGCGAGCAGCGCGAGCGACAGATGCGACCGGCGCCGCCGGTGATCGCTTCCGCCTCGCGCAGCGATGTGGCCGGCGTGTCGGGCGCGGGTCGTCCACTGGTCGCACGTCGTCCCGCAGCCAGTCCGCCGGGAGCTCCAGTGAGCTCCGTCACGCCTGCGCAGTCGACCGCGCTCCGCCACCGCATCCATCCCCGCTCCTCGACTCGAACCGCGTCCGAGAGGCCTCCGTCTACTACATCTCGAGGACGAAGGGGAGGATGACCGGCCGGCGGTCCAACCGCTTGAAATATCGACGGAGCGCCTTCCGGACCTCTTCCTTCACCTCGGCCGGATCGGTGCGCGACTCGGGGTTGATGGCGGCGAGCGCCGCCAGGATCACCGGCCCGGGCGCCGCTCCAAGACCTCGGCGCTCGCCTCCTCGGCGACCACCCCGCGCGATACGAGGTCCGGTCCGGCGACGACGTCGCCCGAGTGCTGGGCGATCGCGAGCACCGGCGAGCACGAGGCCGTCCTCGGAGAGGTGCCGGCGGTCGCGCAGCACGACGTCCTCGACCTCGCCGACGCCCTTGCCGTCGACGAAGACGCGGCCCGCCGGCACGCGCTCGGCGCGCGTCGCGCCGCGTCGCCGTCAGCTCGAGCACGTCGCCGTCCTCGAGCAGATGGCAGCCGCCGCTCGGCGACGCCCACCTCGCGCCGCGAGCTGCAGGTGGCGCACGAGGTGGCGGTACTCGCCGTGCACCGGCACGAAGTGCCGCGGCCGGACGAGGTTCAGGACGAGCTTCAGCTCCTCCTGCGACGCGTGCCCGGAGACGTGGATCGGCGCCGTGCCGGCCGTAGTGCACGATCGCGCCGCGCCGGTAGAGGTGGTTCACCAGGCTCGCGATCGGCGCGCTCGTTCCCGGGAATGATGCGCGACGACAGCACGACCGTGTCGCCCGGCTCGAGGCGTCACCTGCTGGTGCGCGTCCATCGCGATCCGCACGAGCGCCGACGCCGCCTCGGCCTGGCTGCCGGCCGTGAGCAGCGCGACCTCGCTCGCGCGGCAGGTCGCGCGCGACGCCGAGGTCGACGAGCGTGCCGTCGGGCACGTGCAGCAGCCCGAGGTCGCGCGCGATGCTCGATGTGCGACATGAGGCTCCGCCCGACGAGCGCCGACCTTGCCGCCCGAAGCGCACCGGCGAGGTCGATCACCTGCTGCATGCGGTGGATGTGCGACGAGAACGTCGTGACGACGACGCGGCCCGTCGCCTCGCGGAAGATCGCCTCGAGCTGCGTGCCGACCGTGCGCTCCGACGGCGTCACGCCGGCGTGCTCGACGTTCGTCGAGTCGGACATGAGGAGCAGCACGCCCTCGTCCGCCGAGCTCGGCGAGCCGGCCGAGGTCGGGCAGCCGGCCGTCGAGCGGCGTCTGGTCGATCTTGAAGTCGCCGGTGTGGACGACCGTGCCGACCGGCGTGCGGATCGCGAGCCCGACCGCGTCGGGGATCGAGTGCGTCATCGCGAACGGCTCGACGGCGAACGGGCCGACGCGTCACGGGCTGCGCTGCGCCGTAGCGCCGGCAGCGTCGGCCGTCGAGCTCGTGCTCGCGCGAGCGCGATCGTCGACGAAGCCGAGCGTGAGCGGCGTGCCGTAGACCGGCACGTCGATCTCGGCGAGCACGTACGGCAGCGCGCCGATGTGGTCCTCGTGGCCGTGCGTGAGGAAGATGCCTTGAAGCGCGTCGCCGAGCGCGCGGAGGTAGCGTCGAGGTCGGGATCACGACGTCGACGCCGAGCATCTCGCGCGTCGGGGAACATGACGCCGCAGTCGACGGCGATCGCGCGTGTCGCTCGTACTCGAGCGACGAGCAGGTTGAGGCCGATCTCGCCGAGCCCGCCGAGCGGGATGACGCGCAGCGGGCGCGCTCGTGCAGCTCATCGCCGACGACGCCGGACGGCGCACGCGGCGGGCTCCGCGGCGCGGCAGCTGCGCCGAGCATCGCGTCGCGCACCGCGCCCGGCGAGCGTCGTCGCGGTCCTGGCCCGTCGACCGGGATCGGCTCGCCGACGACGACCTCGATCGTCGCCGCTCGTGGATGCGCCAGTCGTCGCGCGGCAGGATCGCTCGGCTGCCGCGCACGGCGATCGGGCACGATCGGCGTACCGGTCTCGATGCGCCAGCACGAAGCCGCCCTTCTTGAGCGGCAGCAGCTCGTGGTCGTGCCCCGCCCGCGTGCCCTCGGGGAAGATCATCACCGAGATGCCCGTGTCCATCTGCCGCCTGCGCGGCGCGCAGCGTCGCGATGCGCCTGCTCGTGGTTCGATGCGGTCGATGATGATGTGGCCGGCGCGCCGCAGCGCCCAGCCGAAGACCGGGATGTCGCGCGAGCTCCTGCTTCGCGACCCAGCGGAGCTGGAACTCGGGCAGCGCCGCCACGACGGCGAGGACGTCGAAGTGGCTCGCGTGGTTCGACATGAAGACGTACGGCTCCGTCGGGTCGAGACGCGCCCGGCGCGTCGCCGTCCACCTGCGACGCCGCAGATCGCAGAGGTTGCACCATCGCCCACACGCGCGACAGGTCGATAGGCCCGTGCATCCGTCGATCGCGGCGGTGACGGCGACCATCGGCGCGACGAGCGCCGTGTTGATCGCGATCCCGACCACTTTGAGCGCGTAGAGGAGCGCCACCCGTCTCTACTGCGGACATATCGAGCGCGCCCGCGGGCAGTCAACGCGAGCGCATGCGCGGCTTCGACGTTCCGCATCAATGCACGCCGGCGCGTTGACCGTCGCATGAGCGCCCGACTATGGTCCCGCGACACCACACGGAGGTGCGGCGATGTCGCTGAACAAGGTGATGCTGATCGGCAATCTCGGCAAGCGATCCGGAGCTGCGCTTCACGCCGAGCGGCCGCGCGGTCGCGCGCTTCCCGATCGCGACCTCCGAGGCGTGGACCGACGCAGCGAGGGGCCAGCGCCAGGAGCGCACCGAGTGGCACAACGTCGTCGTGTGGGGAAAGCAGGCGGAGACCTGCGGCCAGTACCTGCACGAAGGGCCGGCAGGTCTTCATCGAGGGCTCGATCCGCACGCCGCCAGTACGACGACAAGGAAGGCCAGAAGCGCTACATCACCGAGGTGATCGCGCAGCGCGTGCAGTTCCTGGCGGCGGCGGCCGCGGCGACGGCGCGGCCGCGGGGCGTCCGGCGGCGGTGGCGGCAGCGGTGGCGGTCGCGAGGACCTGCCGCGCGCCGATGCCGAGGACGACGACATCCCGTTCTGACGCACGGGCGCCGTCACCAGCGCCGCTCCTCGGCCAGGCTGACGTAGCGCCCGTGCCCGACCACCACGTGGTCGAGCACGCGGATGCCGACGACCTCGCCCACCTGGCGCAGCCGCTCGCGTCAGCGCGACGTCCTCCGCCGACGGCGTCGGATCGCCGCTCGGATGGTTGTGGACGAGGATCGAGCGCCGCCGCCCGATCGCGGATCGCCGGCGCGAACACCTCGCGCGGATGCACCAGCGCCGTCGTGAGCGTGCCCTCCGACACGCAGATCTCGGCGCGCAGCCGGTTCCGCCCGTCGAGCAGCAGGGCGCAGGAAGAGCTCGCGGTCGAGCTGCGGCAGGCGGCCGCGGACGTGCGCGTAGACGCTCGCGGCGTCCCGCACGGGCTCGCCGAAGCCGATCGGCGCCGCGGCCGCGCGCCGGCCGAGCTCGATCGCGGCGCGCACGGACGGCGAGCCGCCGGAGCGCGCCGCCGCCGACGAGGACCCGCCGACGCTGCGGTCGATGCGCTCGAGCCGCCCGACGCCGCCCGCCCATTCGAGGAGCCGCGCTGCGCCGGTCGCGCGTGCGACGTCGCCGCCGAGCCGCCGTCGAGCACGAGCCCGAGCAGCTCTGCGTCCGTAGCACGCCCGCCCGCCGAGCGCCAGCAGTCGGTCGCGCGCGCCTCGCCGATCCCCGCCGCCGTCCCGCACCACGTCCATGCGGCGCAAGATGGCGCGCCGGCACGAGCCGCGGCCATGGCTGACGAGCAGCGCACGCGTCGGCCGCGTCGTCAGACCGCGACGAGCATCGCCTTGCAGGTACTGTCCCTCCGGATGCGCCGAGCGCCACCGGATGATCCGGCGGATGGCCCCACTCGGCGACGCACGCGGCCGGGCCGGCCGGCGTCGCCGAGCGCGGCGGCGACCGTCTCGCGGAACGCGTCGCGCGTCACGTGCTGCGAGCACGAGCACGTGAGCAGCAAGCCGCCGGGCGCGAGGCCGCTGCACGCGCGTGCAGGTTCACGTCCTTGTAGCCGCGGAGGCCCGCGCGCGACGTCGCGCGCGACGGCGGACGAACGGCGGCGGATCGACGACCACCAGGTCGTAGCGTCTCGTCGGTCGCGCGCGCAGGTGCTCGAACACGTTCGCGGCGACGAAGCGCGCGCGCGGTCGTCGGGCAAGCCGTTGCGCGCCCACGCCTGCGCCGGCGAGCGCGAGCGCCGGGCGTCGACGCGTCGACCGACTCGACGATGCGCGCGCCGCCGAGCGCCGGCCGCGATCGAGATCGCGCCGGTGTAGGCGAACGTGTTCAGCACGCGGCGGTCCGCGCGCGAGCGCGCCGCACGCGCGGCGCGCCTCGCGCTGGTCGAGGAAGAAGCCCGTCTTCTGTCCGCCGACGACGTCGACGAGGAAGCGTCATGCCGTCCTCGTCGATCGCGAGCGGCACCGGCGGCTCGCGCCCGCGCGGACGCCGCGTCGCATCCGGCGAGCCCTTCCTCGCGCGCGGACGGCGCCCTCGCTGCGCTCGTAGATCGTCGCACGGCGCGAGCCGCTCGCCGAGCGCGTCGGACGACGCGCCGGCGCGAGCCGCGCGGCGCCCGCCGTGAGCAGCTGGCAGACGAGCACGTCGCCGTAGCGGTCGACGACGACGCCGGGCAGGCCGATCGCCCTCCCCGTTCACGACGCGGAGCGCGGTCGCGCCGGGCAGCAGCGACGGCGACGGAGCGCGAGCGCCTCGTCGATCCGGCGCGCGACGAGCGCGTGCGTCGAGCGGCTCGTCGTCGTGCGCGAGCACGCCGCACGGCGATCGTCGTGCGCGGGTTCGCGTAGCCGGCGCCGAGCGACGCGGCCGTCGTGCGCGCGGACACGGACGGCCTCGCCCGGCGTCGCGTCCGCGAGCCCCGACGCGATCGGCGCCCGAGAAGATCCACGGGTGGCCCGCGCGCGCACGGGCCGGTCACGGCCGCGCCTTCGAGCGTGAGCTCGCGCACGACGTCGCGCTCAGAGCCGCCACTCGACCGGGAAGCCGGGGTCGGGCTCGTAGCGCGCAGAAGAGGCCGGTCTGCACGGAGCGGTCGAGGTGGCCGCCCAGCGACCGGGCAGTCGGACGCCACCTTCCGGATGACGGCGCGGAGCGCGCGCGCGTGACGTTCGGGCGCGCGCGCTCCGCGTCGGAGCCGGCCTTTCCGCGCGCGGCCGCCGAGGACCGCTCGCGCGCGCGAGGCTCGCCCGCGAGCGCCTCCATCTCCTCGCGCAGCATCGACGCGCGATCGACGTCGTTGAACTCCTCGGCCTCGGCGAGGCTCGTCGCGCGAGGCTCCTCGAGCCGCGAGCGGTACGCGCGGCGCGCCTCGGCGTCGAGCACCTCGCCGGAGTCGCCGGTGCGGAGCTCGCCGGCGCCGCCCAGGTCGAGCGCCGAGAACTCGCGACCCGGATGACGGAGGAGCTGCGCCAGGTACGCGATGCCCTTCGTGTGTCCTTCACGCGCGTCGGCTCTCGCCACGGGCGAACGTCCACACGTCGCCTTCGCGCCGGAGCGTGGCCGCCCGCATCGTCGCCAGTGCCGCCGGCGGCGAGGCGGCGCAGGCAGGTACGGGTCGCGCGACGTCGTCAGCCCCTCGAGCTGCCGCGCGAGCCACGAGCCCGAGCTCCTGCGCCGCCTCCGCGGCCTCGGCATCGAGCGCCGCGGCGCGTCGGCGTCGTCCCTCGTGCGCGCACGCGGCGTAGCGCCACCGGCGAGGTCAGTGCCTCGTGTGCGCGAGCTGCGGCAGCGCGCCGAGGACGCGCGTGCACCGCGATCCCCTTCTCGAAGTAGGCGACCGCCTCGTCCAGCCGGCCGGCGCGTGCGTGCGAGCAGGCCCGCGTAGCGCGCCGCCGCGCCGAGGATCCCAGCCGTCGTGGCGATCACGATCACGCCGTCGGCGTGCGGCGCGATCATCGGGAGGAGCATTTCCGCCCAGCGCCGCTCGTCGAGGAGCGCGCAGACCTCCGCGAGGCGCGCCCACGTGCCCGAGGAGATTGCCGTCGCGCGCGGCAGGTCGGCGAAGCCGCGCGACGCGAGCGGTCGCGCAGCGATTTCCGCGCGGCGTCCGTCTCGCCGAGCGTCATGCAAACAGCGCTCTGCCCCGCGCGCCAGATCGGCAGGTTCGTCGCGTGCGCGGCCGCCAGGTCGACCGTGGGCCGGATCCCTCGAGCCGACCTTGCTCCTCGTAGAGAAGGTAGAGCTGCACGCCGTAGAACGGGGCGACGTTGTTCCGGACGCTCGGCTGGCGGAGCTGGGCGGTACGATGCGCCAGCCGCTCCGCCTCCTCGAAGCGCCCGGCCATGAGCGCGAGTGCCGTCTCGACGAGCGACGCGTGCCAGCGCACGCGCGGGCAGAGCGGCAGCGCGCGGCCAGGTCGCGATACGCGCCGCATCGTCTCCTCGACGGTCGCTGGGATCGCCGAGCTCGAGGTGATCGAGGATGCGCCAGGCGTACTCCTCGGCGATGCCGAGCGGGTGGCCGACGCCCTCGGCGAGCGCCAGCGCCTCCGCGCCGATCGTCCGTCGCTCCGCGACCGTGCCCGGCTCCCAGAGCGCGAAGTGCCGCGCCTGGAGCGCCGTCAGCAGCACGAGGCTCGTCGTGGAGCCGGCGCGCGACGGCCAGCGCTTCCCGCGCTGCACTCGAGGCGCCGCTCGGCGTCCGCGAAGTAGAGCGAGCGGGAGAGCTGCGCCAGCAGGAACGCGCGCCGCCGGCTGTCGCCGGGGCCCGCCTCGCGGATCGCGTCCTCGAGAAGCCCGATCACGGTCACGTCGACCGTGCCGGTCTCGGAGCCGGACGCGCCGGCCAGCGCGACGGCGCTCGCGAACGCATCGTCGCATCGCCGAGGTCGCGCGCGAGCTGCGCCGCCTCGATGAGCGTCGCGCGCGCGCCCTCGTCGTCGCCCGCGGCCTGCTGCGCCTGTCCGAACACGACGAGCAGCTGCAGGCGCGTCGTCGCGTCGACGGCGCCGCCGCGGCTCGCCTGGAGCGCGCGCTCGAAGTGGCCGGCCGCTTCCTCGTAGCCGAGCTGCGCGAACGCGCGGTGCCCGGCGAGCGTCGCGCACTCCGATCGCGCGCGGCAGCGTCCCGAGCGGCGCTGCCTCGAACCAGTGATGGGCGAGCTCGCCCAGGATCGGATCGACGCGCGCCCGCGTGCAGCGTCTCCGAGCGCGACGCCCGCGCGGCGATGCAGCTCGGCGCGCGCGGACGCGCCGAGGTCGCCGCGCAGCGTCTCCTGGAGGAGCGCGTGCGCGAACCGCGCTTCGCGGAGGCGCGTCAGGCACGCCGCGCGCAGCACGCCGACGTCGATCGCCGGCCCGAGCGCGTCGAGCACCGCGGAGAGGTCCATCTCGGCCATCTGCGCGAGGACCGTCAGGTCGAACGCGCGCCCGAGCACGGATCCCATCTCGAGCAGCCGGCGCGTCGGATCGGGCAGCTGGATCGACGCGGCGGTGGATCACGTCGCGCACGCCCTCGGGCAGCTCCAGGCGTGCGGGCCACGCCGGCAGGCCGAGCTGGCCCTTCGCTCTGGAGGAGCGCCACGAGCTCGCCGACGAAGTACGCGTTGCCGTCCGTCGCCTCGTGGATCGCCTGCGCGACCGCGGGCGCCACCGTCATGCCGCCCGACGCCTCGGCGTACGCCGTGACCTCGGCGACGCCGAGCCCGCCGAGTCGCAGGCGGTGGCTCGTGCGCGCGAGGTCGGTCAGGATGCGCGCCACCGCCGCCGTCTGGCGCATTTCGATCTCGCGATACGTTCCGACGACGAGGAGCCGCGCGTCGCGGATCTCGCGCGCGACGAACCCGAGCAGGAGCAGCGATTCGCTGTCCGCCCAGTGGAGATCGTCGAGGGCGATCACGAGCAGCTCGTCGGCCGCCACCGCGCGCAGGAACGTGGTGACCGCGTCGAAGAGCAGGAAGCGCGCGGCCTCGGGATCGGTGCTCGTCGTCACGAGCGTCGGGATGTCCGGACAGCGCGTGCGCACGGCCGGCACGACGCGCGCGAGCTCGAGCCCGCCGTCGCCGACCTCCGCGCGCAGGCGCTCCGGCGGAGCGCGGTCGTGACGTAGCGGCGAAGCGCCTGCGTCCACGCCCCAGTACGGCGGCGCGCCTTCCGTTTCGTGACAGCGGCCCCAGAGCGTCCGATCGCGCGGCAGGTCCGCGGTGGCTTCCTCGAGGAGCCGGCGTCTTGCCGATGCCCGGCTCGCCCGACACGAGCACGACGCGGCCGCTGCCTTCGCGCGCGGCGTCGGCGTGCGCGGCCAGGGGCCGCACGCTCCGCGACACGCCCCACGAACGGGGGCATCCGACAGGGCCGGGCGGCGCTACATGCGGCGACGGAGATATCGCAGGCGGCTCGCGCGAGCGTCAACTGATATCAGGCGGAAACCTGCGGTTTCCGCCGAGCCTCGCGGGGCTCCCAACGCGTCCGCTGACACCATCAGGCGGAACCGCGCGGTTCCCCGCCGAGCCTCGGCAGCTCCCGATCGCGTCCGCGCACCATCGGGCGAGCCGCGGCTGAGGCGATCCGGCCAGTCGCCTCGCGGGTGCCGCGCGATAGGGCGGTGTCTGGAATCCTCGCCGCGCCGCTTGAGCGTGCCGCTCTTGCCGCCGCGCTTCTCGACGAGCCGGATCGCGCCGATCGTCATCTCGCGATCGACCGCCTTGCACATGTCGTAGAGCGTGAGCCCGGCGACGGCGACGGCGGTGAGCGCCTCCATCTCGACGCCGGTCTGCGCGGCGACGCGCACGCGGCTCTCGATCGTCACGCGCGCGCCGCGCGGATCGGGCGCGAGCGTCACGTCGACGTGGGTCAGCGCCGAGCGGATGGCAGAGCGGGATCAGGTCGGCCGTGCGCTTCGCGCGCCATGATGCCCGCGAGCTTCGCGACCGCGAGCACGTCGCCCTTCGGCATCGCGCCGGTCGCGATCAGCGCCGAGCGTCGCGGGCCGCATCGCGACCTCGCCGCGCGCGACCGCTTCGCGCGCGCGTCACGGCCTTCGCGCGAGACGTCGACCATGCGACGCGCGCCCGCGGCGATCGAGGTGCGACAAGCGGCGGCGGGCGGGCACGCGCCCGTGGCTACACGACAATCCGCGGCGCCACAAGCCGCGGTTGCCCCAACGGGGACCCGTTCTTATAACCGCGCCTCCATGGCAGTCCACGTCGCATCGCGTGCTCATCCTCGGCTCCGGCCCGGCCGGCCTCACGGCGGCCATCTACGCCGCCCGCGCGAACCTCGCGCCCGTCGTCGTCGAGGGCACGCAGCCGGGCGGCCAGCTCACCATCACCACCGACGTCGAGAACTATCCGGGCTTCGCCGACGGCATCCTCGGCCCGGAGATGATGGAGATCTTCCGCAAGCAGGCGGCGCGGTTCGGGACGACGTTCGTGTTCGGCGACGTGACCGAGGTCGACCTCGTCGAAGCGCCCGTTCACGCTCGAGGTCGGCGCCGACACGCCAGACCGCCGAGACGCTCGATCATCGCGACCGGCGCGGCGGCCAAGCTGGCTCGGCCTCCCGTCCGAGAAGAAGCTCATCGGGCTACGGCGTCTCCGCGTGCGCGACCTGCGACGGCTTCTTCTTCAAGGACAAGGTCGTCGCGGTCGTCGGCGGCGGCGACACCGCGATGGAGGAAGCGATCTTCCTGACGAAGTTCGCGACGCAAGGTGCAGGTGCTCCACCGCCGCGACCAGCTGCGCGCGTCGAAGATCATGCAGGACCGCGCGCAGAAGAACCCGAAGATCGAGTTCGTGTGGAACACCGTCGTCACCGACATCCTGGGCGAGCCCGACGCACGGCGGCGTCCGCGCGCTCGTCGTCGAGGACACGACGAACGGCACGAAGCGCGAGATGCCGGTCGAGGGCCTCTTCGTCGCGATCGGCCACGAGCCGAACACGAAGCTCTTCGCGGGGCAGCTCGACATGGACGAGCGCGGCTACATCCTGACGAAGGAGAGGACGACGTACACGTCGGTCCCGGGCGTGTTCGCGTGCGGCGACGCGCAGGATCCGACGTATCGCCAGGCCGTCACCGCCGCCGGGTCGGGCTGCATGGCGGCGATCGACGCCGAGCGCTGGCTCGAGGCGCAGCACGGCTGAGGGGCGCGTCGTATCGGGCGTCGGTACGCGAGCGGCCCGCGGGGTTCCGCTTAGTTCGCCCGCGCGCGTAGCGGCGTAGCGATCCACGGTCGAGGCTGGCGGTCGCGGGTGCTCAAGGCGCGCTCCACCCCGCGGGCCGCTACGCGCAGTGCGACGGCCGGTGGACTGACGGCGCTCGCGCGCTACCGGTGCGCGTGTGTCGTCGTCGTCTTCTTCTTCTGGACGACGACTTCGTCGTCCTTCGTCGTCGCGCGATGCGTCGTCTGCGCTGGTCGACTGTCGCGTGACGACCTTGCCGCGCGACGACCGGCGCGCCGGCTCGCGGCTGCTTCTTCGCCGACCGCGCGGGCTCGCGGCGTCGGCTCCGGCGACGGCGAGACTCGACCTCGTCGGCGAGCCACAGCACCGTGTCGATGTAGGCGTCGGAGTGGTTGTAGCCCCAGATGACGTTCCGCTTGCTCGGTGCGCGAGAGGCCCGGCTTCCAGCCGTAGTGCTGGAGGTAGCTGCGCGCACGACGGGATCGCGTCGTCCGGGTCGTAGAGGCTCACGCTGCCCGTCCTGGTTGCCGTCGACGCCGTACCAGAGGTAGCTCCGCGGCAGGAACTGCGGGATGCCGAGCGCGCCCGAGCCCGGAGCCGCGGATCTCGAGCGGATCGACGTCGCATCTGGCTCCGACGAGGTCGAACGACGGCCTTCACCTCGGGGTAGAACATGTCCTCGAGGTGCTGCGCGCGCCAGCGACGCGAAGCTCGCGACGTCGGCCGGCGAGCGGCTCGGTGTCGAAGAGCGCCAGCCGATCGGACGTTCCGTGACGAGGTTGCGGGCTCCGCGCGCCATCGACGAGGCGCGCGAGCGCCGGGCAGCGACGCGCGAGCGCCCGGTGTTCGCGCCGCACCCCGACTCGACCTGGATGATCGACGCGACGAGGCTCGACGGGCACGCCGTACTGGGTCTTCTGGGCGGCCTCGAACGCCTCGCGATGCGTCGTCGAGGCAGCTGCTGCGCGCGGCACGGCCGTCGCGGCTGGTGCGCAGCGGTCCGGTAGAGCGACTGCGACTCGCGCGGGTTCAGCGAGAAGTAGAGGCCGTCGAACGCGATCGATGCGGTCGTCGCGGAAGACGCGCAGCACGCGATCGCGCGGCACGCCGTCGCGCGCAGAGCTTCTCGACGAGGTAGTCCCAGCCGCGTTCGTCTGGCGCGCGACTCGCCGAGCACCATGGCGAGCACGATCCGAGCTGCACCCCGACGATCCGTCCGATCCATCCCACCGACCGCATCACCGGCGTTCGAGTGTAGCGGGCGTCCGCTGCGACACGCCAACCTAGCCCGACGGCCTGTCGGCGGAACTCGCGGGCGCGCCGGCCGCGACGACGTCGTGAGCTCGAGGAAGAGCAGCCCGCGCGCGATGAACATGAGCGCCGAGCGACGATGCCGCCGAGCGACGAGGGCCACGATCGGCACGGGCACGGACGCGCCGGCGACGAGCAGGATCGATGAGAGCATCGCCGTCGCGGGCAGCCACTCGATCCAGTACGTCGCCGACGAACTGGTAGCTCTCGACGAAGACCGCCAGGCCGCTGTTCGCCGGCGAGGTAGATCTGCTCCGGACGCGGCGTTCAGGAACACGAGGACCGCGAGCTCGAAGACGATCGCCAGCGTACTGCGACGTCCCGCGAACGCGCTGCATCCGCGATCCAGCTGAGCGATCATCAGGAAGAACATGAACGTGATCACGTCGCACAGGTAGACGCGGAAGCTCTCCGGGGACGTCGGCGAGCGTCACCCGGCCGTTCCGGACGACGTGGCCGACGAGCACGAGCCAGGAGCTCATCAGCGCGGCCATCGCCGAACGCCAGCACGAAGCCGCCGGCGATGCCGAACTGGCCGCGACGATCGCGACAGCGCCGAACAGCGCCGCGGTAGCCGATCGCGACGAGCCCGAGCCACCAGTGCTTGCAGCGTCAGCTCGAACCGCGCGCGCGCAGCACGCGCGCCGTAGACGCCGAGCAGGTCGGTCGAGCCAGCTCACGGCGCCTGACGCATCGGCACGCCGCGCGTCGGCGAGGTACGCCTTCGCCTCGCGGCACCGTGTGCGTGCCGTAGTGGAAGATCGACGCGACGAGCGCCGCGCTCGCGCCGCGCCGCGGTCAGAGCCCGTCGTACATGTGCTCGAGCGTGCCGACGCCGCCCGAGGCGATCACCGGCATCGCCGACGCGATCGACGACCGCGCGCGTGAGCTCGAGGTCGTACCCGGCCTTCGTGCCGTCGCGGTCCATGCTGGTGAGCAGGATCTCGCCGGCGCCCGTGCGCCTCCATGCGCGCCGCCCAGTCGAGCGCGTCGAGGCCCGGTCGGGCGCCGCCCGCCGTGCGTGTAGACCTCCCAGCCGCGCGCGGATCGTCGGCCGACGCGCCGGCGCGCGTCGATCGCGACGACGATGCACTGCGCGCCGAAGCGCGTCGACGCGCTCGCGCACGAACTCGGGTCGCTCGACGGCCGCCGTGTTGATCGACGACCTTGTCGGCGCCGGCGTTCAGGAGCGCGCCGGATGTCGTCGATCGTGCGCACGCCGCCGCCGACGGTCACGCGGCATGAAGCAGCGCTCGGCCGTGCGCGCGACCACGTCGAGGATGATCGGCCGCGTCCTCGTGCGACGCGGTGATGTCGAGGAAGCAGAGCTCGTCGGCGCCCTGCGGCGTCGTAGCGCGCCGCGACCTCGACGGGATCGCCGGCGTCGACGAGGTCGACGAACTGGACGCCCTTCACGACGCGGCCGGCCTTCACGTCGAGACACGGGATGATGCGGCGGCGCGAGGCTCATCAGCGACGGATCTCACGGCGACGGCCGAGCGCGTCCTCGAGCGCGACCGCGCCGGTGTAGAGCGCGCGGCCGACGATCAGCGCCCTCGATGCCGTCCGCCGCGCGCGCGACGGCCGCGCGACGTGCGCGAGGCTGCCGACGCCGCCCGACGCGATCGACGGGGATCTGCGCGGCGCGGCGCGACCTGCGCCGTTTCCTCGACGTTCGGGCCGCTGCTCGGTGCCGTCGCGCGCGATGTCGGTGTAGACGATCGCGGCGGCGCCGCGCGCCGCGCGATCGTCCGCCGCGAGGTCCGTCGCCGCGACCGTCGAGCCTTCCTCCCAGCCCGACACGCGCGCGATGCCGTCGCGCGCGTCGATGCCGACCGACGATGCGGCCGGGAACGTCGCGGCAGAGCCGCTGCGCAGAGCTCGGGATCGCGGACGGCGACCGTCCCGACGATCGCGCGCGCCGCGCCGGCGTCGAGCACGCGTGCGCACGGCCGCTTCGTCGCGGAGCCCGCCGCCCGACCTGCACCGGGCATCGTCGACGGCGCCGGCAGATGCGCGCGACCACGTCGGCCTGCACCGGGCGCGCCGGCGCGCGCGCCGTCGAGGTCGACGACGTGGAGCCAGCGCGCCCCGCCGCCTCGCCAACGCCGCGCCATCGCGACCGGGTCGTCGCCGTAGACGGTCTCGCGCGCGAAGTCGCCCTCGGCGAGCCGCACGCAGCGGCCGCCGCGGAGATCGATCGCCGGGATAGATCGTCACGTCTCGAGCGTACGTCGCACGAAGCCGCCGAGGAGCCGCTGAGCCCGACGCTGCTGGCTCTTCTCGGGGTGGAAGACGCCGCGCGTAGACGTTGTCGCGCGCCGACGCTCGAGACGAACTCGACGCCGTAGTCGGTCGTCGTCGCGATCACGTCGCGGGTCGAGCGGCTCGGGGTGGTAGCGAGTGCACGAAGTAGACGTAGTCGCCGTCGGCGACGTCGGCGAGCGCGGGCACGCGCGTCGCGATCCGGAGCTGGTTCCAGCCCATGTGCGGGACCTTCAGGTCCGGCCGGCGCGGGAAGCGCACGACCCTGCCGCGGAAGATGCCGAGCCCGCGCACGCCGGGCGACTCCTCGCTCTCCTCGAAGAGGAGCTGCATGCCGACGCAGATGCCGAGGAACGGCCGGCCCGACTGCGCCGCCGCGACGACCGGCTCGACGAGGCTCGCGCGCTGCGAGGTTCTCCATGCAGGTCGCCGAACGCGCCCTGCCCCGGCAGCACGACGGCCGGCGCGTCGCGCGATGCGCTCGGCGTCGCTCGTGACGAGCGCCGGCTGGCCCAGGTGCTCGAACGCCTTCTGCGCGCTCCGCAGGTTGCCGACGCCGTAGTCGACGATGGCGAGCGGCTCGCGCATCATCCCGCGAGCGTCCCCTTCGTCGAGAGCACGCCCGCGAGCCGCGCGGTCGCGCTGCGTGGCGGCGTCGAGCGCGCGCGCGAGCCCCTTGAACGTCGCCTCGACGATGTGGTGCGGGTTCCGGCCGGAGAGCATGCGGACGTGGAGGTTCATGCCGGCCTGGTTCACGAGCGCCAGCAGGAAGTCGTGGATCAGCTCGACGTCGAACTGGCCGATCTTCTGCTGCGCGATCGTGCACGTCGTAGACGAAGAACGGCCGGCCCGAGAGGTCGACGACGGTCTGCACGAGCGCCTCGTCGAGCGGCACGCGTCGCCTCGCCGAAGCGCCGGATGCCGGCCTTGTCGCCGAGCGCCTCGCGCAGCGCCTGCCCGAGCACGAGGCCCACGTCCTCGACCGTGTGGTGGTAGTCGACGTGCAGGTCGCCCGTCGCCTGCGACGGTGAGGTCGAAGAAGCCGTGGCGCGCGAACAGCTCGAGCATGTGGTCGAGGAACGGCGACGCCCGGTCGCGACCTCGTAGCGGCCGCTGCCGTCGAGGCCGAGCGTCGAGCCGGATGTCGGTCTCCTTTGGTCTTGCGCGCGACCGTCGCCGATGCGGCCGCGCGGCGCGCGCTCGGCGCCGCGCTGCCTGCGACGGCGCGTCCGCTTGCGCTGTCGTCTTGGCCATCACCGTCCTCCTGCGAGCCGGCGCTCGACCGCGCGGCCGTGCGCCTCGAGGCCCTTCGAGCGCCGCGAGCCGCACGACCGCCGGGCCGAGCCGCGCGAGCGTCCGCGGCGTCGGCCTCGATCACGCTCGTCCGCTTCACGAAGTCGTACACGCCGAGCGGCGACGCCCAGCGCGCGGTGCCGCCGGTCGGCAGCACGTGGTTCGGCCCGGCGAGGTAGTCGCCGAACGCCTCGGGCGTGTGCGCGCCGACGAAGATCGCGCCGGCGTGGCGGAGCGCCGGCGAGCCAGCGCGCGGGATCGCGCACCATGAGCTCGAGGTGCTCGGGCGCGAGCCGGTTCGCGAGCGTCGACCGCCTCCGCGAGCGAGCGCGTGACCGACGACCGCGCCGTAAGTCGGCGAGCGAGCGCGCCGCGATCGCCCGCCGCGGCAGCGTCGCGAGCTGCTCGACGAGCGCCGTCGACGACGCGCGTCGCGAGCCGCGCGTCCGGCGTGAGGCAGATCGACGCCGCCATGCGGATCGTGCTCGGCCTGCGCGAGCATGTCCGCGGCGACGATGCGCGCGATCGGCCGAGCCGTCGGCGACGATCGAGCACCTCGCTCGGCCCGGCGATCGAGTCGATGTCGATGCGGCCGTAGCAGAGCCGCTTCGCGGTCGCGACGTAGACGTTGCCCGGGCCCGACGATCTTGTCGACGCGCGGCACCGTCGCCGTGCCGTACGCGAGCGCCGCGACCGCCTGCGCGCCGCCGACGCGGATAGAGCGCGTCGACGCCGGCGACGTGGCACGCGGCGAGGATGACCGGCGGGTGCGCCGTCCGCGCCGGCCGGCGACACGGCGACGATCTCGTCGACGCCGGCGACGCGCGCCGGGATCGACGGTCATGAGCACCGTCGACGGATAGGCCGCGCGGCCGCCGGGCACGTACACGCCGACGCGCTCGAGCGGCGTGATGCGCTGCCCGAGCCGCGCGCCGCTCGCGTCGCGGAACGCCCACGACCGCTCGCGCTGGCGGCGCGTGGAACGGCGCGGATGCGCCGCGCGGCGAGGCGTGAGATCGCGCGCGCACGCTGCGCGGCAGGTCGCGGAACGCCGCGGCCAGGTCGTCCGCCGGCACGCGCAGGTCGCGCCGGCGTGAGCCGCACGCCGTCGAGCCGGCGCGTCCAGTCGATGAGCGCGCGGTCGCCGCGCCGCGCGCACGTCGCGCGATGATGCGGCGCACGCGCGCCTCGACGCGCGCGCTCGTCCGCTCGCCGCGCTGCTCGAGCCGCGCGAGGCGGCGCCGCGCGCGCGCGCGTGCCGGCCGCGGCAGAGGAGGTCGCCGACGCCGTTCATGCACGCGCCGCCTCGCGTCGCGACGTCGGCGCCGAGCGCGCCGAGCTTCGGCCTCGACGCGCTCGTAGCCGCGGTCGAGGTGGTAGACGCGCGACACGCGCGTCGTGCCGCGCGCGGCGAGGCCCGCCAGCACGAGGCAGACGCTCGCGCGCAGGTCGGTCGCCATCACCGGCGCGCCCGAGAGCGCGCGTCGGGCCGCGCACCGATCGCCTGGTTGCCCGTCGATGTGGATCTTGGCGCCCATGCGCGCGAGCTCCTGGGTGTGCTGCAGGCGGTTCTCGAAGACCGTCTCGCGGAACGTCGCACGTGCCGCTCGGCGCGCGTCATGAGCGCCATGAACTGCGCCTGCAGGTCGGTCGGGAAGCCGGGGTGCGGCATCGTCGTCACGTCGACGGCGGCGAGCTTGCCGTTCGCCTCGACGCGGACGCCGCTCTCGCCCTCGACGACCGCGACCTTCGCCTCGCGCAGCTTCGCGATGAACGCCTCCAGGTGATCGCGCCGCGCGCCCGGCACGCGCACCGATCCGCCGGTGATCGCGCGCCGCCACCATGTAGCGTGCCGGCCTCGATGCGGTCGGGGATGACGGTCTGCTCGCGCGCCCGCGAGCTCGGGCCGGCCCTCGATGACGACCTCCGACGTGCCGGCGCCGCGCACCATCGACGCCCATGCGCTGCGAGCAGCGTCGCCAGGCAGACGTTCTCCGGCTCGCGCGCCGCGTTCTCGATGACGGTCGTGCCGTCGGCGAGCGCCGCCGCCATCATGAGCTGCTGCGTCGCGCCGACCGACGGGAAGTCGAGCAGGATCTTCGCGCCGCGCGAGCCGCTCGGCCTCGGCCTCGACGTAGCCCTCGCGAGATGCGGAGCCGCGCGCCCATCTTCTCGAGGCCGGCCAGGTGCAGGTCGACCGGCCGCGCGCCGATCGCGCAGCCGCCGGGCGTCGAGACGCGCGCGTGCCCGAAGCGCGCGAGCAGCGGCCCGAGCACGAGGAACGACGCGCGCATCGTCTTCACGAGCTCGTACGGCGCCTCGGTCGGCGTGCACGTCGCGCGCCTCGACCATGACGTCGTGGCCGTCGGGGCTCCGCGAGACGCGCGCGCCCAGGTGGCGCGAGCACCGCGATGCGCGGTGCGGATGTCGGCGAGCGCCGGCACGTTCCGCAGCACGCAGCGCTCGCGCGTCAGCAGCGTCGAGAAGAGCAGCGGCAGCGCCGCGTTCTTCGAGCCGCTCACCAGCGACCTCGCCGTTCAGGATCGCGCCGCCCCGGATCACGATCGCTGTCCATCGCCCCTCCCTCCTCCGCGTCCGCCGCGAGCGACGCGCTCGATGCCCGCGGGTCGCGTCGCGACCTCGACCGCGGCCGTAGCCGCCGGTCGCGCGCGACGCGCGCGACGCACGGCCGCGCCTGGCCCGCGCCCATCTCGACGCACGAGCCAGCCGCCCGGCGCCGAGCACGCGCGGCGCGCGTCGCGACGAGCGCGTCGAGCGCGTCGAGCCCGTCCGGCCCGCCGTACGAGCGCCGTCGCCGGCTCGCAGTCGCGCACCTCGGCGCCAGCACCGACCGTCTCCGTCGGCGCAGTATGGCGGATTCGCGACCACGAGGTCGAACGCCGCCGGCCGGAACGGCGCGAGCAGGTCGCCGCGCACGAGCGCCACGCCGCGGCGCGTGCGCGCGCCAGGTTCGCCGCGCGCGACGGCGAGCGGCGCGGCGCCGAGCGATCGCTCGCCACGACGCCGGCGCGGCCGGCAGCTCGCGCGCGAGCGCCGACGCGCGATGGCGCCGCTCCCGGTGCCGACGTCGAGCACGCGCCGCGCCCGGGCGCCAGCGCGGAGCGCCGTCTCGACGACGCAGCTCGGTCTCGGGGCGCGGGACGAGCACGCGCGCGTCGACCGCGGATCGGCAGCGACCAGAACTCGCGCTCGCCGATGAGGTAGCGCGACGGGCTCGCGCGCGCGCGCGACGGCGCGATCAGCGCGCTCGAGCCGCGTCGGCCGCCGGCCGGTCGAGCGGCCGGCGCGCGCGCACGACGAGCGCCGGCGCGGTCGGTGCCGAGCACGTGCGCGAGCAGCACCTCGGCGTCGGCGCGCGGCTCCGGCACGCCGGCCGCGCGCGAGGCGCGCGATCGCCGTCGCGCGAGCGCGTCGCGCACGGTCGGCTCGCATCGAGCGGCGGCGTCATCAGCCGACCGCCTGCAGCGCCTCGGCCTGCTGCCTGGGTCGCGAGCGCGTCGACGATCGTGTCGAGGTCGCCGTCGAGCACGCGATCGAGCTGGTGGAGCGGTCAGGTTCACGCGGTGATCGGTGACGCGGCTCTGCGGGAAGTTGTAGGTGCGGATCTTCTCCGAGCGGTCGCCGCGTGCCGACCATGGCGCTTGCGGTTGGCGGCGATCGTCGGCCTGCTGCTCGCTGCGCGCGCGATCGAGCAGGCGCGCGCGCAGGATCTTGAGCGCCTTCGCCTTGTTCTTGTGCTGCGACTTCTCGTCCTGGCAGGTGACGACGATGCCCGTCGGCAGGTGCGTCACGCGCACCGCCGAGTCGGTCGTGTTGACGCTCTGCCCGCCCGGGCCCGACGAGCGATAGACGTCGATGCGCAGGTCCTTGTCCGGCAGATCGACCTCGACGTCCTCGGCCTCGGGCAGCACGGCGACGGTGACCGCCGAGGTGTGGATGCGGCCCTGCGCCTCGGTGGCCGGCACGCGCTGCACGCGGTGCACGCCGCCCTCGAACTTGAGCCGGCTGAACGCGCCCTGCCCCTGCACGAGCGCGATCACCTCCTTGAAGCCGCCGAGGCCGGTCGGGCTCGACGACAGCACCTCGACCTGCCAGCCCTGCCGCTCGGCGTAGCGCGTGTACATGCGGAACAGGTCGGCGGCGAAGAGCGCCGCCTCGTCGCCGCCGGTGCCGGCGCGGATCTCGAGCACGGTGTTGCGCTCGTCGTTCGGGTCGCGTCGGCAGGAGGAGCGTGCGTCAGCGTCGCGTCGAGCTCGGCCAGGCGCGTCCTCGAGCGCCGGGCAGCTCGCGCGCGCGCGCAGCTCACGGATGTCGGCGTCGTCGTCGCTGCAGCGAGCTCGCGGTGCTCGGCGATGTCGCGCTCGAGCGCGCTGCCGCTCGCGGCAGCGCGCGACCGTCTCCTCGAGCTGCGAGCGCTCGCGTCGCGAGCGCGCGCGAACTCTCGCGCCGGTTCGCGATCACTGCCGGATCGACGACCAGGCGCTCCAGCTCCTCGTACCGCCGCTCGACCTCTGCCAGGCGCTCGAGCATGCGCCGGCCTCACGACGAAAGAAGGGGCAGAGGCCGACCTCCACCCCGTGCACGCGCATGCCAGCCGGGACCGCGGCGCGTCCGGCGCCGCCGACCGTCAGGCCGACGCGGCCGCTGCCGCCCTTGCGCCGTACTTGCGGTTGAAGCGCTCGACCCGACCGGCGGTGTCGACGAGCTTCTGCTTGCCGGTGAAGAACGGATGGCACGCCGAGCAGATCTCGACGTGGATCGTCGGGACTGGTGGATCGGGTCTCGACGACATTGCCGCACGCGCAGGCGATGACGGACTTCTCGTACTTCGGATGAATGCCTTCCTTCTCGGCGGTCGTCTCCTTTAACAGCCGGGTTTGGCCGGCGCAACGCCACAAAGGTGGATGTCACGTGCGCCTCAGTTCTTCCGCCCCTGAGTTAATCGCCCGGCGGGCACTTCGAGGGCACCGCCCAGCGACCGCCCCGTCGAGCAGTCCTTCAGGCGGGCTTTACGCGGCGTCGGGGAGTCGTCGACGCCACGAGGGCGTGGAGGGCTGTGGTGACGGCGGCGACCCGTTGCCCAGCGCTTGGCGATGGCGGCGGCGCCGTCCAGGGTGCCGGAGCGGCCGAGCTGCCCCAGGCGATAGGCTGTGCGCCGCCTGGTCGGCCGTGCCATGGCGGGCGAGAGCGCCTTCTCAGGCCGTGCGCGGCGCGCTCCACCACGCGCGTCGGACTGCTTCGCCAGACCCACGCGGATGGCGTCGAGGTCGGGGCGTCGGCGACGAAGACGTCCACCTGGTGGCGAGTGAATCCCCAGTCCCTCGGCGACCCGCCTTCGAGCAGTGCCTCTTGATCGATGAGCCCGGCCATACGCGGAGGATATCGGTCGAATGTCGTCGGGACTTGAGTGAGACCTGCACCGGATGTCGTTTGCCGGAAGACCCATCAGCCAGTAAGGTGATCGAAGTCACCCTTATGCTTCAGCGCCCTTGCCGCGTCCTTTCTGACGACGAGCCCCCGCCCAGGCACCAGCGACATTCACGCAGTCGGGGTCAGTCGATCGGCCTGAGCGCGCCCCAACGAGAGGTTACGTCGCATGCGATTGCGAGAGAAACCGGCGTGTCCAGCATCGGCTATTGGAGCAGCTGGCTGGCGGGATGGTCGACGCGGCTCGAGGCGCAGTTCGTGGAGCTCTCGCCGATCGGGACGACGCGCACATCGCGTCATCATGCTGAAGGAGGCCTCGCGCCAGGTCAGATCGAGCTGCCCGTCGCCATGCTGATGGACGCTTACCACCTGGCCGCCGGAGCAATTGCGAACCTGAGTGAAGGCCCGACGGGATCGCATGATGTTCAAGACCCCGCCGCCCCCAGCCGCCAAAGAAACGGCGGGCACCCTCTTCCATCCCGGCCTGCCTCTGCGTGGCGGAGGCTTCGTGGGGTCGCCGATGATCTCGGGCGACCGCCCCGCTCTGCGTGACAACATGAATCAGTCGGCAGTGGAATTGCCCGTCGCGCACTGCCCACAATGCGGTCGCGTGTCGTGAACGAGCAATATCGCCCGCAAGTTATCTGCGACGAGCAACGCTGCTTGACCCGTCGCCAACGGAAAGTACTGCGTCGACTGCGGAGCGCACCTGATCGTCCGGCGCTGACCCCTCCGGAAGGGCGCGCGAAACCGGCCCCCCACCCCTCCCGGAATAGTTCGTTGCCCCGGCCGACGAAGGAGTGGATAAGGGTCCGCGTCCTTCTTGCATGCGCGAACCGCCCGTCGGAAAGACGATCCGGCCCCCTGCCAGCAACCGCGACCAACTCCGAATCGCCTCTCAGAGGGCAGGAGATGATCTCAATGGGCAGGAAACTTTTCGTAGGCAACCTCGTTTTCGACGACGGGCCAGATCTCGAGGCCTTGTTCGCCCGGCCGGCACCGTGAGTCGGCGACCGTCAACGCGATCGCGAGAGTGGCCAGTTCCCTTGGCTTCTGGCTTCGTCGAGATGAGCAACTGATGAGTGCCACTTCAAGGCCATCCAGAGCTGAACGGGCGTGACGTCGGCGGCCGGCAGATCAACGTCAGCGAGCAGGCCAAGGAGCGCGAGCCCCGCAGCGGCGGTGGCGGTGGTGGGCGCGCGCGGTGGCGGTCGTTCTGGCGGCGGTTTGTCGGCGCTACTAGAGTCTCTCGAGGACGCGCAGGGCGGTCGTGCTCTGCGCAAATTAATCGCCTCGCGGGCTGCGCGGCTAGGTCGCCAGCCAGCGGTCGATCCAACGGTCGAGTTCGACCACCTCGGCACGCCCGCCTCGGGCTCGTTCAGGAGAACGTAATCTGCGCTGATTTCTGCCGGAGGTTCAGCTCGCGCGACACCCGCTCATGACGGCAGGCGTTCCGTCGCGAGACCGAGCCCGCGAGAGAACCGGTCACTCGCGGCGCCAGTCCCAGCGTCCGTCGACGTCGAAGAGACAGCGTCGGTCGTCGCATCACGTCCCTTTGCGAGCGGATGGTCCATCCACCGCGTTCCGTGGCGGCAACGGTGACGGGTCGATGCCGACCTCCATCCCGAAGCATCCGTCGCGACTTCCCTCGAGATCGTGGAGCCGCCCGGTCACGCATCCGTACAGACTGTCACGTGCTGGCCTGAACTCTCCGCCCAAATGCCGTCACTGATTTTGCTCATGCACGACCATCCCCGTGAGCTCCGCCAAATCGACCCTCGCGGCGAGTCACAACTGTCCATCAGCCGCCGGTCGGCGGAAGGCCCAGCACCCGTATGTTCGGGACGGCATACGATCTGCGGGCCGTCGTGTCGGCACCGGTGCGTAATTCTCGCCCATGGCAGAATGCTTTTGTGGTCGCGTCGGCGTCACGGCAATGAGCGAGCGCATCGACGCAGAGCCTGACACCGCGCCCGTGGTCCCATCGCCCAGGTGGCAGGTACGATCCCCGAACAAGACAGCATCGCGGCAAAAGGCGAATGCAGCGATACGCATCCTCGACACCGCCCATGACGATATGCGGGTGTCGCTGCACCCACCAGAGACCTAGGTACTAGGGATGGCCTGGCGCCCCTGCGCGGGATGCCATCCGGCGAGCCAGCGATCGAACCAGCGCGATCGAGCAGCGCAAAACGACCTCGCACGCTCCGCCTCGGCTCGTTCAAGAGTCGTGGTAGTAAATTCTCGGCAGGATGACTGCGCTCGTGCTCGGTCGCGGAGGCGCTTCGCGATCGCCCATGCCCGCCGGTCATCTGCGCGATCGGCGCCGGCTCAGGATCGCGAGCGGCGCGCGCAGCGATGCTCGGGCGATAGGCGCGCCCTGGGCGCGACTGGTGAAAGAAGCCGGCCGTGGCCTTGCGGTGCACGAGCGGGTCGGCGACGTACAGGCGCGGCCCACCTCTGATCGCGCGGCAGAGCGCTGTCCGGCTCGAGCTTCTCAGCCGTGAGCGCGCATCCTGCGCGCGATGACGCGCTGAGCACGCATCGCAGCCGAGCCGCCATGCCGGGCGCTTGCGGCGGCGCGCGAACGGCCGGCGCTCGCCAGCGCGCGCCGGCGCGCACCGTCTCGCCGTGACGCGCACGAGATAGAGGAACGCGATCAGGCCGCCCATGCTGTGGCCGAAGAGGAGGCGCGGCGCGCCCGGCCACCAGCCGTCGGCCATGCTCGACGAGCGTCCGCAGCGTCGGCGACGAACTCGTCGAAGTCGCGGCACGTGACCGCGCGGCGCCTCGCGACGTGGCCGTGGCCGCGATGATCGAGACGCGACGGCGGCGAAGCCGCGCGCCCGCGAGGTGCTCAGCGTACTGCCGTAGCGCCGGCAGTGCTCGGCGTAGCCGTGGCGACGACGACGATGCCGCGCGGCGCCGACGCGGGAGTCGACGCGTCGCCACTGCGATCGCGCACGCCGCCCGTGCCGGCAGAACGTGCCGTCGCTCGCCGTCATCGGCGCGCTTGCGCACGCGCGCGACCGCGGCGTGCCAGCCCGCGGTAGAGCGCGTCGCGCGTCGGCCCGCCTCATCCGCGGCTTGAAGCGGCGGTCGAGACTGGCGCGCCTTCGCGAGCGCCGCCTGGCGACGCCAGAAGCCCGTCGCCGAGCCCGGCGAGGAACGGCGGCGCCCATCGCCGTCGTCTCGACGACGCGCGGCCGGTCGACCGGCACGCCGAGCATGTCGGCCTGGAACTGCATCAGGAAGTCGTTCGCCGCGGCGCCGCCGTCGACGCGCAGCGCGGCGAGCGGCTGCCCGGCGTCGGCGGCCATCGCGTCGACGACGTCGCGCGTCTGGTAGGCGAGCGACTCGAGCGCGGCGCGCACGACGTGCGCGCGCGTCGACGCCGCGCGTGAGGCCGAGCGAGCGCGCCGCGCGCCGTCGGGATCCCAGTACGGCGCGCCGAGGCCGACGAACGCCGGCACGAGGTAGACGCCGAGCGTCGAGTCGACGCTGCGCGCGAGCGCTCTCGGACTCGGCCGCCTTGCTTCAGCAGGCCGAGGCCGTCGCGCAGCCACTGGATCGCGGCGCCGGCGATGAAGACCGAGCCCTCGAGCGCGTACGCGCGGCTCGCCGCTCGCGTCGCACGCGACCGTGGTGAGCAGGCCCGTGCTGCGAGCGCGACCGGCGTGGTCGCCGGTGTGCATGAGGAGGAAGCAGCCGGTGCCGTAGGTGTTCTTCGCCATGCCCGGGCTCGACGCAGCCCTGGCCGAAGAGCGCCGCCTGCTGGTCGCCGGCGATGCCCGCGATCGGCACCGGCGCGCCGAGCACGTCGGGCGTCGGTCGTCGCCGAACGACGCCGCTCGACGGCCGCACCGCGGGCAGCATCGCCGTCGCGGCACGTCGAGCAGCCGCAGCAGCTCCGGCGTCCCAGCGCGCGCGCGTGGATGTCGTAGAGCAGCGTGCGCGAGGCGTTGGTCGGGTCGGTCGCGTGCACGCGCGCCGCCGGTGAGCTTCCAGACGAGCCACGAGTCGATCGTGCCGAAGCGCGAGCTCGCCGCGGCCGCGCGCTCGCGCGGCGCCGCGGCACGTTGTCGAGGAGCCAGCGCGAGCTTGGTGCCCGAGAAGTACGGATCGAGGACGAGGCCCGGTCTTGCGCGCGCACCAGCGCCTCGGCGCCGCCGCCTCGCAGCGCGTCGCAGCGTCGGCGCCGTGCGCCGGTCCTGCCAGACGATCGCGCGGTGGACCGGGCGTGCCGGTGCGCCGATCCCAGACGACGCGTCGTCTCGCGCTGGTTGGTGATGCCGAGCGCGGCGACGTCGCGCGGCCGCGACGCGCGCGCGCCGGCAGCGCCTGGCGCAGCACGCGCGAGCGTGACGCGCCAGATCTCCTCGGCGTCGTGCTCCACCCAGCCCGGGCTTCGGGTAGTGCTGCGTGAACTCAGAGTAGCGCGCGGCCGACGACGCGTCCGCGTGCGATCGAAGACGAGGACGGTCGTCCCCGTGGTGCCCTGGTCGATCGCGACGACGCACGGCCATGAGCGTCTCCTTCCGAGGAAGATGGATCGCGCCGGCGGCGTAGGCCTTCGACGCTGATCAACGCCCTGGAGGCGCTCGCGTACCTGGTCGCGAGGCGCGCCGTGGCGACGCCGGATCGCGCGGCGTCCGACGGCGCGGTCGCGCCGCCGACGTCGAGCGGCTCGCCGACGAAGAGGCGCCACTTGGTCGGCAGCGGGACAGCAGCGTCGGCGTGATCGGGCAGCGTCGGGCACGCCGACGAGCAGTCGCGCGGCAGCGCGAGGCGCGCCGAGCACCGGATGGACTCCTCGGCGCCGATCACGGCGACCGGGACGATCGGCACGCCCGGTCTCGATCGCGACGCGCAGCACGCTCGGCGCGCGTGAAGCGGCGCCACGCGGTACGCTTGCGGCAAGCGCCGCGCGACCGCCTCGCAGCCCCTCGGGCGGAAGACGATAGCGGTCTCGCTCGCGCTCGAGCGGGCGCGCGCGAACCCGACCCGCCGCGCGCCTCGCCGCGCCCGAGCGCGGTGGCCGACGAGCGGGCAGGCCCATCGAGCCACTTCGTCGACGAACGGCTGACCGGCACCGCGACGACCGGCTCGCCGCGCGACGGCCGCCATGCAAGGGCGAAAATCGTACGGCAGGAGCGCAGGACGAGCCGCGGTTCGCGACGACCAGCGCCGGTCCCTGCCGGTAGTCGCTCGCGCCCGACGACGTCCATCGCGCCACCACCAGCGGCGGAGCGTCGGCGAGCGACATCTCGCCGACGGCGACTCGATCGCGAGCCCCGCCGCCTCCGATCGCGAGCCACGCGCGGCCGTGCGCGTAGCCGCGCCAGAGCGCCCGTCGATCGGCGCTGCTCCACGTTGACCGTTCCCGGCGCGCGCGACGCGCTCTCGGCGCCGAGCGCGTCCTCTTCGACCTGCGTCGCCAGGAGCGCCGCGAGGCGACGCGCGACCTCGCCCGTCGGCGACGGTGTAGCTGCGAGACGGCCGACGCGGGCGCGCGAGCGCCCGCGCATCGGCGCCACACGCGGCGCCGACTCCGGCGGGCCGATCGCCCTCGCTCGTCGGCGCGCTAGTGTAGCAGGCGCGCCGTCGGCTTGTCGAACCTCGACGGCCGAACGACGAAGCGCAGCCGCAGCAGGTCGACGACCGACGAGTCACGACGACCTCGCCGCACGTAGCGGAGGTGAGCTCGCGCCGCGCCGACGCCGCGAGGGTCGCGGCCTGCACGAGCACGCCCAGGAGACCCAGGTCGACGCCGCGAGGAGCACGGCGTTCGCGACCGCTCGCTGCCCGCGCCCCTTCGGCCGAGCGTAGCGGCACGTGCCGGGCCGAAGAGCCCCGGGATCAGCGAGCCCGCGACGGCAGCGCCAGCACGCCCGGCACACGGCCAGCACCAGCCCGCGCGGCTGACTGATCGCAGCTATCGCGCAGACCGCCGAGCAGCGCGACCGCGGGCACGACGCACCAGAGCGCGGCCTTCCGCACGCGCCGTGGAACACGGCACGCGCGCCCGCGATCGGCACGGCCGCGAAGAGCTCCGGGCGCCACCGGAGCGCGACGAGATGCGGAGCGCCTTCCAGCGCCACGCCGGGCACCATGCCGAGGCAGGCACACCTCGACGCGAGCGGCACCAGGTGACCACCGCGGTCGGTGTCGATCACGAGCCCGGCCAGCGCAGGAGAGCAATACGTAACTGGAACGAAGTACATC
>ERZ1370068.10542-contig-9231_pt1 | contig 39604 bp, 56 predicted proteins | sample MGYA00561227_ERZ1370068 | MGnify/ENA primary metagenome ERZ1370068 (study PRJEB38410, sample SAMEA6850437) | metagenome | study: Metagenomic assessment of the ecological functions of the soil: analysis of the soil microbiota associated with the... | reverse complement strand
GTCACGCCGGGTGGCATGAAGATGCCGCGCAGCATCGTGGTACTCGTGTCGGCACGCCGGATTCCTTGCAGGTCGGGATGTCGCGTCCACGACATGCGTCTCGGTGACCTTGGCCTTGTAAGGGCATGCGCTTGTCGTCGAACGACGCACAGCGGGCGCAGCGCGCCGGCGCGTCCACTGCGCCACCGCCTCGATCGGGTTGTTGACGGTCGAGTCGACATGCTTGCCGACCAGCTGCACCGCCACGTCGCCGCCGCCGCTTGAACGGCACGTAGATGAACTTCTTGGTGCCGGTCAGCCTTCTCGAGCGCCACCGTGATGATCTGGTCTTCCTGCTTGGAGCCGGTGCCGCCCATCTTGAACTTGTGTCGGGCCCGCCGCCTTGACCGCGTCGATGTAGTCCTTCGCGCGTCTTGTAAGGCGTCGTCGGCGTTGACCCAGAGCACGAACTGGTCGAGCGCCAGCATCGCGACCGGCGGTCATGTCCTTCCAGTTGAAGGGCACGCCGGTGGCCAGCGGCGTGGTGAACAGGTTGGACAGCGTGATGATGATCTTGTGCGGGTCGCCGCGTGGCCTCCTTGACCGTCGAGGAAGCCTTCGGCGCCGGCGCCGCCTGCCTTGTTGACGACGATCAGCGGCTCGCTTCATCAGATTGTGCTTGGCGACGATGCCCTGGATCAGGCGCGCCATCTGGTCGGCGCCGCCGCCGGTGCCGGCCGGAATCGACGAACTCGCACCGGTTTGGTCGGCTCCCCAGGCAGCGAAGGCTGGCGTTGCCGCGGACAGGGCCAGTGCAGCTCGCCGCACGCTGGTTTGCGCCAGGGCACGCGAATGCGAGAAGGGTGCTCATCGTGCTGTCTCCTGTGGGTCTGAATGCATCCCAGCCGGGGCTCCTCGTGAGGCCCAAGGTCAGTCTGATGCTGCGACCTTTGTTTCAGGAATTTAGCTTGACCGCGGTCAATTTTTTCAGAATGTCATATGCGGGTTCCCCCGCATCAGGGCGTGGATCACAGAGTGCGCCAATCAGGTCGGACTGCGTGACGATGCCGACCAGCCGCCGCTCGGCATCGACGACCGGGAGGTGGTGATGCATCGTGCGCGAACAGCGCCGCCACCTCGGCAACCGGCTGGTCGGCGCGCGCCACCGAGACCTGGCGGCTCGCGATCTGGCCGATGCTTTTGGGCCTGGTCCGAATGGACGTTTGGCGTGGCGCGCAATGCCGAGCGCAGGCAACAGACCCAGCCGCGGTGCAGGTCGAGATCGGCGCCGCGTACGAAGTCCGCGAGCGTCACGGATGCCGATGATGCGCGAGGCCCGGTCGACCACCGGTGGCGCCCTGACGCGCGCAGCCGCAGCAGCGCCCAGGCCTGTTCGAGCGGTGCCGAACTCCACCTTCGCCAGATCGCGCGACATCACGTCGGCGCAGCACAGGCGCCGAGCCGGCGCCGGCAGGCCTGCAGCTGGGCTTGCTCGAGCAGGCTGTGCATGTCGTCGCGACTCACGTCGAGCACCCGGTTGTAGCGCGAGAACGGCGTCGAGGTCGGCATTGGTGAAGCTGCCGCGCCAGCGCCGCGCCGGGTCGGGCCGGCTCGGCCGTGGGCGCTGGCTGTGCGGGTAGCGCCGGACAAGACCACCAGCAGGGCACCTGCGCCCCCGGCGGATGCAGGCAGCGCAGCGCAAACATCGCGCCGATGGCCAGCCCGACGGCGAGCGCCGAGACCCAGGGCGCGCCACCGAAGAGCCTGACGCAGACGATCGCCACCAGCGCCGGTCACACGGTGTTGTTGCCGACCACCGCCCAGGGCTGGGCGAGTGGGGCTGGCCGGCACGCCGAACACCAGCACACCGCGCTGGCGCTGATCGGCGCGACCAGCCACGGCAAAGCCGCGCATCACCGTTCAGCCAGCGGCACAGCAGGGCGGTCAGCAGCACCCCGGCGATCGCGTGCCGGGATAAAGCACGACGCGCCGGCGTTCGCCGCCGTCGAGCGCGAGATGGCCCGGCAGGAATTCGTGCAGCCAGGAACGAAGGCGGAGCGCCTGCCGGAGACAAGGAAGCGGGTTCGGGGGAACAGACGATGTCAAGACGGGTAGCGGTTCGCTCGTGGGCGGGAAGCCGCCACTGTCCGATGGCTGAGCCCGGATCGCCTTTGACCGCAGTCAAGCTTTGCAAAGGCTGCTCGCTGGTGGGCTCCCAATTCACGCTGAGCGTGGTTTCCGCCTCGACGCCCACGGCGTGCCCTCGTACGCACTCTATGGCGAGCGCTGATCGACGCGAGCGCGGCGCAGTCTGATTGCCTACGATCCGAACGTGCGCCTGAACGTCGAGCCCGACCTGTGCGCGCGAACGAGGTGCTCGACTGATGGTCGAGCGCGCCCACCGTGAAGATCAGCGACGAGGACTCCGGCCTTGCTGCGGCCCGGTGTCGCGATGGCCGACATCGTCGCGTGCGGCTGCCGCCGGCGTCGCGCTGGTCGTCGTCATCCGCGGCGGCGAAGGCGCGTCGGCCTGACCGCGCGCCAGCAGGTCGAGGTGCCTGCCGTGCCGTGCACGCTCGTCGACACCGTCGCCGGGCGACAGCTTCAGGGCGGCGCTGCTCGCGTCGCTCGCGGAGCAGCAGGCACTGTCGCCCGACGCACTGCGCGGGATCGCGGCGGCGCTTCCTCGAGCGCATTGAACATGGCCGCACGCGCCGCCGCGTCACCGCCGCAGGCGCGTGGCGCACTTCTGCCACGGCGCACCGATCTGTACGCAATGTCCAAAAACTAGGCAAATCCCGATCTTCCGGTGCAATCCTGTACATGCACGCGCCGTTATCAAGCGGCCGCACTGCGCCATCTATCGTTGCCTTGTCTGCTTCAGCGCAGAACCGACCCCCAAACCGAACAGGAGACCGTCCCCATGAAGATCAAGCCAACCCTGGCACATGCGCCTGCCTGGCGCTTGGCCGGTGGCGCGGCGTCGGCCACCGACCTCGTGATCGCGACCGTCAACAACGGCCACATGATCGAGATGCAGAAGCTCGACGCCGTTCTTCGAGAAGGCCTATCCCGACATCAAGCTCAAGTGGGTCACGCTCGAGGAAGGCGTGCTGCGCCAGCGCGTCACGACCGACATCGCCACCAAGGGCGGCCAGTTCGACGTGATGACGATCGGCATGTACGAGACGCCGATCTGGGGCAAGAAGGGCTGGCTCAAGGAGATCAAGCCCGACGCCGCCTACGACGTCGACGACCTGCTGCCGGCGATGCGCAACGGCCTGTCGGTCGACGGCAAGCTCTACGCCGCGCCGCTTCTACGGCGAGAGCTCGATGCTGATGTACCGCAAGGACCTGACCGACAAGGCCGGCGTCACCTTCGCCGAGCGCCCGACCTGGGACCAGGTGCGCGACGCCGCCGCGAAGATCCACGACCCGAAGGCCGGCGTGTACGGCATCTGCCTGCGCGGCAAGCCCGGCTGGGGCGACAACATGGCCTTCATCACGACCATGGTCAACAGCTTCGGCGGCCAGTGGTTCGACATGAGCTGGAAGCCGCAGCTCGAGACCAAGCCCTGGCACGACGCGATCACGTTCTACGTCGACCTGCTGAAGAAGTACGGCCCGCCCGGGCTCGAGCGCGAACAGCTTCAACGAGATCCTCGCGCTCTACAACGAAGGCAAGTGCGGCATGTGGATCGACGCGACCATCGCCGCATCGTTCATCACCGACCCGAAGCAGAGCAAGGTCGCCGACAAGGTCGCCTTCGCGCAGGGCCCGTACAGCGCGACGCAGAAGGGCGCGAACTGGCTGTGGGCCTGGGCGCTGGCGATCCCGGCCGGCACCAAGAACACCGACGCGGCGCAGAAGTTCATCACCTGGGCGACCTCGAAGGAGTACATCAACCTGGTGGCCAAGGAGAAGGGCTGGGCGGCGGTGCCGACCGGCACGCGCAAGTCGACCTACGCGAACCCCGAGTTCCTGAAGGCCGCGCAAGCTTCGCCGACGCCGAGAAGAAGGCGATCGACACGCGCCAACCCGAACGACAGCACCGCTGCCCAAGAGCCCGTACGTCGGCGTGCAGTTCGCGGCGATCCCGGAGTTCCAGGCGATCGGCATCGCGGTGGGCCAGCAGATGAGCTCGGCGCTGTCGGGCAAGGTCACGGTCGACCAGGCGCTGAAGGCGTGCGCAGACCGCCGCCGAGCGCGAGATGAAGAAGGGCGGCTACTACAAGTAGCGCCTGCGCCGTCCGCGCCACGCGCCAGCGCGGGCGGCCGCGCTGGCGCGCAAGGTCCGCGCCGATGAACCGCCTGGCTGCCACGCGCGCTGATGGCGCCGGCCGTCGTCACGCTCTTCCTCTGGATGATCGTGCCGCTGGCGATGACGATCTACTTCTCGCTCGTCCGCTACAACCTGATGCAGCCCGGCGAGAAGAGCTTCATCGGCCTCGCGAACTTCGAGTACTTCGTCACCGACCCCGACTTCGGCCCGTCGGTGCTGAACACGCTGTCGCTGCTCGGCTCGGTGATCGCCATCACGGTGGTGCTCGGCGTCGCGCTCGCGCTGCTCGTCAACGAGGCCGTTCCCGGGCCGCGGCATCGTGCGCGTGCTGCTGATCTCGCCGTTCTTCGTGATGCCCACGGCCAACGCGCTGCTGTGGAAGCACATGATGATGAACCCGATCTACGGCGTGCTCGGCGCAGGTCTGGATCTTCTTCGGCGCGAGCCCGGTCGACTGGCTCACCGACCATCCGCTGTTCTCGGTGATCCTGATGGTCGCGTGGCAGTGGCTGCCGTTCGCCTGCCTGATCTTCATCACCTCGCTGCAATCGCTCGACCGCGACCAGATGGAAGCGGCCGGCATGGACGGCGCCAACGCGCTGCAGAAGTTCTGGTTCCTGACGCCTGCCGCACCTCGGCCGGCCGATCGCCGTGGTGGTGATGATCGAGATGATCTTCCTGATGAGCGTGTTCGCCGAGATCTTCACGACCACCGGCGGCGGGCCCGGCAACGAGAGCACCAACCTCGCGTTCCTGATCTTCAAGCAGGCGCTGATGAACTTCGACGTCGGCGTCGCCTCGGCGGGCGCGCTGTTCGCGGTGCGTGCTCGCCAACATCGCCGCGGTGTTCCTGATCCGCATGATCGGCAAGAACCTCGACTGAGGGTCGACGCGCATGAAGCACCTCGCCCTGCTCGTGCGCACCGTGGCCGCGTGGCTCGTCACGCTGCTGATCGTCTTCCCGCTGATCTGGCTGGTGCTGACCGCGTTCAAGACCGAGCTGCAGGCGATCGCGGTGCCGCCGCAGCTCTTCTTCACGCCGACGCTCGAGAGCTTTCGCCGAGGTGCAACCTGCGCAGCGACTACCTGCATGCACGCCGACAACTCGGTCGTCACGAGCTTCGTCTCGACGCTGCTCGGCCTGGCGATCGCCGCGCCGGCGGCGTACTCGATGGCGTTCTTCCGCACGCAAGCGCACGCGCGACATCCTGATGTGGATGCTGTCGACCAAGATGATGCCGGCGGTCGGCGCGCTGGTGCCGGTCTACGTGATGGCGCAGACCGCCGGCCTGCTCGACTCGCTGACGGCGCTGATCGTCGTCTTCACGCTGTCGAACCTGCCGATCATGGTCTGGATGCTGTATTCCGGCTTCAAGGACATCCCGCCCGACATCCTCGAGGCCGCGCGCATGGACGGCGCCAGCATCTGGGGCGAGTTCACTGCACGTGATCCGGCCGCTCGCGATGGGCACGCTCGCGTCGACCGGGCTGCTGTGCCTGGTGCTGGCGTGGAACGAGGCGTTCTGGTCGCTCAACCTGAGCTCGGCCAAGGCCGGCACGCTGGCGACGCTGATCGCCTCGTACTCGAGCCCCGAGGGGCCTGTTCTGGGCCAAGCTGTCGGCGGCGTCGCTGATGGCGATCGCGCCGATCGTCGTCGTCGGCTGGTTCAGCCAGAAGCAGCTGGTGCAGGGCCTGACCTTCGGCGCCGTCAAGTAGCAAGGAGAGCACGCATGTCGTTCCTCGAACTGCACGGCGTCGAGAAGCACTTCGGCAGCGCTGCAGCGCGATCAAGGGCATCGACCTCGCGGTCGAGAAGGGCGAGTTCGTCGTCTTCGTCGGCCCGTCGGGCTGCGGCAAGTCGACGCTGCTGCGCATGATCGCCGGCCTGACCGAGATCGACGCGCGGCAGCCTGCGCCTCGACGGCCGCGACATCACCCAGCTCGCCGTCGAGCAAGCGCGACCTCGCGATGGTGTTCCAGAGCTATGCGCTCTACCCGCACATGAGCGTCGCCGACAACATGTCGTTCGCGCTGCGCCTGGCCAACGTCGACAAGGCGGTGATCCGCGAGAAGGTGCAGCGCGCCGCCGAGATCCTCAACCTGACGCAGTACCTGCAGCGCACGCCGAAGGAGCTCTCCGGCGGCCAGCGCCAGCGCGTCGCGATCGGCCGCGCGATCGTGCGCGCGCCCGAAGGTGTTCCTGTTCGACGAGCCGCTGTCCAACCTCGACGCCGCGCTGCGCGGCCAGACCCGCGTCGAGATCGCCAAGCTGCACCGCGAGCTCGGCGCGACGACGATCTACGTCACGCACGACCAGGTCGAGGCGATGACGCTCGCCGACCGCGTCGTCGTGCTGCGCGACGGCGCGATCGAGCAGGTCGGCTCGCCGCTCGAGCTCTACGACCAGCCGGCGAACCAGTTCGTCGCCCAGTTCATCGGCACGCCGCAGATGAACATCGTCGACACCGCCGACGCTGCCGGCGCTGCGCGCGTGCCGCCGGCGCCGGCGGCACGCGCCGACGGCTTCATCGGCGTGCGGCCCGGAGAACGTCGATCGTGCGGCCGGCCGGCGGCGGCCGCCTCGCCGGCCGCGTCGAGCTGGTCGAGTCGCTCGGCGCCGACACGCTGATCTACGCCAACGTCGGCGGCCAACGCGCGCGAGCGGCGGTGCAGCTGGTCGCGCGCCAGAACGAGCGCACCGAGCTGCAGCCGGGCGACGCCGGTCGGCCTCGACATCGTGCCGGCCGTCGTTCCACCTCTTCGACCGCCAAGGGCAGCTCGTGTCGCGGCCGCGCGCCGCCTGAGACGGCGATGAACGGCGCCCGGCGCCCTCCGACTCGAGCGGACTCCTTCCTGCACCTCGGCCTCGGCTCGTTCCATCGCGCCCACCAGGCCGTCTACCTGCACCGCCTGCGCGAGTCGGGCGACCGCTCGTGGGCCATCGTCGCCGGCAACATCCGCGCCGACATGGCCGAGGCGATCGCCGCTGCGCTGGCGCGCGCAGCGCGGCGCCTACACGCTCGAGACGGTGTCGCCGGCCGGCGAGCGCCGCTACGAGCGGATCACGCTCGATCCGCGAGGTGATTCCGTTCGAGCCGACGCCTGGCGCGGCTGATCGAGCGTCGGCGCCGAGCCGTCGACCGCGCATCGTCTCGTTCACCGTCACCGAGGCCGGCTACTACCTCGATGCCGACGAACCGTCTCGATCTCGCGCATCGCCGACGCTGCAGCGCCGATCTCGAAGGGCCGAGTCGCGCGCGACGATCTACGGCGCCGTCGCGGCGATCCTGCGGCGCGCGCATGCGGCGCGGCGGCGGCGCCGTGACGCTGCTGAACTGCGACAACCTGCGCAGCAACGGCGACGCGCTTTCGCGCCGGCCTGCTCGACTTCCTCGAGCGCCGCGGCGAGCCGCGCTGCGCGCCTGGGTCGAGACGCACACGACCTGCCCGTGCGCGATGGTCGACCGCATCACGCCGCGCCCGCCGCCGGATGTCGCCGAGCGGGTGAAGCGCGGCCACCGGCTGTCGACGACGCGGCGCCGGTGATGGCCGAGAGCTTCATCCAGTGGGTCGTCGAGGACCGCTTCGTCGCCGGCCGGCCGGCCTGGGAGCGAGGTCGGCGTCGAGATGGTCGAGTCGGTGCACGCCCACGAGGAGGCGAAGATCCGCATCCTCAACGCCACGCCACAGCTGCATCGCCTGGGCCGGCACGCTGCGCGGCCTGCTCGTTCATCCATGAAGGCGTGGCGGTGCCGGCGATCCGCGAGATGGCCTGGAACTACGTGACCGACGACGTCATCCCCTGCCTCGACACGCCCGAGCATCCCGCGCCGATCGACCTCGCCGCCTACCGCGACGTCGTGCTCGAGCGCTTCGGCAACCCGTACGTGCGCGACACCAACCAGCGCGTCGCGATGGACGGCTTCTCGAAGATCCCCGGCTTCGTCGTGCCGACGCTGCGCGAGCGCATCGCGCGCGGCGCGGCCGATCGCGAGCACCGCGCATGCTGCCGGCGCTGTTCTTCGCGCTTCCTCGCGGCGCTGGCATCGCGGCGAGCTCGCCTACGCCTACCAGGACGGCGCCATGGACCCGGCGACGCGCGCCCATGCGATCTTCGCCGCGCCCGATCCGGTGCGCGGCGTTCTGCCGCGACCCGCTGCTGCTGGGACCGACCTCGCCGGCAATCCGGCGCTGCGTCGCTGCGGTTCGCGCGGCGCAGCGCGTCGTGCAGGCTTTCGCTCCGAGGCTGACCGATGCAAGCCTCGGCAGCGACTCTCGCCGGACGGCACGCGCTGCTCACCGGCGCTGGCGGCGGCATCGGCCTGGCGGTCGACGGCGGCCTTTCTCGCCGAAGGCGCGCGCTGCACGGCGGTCGACCTCGCCGGCCGAGCCAGCCGGAGCGGCAGCCGCGCTGCTGCGACGCGACACGGCGACCGGCTCGCCTACGCGCAGCGGCCGACGTCACGCGCATCGCGTGCGCTCGGCGCGTCTGGTCGGCGGCGCGGCGCGCGCGCTTCGGCGTCGTCGACGTGCTGTTCAACAACGCGGCGGTGTTCGACATGGCGCCGCTGCTCGAGTCGGACGACGCGCATGTACGAGCGCCTCTTCGACGTCAACGTCAAGGGGCATGTTCTTCGTGCATGCAGGCGGTGCTCGCGCGCCTGGTCGCGGCGGGCCGGCGCGGCAGCGATCGTCAACCTCGCGTCGCAGGCCGGGCGGCGCGGCGAGGCGCTGGTCGCCCACTACTGCGCGAGCAAGGCGGCCGTCATCAGCTACACGCAGAGCGCGGCGCTGGCGATGGCGCCGCACGGCATCCGCGTCAACGCGATCGCGCCGGGCGTCATCGACACGCCGATGTGGCAGGGCGTCGACGCGCTGTTCGCCCGCTACGAGGGCCTGGCGCCGGGCGAGAAGAAGATGGCGGTCGGCAAGGCCGTGCCGCTCGGCTACATGGGCGCGCCGGGCGACATCGCCGGCGCCGCGGTCTTTCTGGCGAGCGACGAGTCGTCCTACATTACGGCGCAGACGCTCAACGTCGACGGCGGCAACGTCATGAGCTGACCACGGCCGCTCATGAGCGAAGACCGAGGCCGATGACCGCCGCGCGAGACCGCAGTCTGCCGCGCCAGCGCCAGCCCGAGCTGGAGCACGACTACGCGCGCTCGCCGTCGCTCGGCTACGAGGCGCCCGACCGACGCCGGCCTCGTGCGCTGCCTCGCGCACGGCTTTCCGACGCCGCTCGCGCGCTGGCACTTCCACGACGAGTACGAGCTGCACCTCATCACCGTCGACCTCCGGCAAGGCCTTCGTCGGCGACTGGATCGGGCCGTTCCAGCCCGGCCACCTGGTGCTGTGCGGACCGCGCCTGCCGCACAACTGGATCTCGTTCGACCTGCCCGAAGGCGGCGTCGCCGAGCGCGACCTCGTGATCCAGTTCCGCCACGAGCCGATCGCGCAGGCGGCGGCAGATCATCCCCGAGCTGCGCCGAGGTGATGCCGCTGCTCGAGCGCTCGCGCCACGGCATCGAGTTCTTCGGCATGTCGGAGCGCGGCGCGGGAGCACTGGCTCGAGCGTCAAGCACTGCGCGCGGCCTGCACGCGCTTCGCCGCGTTCTGCGACTTCCTCGCCGACCTGGCGCGCTGCACCGACTACCGGCTGCTGTCGAACGTGCAGATGCAGGGCGAGGACGACGACACCGAGCCTGAGCAGATCAACGCCATCGTCGACCGCATCACCGGCGACCTGGCCGAGCCGCTTGCTGGCGAGCAGACGTCGCCGCCGAGCTCGGCATGAGCGAGAGCCGCTTCTCGCGCTTCTTCCGCCGCGCCACCGGCAACACCTTCACCGATTTCGTCAACCGCGTCCGCGTCAACCGCGCCTGCCAGCTGCTGATGGAGACCGATCGCCAGGTCACCCGCATCTGCTACGAAGTCGGCTTCAACAATGTCGCCAACTTCAACCGGCGCTTCCGCGAGATCAAGGGGATGACGCCGTCCGAGTTCCGTCACCAGGCAGAGCACCGCTTCGGGCGCATCCTCTGAGCGGTCGCTGCGCCGTACCTCGGCATGCACCGGCCCTCGGAGCTCAGGCGGTTCTCCTCGACGAGTGCACGCATCGTCGACGCGTTGTCGCGATACACCGACGGGCATGTCGACGCGCGCATGGGCGCTCGTGGATCGCCGTCGGTCTTGCCGCGCAGCGGTGGCCTCTTCGGCTGATCGCACGACCTTCTGGGCGGGCGCCTGGTGCGCGCTTCGAGAGGCGTCGACACCTCGCCCGTTGTCGCGTCGACGCGCCGACGACGCTGTCCTTCGTGGGCCTGGACACTTGCGGTTCCAGGCACGTTCACGGCGAGGGCGGCGCCGACCGGCAGCGGACCGACCTGCCACCGCTCCGTCAGCTTTACGGTCGTCGGTCGCATCGTGCGCGCTCTCGGTTGCCACCGGGTGCGCGTCGACCCGATCGTGCGAACCGATCTGCAGCCGTGGCGCACCGCGCTCGACTGGATGGTTAGCACATCTCGTCAGCGTCGCCCTGCGCAGCCCGGCGTTCCCGGGTGGTTTCTCGTCGGGCCGTCGCCTGGGGTCGGTCTTGCGGTCATCGCGCGCGGCGCGCGGCGGGCGCGCCGGGCACACGGATCGAAGTCTCTGCCCGGCCGGTTTCCGTGGTCGACACGGTGGGAGCCGGCGCTCGTTTACTTGCTCGCGCGGCTCGGCAAGCACGCTCGCACTGCGGCGCGAATCGCTCGCCTCGATCACGGAGCGCGGAAGGCTGAACGCGTTTGCGCTTCGCCTGCACGGCGGCAGGCCTCACCTGCTCCCGACGCGGCGCCGATCTGCCGACGCGCGATGAGATCGAGAAACTCGCTCTTGTACCAGCCGACGATTCTTGAGCGAGAAGCCCTCAGACAGTGGGACCGCTGCTCTCCCGTGCCTGGGTCCCGCGCTGTAACGCCTTCAGCGGCATCGCGCTTGGCTAAAACCTCCCGATCGCCCCGGTGTCGGGGCGGTCGGGGGCCGACGTGAGGGGCGGACGCCTGTGACCGCGATCCGGCCCACGCCAACTCGCCACCCGCAGACACAGCTACGAAACGGAGCAGCCGCTGAGAACGCTCGGTCTCACCCCGTCTTCGCCGCCATCGGCGCCGCCGCCACTGCTGGCCCGCGCAGGCGCCCAGGCCGCGCCCCGCTGACGCGGCGAGGCAACGCGCAGGCCGACGGCACCTCGGTCGGGGGGCTGCGTCCTGACGACGCTGGTCGTGTCGGCGAATGGCGGCCTCGAACGGATCGGCCAGCGCAGCCGTCACCTACTACTTCGAGGTGAGAGCGGCGTACTCGATCGGCACCGTCGTGCCCATCGTCATCTCCGCGACTGGGCCGCCTCGGCCTTCGGCACGGGCATCGCCACCGGGCGGGTGACGACCGGCCTCGATCTTCCCCATGGGGACTTCACGCGACCTGGCGTTTGTCTGCAGCGAGCATGCGCACAGCGGCGGCCCGTACCACATCCACGAGCAGGTGCTCGCCGGCTATGAGTGGACCCTGCTCTTCAGCGCCTGCGGGCACCGCCGGTGCGCTTGGCAGCTTCCAGTCGCAGGTCGATCCGGTCATCACGGTAGACCCGTCGTTCACGGGCGCGACGACGATCGCGTTCAGCCCGAACCTGGGCATCACTGCCGCGGCAGTGCCCGAGCCGGCGACAGTCGCATCGATGCTCGCCGGCCTGTTGCTCGTGGCGCGACGGCTGCGGCGGCGCGCGCCACGCCGGGCGAGCGAGGAAGCACGGCGCCTGCCGGGCCGGCGCGGCGCGGCGCGTTTCAGGGAGGTCGCTCGCGGCGCAGCGCATCCACGACCAACTACCCTAGAGGACTGCCTCGTTTTGCAGTTTGGGCCGAGAGGTGCCGCCCGGACGGGAGTCGGCCCCCGCCTCCCCTCGCTCAGACCCAGCGCTTCACCGCCTCGGCGATATCGCTCGGCAGCTGATTGAAGCAAAGTTTGGCTTGAGGTGCGTGTTCATGCACCGACGTTGATCAACTTCTCAAACAGCATGAAGTTGCTTGGATTCGCTCTTACACCGGCCCCGATCAGCGACGCAATCGAAGCCGCTTCTGTTCGAGTTGCTTTGAACAACTGCCTCGGCAGTTTCGCCAAAGTCGGTCAAGCACGTTTGCACGCTGTAGCCGAGACGAGTCAATTCGTCTTCAGAGGACTTCATGCCAGCGAATACCTTCGTTGCGTTCATGCCCGGCGGGTAGCCGGGTTGCGAGAAATCAATCAGGTGTTGGGTCAGGCCGACCACGAGGACGCTTTTCCCGTCTGCCATGGCTGCCTCCATGCGGTGAGTGCCTGACGGAACTTTCAGGCAGCTCCGCGATGGTGCGCCCAAGCGTGCATGGAAAGCCGCGTCGGTAGGTGCACTGCGCCGGCATCCTGGCCAGATGCGCCAGCCGGGACGCTCACCGGGATCAGCACGGCCAGTCCACCCCACCGCTCCCGTGGCCGCACTGCGGCGGTTGCTCGTCAGCTATCACATTCATGTCAGCTCAACACAACAGAGTGGCCCGGGACAATCAGGGCAACAAGTCGCCCCTCTCGGACGACGGACCCGGGACGACATGACGTTGGCGCAGCGCAAGGCAAGCGGTTTGCAACTCGGCACGAAGGTCGCTCAGCTCGGCTTGCATTGTCTTCGACATCGCCGCGGTCCGGACGCGCCCATTCCGCCATCGCCCATTCCGCGCCGAGCGCCGGCTCGAGAGCGTCCGACGCGCAGACGAGCAAACCAGTTGGATCAGCAGAGTGCAAGTGGTAGCCGCGTTGCAGATTGCCAAGGTCGACTGGCACAAGGGCGGGTTCAACAAGCATCATGATGCTCAATGCGACTGTCCGGAACGCCGGCAAGCGCGACGTAGATGACATCACGGTCGGTGCGATCACTCGACAAGCGGCGAGTCGAGATCGACAGCAATTTCGCGACGATCTACGGGCCGTTCCCGGCGGGCAAGTCGAAGTCGATTCACGAGTTCGACATGGGCGCCTCTCACGACCAAGCGAAGGGGACGAACTGCTCGATCGTCCATGCCACGCTCACGACCAAGCGATGGGGACGTGCTCCCCGGTAGTACTTAGCAGGCTCGTGTAGAGGGCCTTGATTTCGCGCGGTCAGCAACCCTCGCGCTGGACCACACGCTCAGCTTGCGTTCGTCGCCGAACAAGTTTCGGCCGGCGGCGCGCCCCGCGACGACTCGTCGCATCGAACCATCCTGCGGCAGGTTCGGCACTTAACGGAACGAGTGACGGCTACGCAGGCCTGTTCCGTTGCACCGAAGAGTTGCCGATCCCGTGAACATCAAACTTCTGTCCCGACCCGCGGCTCACCGGTCCGGCCGACGTCGATCGCCTTGTCAGCGGCTATTGCAGCGCGTGGAACGAACCCGATCCGGAAACGTCGACTGCGCCGCTTGAAGTCGATCTGGCACGAGAACGCGACGTTCGACAACGCCGCGGTGCACGTCCGCGGGCTGCGGGAAATGGACGCGCACATCGGCGCGTTCTGCACCGGTCGCTATGGATGGCGTTTTGTCGTCGTGGACGTGACGGCGCATGGCCGACACCTCCACCTGACGTGGAAGCTCGTCGACCCGACAGGCCGCGAGCGGCTGGCCGGTCATGACGTCGGCGAGTGTGCGGCCGACCGACGGTTGGATCGCATCGTCTCGTTCTGGCGCACGGGAGCGGCGGGATAGCTCGCCGGCCCAGAGGGTTGCAACCTGACGTGGACCGAGCAGAGCACCGCAGCAGCAGGTCGCCTCGCCGGCGAGCCGACTTCTGCGCAGGCCCTCAACGAAGTGTTCCAGTGGCGCGGATTCCTGTAGGGGCGAATGCGCAGCGTCAGGTCGATGGTGTACTGGGGTTGACGGCCATGAGCTCGCTCCAGACTTGACTGAGCCTCCTCCGGTCGGTTCGTGTGACCATAGAGCGAAGCCGGATAGGCGCGGCTGACGTCCGACGCGGGCATGTGGATCAGTCTCCGCCTGAACATCGCCTCGGCCTCGGCGTAGCGCCCGAGCACGAACAGGACCCGTCCCAGAGCATGCATCCACAGATTGAATTCGGGGTCGAGCCGAAGCGCACGCTCCAACGACTCGATCGCCTGCTTCGTTGCCTGCCCGGTGAAGTGCAGCACGCTGCCCCAACGCCGCACGGGCCTCGGAGGAGTTCGGGTCGAGTTCTATGGCCCGCCGCGCCTCACTCTCGGCTTCGTCCAGCCTTCGCAGCCATATCAGGGCGATGGCCAGAGCGTGGTGCGCGATCGCCTCGAATGGATCGACCTCGCACGCCTTGCGCGCCAGCGCCAGGAGCCTGCTCCAGATCGCGCCACGCGATCGTTCCAGCCGTTCGCGTATTCGAGCGCAGCCGACGACCGCCAGATAGGCATAGGCCTGAGCGACGACCGGGGTCGATGGCCAGGCGCGCTGCAACATGTCACGGGCTTCGACGAGCGCTGCCGCGTTGAACTGCAGGATGCAGTTCTTGCCGCGATATGAGGTAGTCGTAGGCTTCGCTGTCGACCTTGCCGCGCGCCTGCCCGACGCGCTCTTTCGCTGCCCGTCAGCGTCACCTCGAGCATCTGGACGATCTTGCGCGTCACCTCGTCCTGGACCAGGAAGATGTCCTCGAGGTCACGGTCATAGCGGTCGGCCCAGACGTGCCCGCCGGACTCTGCGTCGATGAGCTGCACATTGATGCGCACCTTCATGCCGGCCCGTCGCACGCTGCCTTCGAGCACGTGTCGCACCCCGAACCTCTTGCCGACGTCCTTGATGTCGACACTCTGGTTCTTGTAGGTGAACGACGAGTTGCGAGCGATCACGAACAGGCCCGAGATCCTGGAGACGTCGGTGATGATGTCTTCCGTGATGCCATCGGCGAAGTAGTCCTGCTCGGGGTCTCCGCTCATGTTGGTGAACGGCAGCACCGCGAGCGAGGGCTTTTCCGGCGGCTGCAGCGGCAGCGCCGATGGCGGCGTCGCCGGCTTCGCAGGCGACACCTTGAACGCCCTCACTGGATGGGCGATGTTCTTCACCAACTGCTCGCCCTGGTCGACGAAGGCCACGGGGAGCTTGCCTCTCACGGCCCCGCGCACCGCATCCGAGACGGCGATGCCGCCCGGGTCGGCCAGTCCCTCCAGCCGCGCGGCGATGTTCACGCCGTCGCCGTACACCGTGCCGTCCGCCTTCTCGATCAGGTCGCCCAGGTGGACGCCGATGCGAAAGCGCATCTGCCGGTCGGGTGCCACGTCCTGCGACGCGCCCAGGTCCTGCTGGACAGCAATGGCGGCGGCAACCGCCCCGGCGGCCGTCTCGAACACGGCCAGCACCGAGTCGCCAGCCATGTCGATCACGCGACCACGATTCGACTCGACATGGGCGCGGAACACCGCCGGGCGGCATCGAGTGCGGCCACCGTGGCGCGGTCGTCGAGCGCCATCAGGCGCGAATAGCCGGCCACGTCGGCGGCAAGGATCGCCGCCAGGCGCTCGCCTGAGGCTCGTCCCGTCCACAACCGTCACCCTTGTCGGAGAGTCCTGCTCCGGCCATGCTACTCCCGGGGCCGACGCTCGGTGAGCCGGAGGTCTGCGGCGGACGAGGAGGTAGCGATGCGGCGTGGTGGGCGTTTCGAGCCCGCGGCACCGTCGGTCGCCCCGCCCTCGCGGCCTAGTCTGCGGCGGCAGCCTGGAGGGTGCTTCCGGCGGCCGCCCGGACGGCAGCCGGCACGTGGCGCACGAAGAAGGCTGCAATCCGGCGGTCTACCTCCGGCATGCGGCTGCGGTCGAAGCCGGGCGGGTCGTTGAGCAGGTCGGCCGCGATGCCGCTGATGTCGGCCGGCAGTGGCGACAGCATCGAGCCATGCCCGGCGTCCGGCATGTCGGCGATCACCTCGCACGTCCGGCACGCGCTGCGCACCGCGCCGCCGTGGAAGCGCGGTGCGAGCCAGCGGTCCTTCGCCGCCAGCACCAGCGCCAACGGCACGCGCGGCGTGGTCAGCGATGACAGGTCGTAGTCGGCCGCCGCCGGCACCGCGGCGACGATCGCCGCGACGCGCGGGTCTTGATACTCGCGTGGCCGGTCGTCGTCGAATCGGGACTGGATGACCTTCACCGCCAGCCACTGCTTGAAGTCGTCCAGCGGGCCGCCCGTGAGATGCGTGACGAGTCCCACGCAGGCCGGGAAGTCCTCGGCAATGTGCACGGCGCAGTGCTGCGCGAAGCGCGCCGGCGACCAGCGGCCGCCGGCCAGCGTCAGCGCGGTATGGCCGCCGGCCGACATGCCGTAGACGCCGACCCTGTCGAGCTGCAGCAGCGGCGCGAATCGGGCGTCGCGGCCGATCGCATCGATCGCGCGCGACACCTCGGCCGGTCGCAGCGTCCAGCTGTCGGGGCCGGGCTTGCTGTCGTCGCGGTAGTTGTCGGCGTGGTGCTCAGGCAAGGCGACCACGTAGCCCGCCTCGACGAGCGCCCGAGCCAGGTCGGCGTGCACCCAGGGCGAGCCGCCCGAGCCGTGCGAGATCACGATGCAGCCGGCCGTTGCCTGAGCGCGCCGGGGCGTCGACCGCCAACCGCAGCGTCATGCGGCCGCGCCGAAACCGACTGTTCTTGTGCCTCGCTCGGGTAGTAGACGGTGACCGGACCGTCTTCGCCGCTCGGCGGCAGCGTCGTCTGGCCGAGCGAGGCCGCCGAGGCCGTCTGCGCCATGGCGCCGACCAGCGCCAGCACGCAGGCGCCCAGGATCGCCAAGGAACGTGTCGAAGGATTCATGAGCCGTCTCCGCATCGGCGGCACCCTGCCCCGGTGCGCTGACGATCGTCGACAGCCAGCGGAAAGTCTCGCCGAGGTTGCAAGGCGCGGCATTCGGCTGGTCGATTTCAGAAATCGGCGATGTTTTCCTTGCGAAACTCGGTCGGCGTCTTCCCGGTGACGGCTTTGAAGGCGCGGTTGAAGGGTCCGATCGATTGAAAGCCCGCGGTCAGCGCGATGGTCAGAACCGGCAGATTGCGCAGGGCGGGATCGGCCAGCGCAGCCTTGGCCTCGTCCAGCCGCAGGCCATTGACGTAGGCATTGAAGTTGCGATGGCCCAGCCGCTGGTTGATGTGGCGGCGCAGTCGGTACTCCGGTACCGACAGCAGCGCCGCCAGCGCTGCAACGGTCAGGTTTTCCGAACGGTAGGCGCGTTCGTGCTGCATCAGCCTGAGCAGCGCTTTCGGCCAGGCGCTGCTCAGCGGCGTCGGGCGGCGAGCAGCGGCGGCGGCCCGGCGGCCTCGGCGGGCGACGCCCGTCCGACGGCGGCATGTCGTGGGCTGGCGGCAGGGTCCCTGTCGACGCAGGAAGCAGCTCGGTCGAGGCAAGCCGCAGCAGCCGCCAGACCACGCCCACTGCGACCACGAGCAGTCCCGCCATGTCGACCAGCGCCGCGCCATCGCTCAGGCGACCATCCGGCGAGCTCAGGCGCAGGCCCAGCTGCACCAGCGTGTACGCCACGCCGGCCACAAGCACGAACAAGCGCAGGCGACGACGCGCTTCCACCAGATCCTCCCGCCAATGCGCGCGCCGCGGCGTGGATGGCCAGCAGCGCGCCGACAGCACGGCACGGTGCGCAGCAGTACCCGAAGCAGGAGGGTGGCCCAGGTCGGCGCGCCGGTGACCAGGTTGCAGTTCAGCGCTCCGACAACGAAAGCCAGAGCCCAGACCAGGGCGTGCCAAGGCCGCCAGCGGAAGTCGTCGTCGAAGAGGGCGCGCACGAACAACCAGAACAGGACGGCATTGGCCACCGAGACGCCGACCAGCGGCGACTGCGCGGCGCACGACACGCCCTGCTCGAAGCGTCGGCGTCGAGGCTGAAGACCTGCACGACGAGGCCGAGCGTGAGCAATGCCCCGGCCTGCGCCGCCGGCAGGCGCGGCCGGTCGCGAAGCATCAGACCCGCGGCCAGCAACAGCAGCGCGACGACCATGCCGCGCAGCGCGGCGTCGGCCAGCATGAGGGGCGCGGACATCGAGGTGCTTCGGAGGTCCCAGGTTGATCCACGATAGCAGTCGCCTGTCGGCGCGATGAGTCGCGGCTGGCCTTGGGCAAGGCGATCGGCAGCGGCAGGACCTGCGTTCCAACCTGGTCAAGCGAGCGGCCCATGCCTGACCGCATCGATGAGTTGGCAAGCCGGAGACCACCCGTGAGGCGGTGGACGAGCGTTCCGCAGAGTCGTAGTCTTCAGCCAAGGTGTCTGCGTACGCAGGCGTCGCAATGGTCGGTGCGACCTATCTGCCAGGTCTCGCCGTTTCTGGAGGGTGATCATGGATGTCACGTTTCGGTCGGCTATCGTTTTCTCGGCTTTGGTGGTGCTGATCGGATGCGCTGCCGACGGAGGCAGCCAGCCCAGCACGACGGCTTCGCCGCCTACCACGGCGGCCGCTCCGGCGCCCAGGCACGCCGCCAGGCCGCGGCGCCATCGCCCGTCGTCGCCGCGGCACCGGCGGCCTCGGCACTGCCGAGCTCGCCGCCGCTGCCGCCCATCATGGGCTTTCGCGACGCCGTCCTGTTCGCCGCGAACAACATGCCTCAAGGCGGCGACGACCGCCGCCCCGACTCCGGCACGGTGCCGCTGGTGGTCGACCCGCTGATCGACAGGAACAGCGGGGTGCAATCCGCGTGGCCACGCAGACGCTCGAGAAGGAGTTCGTGAGCCTCGTGCGCAGCAACTACCCGAAGTTCGAGGTCCAGCCCTTCACCCGCATCGACGCTCTCGAAGGCGTCGCTGCTGTTCATCGGCACCTTCACTGCCGTCGACGCCGAAGCGCGAGAACGCCGGCGCAAGGAGTGGTACCGGGTGTGCCTCGCGATGCTCGACCTGCGCTCCGGCAAGATCGTTTCGAAGGGGTTCGACGTTCGCGGACCGAAGGCGTCGCGACTCCACGCCTGTGCAGTACTTCCTCGACAGCCCCGCCGCGGGTACCGGACGCAGCGACCGACGGCTACGTCAAGACCTGCCAGGGCACGAGGGCCCGGCGACCCGATCAACCCCAACTACTGGGACAAGCTCGTCGCCGCGGCCCTGATCAACGCAGGCCTTCCAGGCTTACGAAAGCGGGCGCTACCAGGACGCGCTCGATCTCTACTGCGTGGCGTCGCACGCACGCCCCAGGGCGACCAGCTGCGGGTCCACAACGGCATCTACCTGAGCGCCTGGAACCTGGGCCGCAAGGCCGAGGCCGAGGAGGCCTTTCGGGCGCATCGTCGACTACGGCCTCGCGAACAAGCGCCTGGCGGTCAAGTTCCTGTTCCGGCCCGGCTCCACCGTGTTCATCGACAAGCAGGGGCTGGCGGAGTCCTATCCCGTCTGGCTGAAGCAGATCGCGACGCGCTCCGGCCAGCAGCAGAACTGCCTTCGGATCACGGGCCACACCAGCCGCATCGGGCCCCGAGCCGCTGAACGAGCGCTTGTCGACGATTCGAGCGCAGTACGTGAAGCAGCGCTGGCTCGAGTCCACCGTGCTGAGCCTCGCGCGACGCGCAGCGTCGCGGTGGGCGCGTGCTCGGCCGAGAACATCGTCGGGCTCGGCACCGACGACGCGCGCGACGCGCTCGACCGCCGCGTCGAGTTCAACGTCGTGAATTGCCCGGCCTGAGGCCGGGCTCAGGCGCGCGCGGCCGATCGGCAGACACGGCGAGACGCACTCAGGCCCTCGCGACCTAACGACCACGGCGCCAACGCGGCGTGCCCGGCCGGCGTGCGCCCCGGAGGCATGGTGTGCGCCGGAGTTGGAACCGCCGAGGCAACGATCAGAGCCGTCGCGCGCGGCCGTGCGTATCGACTCTGCCTTGCGTAAACTGCCGCAGCCGATGTCTCGAGCGAACGCTCGACATGGTGCAGAGGAGAACTCGATGCAACTGGGCACTCGGCCTCGTGTTCGCGCCTGTGGCTCGCGACCTGTGGCCCGGCCGGCGCTCAACCAGCCGCCGAGAGCCCGGCAGCTGCCCAGGCGAATGCGCTGTTCGATGAATACTGGGAATGGGCGTTGCTCGAATACCCCGAGTTCGCCACGTACTTCGGCGACCGCCGGTACCAGGATCGGCTGCAGGACAGAGTCGGCCGCGGCGGTCGCAAGGAGGAAGGCTTCCTACGCCGAGTTCCGCAGCCGCCTCGCCGGCATCGATGCCGAGCAACTCCCGGCGCAGACCCGCATCGTCGCTGCAAGTGCTGCGCTACCGCCTCGATCTGTTCGCCGCTCTAACAAACACTACGGCACGCTGCCCTTTGGAGTCTATGACGCGTGGGCACCGGTCACGCAAATGGACGGCATTCATCTGGCCTTGCCGCAGTATTGGCGAGCATTGCCCGCTTCGATACGGTGAGCGACTACGAGGCCTACCTGAAGCGCCTTGGCGCCGTGCCCACTCCATCGTCAGCCTGATCGCGCGGATGGAAGCCGCGATGGCCGCCGGCTGGATGCCACCCAAGGCCGCCATCCGCAACGTCCCCAGGCAACTCGATGCGCAGTTGCCCGACGACCCGACACAAAGCCCCGAATACAAGCCGTTCAAGTCCTTTCCCGCCGACATCGCCGCAGCCGAGCAGCAGCGCCTCGCAGACGCGGGGCGCGAACTCATCCGCGACAAAGGTCATTCCGGCCTTCCGGTCGCTGAAGGATTTCTATGAAAGGCGCTACCTGCCTGCGGCGCGCGACAGCCTCGCCGCGTCGAGCCTGCCGCCCGGCATGCCCTTCTACCAGGCGATGCTCGACTGGAACACGACCATCGATCTGAGCCCCAACAGATTCACGAGCTGGGCTTGCGCGAGGTGGCGCGCATCGGCGCGCAGATGGATCGGCTTGGTGGCCGCTGCCGGCTTCACCGGAACGCGAGCCGAGTTCCAGAAGTCCATCTCAACCGACCCGCGCTTCTTCTACACGCGACCGGAAGACATGCTGGCCGGCTACCGCGACATCGCCAAGCGCGCCGATGCGGAGCTGCCGAAGTTCTTTGCCGTGCTGCCGCGCCAGACCTACGGTATCCGCGCCATGCGGCCGGAAGAGGGCAACAACGCCGAGCACTACACACTCCGGCGCGAGCCGACGGCAGCCGTGCCGGCTACTTCGAGGCCAACGTCAACGACCTGACGACGCGGCCCAAATGGAACATGGAGACCCTGCTGCTGCACGAAGCGGTGCCGGGGCATCACCTGCAGACAGCGCGCGCACAGGAACTGACGCAGCTGCCGCGTTTTCGGCGATTCACCTGGTTTGTCGCCTACGGCGAAGGCTGGGCACTGCACGCCGAGAGCCTGGGCGACGAGATGGGCTTCTACAAGGACCCGTACCAGAAGTTCGGCAACCTCTCGTCCGAGATGTTTCGCGCCTGCCGGCTGGTGGTCGACACCGGGATCCATGCGTTCGGCTGGACCCGCGAGCAAGGCCATCGACTACATGGTCGCGAACACCGGCCAGACTCGGGCCCAAATGACGGCGGAGGTCGACCGCTACATCGTCTTGCCGGGCCAGGCGACGGCCTACAAGATCGGAGAGCTCAAGATCAAGGAGCTGCGCGCGCAAGGCCAAGGCCGAACTCGGCGATCGCTTCGACCTGCGCCGCTTCCATAACGCCGTGATCGACGGCGGAGCCGTTCCGCTGCAGGTACTCCAATCGCAGATCGAAGCCTGGATCGCGGCCGAGAAGGCAAGGGAGCGGTAGCTGGCAACGACGCTGGAAGAGACAGGGACCGGTAAACCCGAATGTCGCACTCACGCGCGCGAGCGCAGCTCGCGCACGCCTCGACCGAGTTTGCGCCGCAGCAGGGCGCGCAGGTCACCCCGTCGGCATAGCCTGATCTGCAGCGGCAATCTGGTCGACGCTGTCGGTGCCGGTGCGCAGCAGGTGCACCGCGCGCGCTCGATGCGCAAACCTGGAAGTACGACAACGGGGTCTTTCCGAGCACGCTGCGCAGCCGTCGTGCCAGCGTGCGCTCGCTGGCACCGGTCGAACGATGCCGCGTCAGCGAAGCGAAAAGCCGTGCGCCAACTGCCGGCGTGCCCAGCTCTCGAAGCGCTCGACCAGCGGATCGGAATGCGCCAGGTGATCAGGGGATGACGAACTCGGCCTGCGAGCCGCGCGCCTCGACGCCAGCAGGTAGCGAGCCGCGAGCAGCGGCGAGCGCGGGCCTGCGCTGCCGCGACGCTGAGCGCGAGATCCAGGTGCGCCATGGCCGCGCCGGCGGTCGTGAAGCCCGCCGAATTGACCGAGCATGCGCGACTCGTCGAGCGCGACCCTCGGATAGCGTTGGCGAAACACTCGGCGCCAGCCACCGACGGACGTCGTCGCCCGCTGCCCGTCGAGCAGCGCGTTTCCTGCGACGGGAACGTGCCGGTGCAGGCGGCGCCGATCGTGGCGCGGGCGCGCGACCAGCCCTGCAACACCGCCACGGCGTCGGCCACGTCGGCGGCTGCCGTCAGCCGATCCGACAGCGCTTCGGGCATCTTCGCTCCGAGCGCCGGCACGAGCACGGCGTCGGGACACTGGACCGCCGGGACGCCGGCAGCACCGGAACCGGTCAGGCCTTGCGCCGTGCGGACGCGACGCCGAACTCCGACCAGGGTCAGCTCGATCGGGGCGGGCGCTCCTGGCGAGCGCGCCCGCGAGTTCGTTGGCCGTGCTCAGAGGTGTCGGTCAGCGCGGCAAGGCCGAGATCGAACGCCGCCGTCGAGGGACCAGCAGGTGCAATCGCATGGCAGGAATGATATCAATGTTGTCGTTTCCGCCACTAGCTCCAGGTTCACCGCGCCGAAGTCCAGACTGCGCTTCCGTCTTCTTCGGATCCAACGGAAGGGAATCATCATGGTCAAGCTTGCTCTGTTCGTCCGTCTCGAAGCCAAACCTGGCAAGGAAAGCGCGGTCGCCGACTTCCTTGCTGGCGCCCTGCCCCTGGCCAACGCCGAGGCGCGCACGACCGCATGGTTCGCGCCGAAGTTCGGCCCCTCGACGTTCGGCGTCTTCGATGCGTTCGCCGATGAGACGGGTCGCCAAGCGCACCTGGACGGACCCATTGCCGCCGCGCTGGTGGCCAACGCCGCCGCGCTGCTCAGCGAGACCTTGCCGAGAATCAGAAGGTCGAACTTCACGGCGGCCAAGCTGCCCCGCGTGAAGGGAACCCTTGAGCCGCAGGCATGCACAACCTGAGATCCAGCGGATCCCTGAACCGGGGTGGGAGCCGATCGCTGGCGTGACAGCTCGGACCAAGCCGCCCTTGGCTCAAAGAAGCAGACCACTGGCACTATGCACCGTTCAGTCACCCTCCGCCGCACCATTCCGTCATGCCACCATTGCACCAGCGCAGCGCGGTTGCTGAGCCCGACACGCGGAACAGGCGCTCCAGCAGCGTCTTCACGGTCGCCGGAGAGATGTCCAGGTCCTTCGCGATCTGCTTGTTGGTCCAGCCGCGTGCGACGCGCTCCACGATCTCGAGCTGACGTGACGCGAGGGCGATGCGCGGGCTGCGCAGCCTGCAGTGCAGTAGCGATCCGCAGAGGCAACCCCAGCTGTGCCGATACCTCGGCCAATGCCTCGCGCTCCCTCGTGCCGAACGCGTGCTTGCCGTCGACATACAGGCCGACCCAGGCCAGCAGCCGACCGTCTCTGGCACACCATCATCCGGCCATAGTCGGGCGGCGCGGTCTCGTCGATCATCCGCATCACCGGGTGCTCGGGGGAGAAGTACTCCGGCCCGTGCACGCGCGCTCGGATCGGCTCGATCCAGCGATCGCGCTGCCAAGCCGGCACCCGATCGAGGTTGACGATCCAGCGCATCGGCGCCGAAGGGGCGGGCCGGTCACGGACGACACCGGTCATGGACCATCGCAGCGGCGGCACCGATGCTGCCATCCAGGCATCCGCGTGAAGCCAAGCGCCTTGCCGCGCGGGCACTGCAGCCTTCAGTGCCTCGACGGCGAGCGCGACGACACGTTCAGGATCGGACAGCAGCGTCGGCTGCCGCGGCGAGTTCGGCCAGCCTCTCGCGTGCCCTCCTCGGTGCGACGCTAGTGCGCATCATCAAAGCCTCGCTGCATCCATGGACTTCGGACTGTCGGCCGAACGGCCGACTTTGCCGCGGCAGGACGCTCGGTACCAAGATTGCGATTATCGAACTTCACGCGGAATGCACCGGGTGAACGACGGTCCTCCGCCACCGCGATGAACGAAACGCTTGAACGGTTGCCCGCGCTGGTCTTCGTGGTGCTGTTCGCGGGCCTTTGGCTATGGGAAGCGCTGGCGACGGCGCGCCCAGTCGATGGCGACGGACCGCGCCGTTGGCGCAACCTGGCCATCTCGCTGGTGAACTTCCTGCTCGGTGGGTCTCGTGGCGGCGACGATGCTCGCTGCATCGACCTGGATCGCCAGAGCCGCATGGGGCCTGGCGGCATGGCCCGGCTCAGCGATCACGGTCGTGGTCGGCGTGCTGCTGCTCGACATGACCGATTACTGGCGCCACCGCGTCAGTCACAGGTGGCCGCCGTTGCTGGCGGCTCCACCGCCTGCATCACACCGATCCGCGGATCGACATCACGACGGCGCTGCGCAGCCATCCGATCGAGCAGTTGCTGCGACCGTTGTTCGTGGTCGGCGCGATCGTCGTGCGTTCGGCATTCCGCCGATCGCGGTGTTGGTCTATCCGTTCCTCGTGTCTGCCGGTGCTCTTGTTCCAACATGCCAATGCGCGGTTGCCGGCCTCGCTCGATCGGCGCCCTGGTGTGGCTTGTTTCCACGCCTGCGATGCACCTTGTCCATCACTCGCGGCGCTCGATCGAGACCGACAGCAACTACGCAACCGGCCTTACGTTGTGGGATCGGCTGTTCGGCACGTTCTCTGCGAGTACCTCGCCGCACGGCATCGGACTCGACGGCTTCGACCTGCCTCCGCAGCAGACGCTTCGCGGGATGCTGCACAACCCCTGGGAAGGCACGACGGCGAGGCCCTGAGCGGCAGCCGCGCGGCGCCTGATAGCCCAGCGCCTGCTCTTCACGGTGACGACAACAACACCCACGACATCACCCGCTCAGACATCGCCGTCGCCCGCGAGCGCAGGCGGTGACTGGGTGGCGACCCCAAGAGCGCGGCCCTCGCCTCGGTCGTGATCGCCGTGATGCGGTCGATCACTGCGCGAACTCGCGGGCACGCGACCGATATCGCGGTGGAACACGAGCCACAGCTCGCGGGTCGGCGGCGGCGATCGTGTCGGGACGCCATGACCAGATCGGGTTCCTTGCAGGCGCGCATGATGCAGGGCAGCACGGCCAGCCCAGGCCCGCGCGGACCGCCGTAAGCGGCGGAGTGCCGATGTCATTGGCTCGAAGCGCGAGCACTCGATCCCCGGCCAACTGCTTCAGCCAACGCTGTTGCGGCAGGTGATCGAGGCTGTCGTCGTAGCCGAGATGCTCTCGCTCGTCCTCGCCGCAACGGGCCAGATAGTCGCGCGATCCGTAGAGCCCGTACGCCATCACCGCCAGGCGCCGTGCCACGAGCTCCTTGTCGCGTGGCGCACGCAGGGGCGCCGGTCGGCTTCGCCGCGGTCAGACGGCCTCGCGAGCCTCGCCCACGAGCTCGATGCGCAAAGCCGAGGTGCTGTCGCTGAAGCAGTGGTAGAAGGCGGGGCGCGAGAAATCGGTGATGAACGTCGGGTGGCCCGTTGACCCGCACGACCCGCTGCGGCGAGCGGTCGACGCTGCTCTCGCGAAGCCGAGCCAATGCCGGCCTCGACCTCCTTGGCGCGATCGCGAACCTGCTCGCCTTCGGCCGTCAGGCCGGTAGGCGCGCGAGCGCTCGACCAGGCGAACACCGGTTCCCGCTCGAGCGCATCGATGCGGCGCGCCACGGTCGAATGGTCGACCTGGAGCTTCTCGGCGGCACGCGACAGGCTGCCGGCGTCGGCCAGCGCGAGAAAAGAATCTCAGGTTGTCCCAGTCCATGCCCGCTTGCGAATAAACGCGCAATCACTGCGCGGGAAGTGCGTTCCGGTGGCCGCGACGCCGTGATCCACTCGCGTTCTCGCAAACCGACACGGAACGACGAATTGATCCCGACAACCTCGATCCAAGCCGGCGCCGGCCGCGCCAGGCTCGCCCTCGGCGCGTTGCTGCGGGTCGTGCCTGGCTTGCGATGGCTGCCGCAGTCTAGGCCGCAGCGGCTCTCCGTGGAGGCGCGCCGCAAGGCGGCCGGCGTCGCCGTCGGAACGGGCACCGCGATCGTCAGCGGCGTGGCGATCCGCTACCGCGACATCGGCCCGCGAAGCGGAGCCTGTGATCCTGCTGCATGGGTTCCCCGAGGCAGGCGACGCGTTTGTGCCGGCGGTGGCCGCACTGGGCAAACGCTACCGGCTCATGTGTGCCGGACCTGCGCGGTGCCGGGCCTGTCGCAACGCACCGCGTCGGGCTACGACAAGCAGACGCTCGCGACCGACGTCAAGGGACTGATGGACCAGCTCGGGATGGCCCGCGCTCACGTCGTCGGCCACGACCTCGGCGCACGCGTCGCCTATGCCTTCGCCGTCCAGTATCCCGAGCGGTTGCTCAGCCTCACCGTTGCCGAGGCCTTCATCGAAGGGCTTGCAGGCTACGGCTGAATTCAGAGCGGCTCGCGCCGAGCCAATCCGCGGACGCGGCACTTCGCGCTCTTCGCACGCGTCGACGAAGCCGTGGCCGACGCACGAAGGAAAGGAAGAGGAGCTGGTGCTCTGTCGTTCATGAACTCGCGCTCGCAAAGCCGCCGGTTCGTCGGCGCCGACGTGACGCGCTACACCGCGACCCTCAGGCGCGACGGCGGCCTGAGGGCCGCATTCATGAACTACGAAGCCTTCGACCGGGATGCGGCCTTCGCGGCGAGCATGTCGGACGCGTCCGAGGCTCTCGACCGACCGACCCTCGCCATCGCCTGCCAGAGCCCGCTCGGCAACACGCTGCAGCGCCAGCTCGCCGGCAGCAGGGCTCGAAGAACGTGAAGGGGGTGACCCTGGACGGATGCATCCACTGGATTTTCGAAGAGAACCCCGAACGAGACCCTGGCCGGTGATCATCGACTTCCTCGGCACCGCACATAGAACGGCTCCGTGACGACACGAAGACGACGATGAAGCTGACTCGCCCGATGATCGCCTTTGCCTGGCCCTTGCGGCGAGCCCGACCTCCGCCCAGCCGCCGGCCCGCGACTCCGAAGGACGCCGACCGAGGCGCACGCGCGCGGTCAACCGGGCCGCGCTGGCGGAGCTGCCGATGAGCGACAGGCAATCGTTCGACGACGCGCGCCGCGGCTTGGTCGAGGCGCTGGGCGAACCAGGTCGTCATGGGCGACGGCGGCCGTCCGGTGTGGTCGCTGCAGGGCTACGAGTTCCTCGCCAAGGAGGAGGCGCCGGACACGGTGAACCCGGGCTGTGGCGCCACGCCCGCGTCAACATGGTCAGCGGCCTGTTCAAGGTCGACCGAACGGCTGTACCAGGTGCGCGGCCTCGATCTCATCGAACATGACCATCATCGAGGGCGACCGGGGCCTGATCGTGATCGACCCGCTGGTCACCGGCGGAGACCGCCAAGGCGGCTCTGGAGCTGTACTTCAGGCACCGGCCGAGAAAGCCGGTGACGGCGCTGATCTATTCGCACAGCCACGGCGACCACTTCGGGCGGCGCGCGCGGTGTCGTCAGCGGCGAAGACGTCGCGGCCGGCACGGTCAGGGTCATCGCGCCGGCCGGCTTCATGGAAGAAGCGATCGGCGAGAACGCGATCGCGGGCATCGCCATGGCGCCGCACGCAGTACCAGTTCGGCGCTCGGTGCCGCGCGGAGAGAAGGGCCAGGTCGACGCCGGGCTGGGCAAGGCGCTGTCGTTCGGCACCACCACGCTGGTCGCGCCGACCGAGCTGATCGACAAGCCCGTCGAGACGCGCCGCGTCGACGGCGTGGACATCGTCTTCGAGCTGACACCGGGCGCCGAGGCACCGGCAGAAATGATCATGTACTACCCGCAGTTCCGGGTGCTGAACATGGTCGAGATCGCCACCCAGAACATGCACAACCTGCTGCCGATACGCGGCGCGCTGGTGCGCGATGCGCTGTCCTGGTCCAAGTACATCGGCGGCGCGCTGCAGCGCTACGGCGCCAGGAGCGACGTCGTGATCGCCCAGCACACCTGGCCGGTCTGGGGCACCCAGCGGGTGCAGGACTACCTGAAGAAGCAGCGCGACACCTACAAGTTCATCCACGACCAGACCGTGCGATTGATGAATCAGGGCTACGTCGGCACCGAGATCGCCGAGGCGATCAAGATGCCGCCCAGCCTGGCACAGGAGTGGTCGACGCACCCGTTCTACGGACAGTTGAAGAACAACGTCCAGGCCGTCTACCAGCGCTACCTCGGCTACGTTCGACGGCAACCCGGCCGCCCTCGAGGCGCTGCCGCCGGTGCCGGCCGCGAAAAAGGCCGTGGAGTACATGGGCGGCGCAGGCGCGGTGCTCAGACGCGCCCACGACGACTTCTCCAAGGGCGAGTACCGCTGGGTGGCTCAGGTGGCGTCGCAGCTCGTGTTCGCCGACCCGACGAATCAGGAGGCGCGCGCCCTGACCGCCGACGCCTACGAGCAGCTGGGCTACCAGATGGAATCCGCCACCGCCCGCAACGCCTTCCTGCAGGGCGCCTGGGAGTTGCCGCAACGGCGTTCCCAAGCTGCCGCCGCGCGCGCCGGGCGCGCCCGACGTCATCCGTGCCATGACGCTGGACACGTTCTTCGACACCCTGGTGTGCGCGCTCAATGGCGACCAAGGCGCAGGGCAAGAGCATCGTGCTGAACTGGAAGTTCACCGACACCGAGCAGAGCTACGTGCTCAACCTCGAGAACAGCGCGCTCACCTATGTTGCCGACGCCCAGGCAGCCAATGCCGACGCAACGCTGACGCTGACACGCGCCGCGCTGGACGACATCTCGCTGCAGAAAACGACGTTCCAGGCGCGCAGTGCAGTCGGGGCAGATCACGTTCGCAGGCCAGCGCGAGAAGCTGGGCGAGCTGCTGGGCATGCTCGAGACCTTCACGCCTGGATTTCCGACGGTGGAGCCGCGCCCGGCGCTCTGAGGCGCGCCGATTCATTTGGAGCCCGGATTCGCAACGCCGGCGAATCGCCTTCGACACTTTTCCGTTTCCCCACCTCGAGAACGAAAGTCATGAAAGCTACCACGCTACGCATCCTCTCCCTCTCCGCGGCCGCGCTCCTGTCCCAGGGCGCAGGCGCGGTCGACTTTCGTCGCCGGCACGATCCACCCGCGCCGCGGCGCCGGCCGCCGCCGTCGACAAGCTCGGCAGTGCCCGCGCCCTCATCGCCGCCAAGCAATGGCCCGCCGCGCTCGACGAGCTCAGGCGCGTCAACGACACCGGCAGCGCCGACTGGAACAACCTGATGGGCTACACGCTGCGCAAGAACCCGGCGCCCGATCTGGCCGATTCGGAACGGCACTACGACGAAGCGCTGCGCATCGATCCCCATCATCGCAACGCGCTGGAGTACTCCGGCGAGCTCTACCTGATGCAGGGTTCGCTCGACAAGGCGCAGGCGCGACTTGCCGCGCTGTCGGCCGAATGCGGTGCGAGCTGCGAGCAATACGCGGCGCTGAGCTCCGCGATCGAGCGTTACAAGGCGGCCGGCAACAAGTTCGTCGCGACGAACTGGTAAACCAGCACAATGAGCGAGAGCCAGCTGCAATGAGCGCAAGGATTTACGCAGCCAGCTTGTCCGCCCTCCTCTTCGCAGCCTGCGCCGGCGGCTCGCGCGCCACCGCGGGCGCTCGCGACGCCGGTTCCGGGCAAGTTGGTTCCTATCGGCGAGAGCGCTGGTCGGCGCCGTCACGGCGCGGGAGTGCAGATCTACGAATGCCGCGCGAGCGGCGATTCGATCGAAGCGGAGTGGACCTTCGTCGCCCCCGAGGCCGACCTGTACGACGAGCAAGGCAGGCCGGCCGGCAAGCACTTCGCCGGCCCGAGCTGGGACGCCGGCGACGGGAGCAGGATCGCCGGCACGACGCAGGCCAGTGTCACAGCACCGCGTCCCGACTCGATCCCGTGGCTGCTGCTGAACACCCATTCGGTCGGCGGCGCGGGGCGCTTTGCAGCGGTGACGAGCGTGCAGCGGATCGAAACCGCGGGTGGTACCGCGCCTGACGCCGGGTGCACTACGGCGAGGATCGGCCGGACCGTGCGTGATTCCGTACGCTGCGGTCTACGCGATGTACTCGAAAGGGACCACCACGTCGACCGCAGGGGCGGCCAAGGCGAGCCCGACCTAGCGCGTGAGCGCCGGACGGCAGAGCTGGCCCGTTGCGGTCATCCGATTGCCCCTGGTCGAATGGGTCAGATGACTGGCCTCAGGGGTGCAGCTGACGTTCGCAGCGTCGCAAGGGGCTGAGGTCGCCTGAACGTCCTTTCCGGCGCGATGGCCTGCTTCGGTGGGTCTACGGCGACACGCAGCGTCTGCGCGAATTGACGGCAACGAGCGAGAGACCGGCAACCCTAGGCCGTGCACTCGCGGGAGGCGCAAGTCGCGGAGCACGCCCTTGAGGCCTATTCTGCACGCCGTGTTCGGCAACGACGTGGCAGGAGGATCTCATGATGGTGAACTGCGTGGCATATCGCGAGGGCTTGCGGTTGGGAGACATACCGTTGGCCGAGGTCGGTCGGTACCTCCGCCAGCCCGGCCATCTGGTGTGGATGGGGCTGAAGGACCCCGCTCCCGGCGAACTCGAGGATCTGCGGCATCGCTTCGATCTGCACCCGCTGGCGGCGCAGGACGCCTGCCGCGAGCACGAGCGGCCCAAGCTCAACGAGTACGACGACGACCTGTTCGTCGTGATGCAGCTCGTGAAGGCAAGCACCGACGGCGCTCTCGGTCACAGCCAGCTCGCGGTGCTGGCCGGCCCCGGCTACGTGATCACGGTGCGCACGCACAGCAGGCAAGGCTTCGAGATCGTGCGCGACCGCTGCGAGCGCGAGTCCAAGCTGCTCGCCCTGGGCTCGGGCTACGTGCTGTACGCGCTGATGGACGAGGTGGTCGACCGCTACGTGCCGATCCTCGAGCAGCTGCAGGCCGACCTCGAGAGCATCGACGAGCACATCTTCGCGCCGGGGCCGCGCGCTCGAACCTGCAGCGCCTGTACACGCTCAAGCGCAAGGCGCTCGTGCTCGAGCACGCCGTCGGCTCGATGCTGCAGTTCGCCGGCAAGTTCCAGGGCGGGCGCGTGCCGGTGGTCTGCCAGGGCCTGCAGTCCTACTACCACGACATCCTGGACCACCTGGCGCGGATCGACTCGGCGCTCAACACCATCCGCGAAAGCGTTGCGACGGCGATCACGGTGAACCTGTCCCTCGTGACGATCGAGGAAGGCGAGGTGACGAAGCGGCTGGCGGCCTGGGCGGCGATCTTCGCGGTGGCTACGGCGTTCGCCGGGATCTGGGGGATGAACTTCGAGCACATGCCGGAGTTGAAACTGCCTATGGGTATCCGGCGGCGCTGGCGATCCACAGGGTTCTTTACGGCTGCCTCTTTGGTCAGGCTTGAGGTGGTTGCGACGCCCCGCTGGGTTCGTTCCCCTTCTCTCGGCGAGTCAGAACAGCCGAACGCCTTCGCCTGCCAGAAGATTACCAACGGGAGACGGGGTGATCATGCTCTCGACGCTATTATTGCAGACAACAAGCCTTGAGCGAATCTGATGAACTGCGGCGCCACGGGCCAGTGAAGAACTTGAGCGCGTGGCACTAAATCTCGACGGTCATGTGCGCCATGCCGCCGGAGGAGACTCGCGATCTCACTGGCGATGGAAGCGACTGGAGCTGCACATTATTGTGGTCATAACCGCGTTTCAGGGGCGAGAAGTGATCGCGTTCGGCCTTCTATGCAGGACATGGGTGCTTCCACCACTGGTTTGCGAAGCGCGGTGACCAGCTAGGCTACAGAAGCACAAGCGGCGCACCCTACATTGAAGGGGCTTAAGTTGATTAGACTATCAAGTTCGATGCTTCGGCAAGCACACAACCATGATCTAAAGGTATCAGAATTTCCCGCATCAGTCGAAGGTGCCTGATCTTCACGACGGTTGAAAGCGTCGATCGATTAGCATTGCAGTGTCTGGGTCTGGGGAGCATCAGAAGTGCATATAAAACTCATTTATGTCCGACAGCCGCGTGCAATGGGCGGCGGACAGCCCCACTTCGGCACGCCGCGGGTCAGCGCGAAGTTAGAGCGACCGGTGATCCTGGACGAAGAACTGGGCAGAAGACGGCGTGCTCAATCTGAAGCAGGCCAGCAACGGCAGGTTTGGGCGAAATAATCGGAAGACACAGTCAAACCATGACCTCCTCATTCTCTCCGGCAGCCTGGGCTGCGCAATCAGGCGCGGTTGCGCCGCCGGCTCCCTTCTTGCGGGCATAACAGCCCCGAGGCCCCGGACTCCAGCGAATCGAGGCGCAGCGCTCAATCAATATACCGGCGGCAGCGAAGGTTCATCACTGCGGTACGATTACCGTATCAGTGATCGTTGCCGCCGAAGCGTAGCGATCAGCTGAAACATTCGCGGATCGGCGGCAGATCGAGCACGCGCGATCACCACCGGGCGGATCGATCCAGCGGCGGGCGCTCTCGATCGGATGCCGCATCGCGATCCATACCGTCTGCGGGCCCCAGGTCCGCGCGGCTAAATATCCCCGAGGTGGCATTGCTGATGTGCATCACGTGCGATAAGCCGCCCGGCGGTCTGCTTACACCACCAGCGCCGTGAAATGCGCCTGGGGATCGCGGTCGCAAGGTGCGTCGAAACCACCAGCATCTCCTTCGCTCTACAGGGAGCGAGCCCGCTTTCGGCGCTCCTGTTACCCCGAAGCGACCGCAGGCGAATCCTCGCGGCAGAAACTGGGAGCCAATGCGCCCAGCGGCGGCGGTCGCATCGATCGCATCGCGGCGGTCGCCAGGCTTACCGCGTGACGGCCTGGCAATCATGCCAGCGCCCAGGCTGATCTTCCCCTCGCCGGTCGACGCGCCGCTCATCGAAATAACCACCAGGCCAGCATTTCATCTGGCTGCTGGTGGGCGCTAGCGCACGCCACCGTCACCGACGTTGCGCTTCATCATCACGCGATACGCGTCAAACGAAACTTTGTGGCTGATCAAGCATCATTGCTCGTGCCGCGCCACCTGCGGGTTGATCTCGGCGGCCATCGCCATCTGCGCCTTGATTCCCCGGCGGCCAGCCAGCTCGCCAGCATGATCTGACTGCCGACGCCAGAACGCCACCGCGGCGTAATGAGCAGCCTACGAAATGGACGTCTCATTTTCACTGAAGTAGCCGTTAACAGCATGTTGTGCCGCCGAGAATCCTGCGGTGCACCGCGCCTTTGCGTTACACCTCGACATCAAGTCGCGATGCTTCCCGACGGATCTGAAATGACTGCGCGCTCGTATCCGAAAGTAAATATCCATCACGCACACCGGGGTGGACAACCCAGATTAGGTTATGAATCAAATGTGATCAGCCTGCACCTCCTCCTTCCCCAAAAAACTATGTGGCTTATAAATAAATAAGCTATATCAGTGGCTTTTATATAGCAAATCTATGACACGGGAGAGTACCATCAGTTTCTTTCAACGGTCATATCAGAAGCTGAGGGTGAAGCTCAGGTAGATCTTGTGGCAGCCAGCACCCCACATCATCAGAAACGAGAATTCATCCCAGGTGTCAACCACACGATTCTGCTATAATACCATAACGAAACAGCATTGCACAGTGACAGGTGCTGCCAGTTCTCGATGACACTGCTGATGACTTTACAACTAGACCTGTCACCAACTTCTGCACCTTACTGGACTACCACCCTTCTTTGGTTGCATCAGCAACAATCAACCACGGATAGCGCGCGGGGCGATTCACGTTTTGCCGTTCAGCTGGTAGGGTTACCATCTGCTGCGGGCCACACGTTTCACAGCGCGCACGGACTGATCTCAGCGACGCCGTGAACAGCGACCGATGCTCAGGATCAAACAACTAGCGGAAGGCGCTAATACGCCACTACCCGCTGATCAGCTGCCAGGCTACCCTTACCCAGGAGGTCAGGAGGGCCTTGGCACAAACCGCATCATGATAAGCTCAGGCGCAATACCTTTCCAGGCCAGGAGTGTGAACACTGCCACCTAGGATCAGCTGCCAGCTGGGACAGAGGTGGGGCCACAATGGTGGCACACACTCAACCAGCCTGCCACCCAGGATCAGGTCGTGGACATTGCAGTGCCTGGAATGAGGCGCTGCTGCTGCACCTTCGCCGCCTACCGTTGTGGGCTGGCACGACAACTGCCACAAGTAATGCCGCTGGGCTGCAAGCATGGAGCGATAAGTCTGACCGATCTTGAGTCGGTGACCAGAGCGCTTCTCTCGCCACCGCCGCTTTCTATCGTTCACGCGGCCGACCGCTTTGGCGCGCGCGTTCGGCAGCGCTGGGCCAGCAGGCCGACTGGATTACGATGATCCGCTGGAACGTCGGCATCAGGCGCAGCAGCGCCTCGGCACGCTGTGCGCTGGTCGGTGGCCACTGCCGCCGGGAGCGTCTCAAGCGCGAAAACCACTAATATGTGGGTAGGCGGAGGCGTTTTCAGGCTTTCACTTTATCGCCTCGGATCGGGTGGCGCTCGGCCGCGTATCGAAACCCAGTGAGCTGCGAATGTCGGCGCGCTTTCCTGTGGCGATGCGTGACAGATCATACTTCTCTGGCACGGCGATCAGCGCGCATGTTGCGAGGATTATTGTCACCAGCTTATTGGGCGGCGACTGACTCTGGGAAGCGGGCACGCGGCTGCGGCGATAGATGCTTCTCGACCTAAACCGCCGGTGATCGACCCATCACGGCAACACGCCAGCCACGCTCGCGTCTCACGGAAGCCCACGCGCTCGGCGTCGATGTCACCGACCACCGCCATCTCGGCGCGACAACCAGACGATTGTTTCCACGATCACGGCATCGACTTTTCAAACCATCAGCCATGCCACCGCACCGCCGCGTCCGGCCGCGTCGACGCCGGGCACTGAACTCTACCGGCAGCGTTGCCTGGCTACGGCGCGGCGCGACGTCTGTGATGGATCGCTGTCATCCACTGCGCGCTGGGTTATCATCGACACCGGCGGCGGCAGGCTGGAGAACCTGGTGATGCGGCGGCGATCGCGCGACGTCTGTCGAGCGCGCAATCGCTCAGCTTCGACCGACGACTTGTTGCCCTGCGCGCACCGGGTTCGCCTTACACTGGCTGGCCAGCTTTTGGCGCTGTTCTCTACCGAGACGCGTCCTCGGCGCACGCCATTTCAGAAGCTAACCAAAAACCACCATGAACATCAGGTGCTGATCGCGAAGCTAGCACCGCATCTTTGCAGCAACAACATATCGGACGCCGACCAGCCGATCGGGCTCTGAACATCTTTCAACGCAGAGGCATCGCAAGCGTTGAGTGCCAACGCGCGGAAACGATCCTCAAGCGCACTTTGTCGGCTGGGCGGCCGGCGCGGCGGCAGTCACCGGGGAGGGTGTTGCCCGGCGGGTGACTCGCCCCTCCCATCCCGTGCTGTTCTGCACCGGTGATCCGTGACGACCGGCGGCTAAGTAGCGAGGGGTGCGAAAGAGAGGAGCGAAAGAGGCTGGGGCTCTGTGCAGTCTCCTTTTTCTCTCCGCAGGTGCGTCGTGACCTCGACCGCAACGCGAGTACTTCACCATCGACCTGCGTGGCGTGCGCTTGCCGGGCGAAGCAGAGCAACGTTCACGACTACCAGGTGCTCCGGCATGACGGATCACCGCGCATCATCCGCATCCACCTCGTGGGTGGCGACCCAGGCCTGCGGCCGGGCTTGGTTCCGGTCAGACTCACCCGGTCACTTTCATGGCGACGATCGTGCAATCGTCATCGAAGGGACGGCCGGCTGCGAATCGTTCGAGCGCTGCCAATACTGCGTCGATCAGCGGTTCAGGCTCCATGTACCCATTCGACACGATCACGTCCTCCAGACCACGAACGCCGAAGAAGTCACCCGCGTCATTGCACACATCCGTGATGCCGTCGGTGTAGAAGACGACGACATCGCCCGCATTCATCCGCAGCTTGACCTGGTCGAAACGGGCATCCTTCTGAATGCCGAGCAGGACGCCTTCGGCGCGCAGCGGAATGCACCGCGACTGCCCGGCGCGCAGGACAAGCGCGGCCGGGTGGCCTGCGTTGGCGTAGGTCAGCTCGCCAGTTGTGGCATCGAAGGTCATGCAGCAAGCCGTCATGAAGAGCTGCGCATGATCGAGATCGTCGTGCAGCAGGTCGTTGAGCTTCGACAGAACGGCGGCAGCACTGTCTTCGACGAGTCGTGCGCTCATGAACGTCGTGCGCGCCTCGGCCATCATCAGCGCGGCACCGATGCCGTGGCCCGAAACGTCACCGATCAAGCTGTCGACGCTCGACTCGCCGTTCGCGAAGTACCCAAAATAGTCGCCCCCGACGTCCGCTGCCGGGATGCAGCGACCGGCAAAACGCACGCCCGCCAGGCTCAGCGGGTCGTCCGGAAGCAGCGACTGCTGGATCTTGCGTGCGATGTCGATGTGCGCCTTCGTGACTGCGAGCTCAACCTCGGCAGCGCGCGTCCTTTCCTCGGCGAGCCGCAACGCGCGATCGCGCGCCTGCAGCATTTCCGCCATCCGGTTGAAAGAACCGGCGAGCAACTCGATCTCGTTCCGGCCGGCCGTCGACGGAGCGCGTGCTTCCAGATCGCCGGAAGCGAAGCCTGCGCGTTGCCGCCACGAGCGCGTCGACTTGCCTCAGGATCCGATTCGCGCCGAACCAGGCAGCGGCCAGCGCCAGGACCGTGACCAGGCCGAATGCGAAGAGATTGCGGGCCAGTCGGCGATCGATGTCGGCGAAGGCAACCGACTTCGACACGCCGATCATCGCGTGGAAGTCGTTGCCGGCGATCAGGGGCGCGTACGCCCACAGCCGGCCGATGCCGCCGGCATCTTCGCTTTCGACCAATCCACGCTCCTTGCGCCCGGCAATTGCTGCGATGAGCGCAGGCTCGGCAAGTCGCATTCCCACCGCGCCTTCGGCGTGCGGCACGCGCGCGAGCACGGTTCCGTTGCGATCGGTGACGGCGAGGACGGCGCCGCTCGGCAGTTGCACGCCGGCCAGCGCCATCGTCAGCCAGTCGAGATTTTGTGCGATGTAGATCACCGCCTCGACGTTGCCCGCGGCGTCGAGCAGCGGATACGCATAGTTGATCGCGGGGAGTTTCGTGACGCGGCCGGTCTGATAGTCGCCCACCACGAAGTCTCGCGTCTGGATTGCGAGCTCGAAATACAAGCGGTCGGCGAGGTTGACCGGCTCACGCAGCGGCACCGCGCTACACGTAAGGTTTCCATCGGGCTCGATCAGGCCCATATTCAGGTAGAGCGGATACGCCTTCAGCATTTCGGCCATCAACGCGCTGCACGCGGCGGGGTCCTTCTTTCGCAGCTGCGGCAGGCGGGCGAATGCCATCAGCAGTTGACGCGCCGCCTCGATCTGCGCCGCCTGGTTGCTGGTGACGATGTGAACGAGTCGCATCGCGTCGTCGCCGACATTCGCGATGGCGACTTTCCGCTCGTCGGCCTGCGTGAAGAGCACGAGCGCGAGCCAGGGGACCAAGACCAGCAGCACCATTGCCAGCAGCCTGAGGCGCAGACTGACGAAGCGCCTCGCCTTCGGCGCATCCTCGGCGGCCACGGTCACGGGAAGCGTCACCGGACAGAGCTAAACGCGTCCGCCGGCGCCGGCCTCAGCCGGCAACCCGCATCAGGATTTGCAGTTGGTTGCGCCCGCCGATCCGCGCGTAGCGCATATCGTCGACGATCGCGGCAACAAGGTGAACACCGAGATGGCCGACCGGTCGCTGCTCGAGCGGCTCGGACACGCGCTCGCGCGAAGTGGCGAGTGCGCGCGCCGGGTCGTAGGGGCCGGCGGCGTCCTGGTATTGGACCGTGACCCGGCCTGGCGCTGCACCGAGCGCGATCTCGATCGGCTCGTCACACTCCTTGCCGTAGCCGTGCATGATCGTGTTGGTGAAAAGCTCCTCGATGACGAGCTGCAATCGAAGGAGGTCGCGCTCCGAAAGACCCTTTAGCGCGGCAAACGCCGGCCACGAAGTCGAGCGCGTCGTGGAGCATCCGCAGGCGCGCAAGGAACGCACGGCGATCGCTATCCGGTGGTTCGGGAAGGATCACAGCTCGATCTCGAGTCCGTCGTAGGCCGCGGAAATGCGCAGCGCATGTCCGGCGCGGGTGATCTCCTCGAGTCGGCGCGTGTCGTCGAGCACGCGGGCAATCGTCGCGTCGTCGTACGCGGGCTCGTGGTGAAACAGGCATAGATGCTCGGCGCCGGCGAGCTGGCACAGCTCGACGCCGACGACGTTGCTCGAGTGACCCCAATCCGCCTTGACCGAAATCGCATCGGCGAGCGAGTACATCCCATCGAAAATGACGAGGTCGGCACCGCCGAAGAACTCGACGAAGCGCTTCGTGTCGGCTGGGTCGGCGAGCGTGTGCTCGGAATCGGTCGAGTACGACCGTCCGGCCATCCTGCTCGAAGCGATAGCCATAGGAGTCGCCGCCATGGCGCTGACGCAACGTCGTGACCGTCATGCCATTGATTTCGTGGCGGCTGCCGGGCACGGAGATGGACAGAACTCGATATCCGCCTTGAAGTACGAGAAGGGCACGGGAAACGAAGGTGGGTCCATCTGCCGCCGCAGTGCCGCCTCGAGCTCGCTGTGGCCGCCGTAGATGCGCAACCTGTTGCCGGGAATGTAGGCCGGTGTGAAGAAAGGCAGGCCCATGATGTGATCCCAGTGCAGGTGCGACATGAAGATGTGATACGTCTGCGGAGAGCGCAGGCCCGTGCCGCGCTATTGCCGCCTGTCCGAACGGTCGCGCGCCGCTGCCCAGGTCGCAGAGCACGTAGTGCGAGCTGGTGGTCTCGATCTGCACGCAGGAAGTATGGCCACCGAACGTACCGGCGACGGGAAAGCCGAGCCCGTCAACGTAGGATTCGACCGCTTCCTCGGTGGCCAGCGTGGCTGCTCGCGCGCCCTTGACGGCCGTGACCAGACGCGCTCGTAGTTCTGTGGCCGTGAGAGCGACCGGCAGCGAGCCCCGCGTGCCCCAGAAGCGAACGCGCTTCAAGGCGCCTTCGTCGCCAAAGCGCGGGAGCTGGCAGCAAGTCATACCCGTAACG
>ERZ1370068.10822-contig-9487_pt1 | contig 39613 bp, 59 predicted proteins | sample MGYA00561227_ERZ1370068 | MGnify/ENA primary metagenome ERZ1370068 (study PRJEB38410, sample SAMEA6850437) | metagenome | study: Metagenomic assessment of the ecological functions of the soil: analysis of the soil microbiota associated with the... | reverse complement strand
TTGTACTTCGTTCAGTTACGTATTGCTATGACCCTGGCCAACGGTCGGCCGATCCTGGCCCTCGACATGTACGAGCACGCCTACCAGATGGATTACGGCGCCCGCGGCGGCCGCCTACGTCGACGCCTTCATGCAGATCATCCGCTGGGACAACGCAGCCGCCTTGTTCGAGCGTTACAGCAAGGAGACCTGATCGCCGACCGGGCCCGGCTACTTCAGCCGCAGGCCGACCACCGCGCAGCAGCCCGTCGGACATCGGCTTAAAACCCTCCGAGCCGGTCGATGTGCGCGATCAGGTATTGCGGGTGGTAGAGGTAGACGATCCAGCCGTCGGCCAGGAACTTGCGCGGTGATCTTCTCGTAGGCGGCCTTGCGGCTGGCGGGATCGCTGGCGGCGCGCGCCTCCTGGTGCCAGGCGTCGACCTCCTTGTCGCAGTAGTGGCCCATGTTCTGCGGCGCGCCGCAGGTCTGGTAGATGACCGAATTGCCGTCGGGATCGATGCGGCCGCTCCAGGTGTTCATGTAGAGCTGGAAGTCGCCGTCCTCGCCCTGCTTGAGCGCGGTCGCGACCTCGGTGACGCGGAGCTTGAGGTCGAAGCCGGCCTCGGCCGCCATCGACTGCACGACCTCGGCGACGGCGCGCGTCTCGGGCGTGTTGGACACCATGAAGTCGATCGGCACGCCGGCCGGTGACGCCCGCTTCCTTCAGCAGCGCCTTGGCCTTGGCGAGGTCGCGCTTGGGAACGGGAAGCTTCGCCTGATAGTAGGGATTCTGCGGGTTGACCCACTGGTTGCCCGGCACGAACTCGCCGTTGAACACGACCTGGTTCAGCGCCTCGCGGTCGATCGCGAGCTCGAAGGCGCGGCGCACGCGGGCGTCCTTGCCCAGCGGATTGTCGGCCTTGGGCCCGTTGGCGACGTTGATGAGCAGGCCGAACCAGCCGAGCGACACCGCCTTGCTGAGCTTGAGCTTGGGATTGTCGCGCACCGTCTTGATGTCGGTGGCGAGCACCCGCTCGATCAGGTCGAGGCCGCCCGAGCTGCAGGTTGGCCAGCCGCACCGTGCCGTCGACGATCGGCAGGTAGGTGATCTTGTCGATGAAGATCTGGTCCTTGTTCCAGTAGTCGGCGAACTTCTCGACCACGATGCGGTCCTGCTGGACGCGCTCGACGAACTTGTAGGGGCCGGCGCAGACCGGCTTCAGGCCGAACTTGTCGCCCGCCGCCTCGGCCGCCTTGGGCGAGACCATCATGCCGGCGCGGTCGGTGAGCTGGGCGAGCAGCGGCGAGAACGGCGCCTTGAGGTTGAGCTTGATGGTCAGCGGATCGACCACCTCGACGCGTGTCGATCGATGCCGATCTCGGGCTTGCGGAACGAGCCCTTCATGGTGAGATGGCGGTCGAGGCTGTACTTGGCGGCGTCGGCGTCGAACGGCTCGCCGTCGTGGAACTTCACGCCGGGCCGGAGCTTGATGGTGACGGCCTTGCCGTCGGCCGAGGTCTCGTGGCCGAGCGCCAGCTGCGGCACGATGTTGAGCTTCTCGTCGATGTCGAACAGCTTGTCGCAGATCGAGGCGAAGACGATGCGGCGCGGTGTAGGTGCGCGACAGCGTCGGATCGAGCACGTCGGGATCGTCGCCCAGGCCGATGCGCAGATGACCCTGGGCAAAGGCGGCCGCGCCGGCAGAGACGCCACAAGACAAAGCGCGAGTGCCAGGACGAAGCGGCGAGCTGTCTGTCTCATGTTCTCCATCAAATCCGCCCGGCCGGGCAGGCGAAGTTAGCAGGATGGGCCGGTGCATGTCCGTGCCAGCGCGGAATTCGGCGAAAGAACATATTCAAGAAAGGCATGAGAGACGAGTAGATTAATCTCATTAGGAGATGGGAAATCCCATGGATGCAGCCGATCCTAAAACTGCTTCGAGAAGGTGGCGCAATCCGGCGGCATGAGCCGCGCCGCCAGGAAGCTCAATACCGTGCAATCCAACGTCACACGACGCATTCGCACGCTGGAAAGCGAGCTCAATGTGTCGTTGTTCAACCGCACGGGCCGCGGCGTCTCCTCACGCCGGCCGGCGAGCAGCTGCTGCCCTTTGCCATCAGGGTTGCCCGGCTGATCGACGAGGCGGCGCGCGCCATCGGCGACGATGGACGCGCCCAAAGGGAAGCCTTGTCGTCGGTTCGCTCGAGACGACGGCTGCCTTGCGCCTGACCCGTTTCTCTCGCAATTCGTCGCCGATTTTCCCGAAGTCGATTTCAGCCTCAAGACCGGCACCAGCCGGGAGCTGGTGGAAGACGTTCTGGAGCACCGGCTGGAAGGCGCCTTCGTCTGCGGTCCCGTCCATCATCCCGACCTGCTGCAGCGCAAGATGTACCAGGAGCGTCTGGTCCTCCTGACGGCGCGCCGCGAGGCATCGCTCGGCGCCTACCGCGGAAGAATGATCTGCGCATGGTCGTCCTGCGCGCCGGCTGCTCGTATCGCCTGATCCTGGAATCGTGGCTTGCCCATCGCGGCATCGTCGGGGTTCGCCTTCTCGAATTCGGCACGCTCGAAGCGATCATCGGCTGCGTCGAGGCCGGTCTCGGCATGACGCTGCTCCCTCGAAGCCCTCGTTGGACCGGTTTGGCGGGACGAGCTGGGTCGCCGTCCATCCCCTGCCGAACGATTACGGCCACGTCGCGACACGCTGTTCATCCGCCGGCGCGACAGCTTCCAGTCCAGCGCCCTCAAGGCCCTGCTCGCCCTGGCCGGCCCCGAGTTCGCCCGACGCCAGCGCGGCCAGGCCGCGAGCGTCGTTGCCCAGCGCCAGTGAACCCACAAGCCCCGGGCTCTACGCGGACCGGCGCAAGGATGTCCGCTCCCGGGCTGAAAGCGGCCTTCGGTGGCGTATTGTGTCAGCGTCGCCGAAGTGCCAATCTCCGACGCATCGCTTGAGGTTGGGGCCGCGCGCGTGATCGTACCATCGGTCATCGGGCGTTGGAAACGCTATGGCGCCCGGTATTTGCAAGAACACCAGAGGGAGAAACACATGTTGAAGAAGTTCCTGATCGCGTCGGCAGCCGGACTGCTGCTGGCGGCGTGCCAACAGCAGCCGCAGATGGCCAGCCCGCCGCCTGCCACGCAGCGCTGAAACAGTTGTTCGTCGTGTACTTCAACACCGGTCAATCGGACTTGTCGCCTGAGGCGGCAGGCGACGATTGCCCAGGCCGCCGCAACCTTCAGGCAGGGCGGCACCGCTGTGGCCGTGAAGGCCACGCCGACCGCGTAGGCGATCAGGGGGTGAACCTGCGGCTTTCCCTGGCGCGCTCGGCGGCCGTGAAGGCCGCGCTGATGCGCGACGGCGTGCCGGCAGTCGGCGATCCGGTCGGGCAGCCTGGGTGAGGAAAACCTGCCGGTCCCCACCGCCGACCAGGTCCCCGAGCGGCTTAACCGCAGTGTTCACATCACGGTCGTCTCGGGGCGGCCGCTCATGAGCGACAAGGACTATTGCGCCGCGCTTGGCCAGGAAGTGGCGTACGCTTTCCCGGACGGACGCATCTGGTCCGGCGCCGCAGGCGATCGCCCAGTGCGATGCCGGAAATTACGACGCGGGCATCACGACGCTGGAGACGATACTGACGAACGACAGGATCGTCATTGCCGTCGCGCTATTTGTAACCTGATCCGGCACGAGTAGATTGTAGAGGGCGGTCCTCCTGCGAGGGCCGCCTTCTTTATTCGCGGTCGATCATCTCGCTGTCCTTTCCGAAAACTCTGTCCGCGCTGGAAGCGACTGCAATCGATCATGCAGTCGAATGCCGTGTCGTGTCGTGCCGGGGCCCTCTTGTCCACCTTGGGTGAGTAGATGGCATTGCGGAAAGCAGCCAGCATGTCCGTTTCGGGTCACTTTCGGACCTCATGCCATGCTTTGCATGAGTCCGTAGTGCGCTTCAAAGCGAACATTGGCCAAGCGTTACTCACGAATTTGGATTTATGAGGTCACGCCCTAGGCGGGACTTCTCGAAGTTGCCGACGATTTGATCGCCAGGCCGCCGGCCGCTAAGCAGGGCGAGCGAGGCGACGAGCAACGGCAGCATGAAGCCGCCGAAGCGGTCATGGACGTAGCCCGCGAAGACCGGTCCCAGGATCTGGCCGGCGCCGAACGACGCCGTCATCAGCGCCAAGCGTCCGCGCGGATCGCCGCTGCCATCCTCCCGCGCGGCAACGAGGCCGAGCGCCGTCAGCCCCATGAATGTTCCGCCGACCAGCAGCGACGACATGACAATGCCGGTCGCGCTCAGACAGACGCGCCCGCGGCAACGCCCCGATCGCCTCGACGACGCTTGCCACCGCGAAGGCCCTGCAGGGTCCCCCACCTGGCGCCCAGTCGCGTCCACACGGCGACCGACGGTGCGGCACTCAAGCCGAACATCACCCAGATGTAGGGTTCGAGGGCGGCGATCTCCGGCGAAGCACGGACGATGGCAACGATGAACGTCGCCGGTTATGACATAGCCGAAGCCGAACAGGCCGTACGCCGCGAGCATTGCCGCGAACTTCCTCGAGATCGTCCTGGGCATGAGTTTCGCCGCGACCTGCGTCGTCGCGGCGTCCGGCTCGATCAGGAAGGCAATGGCGACGCCGGCGACGGCGGTCAGGGCGGCGCTGGCAAACCACATCGTCTGCCAGTCGGAGAACAGCGATACCAGCGCCGCCGACGCCGCGATGCCGACGCCAACCCCGGCGAAATGCACCGCCGACAGCGCGCCCTTGCCGCGATGCGGCGAGGCGGTCGAGCACAAGGGCCGAACTCAGCACGAGGATGAAAGCGCTGACGATGCCGGCCACCAGCCGCAGCGCCAGGAAAACCGGCATCTGCGTCGCGAGGCCCATCGCCGCGAGGCAACCCGCGTTGACCGCCAGCGATCCCAGCAGCCAGGATCGGCGCGAACCCGGCAGACGCATCATCGCCAGAGCGCGCCCGCGAGATAGCCGACGAAATTCGCCGAGGCGATCGGGCCGGCCTGCGACCTTGGACAGGGAAAGCGCCTCGACCATCGGCGGCAGGATCGGGGTGTAGACAAAGCGACCGACCCCCACGCCGGCGGCCATCGCCAGGAGGCCGCCGACTGCAACCAACATCGGTTCTCTGCTGCCGGGGGCCATGGCGGCAGATACTGGGAGGGCGGGCCGGCCCTGCATAATGCCGTTACCGGCCGATGGCCGTATCGTTGCAGGAGATGGCGTCCTGTCAGTGCACCGGGCTCGCTGCGCGGGTGCCGCAGACGGCCTTCCAGACGTCATCGTCCCACAGGCGGATACCGCCGGCGAGGCCGGCATCGTTGGAGGCGATGCGGACGTTGTCAGGCAGCTTGACCGTGATATTGGCGGCGTTGCCGCCGCCCACGTACAGAACATCGTAGTGCAGGAGATCGTAGACGATCTCGATGGTCTTGAGGACGCGGTCGTTCCACTTCTTCTTGCTGAGCGCGCGACGTGCCGCGTTGCCGACATAGTCGTTGTAGGTCTTGTCCTTGCGGATCGGGTGGTGCGCCAACTCGAGGTGCGGCGTGAGCTCGCCGTTGCTGAAGATCCGCGCTGCCGACCCCGGTGCCGAGGGTGAGCACGACCTCGAGGCCCTGTCCGGCGACGATCCCCAGGCCCTGCACCTCGGCATCGTTCAGCAGCCGGGCCGGCTTGCCGAGGCTGCTCGATATGGCCTGCTCCAGGGGATAGTTCGACCCAGGCTTTGTCGGCGAAGTGCGGCGCGGTGATGATACGGCCGTCGCGGACGACACCGGGAAAGCCGATGGAGATGCGGTCATGAGGAGGCAAGGGCGCCACCAGCTTCGCCAGGTCGGTCACGAGTATGTCCGGAGGACATGGGTTGGGCGTCGGCACGCGCGCGCGCTTGTCACCATCTTTCCCGTTGCATCGAGGACCGCGGCCTTGAGCCCCGTGCCGCCGATATCGATCGCCAGGGTCTTGGGCGTGCCGGTGGTTTCTGAGTCGGTCATTTCTTCGGCCCTGGCGGCAAGGTGACGGGCCGCCATTCCCCGGCCGCTCTCGGCCAGCAGGCGGTCGGCCGCCTCGGGCCCGCTGCTGCCGGAGGCGTAGTTGGGGAAATCGGCCTTTTCGGCCGCCCAGGCATCGAGCACCGGCTGCACGATGCGCCACGCCTGCTCGACCATGTCGGCACGCATGAACAGACGTCGGGTCGCCGATCATGACGTCGTACGAACAGCGTCTCGTATCCGACATTCGGTTCCTTTGGAGAACCAGTCGTCGTAGCGGAAATCCATTTTCACGGCGGCGAGGTCCACCACCGGCCCCGGACGCTTGACCTCGAACTGCAGGGAGATCCCTCGTCCGGCGCGATGCGCAGCACCAGCCAGTTGGGACGGCAGAGTGTCGACAGGCGTGTCCTGGAACGCCGCGTAAGGCGCCTGCGTGAAGCGGATCGCGATTTCCGTCATTCCGCTCGCGTCAGGTGCTTGCCGGTACGGACGTAGAACGGCACGCCGGCCCAGCGCCAGTTGTCGATCTCGAGCTCGCATGGCGACATAGGTCTCGACGTTCAGAATCTGGCAGCCACCTCCGGCTCGTTGCCGATAGGCCTTGCACGTACTTGCCCAGCACCGCGCCGGCGCCGTACTGGCCGCGCACCGCCTGTCGCCGGCTTGACCGACGGGCATCGCGGCGAACACATCGGCCTTCTTTGTCGCGGATCGACGCGGCGTCGAAGCCAACGGGCGGCTCCATGGCCACCAGCGACAGCAAGCGTGAAGACATGATTGGGGACCATGTCGCGCAGCGCCCCGGTCGCCTCGTAGAACGCCGCCGCGCCGCTCCACGCCCACCGTCTCCGCCGCGGTGATCTGCACGTGATCGATCCGGTCGCGGTTCCAGATCGGTTCGAACAGCCCGTTGGCGAAGCGGAACGCCATGATGCTCTGAACCGTGTCCTTGCCGAGGAAGTGATCGATCCGGAAGATCTGGTCCTCGTGCAAGCGTGCGCAGGATGTCGGCGTTCAGCTCGCGCGCCGAGTCGAGGCTGTGGCCGAACGGCTTCTCGATCACGACGCGGCGCCAGAACCGCCGGCTTGCCAACATCATCCGTCGCTCTGATCGGTGAGCTTGGCCTTGCCGAGCTGCTCGACCACGGTGCCGAAGAAGCTGATCGGCGACCGCGAGGTAGAAGATGGCATTGCCCTTCGTGCCGTGCGCCTTCTCCAGCCTCGTCCAGAGCGCCGCGAATGCTGCTCGTAGAGCTCGGGTCTTGGTGAAATCGCCTGGCGATATACGTCATCCTTCTCCGCAAGCCGCTTCCACGCAGCCTCGTCGATGCTGGTCGACATCGAACTCCGCGGCGGCGTTGCCGACAAAGCTCTTCAGCATGGCGTAGAGGCTGTCGCGCCAGCTGTTCCGCAGTCCCTGCTGAGCGTGGCCGACGCCGATCAGCGCGAAGTTTCTCCGGCAGCACCTTGCTGTGCGCGCGAGGTTGTAGAGTGCCGGCATCACCAGACGCTTGGTCGAGATCGCCGCGCGGCGCCGAAGATCACCATGGCGCAGGGATCGGCCGGCTTGGGCCGCCGGCGTGGCGGCGAGTCGACCCTCTGCGAGGACGAAGGAACGCGGATCGGCTGGGTGTCGGGCATCCTGGTCGTTCCCTTATTGACGTGCCGCGTCTGCGGGACCGGACGGGTTCATGGGCGTTTCCTCGACTTTGCCAGCTGTTCCCTGGCGGCGGCGACCACCTTGTCCGGGGTGAAGCCGAATTTCTTGAACAGATCCTTGGCCGGCGCGGAGCCGCCGGAAACCGTTCATGGCGACCTTCGCGCCGTCCCGTCCGACATAGCGATCCCAGCCGACGGGCGAGGCGGCCTCGACCGAGACCCGCGCCGTGACGTCGGCTGGCAGGACGCTGTCGCGATAGGCTGCATCCTGCTCCTCGAACAGTTCCCACGACGGCATGCTGACCACGCGGGCGGCGACGCCGTCGCGGGCCAGCGCCTCATAGGCTTCGACGCAGAGCGACAATTCGCTTCCCGTGCCGATCAGGATCACCTCCGGCTTGCCCGGCTTGGCATCGCCCAGGACGTAGGCGCCCGCGCGCCACGCCGGCCGCCGCACCATAGCGCGAGCGATCGAGGGTGGGCAGCGCCTGGCGGCTGAGAACCAGGCAAGCCGGCCGATGTTTCAGCCCGACAGACGACCTGCCACGCCTCGACCACCTCGTTGGCGTCGCCCGGCCGCAAGGTGACGAGGTGCGGAATGGCGCGCAAGCCGACGAGCTGCTCGATCGACTGGTGGGTCGGGCCATCCTCGCCCAAGCCGATCGAGATCATGGGTGAAGACGTGAGATCGCCGGCACCTCCATCAGGGCTGCCAGCCGGATCAGCGTTCTTCATGTAGTCGGAGAAGATCAGGAAGGTCGAGCCCGAGGCGCGGACGCCGCTCAGCACCATGCCGTTCACGCACCGCGCCCATGGCGTGCTCGCGGATGCCGAAGTGCATGTTGCGGCCGCCGCAGCGTGCCAGGCTCGAGGTCGCCCGCGCCCTCGAAGGTCAGGCGCGTCTTGGTCGAGGGCGCGAGGTCGGCCGAGCCGCCGACGAAGGCGGGATGGTGCGGCGCGAAGGCGTTCATCACCTTGCCGGACGAGTCGCGGCTCGCCACGCCCTTGGGGTCGGCGGCGGAAGCTCGGCGAGGTCGGCGTCCCAGCCGGCGGGAAGCTCGCCGGCCAGCATCTGGTCGAGCTGCCGGCTTCATCGGGATGCTCGGCGCGATAGGCCGCCATCAGCTTCGCCCAGTCCTGCCGGTGCTTGGCACCGCGCGTGCCGATGCCGCCGATCGAAATGCTTGCGCACGCCGTCGGGCACGAGGAACTTGCGCGTCCTCCGGCCAGCCGTAGTTGCGCTTGGCGAGGCGGATCTCGTCGGCGCCCAGCGGCTCGCCGTGCGCGGCGTGCGGTGTCCTGCTTGTGCGGCGCGCCGTAGCCGATGTGGCTGTCGACGATGATCAGCGTCGGCGCGTCCGTGCGGCTGCAGAAGGCGGCGAAGGCGCTTGCTCGAGGCACGTCGATGTCGTTGGCGTCGCTCACGTGCTCGACGTGCCAGCCGTAGGCACTGAAGCGCGCCGACAGTCGTCGCTGAAGGCCAGGTCGGTGTGGCCTTCGATGGTGATGTGGTTGTTGTCGTAGATCCAGCACAGGTTGGCGAGCTTCAGATGGCCGGCCAGCGAGGCGGCCTCGCCGGAGACGCCTTCCATCATGTCAGCCGTCGCCGCACGATCGCAGTAGACGTCGTAGTCGAACAGCTCGAAGCCGGGGCGATTGAAGTGCGCGGCCAGCCAGCGCGCCGGCGATCGCCATGCCGACGCTGGTTGCCGCAGCCCCTGCCCGAGCGGGCCGGTGGTGGTCTCGACGCCGACGGTCCAGCGGTATTCCGGGATGGCCGGGGCATCGGCTGTCGAGCTGGCGGAACCGCTTGATGTCGTCGAGCGTCACGACGGCTCGCCGAGCGCTCGTACTCGGGTTGACCGCCTTGACGCCGGCCAGGTGCAGCATGAGCTAGAGCAGCATCGAGGCGTGGCCGTTCGACAGCACGAAGCGGTCGCGGTTGGGCCAGATCGGATCCGTCCGGATCGTAGCGCAGGAACTGCTGCCACAGAGCAGTAGGCCACCGGCGCCAGCGCCATCGGCGTGCCCGGATGACCCGAGTTGGCCTTTTGCACCGCATCCATCGCCAGGGTGCGGATGGTGTTGATGCACAGCTCGTCGAGAATCGACTTCCTCCGACGCCGATGGGCGGGCTTGCGCGCAGTATTTTGCGAGGTAAGGGACATGACAACCTCGGTGTTTGTTCAGGGAGCTGACCGGCCGACGGCGCGGTATCTGCGAACAAACGCGTTTTCCACGACCACCGCAAGCCTGGCCGACTGGAGAGATCACAATCGGCCTGACGCAAACCGCCCGATATCCGGCGTCTTTCCGCTCCGGCGACACTGAAAGGCTGGTCGGCCGGTCGATGGCTCTTCGACCTGCCGGATGGCGGCAATCGCGGCCGCATAGTCTTTCGAGCCGAAGATCGCCGATCCGGCGACGATGACGTTGGCGCCGGCATCGACCGACTGATGGGCATGCTCGCGATTCTGGCCGCCGTCGACCTCTATGAAAGGATCGAGGCCGCGCGCCGCGCAGAGTTCGCTGCAGGCGGCGGATCTTGGGCAGCATTTCCGGCAGGAACGACTGGCCGGCAAAACCGGGATTGACGGTCATGACCATGATGACGTCGCAGAGATGCAGGACATATTCGATGGCATCCAGGGACTGGCCGGATCCAGCACCGCGCCGGCCTTCTTGCCGAGCTCGCGGATCTGCGAGAGCACCCGATGCAGATGGAAGGTCGCCGACGGCTCGGCGTGAACCAGAAGGTGATCGGCGCCTGCTGCGGCGAAAACCGGCGATATGGCGCTCCGGCTCGACGACCATGAGATGCACGTTGAGCGGCTTGGCGGTTGCACGCCGCACGGCCCGGACGACCGCCGGGCCCAGCGTGATGTCGGGCACGAAACGGCCATCCATGACATCGACATGAATCCAGTCCGCACCGGCTGAATCGACGGCGCGCACCTCTTCGGCAAGACGGCCGAAATCGGCCGACAGGATGGACGGCGCGACAGGATCGGCCGCCGGCTCATCGCTCGCCGCCCAGGATGAAGCGCTCGACCGCCATGGCGAAGCCCTCCTCGCCATTGCTGTTGGTGACGAAGTCGGCCCTTTCCTTGACCGCCGGCTGGGCATTGCCCATGGCGATGCTGAAGGCCGCTTTGCTCGAACATCGTGACGTCGTTGCTGCCGTCGCCGATCACGGCGATTTCCGCCGGCGGCACACCGAGCAAATTTGCCAGTTCCAGCAGGCCCGCGCCTTGTTGGCCAGCCGATCGGTTATGTCGAGATAGTAGAGCTGGGAGCGTACGACGGTGGCGGCGCTTCCCAGGAGCCGGGCGAGCTCGATCTCGCACTCCTTGAGGAAGTCAGGCTTGTCGCTGACACCGACGATCTTGGCCGCCGTGCCGAGGGCTTTGCCGGATTCGCCGACGGCGATGGGGGAAAGCCGACCGTCCGCGTTTCATGATCGACATAGGGCCCCCTGCATTCTGCAGCAGCCAGTCCTGGCCGCTGAACACCCAGGTGTCGATGCCGCGCCCGGCGAGGAAGTCGATCGCGCGCCGCGCACTGTCGGGAGAGTGCGAGACGTTGCTGCAGGCGCCTACAAATCGGGAGCCACGATGACACCGCCGTTAAAACCTGCACTCGGTCTGTCGACGCCCAAGGCCTTCATCAGAGGTGCCATGCCGCGCGGTGGCCGGCTGCTGATGACGGAGAAGGGGATACCGGCCTTGCGGATGGCCGCCACGGCCAACCGGGTGCGATCGGTCAGCTGCTTGTCGTTTGTGACCAGCGTCCCGTCAACGTCGGACACAATGGCAGATATCTTGGTCGTGGGAACTCGACGAGACGTCATGCGAACCGACGGTTTGTTGTTCCAGATTGGCAGCCTTAGTTGCACAGTATTGCGGGTCGGAGCTTCACAGAAAAGGAAGCGCCATGGAACTCGGAATGGTCGGTTTGGGTCGCGAAATCAAGAAAGGAATGAGACGGCGCACATGACGCAGGACCTGCTGGCGGCCGCGGCCGTCAAGGACATCGCGAGCGGCATGGCGGTCGGCCTGGGAACGGGCCGGGCCGCGACGCCGGGCCATTCGGGCCCTGGCGCAGCGCGCTGCCGCGGAGCGACTGGTGCTGCGCTGCGTCGCCACCAGCCAGGCCTCGCACGATCTGGCGGCCACGCTGGGGCTCACCGTCCGGAAGCCTCGAGGAGATCGGGCGGCTCGATTTCCTGTTCGATGGCGCCGACGAGGTCGATCCCGAGCTGCGGATGATCAAGGGCGCGGTGGCGCCATGACGCGCGAGAAGATCGTGGCGCACGCATCGGCACGGCGCGTGTATCTGATCCAGGCGAACAAGCTTTCGTCGCGGCTGGGTGAAAAGGCGCCTCTGCCCATCGAAGTGCCGGCGTCCGATCTCGCCGCGGTCCGGCAAGCCTTGCGCGCGATCGGGCTGGAAGGACCCGGGCGGCTGAACGCCGACGGAACGCCCTACAAGACCGACAACGGCAATCCGGTGATCGATGCGCCGCTTCCCGCCGGCCTCGACGTCGAGCAGCTCGGCGCGCGCCTCGACAGGCTGGCCGGCGTGGTCGGCCACGGCCTCTTCCTGACCGAAGCCGACGCCGTCCTGATCGAGGACGAAGAGGGACGCGTTTCCAGGCGGACGCGCCGCCAAGTGAGCTGCCGCGCTCAGGCGGCGGCAGCCTTCTTGCGGTTGGCTTCGAGCCTTGCGTCGACCAGGGCGACGCCGGCATCGATGACCGGATGGCTGAGGCCCTTCTGCCGGGCGATGAGCTGCACCAGCTTGTCGGCGCGCTCGATGTTGGGCAGGCCGTTGTTGAGCGCGCGCGCCGCGGAGGCCGGCCGCACCAGGCTCTGGGCGGCGGCGGCATATTTTTCGAACGGCACGAGATCGTTGGGATCGGCGCCCAGCTTGACGCAGAGATCGAAGACGAAGTTGTAGACCGAGCGCGAGGTTTCGATGTCGCTGTGGACCGCTTCCTGCGCGGTCCGCATGCCGTCCTTGGTGACGCAGCGATAATTGCCGGCCAGCAGCATCGCCCATTTGGCGAGCGGCACGAAGATCGAGTCGTAGACCCGGAGCTTGACCGGCAGTTCGATCTTGCCGTCCGGCGTGTCGAAGCGCACCGCGTCGATGTCCTTCTCGAGCTGGCGCAGGATGCCCGTCGCCTTCTCGTCCTTCGAGTCGCGCGACCTTGAAGTTGGTCGGCAGGGTGACCTGCAGCACGTTGACCTTCTCTTCCGGCGGGCGGATCGCCTGCGGATCGGGGCTGCACAGGGTCGAGCGTCTCGGGATCGAAGCTGTCCCACACCGTGGCGATCGGTATAGGCGGGCTTCAGCAGCATCGTAGTTGAGGCCCGGGATGCGCTTCACATAGGGCAGCGGCGGCATGTTCATGATCGACATGCAGGGCACCCGGGACTTGGCCACGGCGTCCAGCAGCTCGCGCACGCCGGGCGAACGATACTGCGGCTCCTGCATGGCGAGGCCGATCAGATCGTAGTCGCCGGGATTGACGCTCGCCGTACCGCCTGCCGACACCTTGCCCGGCAGCTTGCGCGAGTCGATTTCGATCGGATCCTTGCGGCCGCGGATCGGCATGCGAACGCGGAAGCCCTCTGAATTGATCAGGTCGGCCTCGGCAGGCAGGCAGATGAGGTGCACCGAATGGCCGCCGAATAGGACTTTGGAAGCAAGCAGCGACCCGTAGGAAGCCCCCATGATCCATGATCTTGTAAGCCATTGCCCTCGTCCCTCCGGGGAGTTCATTTCTTGCAGTATCGACGATGCCGCCACCAAGCATACGGCGCACAGCGATCCGGCTGAACCGCTTTTCGGGGCTCAGACCCCGCGGAAGGCATTCCGGTTCCGATGCGGACGAGACGGTCGGCCCTTCCACCGGCAAGTTCTTTTGCCTGTTCAATAGCGAACAGACTCCGCCGGCCATTGCGCTATGTAATCGCAGTATCGCGCAAGCAATCCAATGGATTTCCTGGCGGTCCTGACGATCCCACCCTAGACAGGCTGCCAGTGGCCCGTCTGGCCACTCCCCGGCCGGACGGGCCTTCTCAAAAGCCGCACCCTGTTCTCACGCGGCCTTCGCTCGATCGAGCTCTTCGGCCCCCAACCGCAGGCGTGGGATCAATTCCCGTCCGAAATCGACGGTGTCTTCGAACGGATCGAAGCCGCGGATCAGGAACGAATGGATGCCGAGCTTGTAGTATTCGAGCAGGGCCCGGGCGACCTGCTCGGGCGTGCCGACCAGGCACGACGTGTTGCCCATCGCGCCGGTCGCTTCGGCGATCGGCATCCACAGCCGCTCGTCGTGCGTCTCGCCCTGGGCTGCGAAGTCGAGCAGCCGCCGCGCCGACTGGTCGAGCGGCTTCTTGTCGTTGCCGAAGCCCGTCGGATCGCCGGGCTTCTGGATCGACGCCAGGATGCGTCGCGCGCGGTCCCACGCCGCCCCCTCGGTGGCGCCGAGGATCGGTCCGGAACGACATGTTGAAGGTGGGCGTGCGGCCATGACTGCGGCCGCGCGCGCGCGAAACTCGGCGATGCGCCGGGCGGTGGCGGCGAGCGGCTCGCCGAACATCGCGAAGACGTCGCAATGCCTCGACACCCATCGCCAGCGCGCCTTCCGACGAGCCGCCGAAGAACAGCAGCGGGTGCGGCTTCTGCAGGGGCTGCACGTCGGATTTCGCGCCACGCACGCGGTAGAACTCGCCGGTGAAATCGAACCGCCGCTCGCTCGTCAGGCGAGCTTCATCACCTCGATATATTCCGCGGCACGGCGATAGCGCTCCTCCTTGGGCGCGAAGTCGCCGTCGCCCTCCTGCTCGGCGTCGCTCGCGCCGGAGATGATGTGCAGCGCGATGCGGCCGTCGGTGAGATGATCGAAGGTCGCGATCTTGCGGGCGGCCAGGGTCGGCGCGACGAAGCCCGGCCGGTGCGCGATCAGGAAGCCCAGCCGTTCGGTATGCGTGGCGGCATACTGGGCGACGAGGAAGCCCTCGGCCGAGGAGGCGGTGTAGCCGACCAGCGCCAGGTCGAAGCCGGCCGCGTCGTGCGCGCTGGGCGTAGGCCCGCAGGTAGGGCACCGAGATGCCGCCCTTGATGATGTGGACGGTGGCCTCGCCGCCGGGCGGCGCGACGCCGATCATGCCGATCACCCGCACGGGCATGCTGACCCTCCGTTGTCGATGGCCCTTCGACTCTGCCATCAAAGACCGAGATCAGTGAGGCCCGGATGGTCTGCCGGTCGCGGGCCGGTCGAATCCAGTGGAACTTTGCGCTCGCTCTCGCTTGATGGGCAGGTCGTTGATCGAGGCGAAGCGCCGCCGCATGAGGCCGTGCTCGTCGAATTCCCAGTTCTCGTTGCCATAGGACCGGAACCAGTTGATTCGAGATCGTCGCACCATTCGTAGGCCGAACCTGACGGCGATCCGATTGCCCTCCCAGGCCCACAGCTCCTTGATCAGCCGGTAATGCAGTTCCTTGGCCCATTTCCGCGTCAGAAACGCGATGATCGCCTCGCGCCCGTGCAGGAACTCGGCGCGATTGCGCCAATGGCTGTCCACGGTATAGGCCAGCGCCACGCTTTTGGGGATCGCGCGTATTCCAGCCATTCTCGGCGCCTCGGACCTTCAGGATGGCAGTGTCGCGCGTGAACGGCGGCAAGGGGCGGGCGCGTATCGGGCATCTCCGTCTCCGTCGAAATCAGCCGGCCGCCGCGAGATCGATGGCGCGGCGATACATGGTCATCGCCGCTTCCGGCGTGTTGTAGCCGGCGTGCGCCGTCAGCGTGACATTGTCGAGCTTCAGCAGCGGCTCGTCCGGCGTTACGCGGCTCCTGGGCGAACACGTCGGTGGCGTAGTGGCCGACATGGCCTGAGCGCAGGAGATCGATCAGCGCCGGCTCGTCGACAACGCCGGCCCGCGCCGTGTTGACGACGATGACGCCGGGCTTGGTCTTCTCGAGCCTGGCGCGACCGAGGAAGCCGCGCGTCGCGTCGTTGAGGCCAAGATGCAGGCTCACGATATCCGACCGCGCCAGCAGTTCGTCGAGCGTCACCATCGGCACCGGCGGGTCGGCGATCGCCGACCGGTTGAAGGCGATGAGCTTCGAGACCGACGCCCTGGCGATGCGCGCCATCTCGCGGCCGATGCCGCCCAGGCCGACGATGCCCAAGCGTCTTGCCCTTGAGCTCCATGCCCTGCATCGGCCGCCAGCCGCCGGCACGAACCAGCCCGTGCATGGTGGCGATGTGCGCGCGCGGCGGCGAACACCAGGCCCATGGCGTGCTCGGCGACGGTGGTGTCGCCGTAGCCGCTGATGGTCGAGACCTTTGATGCCGAGGCGCGGCGGCGGCCGCGAGGTCGACGAAGCTCGCGGCGCCGGTGCCGAGGAAGACGATGTGCTTCAGCCCCGAGCAGAGACCGAGCGTGGCCTCGTTGAAATAGGTCGCGTCGTTGATCACCGTGTCGTAGCCGGCGATCGCCTTCGGAACGTCGCCAGCGGCGACCGGCCCCATGTTGACCGCGATCGGAATGTCGCCGGGCCCGTGCACCTGTCGCCACACGCGATCGATGTCCGGCGTCGAGATCGATGAAAAGCGTCTTGGCCATCGTCGTCGTCACGCCTTGAAGGAAGCGATCGCCTTCTCGTCGAACTTCAGGCCCAGGCCCGGCTTGCTCGGCAGCACGAGCTGGCCGTTCTCGATCGCCGGCGTCTCCTCGTAGAGCGCCAGCATCCACGGCATGTATTCGACCGTCAGCCCGTTGGGGCAGGCGGCCACCATGTGCACGCAGCATCTCCGGCATGACGTGGCTCACCACCGGCAGGTTGAAGCGCCTCGGCCATGCCGGCGACCTTCATCCACTGGCTGACGCCGCCCACCCGCGCGAGATCGATCATGACGATGTCGACCGAGCGCGCCTCGATCATGTGGCGGAACGGAACGATGCCCCAGACATATTCGCCGCCGGCGACCGGCGTCTTCAGCGCCGCGGTGACGCGGGCGAGGCCCGGATAGTCGTCGGCCGCCGTCACGTCCTCCAGCCAGAACAGGCCGACATCCTCGACGCGGCTGCCGATATCGATCGCCTGCTCCGGCCGCCAGCGCTGGTTGATGTCGCACATCAGCTTGATGTCCGGACCGATCGCCTCGCGCACCACGCGCACGCGGCGCACTTCCTCGGCCGGCGTCGGATTGCCGGGCAGCGCCATCTGGGTCTTCATCTCGCGAAAACCCTTCTGCAGCAGGATCTGCGCCGCGCGCTGCGCCTGGTCGTCGCGTGAGGCCGCGGCGCAGCGAGCCCGAGGCATAGGTCGCGCACGCCGGTCGCGATGGCCGCCCAGCAGCTTCCACAGCGGCTGGTCGAGCGCCTTGCCCTTGATGTCCCACAGCGCGACGTCGATCGCCGACAGCGCCAGCGTGAAGATGCCGCCCGGCCCGCAGGCATCGCCGGTGCCGGCGCGCAGCTTGGCGACGATGCGCTCGATGCGCATCGGATCCTCGCCCACGGTCAGCGCGGCCAGTTCCTCGACCGCGGTGCGCAGGCTGCCGGTCATCTTGCCGCCATAGAGGGTGACGCCGATGCCCTCGATGCCGTTGTCGGTGCGCAGGCGCAGGATGACGATGGGGCGCTTGCGGCCGGCCTCCTCCGGCATGTTGGCCAGCGGATCGTCCTCCGGGACGTGCAGCGTGGCTGCTTCGTAGCCGGCGATTTTCATCCCAGCCCTACTCCGCCGCCGCGCGGCGAGCCACGGCCTCGATGCGGCTCTGGCGCCTCTCGTCGCGCGGATTGTCCATCTCCTCGACCATCGCATCCGGCACCCAGGCGTCGCGGCCCGCGCACGTAGGTCCGGTTGGTCTGCGCGGGATTGCGGTTGACCAGCGGCCGCGCATAGAGCGGATGGCGTCATGGCTGCGGATCTCGTGCTCGATCTGGAACAGCGGCTTGCCGCTGTCGAGGTCGGTGATGATCTCGAAGCGATACTGATACTGGTTGCTCTCCTCGGTCACCAGACTGCGCTCGAGCAGTCTCCGGTGCGGTCCGGAGAAATTGCGCGACATAGACCTGGATGTGGTGCCCGTCATAGGCCGGCATCTTCGCCTTGGTCTCGCGGAACACCAGCTCCTGTCCGTGGCCGACCGCGACCCGCGCCGCCGGCGCATCGCTCGCCTTGTCGACGCTCGTCGATGGCGCCGAACACGCTTGGCGGTAGAAGTCCGGCGATGCCCTTGGCGGCGCCGGCCGGAACGTCGAACTCGACATAGGGCCATGCCGAGCGCCATGCCGCCGAAGCGCGCCGCGGGTTCATGGCAGCGGAACGTGTTGCCCCACGGGCAGGTCGCCTCGACGTGATCGTCGTGCTCGCTCGAAAGCGAACTTCGTGCCCTCGAGCGGCTTGCGCATGTTCGTCCAGCCGCCGCAGCAGCGCCTCGCGATCGGGCATCGACCAGGCCGACCCGGCCGCGCAGCGCGCTGCGGCTTGCCGGTGATCAGGTGGAACTGGCTGCGGCCGACATTCACCCACATGTTGTCGACGCTGGTCATCAGATAGGGATCGCGCGTGAGCCCGAGCCCGCTGATGTAGAACAGCGTCGTCTGGACCTGGTCCTCGACCTGCAGGTTGACGTGCTCCAGGCCGACGATGTTGCCGAGATCCTCGGCGCTGCGATCGTACTGCTTGCTCATGTTTCGCTCCTCGACGAGATCACCGTAATTCCTGCATTTTCCGCATTTTCCGCTGCCCAGCCAGCCCCTTTTGCCGTTGCTCAGGCTTGTCAGGGGTGAAGCGGAGCTTTGCACGAATCTCGATTGGCAGCCTCGCCAAAACGTGCGGAACTGCTAGGCAACAAGAACGACCGTCCGGAGGACGCGGCCCAGCTGATCACCAAATTCGACAGCTCCTATGTCGGCTCGGTCGACCTGGAGGATGCCGGCTACCTCGGCAAGCCGATCAACGACCGCCGCTATTCCAACGAGCAGCTGGCCGACGTGCTGCACAAGGCGGTGGCCTACGCCAAGCAGATGGACGGCTGGGCTACAACACCTTCTGGATGGCCGAGCACCATTTCCAGCCGGAAGGCACGGAGTGCATCCCGAACCTCCTGATGATGGCGATGCATCTCTGTCAACGTGACCAAGAACCTCAACATCGGCTGCGGCTTCAACGTCGTGCCGATGTGGCATCCGCTGCGCCTGGCGGAAGACTACGCCATGGCCGACATCCTGACCGGCGGCCGCGTGATCTTCGGCGTCGCGCGCGGCTATCACACCCGCGAGGTCGAGACGCTTCGGCTCGCCGCTGATCGACCAGGACGCCAACCGCGAGCTGTTCGAGGAAGGCGTCGACATCATCTTCAAGGCCTTCAACGAGGAGCGCTTCTCGCACAAGGGCAAGTACTACACGCTGCCGCCGGAGGTGCCCTATCGCGGCTACACGCTGAAGGAGATCACGCCTGGTGCCGCGGCCGTAGCGCCTGCCGGTCGAATGCTGGCAGCCGATCCAGAGCGGCTCGGAGCGCGCCTTCGACTTCATGGCCAAGCACGGCATCTCGCGGCGTGATCGGCGGCGGCTCGGCCGAAGGCGGCGCGGTCGACCGGCACATGACGGAGTTCCAGGCCGCCTATGCAGCGCCGCGGCATCGAGCTCGAGCTCGGGCGAGCGCCTGGCGCTCGGCTTCCAGTTCCACATCGCCGAAAGCCGCGAGGCGGCGATCGCGCGAGGCGGCCAACGTACTACGAGGAGAACATGAAGATGTTCGGCGAGCTGCGCCTGGTGCGCGCGCATCACCGACGAGCAGATCGCGGCGATGCGCGATCCCCGGCTCGTCGCCCAACACCAAGCTGCCGCGCATCGAGGACGCGGTGAAGGCCGGCGGCTTCCTGGCCGGCACGCCGGCCGACATCATCGAGCAGCTGAAGGCGGTCGAGAAGCGCTATCCCGGCCTCGAGCGGGTCATCTGCACCATGCCGCTCGGCACGCATCTGGCTCGACATGCGCTGGAGCAGCTCGACCGCTTCGCCAAGGAAGTGATGCCGGCCTTCCAGCCGGCCACCGCGCCGCCGCCGCGGCCGAATAGACGGAGAGGACACGATGATCTTCGAAATGCGCACCTATCTTCTGAAGCCCGGCACGCGCCCTGCAGGCCGAGACAGGCGTTCGGCGACGCGCGATCGCCGGCTCGCGCCAAGCTGTCGCCGCATCGCCGGCTTCTGGCGCACCGAGGTGGGCACGCTCAACCAGATCATCCATATCTGGCCCTACAAGGACGTGAACGAGCGCGACCAGATCCGCGCCGAGGCGGTCGAAGATCAGGCGTGTGGCCGCCCAAGATCGCCGACTTCGTGCTCGACATGGAGAGCAAGATCCTCCATCCCGCGCCCGTTCTCGCCCAGCCTTCGAGCCGGGCGAGCACGGCAGCATCTACGAGTTCCGCACCTACACCTACGGGCCGGGCGCCATCCCCAAGGTGATCGAGGCCTGGACGCCGCGCATCAAGGCGCGCACGCGCCGTCTCGCCGCTGATCTTCGCCGGCTTCACCGACATCGGCGCGCTCAACCAGTGGGTCCATGTCTGGGCCTACAAGAACATGGGCGAGCGCGAGACGCTGCGCGCCAAGGCGATGACGCCCGGCCAGTGGCCGCCGCCGCGCGCACGAGGCGTGGTCCTGCACAAGCAGAACGAGCACCTTCGCCATCCCGGCGAAGTGGTCGCCGCTGCGCTAGAGCGGAGGCAGACGCGATGCCCGTCACAATCCGCCAGGTCGGGCCGTGCTTCGCGGGCGAGGTCGCCGGCATCGACATGACGCAAGCCGCTGACCGCGCGACGGAGGTGGCGGCGATCCATGCCGGCATGGACAAGTACGCCGTGCTGGTGTTCCACGACCAGAACATCGACGACGCCCAGCAGCTCGCCTTCACCCAGAGCCTGGGCGAGATCGAGCACGCCATCGGCACCAGCCTGCGCGCGGCCAACGAGGACCCGCCTGCCCACGACGCTTCGCCGACGTCTCCAACCTCGACAAGAACAACACGCCGTTCGCCCGCGACGACCGCCGGCGGCTGTTCGCCATCGGCAACCGGCTGTGGCACTCGGACAGCTCGTTCAAGGTCGATGCCGGCAAAGTACTCGCTGCTGCACGCCATCAGCATCCCGTCGAAGGGCGGCAACACGCAGTTCGCCTACATGCGCGCCGCCTACGATGCGCTGGACGAGGAGACCAAGGCCAGAAGTCGAGGACATGGTGTGCGAGCATTCGCAGATGTGCTCGCGCCAGCTCATCGGCTTCACCGATTTCACCGACGAGGAGCGCGAGCGCTTCAAGCCGGTGCTGCCAGCGCATGGTGCGCACCCATGCCGGCGACCGGCGCGCAAGTCGCTCTACCTCTCGTCCCATGCCGGCGGCATCGTCGGCTGGCCGATGCCGGAGGCGCGCGGCTACCTGCGCGACCTCGATCGAGCACGCCACCCAGCGCGAGTTCGTCTACACCCACAAATGGCGGGTCGGCGATCTGGTGATGTGGGACAACCGCCAGACCATGCACCGTGCCCGCCCCTTCCCGGCGCACGAGCCGCGCGACATGCGCCGCACGACGCTTGGCCGGAGACGGGCCGACGGTGGCGCAGACGATGACCTTGCCTTCCGGCGGGCAACGGGAAGAGCGCGGTTGCCCTGCGGCACTAGGGCCGATCTCTACGCGGTCGGGTTCTCCGCGACACGCCTGTCACGGCGATCGCCTGCACGACGGCCGACGGTCCGTCGATCTGCAGCGGAATGGCGGCAAGCCTTGCCTGGACGTGCATGTCGTCGTCGTCTCTCATTCCCATCAGCGCCGCCGTCAGCCTGGCCGCAACGGCGGGATCGGTTCGTGCCGGCGCAAACACGCCATAACTGATCGTGTAGGCGAAGTCTCTGGATCGCCGGCGATCTCGGCAAATGTCGGGACCTGCGGCAGCTCGCGCGAGCGTCTGGCGCCGGACGTCGTGATGATCCTGAACTTTGTCGTTGTCGCGACTCGTTCGTGCAGCACGGCCAGCCTTGTCTCCACCGCCGCCAGGTCGGCGCGGCGCGATGCGTACGAGATCGGCGGCAGCCGTCGTGCTGCCGGTCTCCTTGCTGGTCGAACGACAAATTCATCCTTCGTTCGACCAAGGCCAATCCAAATGCCGACGGGAGATAGCGGGCCTGTCGTCGCCGTCTTCGAGCCGCCTCTTCCTTGCCACGGCAAGCAGGCTCTCCCAGTCCGCCATCCCGGAATACTGGCTCGTGATGATCGCGGTCGGAAAGCCGCGCGTGATCTTGGCGACCGGCGCCAGCCTTGGAAGAAGATTTGCGCCGCGCGCGTCGTGAAGAACGAGATTGAGGATTTCGGCGACCAGAAGCGTCTTGCCATCCGGATTTGACTCGATGACCTCCACGTGCGGCGAGCAAGCCGGCCTCGCCAATCGCGTAGTCATAGCAGCACTGGCCCATCGAGGGCGGCCGCCAGGCCGTCCTGGATGAGCTGTCGCACAGAGATCCGTCGGATTCGCCGGCGCCGAAGCCGCAGATCAGGCGCACCGGCGCCGAGGCCGCCGCAGCTGTCCGCACCAGCCCGACGCCGACCGCCGCGGCCGTCAACTGCAGGATGTCGCGCCGTCCGAGCCGTCCGGCAACTGTCAGCAGGGCTCATTCTACGCCTTGAGCAGCGCCGCCATGATGCGCTCGCGCGTCGAGCGGCATGTCGTGGATGCGCACGCCGAGCGCATGGGCGACGGCGTTGCCGATCGCCGCCGCGGTCGGCCCGACCGTGCATTCGCCGACGCCGAGCGAGGGATTGCCGGCGCCGTCGACCAGCTCGGCCTCGCATCTCGGGCACCTCGCTGAAGCTGCAGGATCGGATAGCTGTCCCAGTCGACGCGAGGCGATGCCGTGCTCGTCGAACCGGACCTGTTCCTTCAGGGTCCAGCTCACGCGCCTGGACGATGCCGCCCTCGAGCTGGTTGCGCGCACCGTCGGGATTGACCACCAGGCCGGCATCGACGACGGCCCACACGCGATCGACCTTCACGGTCTCCTGGACCGTGACGGCGCGCGACCACGGCGGCATAGGCGGCGCGGTTCTTGTAGCGGGCGAAGGCGAGACCCAGGCCCTTGCCGCTGCCGGCCGCGCCCGCGCGACTTCCAGCCGGCGCGCTCCGCCACCGCGCTCGATCAGCCGGCGGGCGCGCGGCTCGGACAGGATCGACAGGCGGTAGGCGACGGGATCCTCGCCGACGCGCGCCGCCAGCTCGTCCATCAGCGATCTCGATGGCATAGACGTTGGGCAGCGCGCCCAGGCCGCGCAGCGCCGAGGTGCGGACGGGCGGGCGCACGCACCAGGTGGTGCAGGATGCGGTGCGCCGGCACGTCGTAGAGCGGCACCGCGTTGCGCGTGCCGCCGCCGCCGCGCGCCTCCGGCGGATCGGTCGGCGTCACCTCGGGCGGCGGGTTCGCCAGCGCCTCGGTGGCGAGCAGATAGCCGCTGCCGCTGCCCGGCCGCTGGACATGGGTCGGCGCTCCAGATCTCGGTCGTCCAGTCGGCCGGCCGGCCGCGCTCGTCGAGATCGACATGCAGGGTCACCAGCATGGCCGGCCCGACCGGCTCGAAGCCGAACTCCTCCTCGCGGCGCCATTGCAGGCGGATGCAGCTGGCCGGGCAGGCGCACGGCGCGATCAGCGCCGCGTCGAGCGCGGCATCGTCGGCGCCGTTGTGGCCGTAGCAGCCGGCGCCGTGCAGGTGCCGCGCGGTGATCGCCTCGATGGGCAGGCCGAGCGCCGCCGCCAGGTTCTTGCGCAGCGGATGCATGCCCTGGCCGTGCGACCACACGGTGAGATGGCCGTCGCGGAACTCGGCCAGCGCGCAGGACGGCGCCCATCGAGGCGTGCGCGATGTAGGGCCGCGAGACGGTGATCTGCACCGAGGCTCTTGGGCGGCGCTGTCGGCGGCTCGGCGCGCCGATGCGCCGGTCCTCGGCTCGGCTGGCCCTTCAGCCAGGCCGCCTTCCTGCTGCGCCGGCGTGAGATGCGCCGCACGTTGTCCCAGCTTGGCGTGCAGCGGCGCGGCGGCCGCGGCGGCCTGCGCGACGCTCTCGACCGGGCTGACGAAGGCGACGAAGTTGGCTTCGCGCACGATCTGCAAGCTCGCCCTTGGCGGCGCGGCGGATCGCGGCCTCGTCGAGCGACGCCAGCGTCGGCGCCGCGGCTGGGCTGGCGCAGCGTGCGGGCATGCAGCACGTTCGTCCGGCACGCACGTCGTGCACGAAGGCGGCGCCGCTCACCTTCGCCGGCAGGTCGATGCGCGGCACGCTGCTGGCCGACCACCTTGTAGGACGCGGCCGGCTTCGGCCGGCGCCGTGCCGGTGACGGCCTGGCGTGAGATCGATCTCGCGGCGCGACCGTCCAGTAGTCCTGGCCGGTCGCCGCGCCGTTCTGCAGGAACTGGCCGTCGACCACCGAGCAGCTCGTCGCGGCTGCAGTTGAGCCGGAGCGCCGCCCGCTCGAGCGCCTTGGCGCGCACCTCGGCGCAGACCAGCCGCACCGAGCCGCCGGACATCTCGATCGACAGCGACGACGTCGTGTACATCTCGTCCGGGCCCCTCGGTCGGTGTCGCCCGACAGCACGGCGACGCGCTCGAGCGGCACGTCGAGCTCGTCGGCCGCGATCTGGCCGATGCGCGGTGACGACGCCCTGGCCGATCTCGACCTTGCCGGTGGCGATGCGCACGGTGCGGTCGGGCTGGAAGCGGATCCAGCGGTCGAGCCGCGGATTGTCGACCAGGCTGGCCGGCAGGGCGGGCGCGCTCATGCCGGCCTCCCGTTGCGCAGCGCGTCGGCGGCGCGTTCGACCGCGCGCAGGATGCGCTGATGGCGCGCCGCAGCGGCAGAGATGCTTGTCGAGCGCCGCGACGATCTCCGCCGCGGCTCGGGCTTGGGATTGCGGTCGAGCAGCGCCTTGGCCGACATCATGATGCCGCGACAGGCAGTAGCCGCACTGGCCGGCCTGCTCGTCGAGGAAGGCCTGCTGCAGCGGATGCGGCTTGTCGCGGCGTGCCGAGCCCCTCGACCGTGGTCACGGTCCGGCCGGCGACCGTGCCGACCTCGCGGGTGCAGGCGATAGGCCGGCTGGCCGTCGACCAGCACCATGCAGGCAGCCGCACTGCTCCAGGCCGCAGCCGTAGCGCGTGCCCATCAGGCCGAGATGGTTGCGCAGGACTTCCAGCAGCGACGCCGTCTCGGGCGCGCCGACCCGGCGCGCCTCGCCGTTTACAGTGAATGCGGATGTCCATCGCGGCTGTCCTCCCCTATACGGCTGAGGATGAGCTCGCCGGGGGCGCGGACTCCAGTCAATGCGCCCTTCGAGTCTCGCCGCCACCGCCAGTCAAGGGGGCCCATTTGTCGCCGCTCCTGGGCCCCATCGAGTTTCGCCCGGGACTCCAGGCGTGCCGCCGCGCGGGCTCGAGCCGAGCCTGCAGCGGAGGCGCTCCCGTGCCCCGGGCTGGGCCAGATCTTCGTCACTTCGGCGTTCAGGAGATCGACGATCCGCTTGGCGTAGCCGGCGGGCATAGAATGCATTCCACGCCGTCATCTCGAACCCGGGAACGCCCTGCTCGGCGACCGACTTCACGCCGGGCAGCAGTCTCGCTCGACTTCAGCGTCGTGATGCCGAGCGGCTGCAGCTTGCCGGCGGTGCACGTGGCCGCGCGTCGCCGTCACCGTGTCGATGATTGTCTGCGCCCGCCGCGCTCGCTTCCGTCATGGCCGTCGCCGAGCCCTTGTAGGGAACGCCGAACAGCGTGCGCCGGTGCGCTCCTTCAGGAGCTCGAATACGATGCGGGCGTGTTGCTGGGCAGCGCCATGTCGATCTTGTCGGGCTTGCGCCTTGGCGGCGGCGACCAGCTCTGCCATCGAGCTGGCCGGAAACGACGGATTGGCCGAGGGATCACCATCGGCAGCATGCCGACCAGGATGATCGGCGCGAAGTCCTTCTGCCGAGAGTCGTAGCCGCGCGACGGATAGAGGAACTGTTCATGGTCTGGGTGGCGTTCCGTGCCCATCATCAGCGTGTATGCCGTCGGGCGCCGAATGTGCCGTCGCCTCGGCGCCGATAAAGCGTGCCGCCGGCGCCGGGCTTGTTGTCGACATAGAAGTGGTCTGGCCCAGCGGCTCGGATGCCAGCTGCTCGGGCGAAGTGGCGGGCCGCCGGCCGTCGGTCCCCTGCCCTGCCTGCTGATAGTGAACACGGCAGATCTTCCACCGTCTTTGGTGGGATAGGTCCCGCAGGCGACTGCCGGCGCGCCGACAACAGCCCCGCCAGCACTCCCGCGGCGCACGCCATGGTCTTCTCAGTAGCTTCATCAGCCGTTCCTCTCCTCAGGGTCGGTTCTGGCTGTTTTACCGAACGCCGGACGCCGAGCAGCCCGTCAGATGGCCGCGCGGTCAGTCCGGCTTCCCGCCAGGATCTCGCGGCCGTGCTCGCCGCAGCGCGGCGGCGGCAGGCCGGGCCGGCCCGGCGTGCCGGGCGAGCTTCACGGGGATGCCGGGCGCGCCGCCGATCCGTGCCTGGTCGACCGAGCATCTGGCGATGGGCGACATGGGCCTCGCGCGAACGCCTGCGGCGCCGTGTTCGCTGCGCTCGGCGGGCACGCTCTCGCCTCGCATCAGGTCGTGGCAGAGACCCTCGACCTTGACGCAGGCCAGCGTCCGCTCGATCTCGGACCGCAGCACGGCGGCATGCTGCAATCGCGCGGCGTTCGTCGCCGAAGCGCGGGTCCTCCAGCAGGTCCTCGCGCTTCACCTGTCGGCAGAAGCGGCGAAACTGGCCGTCGTTGACGATGCCGAGAAAGAGCTCGCCGTCGCCGGCCGCAGAACTTGTCGTAAGGCGCGATGTTGGGATGGGCGCTGCCGAGGCGGCCTGGCGATGCGGCCCGAGCTAGAGCCAGTTGGCGGCGTGCGGGACGAGCAGGCCGAGCGCGGTGTCGAACAGCGTGGCCTCGACCCGCTGGCCCCGTCCCAGTCCGCTGGCGGGCGGCGCCAGGGCCAGCAGGATGCCGGTGAGGCGTTGTATCCCGTGACGTAGTCGACGATCGGAACACCGACCCGCATCGGCCCCGACTCCGGCGTGCCGTTGATGCTCATCAGCCCGCTCATCGCCTGCAGCACCGCGTCGTAGCCGGGCAGGCCGCCCAGCGGCCCATCGGCGCCGAAGCCCGGAGATGGCGCAGTAGATCAGTCGCGCGGATGGCGGGCCGACAGAACCTCGTCATAGCCGAGGTTCCAGCGTTCCATGGTGCCCGGCAGATAAGTTCTCCACCAGCATGTCGGCGTCCTTCAGCAGCGCTGCCGAGCACGGCGCGCCCTTCCGGCCGCGCGCAGGTCGAGCGCCGAGCCGCGCTTGCCGCGATTGACGGCGCCGAAATAGGCCGTCGCCGGCATCGTCGAACGGCGGCCGAGCAGCCGCGTCTCGTCGCCCGCCGGCGGCTCGATCTTGACGACGTCGGCGCCGTGATCGGCCAGCATCTGGGTGCAGAGCGGGCCGGCCAGCACGCGCGACAGGTCGATGACCTAGAGGCCGGTCAGCGCACCGCGCGAGAGAGGTCGGTAGCGGGCATGAGTCGAGCCCGCGCTTCAGCGACGCGACTCGGCAGTTCCACGATGCCGGTGCCCAGCATCGACAACTCGTCGTCCTGATTGCGCGCCTCCTGCTCGATCTCGACCAGGTGCCGGCCCGTCCTCGACGTACTTGCGCGTCACCTTGCCCTTGATGAACAGGATGTCGCCCGCGGATTGTGGCGGCGGATCTTGCAGGTGGCGTTGCGCAGGAAGCCGTCGTCGCCCATCCAGTTGGTGCAGATGGTGGGTGAGCCACGAGGCGCGCTCCGGGCCGTAATCGTAGGCGCCGGGCGCGCCGACCTCGTGGGCGAACTCCTCTTCCCAGTGCACGCGCTCGGGACAGTCGGGAATGCCGAAGCGGTTCTTGATGCCGAGGCCGGGATGGGCGTCGATCAGCTTCCAGGCGAGCTTGTTGGCGCGGATGTAGAGGCCGCCCCAGCCCTGGGCGTAGGCGATGAAGCCGGTCACCGTCATCGGGCCCTTGAGCATGGTCGGCAGCGCCTCGCCTTCGGCGACGTCCTGCCAGTAGCGCGGATCGGCGCCGCGGATCTTCTCGTCGGCGTAGAGCTTGTAGGCGTCGGCCAGCTCCTGCTCGGTGTAGCGGCGCGGCGGCGCGGCCTTCACGTCCCTGTACTTGGTGCCCTGCTCGCGCGCATGGTCGCGCTCGGTGCGGAAGCACCAGCTGTCGGCGTCGGCGACCAGATCGCCGTGCTGGTTGAAGAAATCGACGTGATAGATCTGCTGCACCGCGCGGCCGGCGAAGCTGCGTCTCGATGCACGATCGAGGTCCTTCAGCCAGGCCTCGGTCGATGATCGCGTCGTTGCGCTGCACGGTCTTGTGCCAGTTCCAGTCGGCGCCCGACCACATGGCGTGGATGCCGGGCAGCCCGCCGACATAGCCCGAGACGATGCGGCTGGTGGCGAACAGGAAGCTCGGCAGCGCGATGACGTCGCCGATACCTCGTCTTGCGCGGCGTATTCCGGCACGCACCACAGCGGATTGTCGTCGCCGATGCCGTGGGCGTAGTGGCGGATGTTGTCGCGCGTCGCCTCGTGGCACCACGGCTCGACGGTCACGCCGATCTTGACGCCGATGCGCTGGCGCAGCGCGTCCAGGCCCTTCTCGGTGATCTTCGGGAATGTGCGTTCGACGGTCTCGGTCAGCATGGACGTTTCCTTCTTTCGATCTATCAGGCTGCTCTGTCGAGGCGCCTGGCTCGCGCTCGCGCAGCACCTTGCGGTTGACCTTGCCGGCCGGCGTCTTGGGCAGCTCGGCGACGAATTCGATGAGGCGCGGATATTCGTGCTGGCTGAGGCGCTGCCGCACGAGGTCCTGGATCTCGCGCGCGAAAGCCTCGTCGCCCGGCGCGATCGGCGACGACGAAGGCCTTCACCACCTGGCCGCGCAGGGCATCCGGCACGCCGATGGCCGCCGGCTTCGCGCACGTCGGGATGCTTCAGGATGGCGTCCTCGATCTCGACGGCGCTCATGGTCCAGCCGGCCGAGATGATGACGTCGTCGGCGCGGCCGCCGTGATAGAAGTAGCCGTCCTCGTCGGTGCGCCCGAGATCCTTGGTGGCGATCCAGCCGTTGCGCCGCCAGACCTTCAGCTCGCCCGTCACGCCGGGCGGGCAAGGCTTCGCCCTGCGGGATCATGGACCTCGACCTTGCTGCCGGGCATCGGGCTTGCCGAGCGATCCCGGCTTGACGACGAAGTCCGCGCGCCCCGGGATAGCTCGACCAGGATCACGCCGATCTCGGTGGTGCCGTACATGCTGCAGAGCGGACGGCCGAACGTCGTCTCGGCGAAGGCCGCCGTCTCGCTGTCGATCGGCTCGCCGGTGAAGGACAGCTTCTCGCAGGGCGTATCGATAGCGCCGCGCGGCGCCCGAATTCCGCATCATGCGATAGTGGGTCGCCGCTGCGGAGATGTTGGTGAAGCGGTGATCCTGCAGCGCCTTCAGCAGCCGCTCGGCGTCGAACCTGCCGGCATAGGCGCCGATCGTGAGGCCCAACGCGAGCGGCGCCAGGTGCCGTGCCACAGGCCGTGGCCCCACGCCGGCGAGGACGGGCAGATGAAGTACGATCGCCCGGCCGCAGGCCGGTGCCGTAGAGCGCCGCCACCATCAGGGTGACGATCGGCGCGGTGGGTGTGCTTGACGGCTTCCGGCAGCTCGCGCGTCGTCCCCGACGTGTACTGGAAGATCGCCAGCGCATCGGCCTGGTGGCGGGCTCGAAGCGCGACGGAAATCGCGCAAGGCTCGCCATGAAATCGGCGTCGGCCATGACCACGCGCGGCCGCCGATCGATGACAGGAGCGCCGCCTTCTCGGTATTGGTCACCAGCAGCGCCGGCGAACAGTCGTCGACGCGCAGCTTTACGCCGTCGGGTCCGAACAGCGTGAACAGCGGCACGCGCGATCGCGCCCAGCTTCATCGTGCCGAAGACCGCCGTGTAGAACGCCCGCGACGGCTCGAGCATGATCGCGACGCGATCGCCGGCCGTCGACGCCCTGCGCGGCGAGCCAGTGGGCGAAGCGCGCGGAGTCCTCCGACGATCTGGCGAAAGCTCAGGATCTCGTCGCGTCCGTCGGCATGGGCGACGATGACCGCCGGGTCCGCCTTGCCGGCATGCCGGTCGATGCATTCGTGCGCGATGTTCAGACGCTCGCGATCGCCGTCGAACAGCTCCCACAGCCTGGCGGCGGAGAAATGCGCCTGGGCATCCGCAAAGCTCGTGTACGGCCGTCAGGCTGGTCATCGGCAGACTATGGCCAAAGGCTTCGGGTTGTACAACAGCGTCATAAGTTGTATATGTACAATTCATGCCTCGCCTCGCGAATTCAAGACCGCTCCGCGAGTGCGGCCCGTACCGGCCGTCACGCGCGCCATCGCCATCCTCCGCCTGCTCGGCCGCGAGCCGGACGTCGATGGGCGTGAAGGCGATCGCCGGGCGCTGGGCCTGCGTGCCGAGCACGGCCTGCACATCCTGCGCGTGCTGGTGTCGGAGCAGCTGGTGAGGGTCGACCCGACACACGAGCAATACAGCCTGGGCTACGGGCGCGCTGTCGCTGGCGCGCGCCGTCGCTGGAGAGCAGCGACTTCCGCGAGCGCTGGTGCAGCCCAGGCTCGACGATCTCTCCAGGCGCTACGGCGTCACCGCCATCGGCGTCGAGCTGCCCGACCTCGAGCACATGATCGTGGTCACGCTGTCGCGCACCCAGGCGCCGGTGCGCCTGCATGTCGATGTCGGCAGCCGCTTTCCGGCGCTGATCAGCGCGACAGGCCGCTGCGTGGCGGCGTTCAGCGAGCAGCCCTGGGCGAGATCGAGAGACGCTTCCGCTCGCTGCGCTGGCAGAACGCGCTCCGGCTACGAGACCTGGCGCAAGGAAATAGACGGCGTGCGCCGCCACGGCTTCAGCATCGACCGCGGCAACTATATCGCCGGCGTGGCGATCGTCGCGGTGCCGGTGCTGAACGCACACCGGACGATCACGCACACGATCGCGGCGGTCGGGCTGGTCAGCCAGCTCGATCGCACGACGTCGGTTGCACTTGGCGCAGGAAATGCGGGTGGCGGCAGAAACGGTGGCGTCGCAGCTGGTCTCCCAGGCGATGCGCAGGCCGGAGCGACGGAGGCGCCCTTTCGACGAGGCTGGGGGCTGCCGGCACATCCTGGTTTCCAAGTGACATTGCTGCTGCAGGAATTCGACAAATCCGGTCAAGCAATTTTAAGCCGTATAAAGACAAACCTGCAACGATCAGGAGGGTCCGATGAGAGCTAGGGCTGGGTTGACCGGGGGTCACCTTTGCATCGACCTGACCAATATCGAGATGTCGGGCGACTGATCAGCAGGACCTGCTGCGCGCCGTTCAGGCCACCGTCGTGGCGCACCTGGCGCGCCAGTCAGCGGTGTCCAGGGTGGTCACCATCAGCATGTCTCCGAATAACGGGACGGACGAGGACCGCCGAGCCTGATCGGACGCCCGATCCCTGACCGGTACCCCAGGCCTGATCCGTCTCCCAAGCCTGAGTCCGTCTCCCCAACCCTTCTCCGCCTCCCCGATCCTGATTGGCAGAGCATAGGGTGGTGCCGTCGGGCGCTCCCTTGAAGCGAGTGCAGATCGTCTGACATCAGGGATCGTCGACCGTGAGATACAGGGGTGCAGTCGCAAATGACCGAGCAGCAGATTTGCCCCAGTGCGACCGGTGAGACGCCGGAACGCGCAAATCATCGGTTTCATCGGTGCGGATGGCGTGGTGGCGAACATTCCCACCCCGATCCCGCTGACCGAGGAGATGCGTGATTCCATCGGGCCTCAACCCGAGCGCATCTTCCGCTTGGCAGGTCCGTGCATCCAATCCAAATGCGCGAACTGGGAAAACCAAGCCTGTGCCCTGATCGATCGCATGCGCCAGCAAGTCGAGCGCCTCCAGCTCGCGACCGAGCCGGCCGGCAAGCTCCCGCGCTGCGCGATCCGCTCCGCTTGCGTCTGGTGGCGACAGACCGGGCCGGAGGCCTGCCGGGTTTGTCCGCATGTGATCTACAATCCATCCCCGTGATGTTGCCGATCCGCTCTCGAGGAGAGATGCTCGTAGCCCGCCCCCGCTGTGGACAAAGCGCGCTGCCGGGGCAGTACTGCGATAATTGCGGCGCACAAATCGAAAAGACTATGCCGCTCGTGTTCGGCCACAAACCGGCCGGACGCCCGGTTCTGCGCCAATTGCGGCACCGCCTTCGAGGACCCAGGACAAAAGCGCCGCCTCGGCCGGGCCGGACATCGTCCGGCGCCCAGCAGAAAGCAGGTCACGGTCCTGTTTGCCGACATCAGCGGCTCCACGGAGCTGATCTCCGAGATGGATGCCGAGGACGCGAGCTATACCCTGGGCTCCGTGATCAGCGTCATCTCCAAGGCCGTGACGCGGTTCGGCGGCGTGGTCATCAGGCGCATGGGCGACGGCGTCATGGTCCCGTTCGGCGCCCCCGTCGCCGCCGAGGACCACGCGGCGCGCGCCTGCTTCGCCGCCCTGGCGGCGCTCGATGCCGTCAGTCGAATGGGCGATCTCGCCCTGCCGATACGATGTCGGCATGTGCAGCGGCCCGGTCATCCTGCGCAAGACAGGACGTGACGACGAAGACTACGATGTCGCGGGCATCACGGCCCACATAGCGGCACTGGCTGGAACAGCAGGCCGAGCTCGGGCACTGTTCTGCTGGCGCGAGCAGACCGCAAGCCTGGTGACCGGCATCGCCAACGTCGAAGTCGCTCGGCAGGATCGCATTGAAGGGGATTGCGGAGCCGCTGCAGGTCTTCCGCCTCCTCAGCGCCACCGACCGGCCCTCCTGGATCGTCCGGTCCGGTGCAAAGGCGCTGTCGACATTCGTCGGGCGTGAGGACGAACTGGCGCAGCTCTCTCTTGCCCTGGGCCGGGCGTGGGCAGGCCGGGCGCAGGCGGTCGCGCTGGTGGCAGATGCCGGCATGGGCAAATCGCGCCTGTTGCATGAGTTCCTCGGAAACCTGGCGCAAGGCGCATGGCATGTCATGCGCGTGGAGACCACCGCGCAATCCACGGCCATTCCCTACTTCCTGATCACCGCATTGCTGCGCGAATTCGTCGGTTGCTCCCAGGAGGACACCACCGCCGAAGTTGCCGCCTGGCTGCCGTCGGTAATTGCCTCGCTTGGCCTCGATCCCCAATTCGACACGACGCCTCTTCTCGCCCATTTGGACAGGGAAGTGGACGAGGTCGGCTTCGACAAGACCGACCCGCTCAACGCAGTCACCGGCTGGTGCAGTCGCTGCGCCCGATCTCTGCTGCGCTACGCCGATCTGCACCCCCTCATTCTGGTGGTGGAGGACTACCACTGGCTCGACGCGTCGAGTGTGGAGGTGCTGGACGAGCTGTTCGGCGAAATGGATGCGGTATCGGCTCGCCCTGCTGGTGACGACGCGCCCCGAGCGCCGCCCGGCTGGCGCCACCTGACCCAGCAGGGCGATGACGACAGCCTCGGCCCCAGGACGGAGATCGAGCTCAAGCACCTGACGGCAGGCCAGGCGGATCACCTCCTGCGGGAGCTGATCGGCGGTTCCGATGAACTGGCGCCGCTCGCGCGCATATATCATCGCACGGGCCGATGGGACGCCCTTCTTCCTGGAAGAATTTGCCCGGATCGCTTCACGAGATCGGGGGCCATCGCCGGTGGTGCACCCCGCCTGACGAACATCGTCATTCCCGCGTCGGTTGCAGTCGATATTGGCGGCACGCATCGACCGGCTGTTGCCGCTTCACCGGCGCATCCTGCAGATCGCCGCGGTCATTGGCCGTGACGTCCCATTGCCCCTGCTCGCCGCCATTGCCGACATGCACGAGTCGGTCCTGGCGCAAGAGATCGCGGCTTTGCGGGCCGCCGGATTTCTGGTCGAGGTCAACCTGCGGACAGGCATCGTCCACAGTTTCTCGCATGCGCTGACGCAGGCGGTCGCCTATGACACCCTGCTGCGCAGCGACCGGCGGGCGCTGCATGAGACGTGTCCTGCGGGCGATGGAGACACAGAGCCCCGGCCAGCGCGACAGCGCCGTCGACGATCTGGTGCACCATGCGGTCCTTGCACGAGGCGTGGCCCGAGGCCGCGCGCTACGCGCCTCGGCCGCCGGCGAGCGCGCGAGCCGTCGCTCGGCGCTGACGGAGGCCAAGGCCTATCTGAAACGGCAATCGCCGCGCCTTGGGCCAACAGCCTGCCAGCGTCGCCACCATGACACCAGGGCATCGATGCCCGTCTCAGCCTGCGCGGTGTTCTCGCCTCGATGAACGATACCTCCGGGATTCAGGAATACCTGAAAGAAGCCGACAATCTGGCCGAGCTGGCGGTGACCGGCCCAATCTGGCCCGCGTGTATATCGTCGCGGCGCGCCATGCTGCTCCCATTCGGGAGACCTGCCCGGCGCCATCGAAGCCTGAGCCGGAGCGGCGCTCGATATCATGCGCGCAGCGCGGCGACAGTGTCCGGGATTGTCAGCGCCGCCTTCTCGCTCGCCCAAGCGCTGTGGTACTCCGGCGATCTTCGCCGATGCGCGCGCCAAGTGCTGGTCTCCAACATCTCACATGCGCGCGGTGAAAGCGGCCAGCGACGCAGCACGGCCACCTTCATCCCGCCGTCCGGTGGGTGTTCTTCTGTTATCTCGCGCGCATTCACGGGAGTCTGGGCGACAGCGCTGCCGGTTTTGACGCGGTCAAGGAAGCGCGCACCATCGCCGACAGAGCACGGCCATGCCCTTCGATCAGGTGCTGGTGAACAGCTATAGTGAGAGCGCCCTGTTGCTGGCGAGCGGGCAGCTGCCGAGGTCGATCGACATGCTGGAGCGCGCACTCGGCGTCGCGCGCGGCGAATGAAATCGAGTGGCATATCCCGTTGATCGCCTGCCTGCTCGGTGCGTGCCTACGTGGATACCGGGCGCCACGCCGAAGCGCGAAAGTTGCCTCGAGCAGGCTTCGACTCTCGCCGATCGCAGTCGGCATATCGCGAAACGTCTCTTGTGCAGCCCGCCGCTGGTCCGCGCCGCTCGCCGAAGGACCGGATGGCGACCTCGCGGCGGCGAAGAGACCTCGCCATGCTGACGTTGCGCGAGGCAACCGCGCGCGGTTTCCGCGTCGATCGTCGTCCATGCGCAGCTTGCATTCGCGCGCGTTCTGACGTTGACCGGCGAGCCCGAGCCTGCGCGAACCGCACTCCAGGAGGCCGCTGAATTGTCCAAGCAACTGGGCTTGCTGCGAGAGAAGAGTTGGAGGCACGGGAAAGTCTTGCTTCTTCCTTGCTGCGGCAAGCGGGCGACAAAGTCCGCTTCCGCCGAAACCCAGACGCGACGCGCTGCATATGCGGCTTGTTGCGTCAGATGATAACTGATCGGATTGGCAGGCCTCTGCCGTTACGCTGGGGAAGGCGACACGACGCTCAACACGTCGAACGCCGCGCAGCTGATCGATCGGTCTGCCGCACCACGTAATTTTTGATGTCCGTATGTCCGATGTGATTGCGCGTTGCGAATAGGACTCCGTGAAAGCGCCGAGCAGCACGCGACGAGGTTGCAGCCGTAGCTCCTTACCTTGCTTCCGGTTTCGTTGCCTGAGCATCAAAGCGCGACGCGTCCTCTTTGATTCGCAATGGATATTGGAGAAATGGATTGTTCCTTCGGCCCTTTTTCTCGCTGGCCCAAATACCCCGAACTGAGCGCCGCAGAACTTTCGGGACGCCCGCCTTTATGCCGACCGGGCCGACCTGATCTCGGCGTTTTGCCCATTCGCAAGGGCGGGAAAGTCGCGGAGATCAGGTCTGGCGCGGCGCGCCTTTTCGAAGGTCCTCGCCAGCGCGCTCGAGCCCCAGTCAGTTTTTCGCCTTCGACATCTTCACCATGCCATCACTACAAGAGACTGGAATGGCACTGACCGGGCAGCAGTTGTTCGACGGCCCTCACGCAGCGGCAATACTACGAAGGGAAATGGCGTCGTTCCTCGGCGTCACCACCATAGTCGAAGGGCGCAGCCAGGGAAGCGCTTCGCAACTACACCGATCCCGGTCATTCGATCTGGTCTACGTTGACGGCACGACCACGAGTATGAGTCCGTCAAGGCCGATGCGGAACTGGCGGTGGAAATGACCGCGGACTCCGGTTTCCTGGTCTTCAGCGATTACCTCCTTTTCGATCACAACAACCTGGCGCGCTGGGATCGTGCCGGTCGTCAACGACCTGGTCGTGAACCATGGCTACGAAGTACATCGTGGGATATGCCATCAACCATGCGCTCTATTCCGACATTGCGCTCCAGCGTTGATGTGCCGGGCACGATCGCATCCTTGATGATGAAAACCCTCCGGATGTTGCTGAGCGCGCCACAGGGGAGCCAAGGCGGATGAATTAGAACAGTACAAGAGGATGGCTACGCGTTTACGTTCCGATCGGTGCTCCCCTGGCGATGAAGTCACCGCGCTTGGCGACGCGGCGTATATGGATTGATTACGCCATATCGCGGGGGAAATCCGCCGGCAGGACGGCAGTCTTGCCTTCAATGAGTATCACCCGTCGTCGCTGCTGGTGAAGAATTCGAGCCTCAATGCACGCACTTCTCGCTTTGCCTGACGACCTGAAGCCGATTTCCGTCGCGCTCCAGCGCGCTCATCACCTCTTCGGGGATATATGAGAGCCTGCGTGAACTCGACGGAGGCCAAAGAGCATTACACCGTTCATCGAGACGATCATTTCATCTCGGCCCGGACTGACCATCCCTCACCTGGACAGTTGGTCGATCGACACTGCCGCGCCTCACGGTTACTCGCATACCGTCTGGATACCGCTGGAGGACATGGACTATTTGTCGGGTTTGCCGGCCCTCGTCCCGTGGCCCGTGGAGCAAGCTCGTGACGGAAGCTGACCTCGGCCTGCCTGACGGCGATTTTTCCTTCAGGGAGCGCCATGATCGTTACTGCGTGGCGCTCAGCGAAGGCTGAGCAGCACCAGTGCAGACGTACGCACATTGTTCATGCGCAAGGGCGACATCATGGTGTGGTCGTCGCTCACACCGCACTTCAGCTTGCCGTCAAGTCCATTCCCGAGAAAGCGACTCTCGGTTCAGATGTTGATCCGGCCAACGCATCATCGCTGGGGCAATTTCGTCATTCAGCCCGCTCAGGCGACACCGGACCGAGCCGAACGGGTATCGGAGAGGTTTTCTTTTATTGCTGTCTGATTGATCGGTCCGCCGAGACGAAGGCAAACAGCGCCAATTACCCGACAAGGCCACCCGCGCAGAGTCCGGCGGCGACACCGCTCCTGGGTTTCCGATGTGTCGTTCACATTCGCCGCCATCCGCGGGCGCCGCCGTCATCGAGCGCTGCCGACAGTCCGCGGCGGCGACATCGGCAGGTCGACCATGCGCACGCCGGTGGCGCGGGCGATGGCGTTGCCGACCGGCGGCGATGCGGCGGAATGATCGGCACCTCGCCGACGCCGCGCACGCCGTAGGGATGCGACGGGATTGGGCACCTCGACCAGGATGGTCTCGATCATCGGCAGGTCGGAGGCGACCGGCATGCGGTAGTCGAGGAAGCCCGGGTTCTCGAGCAGGCCCTTGGCGTTGTAGATGTACTCCTCGTTCAGCGCCCAGCCGATGCCCTGCACGGCGCCGCCCTGGAGCTGGCCCTCGACGTAGGAGGGATGGATCGCCGTGCCGACATCCTGCGCCGCGGTGTAGCGGCCGACGGTGACGATGCCGGTGTCGGCGTCGACCGCGAGATCGCACGCAGTGCACGCCGAAGCCCGGGCCCGCGCCCGTGACGTTGAGCTGGGCATGGCCGTTGATCGGCCCGCCGGTCTTGCCCGCCTGCGCGGCGAGATCGGCGAGGCTGAGCGGCTCGAACGTCGCCGACGTTGGAGCCGGCGGGCTTGGCCATGCCGTTCTCCCAGATCACGCCCTCCGGATCGACGTTCCAGATCTTGGCGGCGCGCACCTTGAGCTCGCGGATCATGTCGCGCACCGAGTTCACCACCGCGAGGCCGGTGGCGAAGGTGACGCGGCTGCCGCCGGTCACGAAGTTGAAGCCGATCGAGCGCCGTGTCGGCGATCACCGGCCGCACCTTGTCGTAGTCGACGCCGAGCTCCTCGGCCGCCATCAGGGCGAGCGAGGCGCGGCTGCCGCCGATGTCGGGATTGCCCGAGATCACCGTCACCGATCCGTCCTCGCCGACATGGCGCGGCGGCGCTCGAATCGGCGCCGATGTTGAACCAGAAGCCGGCGGCCACGCCGCGCGCATAGCCCGGCTTGACCGGCGTGCGGTAGCTGACGCCGATGGGGGCACCGGCGCTCCCGCAGGTCGAGGGCCAGGCTCTCCGAGATGGCCATCACCGCGTGCTTCGTCGCCGAGTACGGCCCGACGTGGGCCCGGGTCGTCACCCCAGGTAGGACGGTGTTGACAACGTGGCCGGGTTGGCCGTGGGCCAGCATCCCCGGAACGAAGCTGCGCAGCCCGTTGACCACACCCCACAGGTTCACACCGAGCAGCCACTGCCAGTCGGCGACGGTCAGCTCCACACCGGGCCGTGCACCGAGACCCCGCGTTGTTGACGAGGAGGTGCACCGGGCCGTAGTCCCGCTCGGCCCGGGCGGCCAGGGCGTCGACCGAGGCGGGGGTCGAGACGTCGGTGGGCACGCCCGCGGCCGTCGCCCCGCCCTCGACCAGCTCCGCGATGCGGCGTAAGGGCCGCCTCCTCGATGTCGGCGACGACGACGGTCATGCCCTCGGCTGCCATCGCCCGGGCGAGGGCCAGCCCGATGCCACTCGCTCCCCGGTGATCACCGCTGTCCTGCCGGCGAGGTCGCGCTGTGTCCCCTCCCGTTCCCCCACCGGCCCGCGGCAGTAGCGGCACGGATAAGTACGGTCCCGGTCGATGGACGTCTTCGAAGCGCTCTACACCCGCGGGCCATGCCGGGCGCGAGCCCGACCCGATCCCGGCCGACGTGCAGGCCACGATCCTCGACGCCGCCATCCGGGCGCCGAGCGGCAACGCCCAGGGCTGGCGATTCCTGCTCGTCGACGATCCCGCGGTCATCGGCCGCATCGCCCCGGTCTACAAGGACAGCATCGACCGGCTGTGGGTGACGATCTACGCCGAGCGCCTCGCCGCCGCCAACGCCGATCGACCAGCGCCGAAGGCTACAGATGCTCCGGTCGCACTCAGCCCAGCACCTGGCCGACCACTTCGCCGCGGTTCCACTGCTGCTGTTCGCCTTCTCCCAGGGGACCGCAGTGGCGGCTCCGTCTACCGGCGGTGTGGGCGCGCAGCTGGCGGCCCGGGCCCGCGGCGTCGGCAGCACCCTCACGTCGGTGCTGGGCGTGTTTCCAGCCCGACCGGACACATAATGTGCTGGGCGTCCTCCGGACGAGGTTGGTCGATGGTCTGTTGCGCACGTTCGGCTACCCCACCGGGCGCTGGGGGGCTGCTCGACGCAGCCCGTCCACGCGAGGTCGCCTTCCGGAACCGGTGGGGCACCCCCTCGGCAGAATACGCCCTCTGGCCGGGAGGCGGCTCCCGGGCTGAGCGAGAACCGACCGGCGGAACGGGAGCTGCTAGTGCGCCGCCGATCCACATCGGTCGGTCAGGGGAATGCCGTCGTTGAGGTACTGGAAGTCCTTGACCGCCGGCGTGGTGAAGTTCCACGTCACCGGCGCTCTCAGTAGAAGCCGGGGATGGCTTGCGTAGTACTCCCGCTTTGGGCGTCTGGCAGAGCAATACGTAACTTG
>ERZ1370068.10237-contig-8953_pt1 | contig 39619 bp, 69 predicted proteins | sample MGYA00561227_ERZ1370068 | MGnify/ENA primary metagenome ERZ1370068 (study PRJEB38410, sample SAMEA6850437) | metagenome | study: Metagenomic assessment of the ecological functions of the soil: analysis of the soil microbiota associated with the... | reverse complement strand
GTTTATAGTATTGCCGAAATATCGCGTCTATCGGCGTCACGCAAACAGCCATACTGTCGCCGCACTCGTGGTTTACGGCCGCGTGATTATGCTGAAAGGCGTCGACTGAAGTCATGAGTTTGTTACGGCGTAATCACCGCCTGTCTTGCCGGGCATACCAGGCTACGACACGAGATCGCGACGGTTACTTGTGCAGGTTCGAGGCCGCCGCATATTGCTCCGCGCATGACCGTCCTGAGAATCTTCCAGACGGGCAGCAGATTCGCCCGCGATCTCGACGCGCGATGCCATTGTTCGCGATAGCAGCGCATTGCAAGCCAACGGCGGCTATGCCCGCGCCCATCGGCGCTACCGCGCCTGCTGCTCGATCGCCAGCCTATGCCGCTGATTGAGTGATTGTGACTGATGCCATAAAGACGGTGCCAACTGACTGTTTCACTGGTTTATCACGCCCTCAGCTGCACATACCGCAGCTGGCACACGGCAGAGATCACTGACCGGCACAGGTTGAGCGATCGGACACGGCCTGGTGAGCCGGCTGAATCGAAATTCCCCTCGACGGCCTGACCTCGAATTTGCTGTATGGCGCCTCGCTGGTCACTTTGGCGGGCAGATACGGCCGCCATGTCTTGCTCTGGCGGCCGGCGTGGCACATGGATGTCTCTGTCCTGGCTGGCCGTGTATCACCAGGTCACTCACTACTAGTCTGTCGACTTGCTCTGCATGGGGTTCGCTGTGTCGGCCGTGACAGACAAGCTGGCCAGACGGCTGGCAAGATGCCATGCGGCAAGAAGTGTCCAGATCAGCGGAGGCGAGCGATCACGACGCTCGGCTGCTTAGTTTTGCGATGAACAGTCGCGCTACTCGGCGGCGGGCTTATCGGCCAGCGACCGGCGCGCAATGGTTTCAACGGCGTCGATATCGCGTCGATAACGCGCGGGCCAGAAAATCACTGTTTCTTACGGAGACGACGCTCTCGATCCGAACGCAGCGTAAGCCTCGGTTGCGTCAACGTTGCGTGTCGCCGACGTCAAGTTTGTCATCGGCCATTACACCCAGTGACGAGCGCAGCATACTGAACATCAGTCGTAAACAGAATGCCGGTGAACAAGAGCCAGAAACATTTCAAGCAAGAAGATATCGCCATCGTTCAAAGATACCACGCAGGCAAAGCGCCGCAGACGAAATAAAGGAATGAATATTCTCTGCGAGGTTATCAACACCGGCTAACTGGCGTCCAAGATCAAGCAGCTGTGGGCGCGACCTCGGTTGGGGCGGCTCATGAAGGCTGCGGCTTGATCGTGCAGATGCGCGATCAGGCGTGAAGGCGCCGAGAAGGCTTAGCACTTGGCACACGCACTGCCCGAAGAGCAATGCCGACGACTGATGGTCCTGCGCACAGCCGGGCGCAAAAAGCAGGCGGACGACTCGGGCGGCCAGAATCGAACTGGAATTCAAAGAGCGCCATAGCATGGAGGTGGAAAGTGCACATCAGCTGCCGCCGAATTCTCGATTGCCGAGAAAGGATTGCTCAGATATGCCGATGATCTGCCACGATTTCAAGAAAGGTCACTGTGCTCCAGACTGGCTGGCTGTACGGTCCGGAGGCACTCAACATGCACAAACTCGATCAGCAGCATCAAATATAATCGGTAACTCGTCAGAGCCCGGCCACTGGCGGGGCTCTTTTCAATAATCTTGCCGAGGATCGGAAAGGTTCGAAAGGTCATCTGGTTGATGCTACGGTCAGATCCCGTCAAAACCAGCAGCGCCTCTACGGTCTGCGCCGATGCGCGATTTGAAAGATAATTGTGAAGCTGGCCAGTGAATTGATCGCAGCGTCGCGATCATCGAAGATCTCCCAAGGCCGAGCGAATGACCTTATAGTACTGTTCTTTGTCTGGCAATGCCAGGACATTCACGCACGCGTCCACAGCGAAGCTTATGTCATATGCCCCAGAGACCAACCGGCTTCGGGAACATCGATAGGCTTTCGTCGCGATCGGTGTCACACCAGGCCTCACGAGTTTGTTTGGTCTGCAGAGGGAAGCTCACGACTACTGCGACTGCCGACGAACACGGTAGTCAGCGGCGCGCTTCGGCTCGTACCCCTCGGGGAGATGTCGGCCAGAAAGAGAGATACCGCAGGAGACAGGAAAGCCGACAGGTCTCGGTGTGCCAGAGCGGTCAGAAAAGTGACTCTCGGCCACATGACCCATGCAACGTGCCAGCTTGGCAAAGTACATACCGTGAACGGACGTGATATGATGCCGATCTGCGGGGGCGTCACGCCGGAGTGATGCCAGTCTGGGCCTGTCGTCGTCTCTGACACAGGCTCGTGACGTGCCAGCGTGACGGGGCCGAGCACGCGAGACTACTGCATGGCACGTCCCAGAGCACTGACGCCATCGCAGGTCAGGTGATCCAGCTGCCCTGATGGCAGCGTCGGGCACCCAGGCCCAGAGATGTCGTGCTTCCAGAGCACACGTGCAGCCGTGATCGTCTGGCGAAGCGATCTTCGATCTGCTGCCAAGTGTTTATCAGCCATTAGTCGCTGTCGAACTGGCTTGATTTGAGGAAGTAGCAGAAGGACGCAGGCTGATTTGCCAGATTGCAGTGTTGGCATTCAGATCGCCTGGCCTGCAGCGGCACGCGCAGACACGCAGCGCAGCTTGTCGGCGCAAGCCGCACACGCCGCCGGCGATCATCGGCACAGCCGCTACCTTTGGGCGGCTCACGAACGCTGGTCGTGCCGACACGCCCGGACTGACGCTCGTTCCCGGCCCTCGCTGCTCGCAACGGACGCCGCTGACGTTCGGTCGCGAGGCAAAGCGGTCTGTCGCGGGCGATCCATCCGGCAGCACACGCCGATTCTGCGACGGTGGTATCGCAGCCGGTTGTCAGCCGATCTCGGCGTTTTTCAGCTGCTTTACTGGTACGCTTCGTCGGCGCCACGCACGCGGTAGCTCATGAAGATCGCTTCCTCCCGGGCAGGGATGCAACCGCACGGCAGGCTGTCGTGTTATCGCCATCGGTCAATGCCGCGACATCGACATGATCGGTGCCACCGCCTGAAAGTGCCGCTGTGACCGTCGTACCTTAATCACATTGATATGTCAGCTTGTCGGCCTCTCGAAGCGGAACGCCAACGGTTACAGATCGTCGCGCCTCGGAAACATGTTTCGCGCCGCTGCCGAATTACCGCGATAATATGTTCAGCAGGCGACATCCAGGCGCTGCGAGGTCATGTCAGACTTCGGTCGCGATCGACCGCAGCCACAAAGCCCTCGGGGAGCGTCCAGGCGCGGTCGATCACCGGCTGCGAAGTTGCCGAGCCAGTTAAATCTCGTCCGCTCGCCCAACGGAAATACCCAACCGATCGAATGCGCAGGGGCGCATAACACGGGCGGCATTTCAGCCCCGATGCTCAGTTCACGTTAACTACCGGCCGCACTGGCATCGGCACTGCGCAGGTGAGCGGTAAAGTTTCAGACCGAATGTCAGAATAGGACGACAAGGGGTCGAGCGCCGCATTCGCTGTGTCGAGCGCATCAAAGCGATCACGCCAATTCCGTTCCAGGCGATCGCATCGCCTGAGCGATGATGCCGCCGCGTACGCCCCGGCATAGAAGTAAAACACGCCGAAGCGGATTGCCAGAACGTACGGTGAACACGTATTCACTGCAGCGGCCGTATCGGTTCGCAGAGGCAAACCGACTCGCAGCAAGATGAACTGGCCAGGCAGCAAAGTTTTTCACCGATATTTGAGCCAGTTCTGGTGAATATGCCGGGCTCATCAGGAGTGACCGCAACAACGGAACAACCGCAACGTCGCCAGGCCAGGGCAGCCAGACGCCAGGTAAGAACGCCGAATAGGGCGGAACGCAGAAATGAAAGGTGATATTCGCATCGCTCGCACGTTCGAGTAGCGACCATTGAAGGGTCGCCGATTATGGAACACGGTAATGGCCAATAGAGTCGACGCTGGTTCGGCAACGCTCACTGCCGGAATCAGACGCAGCGTTATTACGTGCCGGCCGAGAATCACAGAGTCGGTGCGCCACGCTCTTCTGCCGCTTCTTGGCCCCATATATGGATCGCGGTTACATCATGCCTGCCTGCGGCCGGAGTTTCATAGCCGCACGTCACGGCACGCCGGTGACGCCAGTCGACTCACCGGCTTCGCTGCGTACTGGCGAAGCTCTACCTGGCGAAGGGGACGGTGGGTCGAACTTCCAACGCCTGTCACACAGTTCGGGCTGGTGTCGCGTTCTGAAGCGACTGGGCGATGTTGCCAGCCCACCGCGCCGGAATATTCTCGGCTAGCGATGCCGGGCCTTGATTACAAGCAGAATCCTGCAGATGTCATTCGGTTCGACCGCCGCCGGTATTTCGTGCTTCAGCTGCTACGCCAGTAACTTGATTGTGTCGACGCGATCACGCCGCTGACGGCGAGCCACCACCCGACATAGCCGCATGTTCGCGCCGTTATTCGTCTGAGTTATTCATGACGCGCTGCGTTCTGGCGGTCATCCGCGCGTGGCCGGGCCGACCTTCATCGCGGCCGTCTGATCACCAGCAGCGGGTTTGAACGGAAATGATCGGCCACGCCATCCATGGCGGCGACTGCGAACATGAACATCGCAATCACACTCAACCCGTCGATGCGTTCGCGCTGAGCCGCGATGAAGGTCGGTCCGGCCACGCGCCGGATGATCGCCGCCGCCAGGGGCGCAGCCGGCGATGATCAAGAATAGCCTCAGACCGAAGCCAAACGGCGAGGCGAGTGCGCTACCGAGAAAAACGTGGGTGAACAGGCTCGCCGTCAGCGGCGTGATCGCGGTCGACACAATCAGAGTTGCAAGCGTGAGCGCGACATCGAGCCCAAGCAGTGCCGCAAGTGCGGGCGAAGACATCAGGCCGGGTGCAGACATCTGCAGGACCAACATGAAGTAAAGGCCCGGCATGCTCTGATCGAGGCCGAAGGCAAGGAACCCTATTCCGAGCACGGTGGGCACCAGCAGCATCGCCCACAGCGTCGCCAGGGCAACCAGCCCGGGCCGCGTGAAATGATGGAAGAGTTCGTTGGGATCGACCCGCAGAAATGCCAGCGTCAGCATGACCACGATGGCTTCGCCCAGGTAAGGCTTGCAGGCCGCAGCGAGCCCGGAATCGCAAGTCCGACGAAGATCGATGCGGCCGCCACCAGCGTGCCGTGGCGACCGGCAAGAGAGAGTGCGGCCGCGGGGACGCCAAGCAACTTCATTGAGGGAAAACTCCGGCCGCAGGTAGGCCTTTGATAGCGCCCTTGGCTCCCGCGATCCATATATAACGGCCAAAGCGGAGCTAGGAGGCAAAACGTGGCACGCACCGATGCAATGGTTCTCGGCGCCGGCATTGTCGGCACATCAGTAGCGCTGCATCTCGTCCGGCGCGGGATGAGCGTTGCGCTGATCGATCGGACCAGCGTCGGCGAGCAAACGTCCTATGGCAACGCCGGAATCATCGAAGGCAACACAATATTTCCGCCGGCATTTCCATCGGATGTCGGCAGCCTTGTGCGGATCGCGCTCAAGCGCGCGAGCGATGCAAACTATCACCTTTCATTTTTGCCGCAGGTGCTGCCCTGGCTATTGGCGTTTCGCGCGGCCTCGCGGCCCGAACGCCTGGCTGAGACGGCGCGTTTGATCCGCCCGTTGTTTTCCCGCGCAGTCGCCGAGCATGAGGTCTTGATGGCTGAAGCCGGCGCAACACACTATCTGCGCAAGACGGGCTGGCTCAAAGTCTATCGTGGTGAAAGGAGCTTCGCCGCCCTGAGCGCCCGAGTTCGAGCTCGCTGCGAAATTCGGCTTGCCTCTGCGGGCGCTCGACACGGCCGCTGCGCAAGTGCTTGAGCCGTCGCTTCATCCGGTGTTCGCCCATGCGGTGTTCTGGCCGGAAGCGGCGAGTGTGAGCAATCCGCTCGGCGTGACACGCGCCTATGCGGGGCATTTTACCGCACGCGGCGGTATCATCCTTTCGGGCGATGCGCGATCGCTGCACCGGACGGAAGCCGTTGGCGTGTCGAAACTGATGAAGGCGCGCTTGACGCAGCGGAATGCGTGGTGGCGCTCGGCCCGTGGTCGTCAGACTTGCTCGCAGCGCTCGGTCTGAAACTGCCGCTCGCAGTCAAGCGGGGTTATCATCGGCATTTTCGTGCGCAAGGAAATGCCGGTCTGGTGCGGCCGGTGCTGGATGCCGAGGTTGGCTACCTGGTCACGCCGATGGAACAAGGCATCCGCATAACCACGGGGGCTGAATTCGCCGCCCGTGACGCCGCGCCTTCGCCTGCGCAGTTCGATCGGCTAATGCCGCGGGCGCGCGAGTTATTTCCGTTGGGCGAGCGGACGGACGGAAAAACCTGGCTCGGCAGCCGGCCTGCTTGCCGGATTCGCGGCCGGTGATCGGCCGCGCGCCAGGACTTGCAGGACTGTGGCTTGCAGTCGGTCATGCGCATTGGGGTCTGACGCTGGGCCCCGCCACCGGACGCATGATTGCCGAGATGATGGCGGGGGAGCCGCCATTTTGCGATCCCGCTCCCTATCGCGCGGAACGGTTCAGCTAGCGGCGCGCGCGGGCATGATTTCCCGAAAATCGTAACGGTCGCGAATGTAGCCGTTGAAGAATGTGCCCTTCGAGAAGGCCGACTGGAAACGACGCCGCCACTTCCGCGGGAACATCAATGTATTCAAAGGTACGGCCGGTCACGAATGTAACTTTCAGCCGCTTGGCTTTTCCGATCATAGTCGATGTCAGCGATGACCTTCGATGGCATGCCACGACAACGCGCAGCCTGCCATTCTGGTTCTGTTTCATCCGAAACGATCGCGCCAGCTTGGCAGCGCGCCCGGAAACGGGAGAGCGGTCGCTTCGTAGATACCGCGCGCGATGGCGCGCGCCAGAACATTGGCGGCGAGCATGCCGAGTTCGCTTAAGCGAAAACACCGGGTCGGGCAGCGGTTTGGCGCCCATACCGGCCGCGAATACCACATCGCCGTCGAGCGGCGTGTGCACCGGATAGATCGCCCGCGACAGACCGCTTTGCGCCATCACGGCCAGACGTTTGGCTTGTGCTTTGGTCGAGCTTGGCGTCCGTTGCGATGACAGCGAGGGTCGTGTTTTCGCCCGGGAACCCTTTGCTGCGAAACGTCAGGGCGTCATCCGGGAACGATGCCGGCCAGCCGCGGCCGCCAAATTCCTTTCGTTTTCAAAAGGGGCCGCCCAAAAGTGCTGGCTGTTGCCGATGGTCATGCTGCCGGCGGCATTGGCGGCTGCAAGCGCGCCGACAGTAAGCCCGCTGCGTGTCTGCGCGCTGGCCGAGCCAATGCCACCCTTGAGATTGACGGTCGTCGCGCCCAGCCCAGCACCGGCACTGCCCAACGCGAAGCCGTCGCCTGCGGTCTTCGCCGCTTCGTAGCCGAGTTCGCGGTAGGGAGGGTAGCGACCCCAGTTCTTGTCGCCGCCCGACAGCAAGGTCGAAGAGGATCGCTGCCGGGACGATCGGCACGCGGGCTTCGCGAACCTGGAAGCCGCGGCCTTTCTCGCGCAGCCAGGCCTGCGTGCCCGACGCTGCATCAAGGCCGAAAGCGGATCCGCCTGACAACACGATGGCGTCAATTCCTTCGACAGTCTGCGCCGGGTCCAGCAGAGCTGTCTCACGCGTGCCAGGCCCGCCGCCCCGCACGTCCACGCTGGCGGTCACGGGCCTGTCGAAGATGACTGCCGTGACGCCGGAGCCGAGTTTGGCATCTCCGGCGTGACCCACACGGATGCCCGGAATATCGGTGATCAGATTGCGCGCCATATTATCTCCCGGCGCCGACTCTATCACGTCCGTTCACGTTCCGGCGAAACAGCCGCATGGCGCTTGCAAGCAGGCACGTTGCGTCGCATGAGAGGCCTCATGAATGGCGAAGTCACTTTCCTGGCCGCTCTGGCCGCAGGCCTTGTCAGCTTCCTGTCTCCCTGCGTGCTGCCGCTTGGTGCCGCCATATCTCGTCTTTCTGGCCGGCACGTCGCTCGAACGATTTGCGGACAAGGGAGCCGAAGCCGCGGGTCAAGCGCGAAACCGTCGCTGCGGCGGCTCTGTTTCGTACTCGGCTTTTCCACCGTGTTCGTTGCGCTTGGCGCCAGCGCCAGCGTCATTGGCTCCTCATCCGCGCCTATTCGGGACCGCTCGCGATCATCGCCGGCATTGCCATTGTCATCATGGGGCTGCATTTCCTGGCGTGACGACCGATCGCGTTGCTGCAGCGGCAGAAACGGATCGATGTTTCCAAGCCGGTCGGCCTCTGGGGCGCCTATGTGATCGGGCTCGCTTTCGCCTTCGGATGGACGCCGTGCATTGGGCCAATCCTCGCGGCCATTTTGGCAGTGGCGGCGTCCGAGCAGACCGTGACGAAGGGCGCGAGCCTGCTCGCGGTCTATTCGCTCGGCCTCGGAATTCCATTCATGATCGCGGCCTTTGCGATCGAACCGTTCGCGGCCTTTCTGTCGCGCTTCCGCAATTATCTTCATCGCGTCGAGCAAGCCATGGGGGCGCTGCTGGTTTTGACCGGGATCGCATTTCTGACCGGCAGCATCAACCAGATGAGCGTGTGGCTGCTCGAAACTTTTCCGATCCTTGGCAAGATTGGCTGAAAAAAGCCCGCCAATCGGCGGGCTTTTTAGAAGACAAAGTGCGATTGCCTATTTGACCTTGCTGCAGTCGGATCCCGGGCATTCGACGTACGTGATCTTGCCGCTGGCGTCCTTCTTCCAGACGTACATCACGTAGTCGAGCTTGCGTGATGTCGCCCTTCTTGTCGTAGGCTGAGATCGCCGATCACGGTCTTGAACTTGCATGCCGGAATGCATTTTCTCGGCGACCTTCTTGGGGTCGAGCGACTTTGCCGCTTCGGCCGCCTGCTTGATGATCTGCACGCGCGGCGTAGCTGTAGAGCGTGTAGGCTTCCGGCTCGAAATTCTTGGCGCGGAATTTCGTCGACCACGCTTTGGCGCTCCGGCTTGCTTGCGCGGGTCGGGGCCGTAGGTCATCAGCGTGCCTTCGACGCCCGGTCCGCCGATCGAGGCGAATTCGTCGGAGGTGATGCCGTCGCCGCCCATCAGCGGCGCCTTGACGCCCTGGTCGCGCATCTGCCGCACGATCAGGCCGCCTTCGGTGTAGAGGCCGCCCCAATAGATCAGGTCGGCGCCCGACTGCTTGATCTTGGAGACCAGCGCCGAGAAATCCTTTTCGCCGGTGTTGATGCCTTCGTAGAGACACTTCCTTCATTCCGCCTTTGGCTTCATCGTCTTCTTGGTTTCGTCGGCGAGGCCTTTGCCGTAGGTGGTCTTGTCGTGGACGACGGCGATCTTCTTGCCCTTGAAATGCTTCGACGATGTATTCGCCGGCGACCTCGCCCTGCTGGTCGTCGCGGCCGCAGACGCGGAAGATGTTCCACATCTTGCGCTCGGTCACCGTGCGGATTGGTCGAGGCCGGCGTGATCTGCAGAATGCCGTTCTCCTGATAGACCTCCGACGACGGGATGGTGACGCCTGAATTGTAGTGGCCGATGACAAACTTGACGCCGTCGGCGGCAAACTTGTTGGCAACCGAAACGCCCTGTTTCGGGATCGGAAGCGTCGTCTCCGTAGGAAACAGTGATTTTCTGGCCGAGGATGCCTCCGGCCGCGTTGATATCGGCCGCGGCCTGATCGACGCCGTTCTTCATCTGCGCGCCGGTCGCCGCGCTTGGCCCGGTAATGGGCCCACCCACGCCGAATTTAACCTGAGCCGCGGCTGTTCCCTGCCGTGACCATCGCAATGCCCAACGCGAAGCCGAGCGTCGTGATCGTCTTCATCTGTCGTTCCCCTTCCACTGAAGCCGTTTTCTGCCCGCGCCAATATTACGTCAGGGCGATCTTTGCGGCGCCAGCGCATCGGGCCGTCCGGTTCATTGAGCCAGCGATATTGTCTGACCATTTGTGATTTGCGGGCGGCTCTGAAACCGAAATAAGCGAACCCCATGCAGAACACGGCGTCGACGAGATAGTAGTGAAATGACAGGAAAGTGCCGCCGAACAGACTGAAATGGATAAATCGTACGCGCGCCAGCCAGGACGAGACTGTATCCGATAACCTGCCACGCCGGCCGCCAGGTTAGGGCTATGGCGCGGCCGGCCGAGCAGCGCCGCCCCGCCGGCCAAAATGATGGTGACCAACAGGAATACGCCAAAAGAGCCTTCCTCATACAGTAATTCGGGGATCGAAAAGGCGCGTCGAAATTTACGTTCAATGTCGGCCTCCCTCAAGATAGGCCGACTTGATTTCGGATCGCTCCAGCAATTCCTGCCCTGTGCCGGTCAGCGTGATCAGTCCGTTGACCATGACGTAGCCGCGGTGTGCGAGCTTGAGGGCGTGATAGGCGTTCTGCTCGACCAGAAACACGGTCAGGCCATTCTCGGCATTGAGCGTCTTGATGGCATCGAAAATCTGTCGCACGATCAGCGGCGCAAGGCCGAGCGACGGCTCATCGAGCAGCAGCAGGCGCGGTTGCGCCATCAAGGCGCGAGCAATCGCCAGCATCTGCTGCTCGCCGCCCGACAGCGTTCCGCCGCGTTGGCCGCATGCGCTGCTGCAGCCGCGGAAACAGCGACGATCACGCGATCGAGATCGCGATTGAATTCGGACGGCTCTGCGGTGCTGGCGCCCATCTGCAGATTCTCGAGTACAGTCATGCGCGGGAAAATGCGGCGGCCTTCCGGAGCCTGCGCGAAGCCTGAGCCGTGCGATCTCGTGCGTCGGCAGCGTGGTGATGTCGTGCCCGGCGAAACTGATCGTGCCCTCGCGCGCGCGCGGATTGCCGCAGACCGTCATCATCAGCGTCGATTTGCCGGCGCCGTTGGCGCCGATCAGCGTGACGATTTCGCCTTCGTTGACCTCGAGGTCGACGCCTTTCAGCGCCATCGACGCGGCCGTAGAAGGTCTTGACGCCGCGAACCGCGAGCAGCGGCGCGGTCATAGACCAACCTCCGCCTCGACCTTCGCAACGTCCTCGTCGCTCGACGCCGAGATAGGCCGCGATCACCTTCTGGATCGTCGCGCATCGCTGCCGGCGAGCCGTCGGCGATCTTGACGCCGTAATCGAGCACGACGACGTGGTCGGAAATCTCCATCACCACCGACATGTCGTGCTCGATCAGCAGGATCGAGATCGCGTGCTCGCTCGCGGATCGTTCAGCAGGAAGCTCGTTGAGCTCTGCGCTTTCGCGCGGGTTAAGGCCGGCCGCCGGCTCGTCGAGGCAAAGCAGCACCGGGTCGGTGCACATCGCGCGCGCGATTTCGAGGCGGCGCTGCGCGCCATAGGGCAGGTCGCCCGCAGCGATCGTCGGCGCGCGTCGGTCAGTCCGATGTGATCAAGCCATTCGCCGCGCCTGTTCGATCGCTGCGCGCTCGGCCGCGGCATAGCGACGGAAAGCCGAGGACGCCGAGCAGCGGTGTAGCCGGACGCGAGCATCAGCGCGGTTGTGCTGAGCAACCAGCAGATTTTCCAGCACGCGTCATGCCCGGAAACAGGCGAATGTTCTGAAACGTGCGCGCGACCCGCGCCTGCTGCGTCACGATGAAGTCCGGCATGCGCTCGAGCAGGTAGCAGTTCGCCGTCCGGCGCGGTCGATGCTGCGCTCGCCGCTGTCGGTGAGTGCTTCGAGCTCAGTCCCAGGCCGTGATATCGCCGTGGCAGAGTGCGAGACGTCCCTCGCTCGGCTTGTAGAAGCCGGTGATGCAGTTGAAGACCGTGGTCTTGCCCGGCGCCGTTCGGTCCGATCAGCGCGGTGATGTCGCCTGCGCGCGGCCGTGAACGACAGATCGTCGACCGCGACGAGTCCGCCGAAGCGCATGGTGAGATGCTCTCGACGCGGAGCATGATGTCGCGTGGACCGCCATCATCCGTGGCCTTCCTTGACGAGATCGGCACCGATGACCTTGCGCTCCTTGAGGACCACCGACGGCTCGCGCGTCGAGATCAGACCGCGCGGCCGCCAGATCATGATCAACACCATGCGCGAAGCCGAACAGCAGCATGCGGTATTGAGTCGGATCGAAGGTCAGAGCCGAAGATCAACTTGAGGAAATCGAGTTCGCGCATGATTTCGGTGCCGCCGATCATCACGACGGCGGCGATGGCGACGCCGATCTGGCTGCCCATGCCGCCGAGCACCACGATCGAGAGGATCGTGGCCGATTCCAGGAACGTAAACGAGTCCGGCGAGATGAAGCCCCGTCGCGCGGCGAAGAACGAGCCGGCAAAGCCGGCGAACATCGCGCCCATGGCGAAGGCGGTCAGCTTGGTGTTGGTGGTGTTGATGCCGAGCGAGCGGCAGGCGATCTCGTCCTCGCGCAGCGCTTCCCAGGCGCGGCCGACCGGCAGACGACGCAGCCGTGATCGTCACGAAGGCCGTCAGCAGCGCGAGCGCGAGAATGACGTAGTAGAGAGAAGATGCGTGCGGTAGATCGGGCGAAAATTCAAGTCCGAAGATCGGCGGCGAAGCCGTCGTCGTCCGCGTTGAACGGAATGCCGAAGAAGGTCGGCCGCGGAATGCCGCGTGATGCCGGCATAGCCGTTGGTCGAAGTCGACCCAGTTGATCGAGCACGAGGCGGATGATCTCGCCGAAGGCGAGCGTGACGATGGCGAGATAGTCGCCGCGCAACCGCAGCACCGGGAAAGCCGAGCAGGAATGCCCCAGAACGCACGCGAGGATGCCTGCGAGCGGCAGGCAGGATCCAGAAACGAAAGCCCGAAACGTCTTGGCAAGCAGGCGTACGAGTAGGCGCCGACCGCGTAGAAGGCGACGTAACCGAGGTCGAGCAGGCCGGCGAGGCCGACCACGATGTTCAGCCCCCAGCCGAGCATGACGTAGATCAGGATCTGAATGCCGAAATTGTCGATCCACTTGACGGCGCGGCCTGCAGCCTGCGGTCAGCGAGCGACGATCGCCGGATAGACCATGACGAATCCGATTGCGAACGGGCGCGAACCATTTGCCGACGTGGCGCACGCCAGGCCGCGAATCGGTGGCCGGCCGCGGCTGAGCGCCGTCGCAGCCACGGCTCGACCAGCAAGCGCGAGTAGGCGAGGCGGCCGGCGCCGGCGACGACGACGACCGCGAACAACAAGCGGCCAGCGCGTCGTCAGGATCGAGGTCGTTGCGGACGTTCGGTGACGGTCTTGAAGCCGACCAGGGGCAGGAACAGGCCGAACGCGAGCAGCGCGGTGAATCGCCGCGTCCTTTAGCGCGCGAGCCGTAGTCGACGCGCGTGCCCGGCGCGTCGCCCGCCATATCAGACCTTTTCGACATCCGGCCGGCCGAACAGGCCCTGCGGCAGGAAGATCAAGGTGATCGCCAGGAACGGAAAAGCGCGGCAACGTCTTTGTAGTCGATTGAAAAATAAGCCGACCACATGGTCTCGATCAGGCCGATCAGCGAGCCGCCGATCACCGCGCCAGGAAGCGAGCCGATGCCGCCCAGCACGGCCGCGGTGAACGCCTTCACGCCCGGAACGAAGCCGTCGGAGAAGCTGACCACGCCGTAATAGCATCAGGTACAGCGTGCCGGCGACGGCGGCGAGCGCGGCGCGCGATCACGAAGGTGATCGAGATGGTGCGGTCGACATCGACGCCGACCAGCGCCGCCATCTTCTGGTCCTGCTCGCAGGCGCGTTGCGCGCGGCCGAGCGCGGTCTTCGACGACCAGATACCAGAAGCGACCGAGCAGCACCGCGGTGACGACCCAGATGATGAGCTGCTTGTAGCGAGATGCGTGACCGTCGATAGCCGTTGCCTTCCGTGAACAGCACGATCTCGTCGTGCACCATCGGCGGAATCGACTTGTTGCGCGGACCCTGCGTCGACCTGCACGAAGTTCGACAGGAAGATCGACATGCCGATCGCCGAGATCAGCGGCGCCAGCCGGAACGAGCCGCGCAGCGGCCGGTAGGCGAAGCCGCTCGATCGCCCAGTTGACCAGCGAGGTAAGACAGCATCGCCACGATCAGCACGATGAACAGTGCGAGCGCGATCGAGGACATGCCGAGCCAAGCGGTGAGGATCAGCAGGAAGGCGATCAGCGCGATGAAGGCCGACACCATGAACACGTCGCCATGGGCGAAGTTCACCATGCCGATGATGCCGAACACCATCGTGTAGCCGATGGCGATGAGGCCGTAGATCGAGCCGAGCGTGATGCCGTTGATGAGCTGCTGGAGGAAGACTTCCATCGCGTCCCCTGCGCCTTCCCGGATCTGGCGGATGACCGGCCAATCGCCCCGGTGCTAGAGGCTTAACAGGGCGTAAGGGAGCGGCAACGCCGCGCCGAAGGTGGTGTTACTAGTGCAGTTGCCGTGCGAAAGCCTGTCCCCGCTGCTGGCGGAAACAGGCTCTCAGCACATTATAGACGGTGTATTTTTCCGTGGCGACCGAGTCTTTGGGCTCCGGTCGGCTAGTGCAAACCGCCGAAAAACCAGATCAGCACCAGAACTGGAATTGGCACTCCGAGCAGCCACAGCAGCATATAGCGTCCCATCGTCGATTCCTCCTGTTGTGAGAAGGAACACATCGGATGGTGTCGGGGTTCCAACTACGATTTTCGTCGAAAGTTGAACAGGAACCGTACGGGAACAATACGGCGGTTCGCGCATTACTTTTGCCATGGAGCGCGAACTCAGTGGCGCTTCCAAACCAACGTTGGAGTGAATGATGAATCAAAAATCAAAATCCAAACGAGAAGCCTGGCCAACAGCAGCAAGGCGGACAACAGAAGCACCCGGCCAGCAGCAGCAGGGCGGACAGCAGAAGCCCGGCCAGCAGCAGCAAGGTGGCCAGCAGGGTGGCGGACAGCACAACCGCTAACGTGCTGAAAAACGCGAGATTGGTGCCCCGCCGCGAGGCGGTTTTCATTTCAGCGCGACAGACGTCGGCCCGCAGCCCGGCTCGAATAAGCTTGAGGGATGGGCTCGGCACTGCCGCTATTTCATCTCTACGGCGATCCGCTCGGACGATTCTGCTTCGATTTCATCCATATTGAAACGATCGCGTCGCGCTCATCGATTCATGATTGGACCATTCGCGCTCATCGTCATCGAAATCTCTTTCAGATCTTGCTGATCGAGAAGGGCGCGGCGGTGACATGAGCTTCGAAACCGCGACGGCGCGTTTTTCTGCCCCTGCAGTCATTCTGGTGCCGGCCACGACGGCGCATGGTTTTCGGTTCACTCCGCAGGTCACCGACGGCTGGGCGTAGAGCTTCACAGAGGATGCTGCCGACGCGCTGGCGATCAATCAGGTGAGGCGCTCGCGCGGCTCGCAGACTGCGGCGAAACCAGCTCGCTGCTTCCGCTTGCTGATGCAGGCGAGGCCAGACGCCTGTCGGCGCTGTGCGCCGATCTCTATACGAGGAAGATCTGCTTGCCCGCGAAGGTACCGTCTGGCGATGCGCGGCCTGCTTGCCCTCATCGCCATCGAGGTCGTCCGCCTTGCGGTGAGCCGGGCGCGCAGTGGCGCAGTAACGCTCTCGCGTACCGATGCGCGTGTCGATCAGTTGCGGCGGCTCGTCGACGAACACTTCCGAAAGGAACGCATGATCAGTTTTTATGCGGCAGAAGTTGGCAATGACGCCCGATCGTCTCAACGATCATGTCAAACGCGCAACGGGAGTAACGGCAGGTCATCTGATCCGGTCAACGCGTTCTGACCGAAGCCGCCGCTGTCAGCTCGTCTTCACGAGCCAGGCGATCCATGAAATCGCGTATGATCTTGGCTTCTTTTTCCGACCCCCTCGCATTTCGTACCCGGATTTTTCCGCAAGCAGACCGGGATGACTCCTCTGCGCAACGCGTTTCGTGACGGACGCGGCGGCTGAGCGCCAGCCCGCACTCACCTGAAAATCCCTGCACCCGATTCCTTTCGGAAAGAGGCCGCAGGAACTTGCCTCTGCGGCGCGGAATGATGAAACGAATGTCTTCAATCGGATGGATGACAAATACCGATGTTCCACGCGAAGTTCAGGGCGCGCAGTGTGGTAAATTCCGCCAGGCGATTACGGCTAACGGGTAAAGGGGTAAAGGTTCGGTTTCTTTGAACTTCGATTTCTAACGGCTTACGCATGTCTCTCTGGCGAGGAGAAAACAACAGCCGTGGAAAACTTTCGGAATGCCGCCGTGGCGCTGGATCGTCGTGATTGCCCTTCTATTTCATGTTGTTCTGGGGCTACGACGGGATTGCGCAGATTCTGACATCGCCAGAGCTACGGCCTCGACGATGGTTTTGGCGCTCGCAGTTTATTTTCGCCATCGGTCGTTTATTTGGTCTTGGGCCGATCGTGGCCTGATCAAGCCTTCGCCGCGTTTTTCGGAGCCCTCAAACTCGCAGTCGCCTGCATCTGGGCGCTGATGCACATCGCCGATCTGGATTCTGCTGCTGGACCCGCGGTGAGGCGAATTCGAAATCCCGGAGGGCGGTCCCATCCTGGCGGTGGTGATCAGTATTGCCTCGGTCGGTCCGGGCGTCCCGGGTCATACAGCGCCGACATCCTCATGCGTGAGCATACGTACCAGCTTCTGTTTGCCGCGCTTGGCGACCGGGCTTTTGCATCTTTGAGCGCAGACAATGCGCGGCGCAACGAAATTGCCCAGACCGACTCGGAGATTGTGGTTGATGCGGGCAGCTACGCAGGCTGCTCCGCGCCTTCACGTCTGACGGAATCCGTCCTTGCGCCGCCCGTGAGGCCGAAAGCGCAACAATGTTTCATCGTCTGGCCGCGATATTTCTGCTTTGAGCCTGCGGCTTCGGCCACATGGTTGATTGCGCATGCCAGAGCGCGACGCTCGTTATCGAAAAATTGACGCGGCGTCTCGTCGCGCTCAGCCTTCAACGTAGACCGATGTGCGCGAGGCGTCGCGTCAGTTATTTCTGGCGCTGCTTCGTGCAGGCCGCGATCCGGCGGTTGCAGTTTCCCGGAGCGTCTGGTCCTTGACCGCTCTGCACCAGCGTGAGCGCCGCATTGCGGACATCGTTTTGAAGATCTGCGTCGCGATCGAAGTCGTCGTGGCTGGTGGCGTAGGGCTGCAAGGTATCCGACGTAGCGATCAATCACATCGCCAGGTGGCCGGATGGGATCATCCTCGATGTCGCTCATCCAGTCGCTGAGAATGCGCCGCAAGTTCTCGGCGCCGGCGGCGTCGCCATGCACGACGACCGAGAACACGCGGCCGGCGAGATGGCGCGGGTAGGGCCAGCCTTTAAGTTCGAGCTCTTCGCCTTGGCTCGGCATTCTGCCATGGGTCGAGGTTGGGTCCGGATTGCCGCCGTCGGCGCAGCACCAGGCGATCAATCATCAATTTGAGCGAAGAGGCGCCTGATACCAGTTCACGGGCACACAATCATCAGCGCCGTGTGCCGCGGCCCACATCGGATAGATTTCATTCATCCAGTCGCCGGTCTGTCCGATCGCGTGATTGGGATAGCAGGAACACGGCCAGTGGCAGAGTGGTTCTGCCGTTGAAACGCACGCCTTGCACGGGATAGATCGTGCGGCCATATTCGGACGCAAGCCGGGAAAGGTCGAGCACCTCGACTTCAAAATCGTGCAGTCGCCGCGATCGACGTCGCGCGCGATGCTCACCATGCGAAATGTCTTGCGACATTTCACCGGGACAGGTATGATCGCTACGCGTTGAGCCGTTAACGATCAGGAACGCGCGATGGTGTGGTCGCCTCTTTCTGCCGTCGCTCCGCGGCCGCGATCGCCTTGCTGATCTCCAGCCACTGACGGAAAGATCATAGTCGGGATCGGTGAAGCCCTGATCGGCCTTAACGGTGCGTGGCGCCTTGCGGTAGTTGTCGTAGCGTGTCCCATGCCGCCTCGGCGATCTGTGTCGAGTTCTTTGCAGCGGCTGAAAGGCCGGATCGTAGAATTGCGTCAGGAAACGTTTTTTGAATTCAGCCTTGTCGAGCTGAACACTCGGCATGCCTTTGCGGATGTTGATCTCAGCCATGGCATTCCCCTCAAGGATCAGGCCATGGCTAACATTGATAACTCACGGCCACGGCGTTCCCGATCCAACCATGGCTAGCATCGGCTCGCCTCAATGCGGAAATGACGAGTATCAGGCGCGCGTGATCGGTTATTTCGCCGTCGCCATTTCGGCCATCACTTCGGCGGCTTCCTGAAGGCGTGGTTGGCGGCCGGCACGCCGCAATAAATGGCCTGCTGCAAAATGATTTCCTCGATGTCGTCCGCTGTAAATCCGCCCTCAGCGAGCGCGGCACGCACGTGCATGCGGAATTCGTCCCATTTATCGAGCGCGAGCATGGTGCCGATCACCAGAATGCGCCGCGTGCGCTCGTCGTGGTGTGGGCGGGTCCAGATTTCGCCCCAGGCAGTGCGGGTGATAAAGTCCTGGAATTCCTCGTTGAATGGCGTCTTCTTCGCATTGGCGCGATCGACCCAGGCGTTGCCCAGGACTTTGCGGCGCCTGGCCATCCCGCGCTCGTAGCGTTCCTTGTCGTCCATGGCGTCGCCTCTTATTGCAGGAAATTCAGCACCGCCTCGGTATAGGCCTGGGCTGTTCCATATTGGAAATATGCGCAGCCGACGCTGATCAACCTGGCTCCTTGATCTGCTGCTGGATTGCTTCACCGGCCGGATGGCGGCGTGGCGACGTCCTGGCTGCCGACGATCACCAATGTCGGCGCCTTGATGCTCGGATTGCTGGCGCGAAAGTCCATCGCGGCGATCGCCTGGCAGCAAGCGACATAGCCGGGCACCTTGTCGTCACGAATATCTCGCGCATGCGATCGATGGTTTGCGGGGAGCGTGCGCGAGAAGCCTTCCGTGAACCAGCGCTGCTGCATATTGGTGTCGACCATTTCCGCCAGTCCCTTCTCAGTGACGAATTTGATGCGATCATTCCAGGGCCTCTTGTCGGGGTAGTAGCTATTGGCGTTCGAGAGCACGAGTTTTTCTATGCGGTCGGGCGCATTGGCTCCCGAGCCACTGGCCGACCATGCCGCCCATCGAGAGGCCGCACCAATTGATCTCTTTATCTTGAGGAGCGTCGAGCACCGCGAGTACGTCGCGACCGAAGCGCTCCATGGAGTAGGGGCCCTTCGGTACGCCGGACTGGCCGTGGCCGCGCCGGTCGTACCTGACGCAGGTCGGAAGTGCTTGGCGCGAACTCAGAGGCCTGGTCATCCCACATATGCAAGCTTGGTGCCGAGCGAGTTCGACAGCATCAGCACGGGCGCGCCGTCGCGGCCCTCGACCTCGACGTGGATCGGGCAGCCGTCATCGGCATTAATCATCGGCATGAGAAGTCCTCCCCAAGATATTCTGGATTGTTGGACCCGGCGTGGCCGACACCCGTAAAGCCCCGCACGCCCTGCAAAGCTCTTTTCAGGTGCGTTGCGAGGCATTAAGCCAGGATGACGGAGCTTCAAGACCAGTGGTGAGGAGACGCTCCGATGGCGATGACGGCATGACGGGGTGAAGTCCAGCTTGCCAGCCAGCGCGAGCGTGGTGTCGGGTGAAGCTCAACGACCCCGAAGTGCTCAAAATCTGCATCCCCGGTTGCGAAGAGCTCAACAAGACGTCGGATACGGAATTTCAGGCGGTCGCCACGACCTAAAATCGGCCCGGTAAAGGCGCGCTTCAAAGGCAGGGTCCAGCTTACCGACCTTGACCCGCCCAACGGCTACAGGATTTCCGGCGAAGGTGATGGCGGTGTTGCCGGCTTTGCGAAGGAGGGGCTACCGTCGCGCTCACCGAAAAGGACGGCGGCACGCTGCTGATCGTATAACGTCGAGGCCCAGATCGGTGGCAAGCTTGCCCAGCTCGGCCAGCGCCTGGTCAATGGTGCCGCCAAGAAGATTGCCGATGATTTTTTTCAAAAATTTCGCCGCAACCGTTGCGGCCCCGTAAGGCGGTTCCGGCCGTTTGAAGCAGCTTTTTGCCCGTTGAATCCCCTTGACCGGGCCTGCAATCGGGGTTCAGAGTTATTCATGTTCCAATGTGGAATTGGGCCGAAATCGGCCTCGATTGCGAGGAGAACCGCCGCCGTCCGAGGGGACGACGGCGAAAAAGAGGGCTTTGGCCCCAATATTGGGAGGAAGTCATGCCTGCCGTGTCCATGACGGTGAACGGCAAAGCCGTCGCTGCCGACGTCGAAGCACGCACCTTGCTGGTGCAGTTCCTGCGCGAAAATCTCCGGCTGACCGGCACTCATGTCGGCTGCGACACGTCCCAGTGCGGCGCTTGCGTCGTTCATATCGACGGCATTGCGGTGAAGGCCTGCACGACGCTCGCGCTGCAGTGCGAGGGTGCCAAAATCACTCACCATCGAGGGGCTTGCCGCGCCGAATGGTCCGCTGCATCCCGATGCAGGAGGCGTTCCGCGAAAATCACGGCCTGCAATGCGGCTTCTGCACGCCGGGCATGATCATGGCGGCGCTCGACATCGTGCCGGCGCAGGGCAACGACCTCGACGAGCAACACCATCCGCGAGCAGCTCGACGGCAATATCTGCCGCTGCACCGGCTACCACAACATCGTCAAAGCGATTGCGGCCGGCGCGAAGGCCATGGCCAAGGCGTGGCGCACGTCAGGCCGCCGAATAGCGTCAACAATTTCGAAGGAGGAGACCGCCATGAGCGCGACCGGGCATCGGCGCGGCGGTGCGCCGCAAAGAAGACCTCCGCTTCATTACCGGCAAGGGCCAATACACCGACGACGTTGTCCGCGCCGGGCGAAACCCGCGCCGCGTTCGTCACGCTCGCCGCATGCCCACGCGAAGATCAAGAGCGTCGATGCCACCGCCGCCAGCCGACAATGCCGGGCGTGGTTGCGGTGCTCACCGGCGCAGATCTCGCCACCGACAAGATCGGCAACCTGATCTGCGGCTGGATGATCCATTCCAAGGACGGCACGCCGATGAAGATGGCGCCGCATCCGGCGATCGCCGCCGAGCAAGGTCTGCCATGTCGGCGATCGCGGTCGCGGTCGTGATCGCCGAGACGCTGGCGCAGGCGCAGGACGCGGCCGAGAAGGTCAAGGTCGATTACGAGGTGCTGCCGGCCGTCGCCGATCCGGCCAAGGCGCAGAGCAGGGCACCGCAAATCCACGAAGTCGCGCCGAAGAACACGATCTACCAGTGGCACCTCGGCGATGCGAAGGCGGTCGATGCAGCGTTCACAGGCGCCGAAGCACGTCACCACGCTCGACATCGTCAACAACCGCCTGGTGCCCAATGCGATCGAGCCGCGCGTGGCGATCGCGGAATACGACTCCGGCACCGATCAGCCTCACGCTGTGGAACACGACGCAGAACCCGCACGTGGCGCGGCTCGTCATCGCGGCATTCGTCGGCATGGCGCCGGAGCACAAGTTGCGCGTGATCGCGCCGGACGTCGGCGGCGGCTTCGGCTCGAAGATTTTCATCTATCCCGAAGAAGTCGTCTGTCTCTGGGCTGCGCGGCAAGCGTCGGCCGCCCGGTGAAGTGGACGGCCGATCGCTCGGAGTCATTCATCACCGACGCGCACGGCCGCGATCACGTCACGCACGCCGAGATGGCGTTCGACGCCGATGGCAAGATCACCGGCATTGACGCGTCAAGACCATCGCCAATCTCGGCGCCTATATGTCGACGTTCTCGTCGTCGGTGCCGACCTATCTCTACGCCACGCTGCTTTCGGGCCAGTACGACATCCCGCAGATCTATTGCGAGGTCGACGCGGTCTACACCAACACCGTGCCGGTCGACGCCTATCGCGGCGCCGGGCGGCCGGAGGCGACCTTCGTGGTCGAGCGGCTGGTCGAAGTGTCGGCGCGCGCGAGCTGGGCATCGATCCGGCCGACCTGCGGCAAGCGCAATTTCATCAAGATCGTTCCCGCACCAGACGCCGGTGATCATGGCCTACGACGCGGGCGACTATAACGCCTCGCTCAAGAAGGCGCTGGATCTCGCCGACGTCAAAGGGTTTCGGCAAGCGCAAGCGCGATCGGCGCGCGCACGGCAAGCTGCGCGGGCTCGGCTATTCGACCTACATCGAGGCGTGCGGCATTGCGCCGTCGCAAGCCGTCGGCTCGCTCGGCTGCGGGCGTGGGCCTGTGGGAATCGCGCCGAGGTGCGCGTCAATCCGACCGGCTCGCGTGGAAGTGCTCACCGGCTCGCCACGCGCACGGGCAGGGGCACGAGACGACCTTCGCGCAGCTGGTCTCGAGCGGCTCGGCATTCCGATCGAGAATATCTCGATCGTGCATGGCGACACCGACAAGGTGCAGTTCGGCATGGGCACCTACGGCTCGCGCTCGGGCGCGGTCGGCATGTCGGCGATCGTCAAGGCGCTCGACAAGGTCGAGGCCAAGGCCAAGAAGGTCGCCGCGCCATCATGCTGGAAGCGGCCGAAGGCGACATCGTGTTCAAGGACGGCAAGTTCACAGTTGCCGGCACCGACAAGTCGGCTGGCCTGGGGCGATGTCGTCGCTCAACGCCTATATCGCGCACAAATTCGCCGGCGCCGAGCTTGAGCCCGGACTGAAGGAAGGCGCGTTCTACGATCCGACCAACTTTACGTTCCCGGCCGGCTGCCACATCTGCGAGGTCGAGATCGACCAGCGAGACCGGCAAGACCGAGATCGTCGGCTGGACCGCGGTCGACGACTTCGGCACCGTGATCAATCCGATGATCGTCGAAGGCCAGGTGCACGGCGGCATCGCGCAGGGCATCGGCCAGGCGCTGCTCGAAGGCGCGATCTACGACAAGGACGGCCAGCTCGTGACCGGCTCGTTCATGGACTACTGCATGCCGCGCGCCGACGACCTGCCATCGCTTCAAGGTCGGGCACGACGGAGACGAAATGCCCGTCAAATCCGCTCGGCATCAAGGGCTGCGGCGAGGCCGGCGCGATCGCCGCGCCTGCGGCGGTGATCAACGCCATCACCGATGCAATCGGTACGGAAGAATTGGCCATGCCCGCGACCGCTCACGGCGGTGTGGGCCGCGTCTGCAAAGCGCTCAACCACGTCAGGCCGCGTAATCACGGGAGACATCGATGTATACAATTTCACTTTCACCGTCCGACGACGGTCCGCGCAGGCGGCCGAACCTGCTGGCGCGCAATCCGGAGGCGAAGCTGCTGGCCGGGCGGACATTCGCTGCTGCCGGTGATGAAGCTGCGGCTTGGCGAGCCGCTCGGCGCTCATCGATCTGACACTAGGTCGAGGGCATGTGCGGCATCGAGCTAAAGGGCCGCTCGATCGTGATCGGCGCGATGACGCGTCACGTGGATGTAGCCAATTCGCCGGTCCGTCAACAGGCGCTGCCAGGTGCTCGCCGCAGTTGCCAGGCTCGATCGGCGATCCGCAGGTTGCGCCATCGCGGCACGCATTGGCGGGTCGATTGCGAACAACGATCCGAATGCCGATTATCCGGCGGCATGCGCTCGGCGCTCGGCGCGACCATCATCACCAACAAGCGGCGGATCGCGGCCGACGATTTTTTCAAAGGTATGTTCGAACCGCACTCGAGGCCGGACGAGATCATCACCAAGGTCAGCTTTCCGGTCGCCAAGAAGGCCGCCTATGAGAAGTTCAAGCATCCGGCCTCGGGCTTTGCGCTGGTTGGTGTGTTCGTGTCAAAGCGCGGATCCGACATCCGCGTTGCAGTGACGGGCGCGGGCGCCAACGGTGTGTTCCGCGTGAAATCGCTTCGAAGAGGCGCTGAAGAAGCGCTTTCGCCGCGAAGTCGCTCGAGGGGATGACGATCCCGGCGACCGGCATGAACAGCGACATCCACGCGCAGCCCCGAATATCGGGCGCATCTTGTTGGCGTGCTGGCGCGGCGGGCGCTTGCCAAAGCGACCGCCTGACATCGGTGTGATCGAGGAACAATCGAGGCGGGAACCGCGTTCTTGAGCGAAGGCCATCAGTCGCTCGGAAGGTTTCCGCTATGCAATTTTACCACTTCTTATTGTCGCTATTGATTGCGGCGTCTCCTGGCGTATGTCCGCTTGACCGTCACAATTCGACGGCGCGCGCCTAACCCCGCGAGATCAGGCTGACGCGCGGTCCAACTCGGCCAGCAGGTCGTGCAGGTCAAGCGGATTTGCATACATCTGCAAGCTGCCGTCCGGCTTCTTTGGCCACTTCTCCTTCGGCCGGTCCCAATAAAGCTCGACGCCATTGTCTCATCCGGATCGCGCAGGTAGAGCGCCTCTGAGACACCGTGATCACTGGCCCCTTCCAGCGGAATCTTGGCGACGATCAGCCGGCGCAGCGCGTCCGCGAGGAGCACCCGGCTCGGGTAAAGAATGGCAGTATGATAAAGGCCGGTTGTGCCGGGAGCGGGTGGCGAGCCACCGCGGCTCTCCCAGGTGTTCAAGCCCAGATGATGGTGATAGCCGCCGGCAGAGATGAAAGCTGCGCCCGGACGGCTCGTGGTGAGTGTAAAACCCAGCACCCTGCAATAGGAAATCAAGGGCCCTTTGCAGGTCGGCGACCTTCAGATGGACATGGCCGATACGGACCCCCGGATCGATCGTGGGCATCTGCAGGGTGTTTTTCTCGAGGGTTTCGGGGTTCGTCATTGGTTCATCCTGGCTGCGGGGGTCTTTCTATCCGCACATGTAAGACACACATGTGGTGGCGCAATATGCGAGAGATCGGCTACCGAAGTGATAGCTTAATCCTTGCCCGCGCATCTCACAATCGACGGCCAGTGAACCTTTGTTTTGCAGGAATATATCGACGTATTTGTTTTCCGTTGTCTCGTCGCCAGCTTCCCCACCCACTGACAGGCGTTCGCCTTGTCGTGAGGGCTGAGTGGGGGCTATACTTTCAGCCCCTCACTCACATGTGGTGGGATGGGGGCCGCGATTGGAAAACGCGACATGCGCGGGAGGATCACGAAGAGCTCCGTTGAGCAATTGGCCGAAGGCGAGCGGTTGTGGGACCACGGCCACCGGGAGGTGGTGAAGGGCTTCGGCGTGCGCCGCCAAGGCGATGCGATCACCTATTACGTTCGCTTTCGCTTTCAGGGCAACCAGCGCATGTGCGCCCTCGGCTCCCACGTCCACCTGACGCCTGACGAAGCGCGAATACTTGCGAAAAGCAGAAGCTCGGCCAGGTTGCCAGCGGCGTTGATCCATTCGCTGAGGAGAAAAAGGCCCGGGACACAGCACGGGCGCATGAGACGTTTGAGAAGAAAATCGAGCAGTACCTTCGCCGTAGGCTGAAGCGATGAAGCCACGGGCCTTGCCGCGAACTGGAACGACATTTCAATGACCACGCGAAGCCGTTACATCGGTTGAGGCTCAATGAAATTCGCAAGGCCACTGTGGCGGAAGTGTTGGGTGTGGCGTCGAAGAAAATCGGGGGCCAGTGGCCCGTAATCGTTTCCGTTCAAACCTCTCAGCGTTCTTTGCTTGGGCCATTGCCGAGGGCTTCCTTGAAACCAATCCCGTGGAGGACACCGCCTAAAAGCCGAGAGAACGGCCCACGTGAGCGGGTGCTGACGCCATTGGAGCTTGCCGAAGTGTGGATGGTGCTGGGCACGGATGACTTCTCGAACATTGTTCGCCTCCTGATCCTCACTGGCCAACGCCGGGAAGAAATTGGTGGCCTCCGGTGGGGCGAAGTGGACTTCGAGCGGGGCTTGATCGTCCTTCCGCCTGGGCGAACGAAGAACAAACGCCAGCATGAGCTTCCGCTTGTCGCCGCAAGCCAGCGCTATCCTGTGCGCCGCAAGGCGATTGATGGAAGGCAGAGCTTCGGGTGTTATCACGTTTGGGCGGGGATACTTCGCCTGTGTTTGGCAGAAGGCCAGCGGGGGTTCAGCGGTTGGGGCTATAGCAAAGGCGAGGCTCGACGAGCGCATCGCGAAGCGCAACGCGAAGCGGGCGGGGCGAAGCCAATGCCGAAGTGGACGTTGCACGATCTAAGGCGTACCGCCGCAACCATCACGGCGGAAAATCCTCGGCGTATTGCCGCGCATTGTTGAAGCCATCCTGAATCATACAGGTGGGCATAAGGGCGGCGTAGCGGGCGCTTACAATCGTGCGCGCTACACCGATGAGATGCGCGCGGCGCTGTGCAATTCGGGCCCTTTACGTTGATGAGATCACATTGCCATCCCGGCCCAAGGCCGTTTCCAGTTCAGGCGACCCCACTTATCGGTGCTGATGCCGAAGGCCCCCGCGCTACCTTCGCTGAACGCCTGGCGCGGGTTAGTGAAGTGAGCGTTCGCGCGCAAGGCCGTAAACGCGGCGGCTCGACGGGCTACGCGGCGTGCAGTTTGACTTCCCCAGGCTGGAGGCCAACCTGCTGTAATCTCTTCGTCCGTCAAAATTCTTTCGAGCCTGATGGTTTCACTCTGTGAGGGTGCAACGGTTGAACACCTGAAGCCTTGCTTGCTCGTAGGTGCTGGCGACTGGTTGCATACAGTGACCGATGAGGGGCGTCAGGTGTTTGGACCGAAATCAGCCAGCCCATTGGTTGCTTATTCGTGGAAGTGGGCTTGGCCATTTCGCCCTGCTTGCTTACTGGCTGCTTACTGTTTGTTTTTTAACGGCCCTTGTGAGCTAAATCCGCAGGGCTATCAACTCTCTTAAGGTGCTATTATATCGAGTAGACGCGCGCGTGGTAGGATAAAGTCCCCGCATGACCGACAAGACCCTTCCGAATTCGATCGATTCCACCCTCGATCTGCTGGCCAAGGCCGACTACATCGCCGACCGTTCGCTGGCGACAGTGCTTTACCTCGCACTGCGCATGGGCCGGCCGATGTTTGTCGAAGGTGAGGCCGGGGTCGGCAAGACCGAAATCGCGAAAGTGCTGGCCACGACGCTGGGACGCCGCCTGATCCGGTTGCAATGCTACGAGGGCCTCGACGTTTCCGCGGCGGTTTACGAGTGGAACTACGGCGCCCAAATGATCGCCATTCGTCTCGCGGAAGCCGAAGGCGAGGGTGATCGCGCGCGCATCGAACACGACGTGTTCTCCGATCGCTTTTGATCAAACGACCGCTCTTGCAAGGCCCTCGAGCCTGATCCCGCGGGACCGGCGGTCCTGCTGATCGACGAGCTCGATCGTACCGATGAAGCTTTCGAGGCATTTCTTCTGGAAGTGCTCGCCGATTTCCAGATCACCGATGCCTGAGCTTGGCACCGTGAAAGCGCGCGCATCCGCCGATCGTTGTTATCACGTCCAACCGCACCCGCGAAGTGCACGACGCGCTCAAGCGGCGCTGCCTCTATCACTGGGTTGGCTACCCAAATGCCGAGCGCGAACTCAAGATTCGTTCGGGCCAAGGTACCGGGCATCGCCAAAAAGCTGTCCGAGCAGGTGGTCGCCTTCGTGCAGGCGCTGCGCAAGGAAGATCTGTTCAAGTCACCCGGCGTGGCTGAGACACTCGACTGGGCGAGCGCGCTCACCGAACTTGACGTCGTCGCGCTCGATCCGGCGACCGTATCGGACACGCTCGGTGTACTGCTCAAATATCAGGACGACATCACCCGGCTCGATGGCACCAAGGTGAAGGCGCTGCTTGACGAGGTGCAGGTCGGAGCTAAGGGCAGCGGAGTGATTGCATGGCCGCATCCGAAGGTCGCCTCGCCGAAAACATTCTCTACTTTGCGCGCGCGCTGCGAGCAGCCGGCATTCCGTGTCGGTCCGGAGCGGTGCTCGATGCGCTTGAGGCGCTGAGCGTCGCTCACGTCGGCGCACGCGACGATTTCTACTGGACGCTGCACGCTGTATTCGTGAAGCGGCACGAGCACTACGGTGTTTGTTCGACCAGGCGTTTCGAATTTTCTTTCGCAAGCGCGGGCTACCATCGAAAAGATGATCGCGTCGATGCTGCCGGAAACCATGCCGGGCGAGCCCAAAGCCGCCCCACCGGGCGCACAGCGTGTCAGGAGGCGCTGTTTTCCGGACTCAACGAGCGTGAGCCGGCCAAAGTCCGATGTGGAGATTGACGCAAGACTGACTGTTTCGGATCAGGAAGTTGCTACAGAAGAAAGACTTCGCGCAGATGACTGCGGCGGAAATCGCCGCAGCGAAGGACGCGATCGCGCGTCTGGTCGCTGCCGCTCGACCAGGTGCGTACGCGCCGGCTCGCCCCGCACCGGCGCGGCCATCTCATCGATATTCGCCGCACCCTTCGCGCCAGCATGAAGGCGCGGCGGCGCGGTGATCGACCTGAAATATCTCGGGCCCGCGCGTGAAGGAGCCGCCGATCGTGGCGCTTCTGGATATCTCGGGCTCGATGAGCGAATACACGCGGCTTTTTCTGCACTTCCTGCACGCGGTGACTGACGCACGCAAGCGCGTGACGACCTTTCTCTTCGGTACGCGGCTGACCAACGTTACCCGCGCTGTCCGCCAGCGCGACCCGGATGAGGCGCTCGCCGCTTGTTCGGCCAGTGTGGCTGACTGGTCGGGCGGCACCCGTATCGCCTCGTCCCTGCGGGCATTCAACAAGCAGTGGGCGCGCCGGGTCCTCACACAAGGCGCAGTGGTGCTGCTTGATCACCGATGGGCTCGAACGCGACGCCGACGATACGCTCGCCTTCGAGATCGATAGGCTTCATCGATCATGCCGGCGGCTGATATGGCTCAATCCATTGCTGCGTTTTCACGCCTTCGAAGCCCAAGCGCCAAGGGTGTGCAGGCTATGCTGCCGCATGTTGACGAATTGCGTCCGATCCACAATCTGCAGTCCATGCGCCGAACTGGTGCGCGGCACTGTCAGGGCGCACCAGCCAAAGGTTATGATCCGAAACAGATGTTAAAGAACGTCGCTTGACGGAGAGTGTCATGTTGGCACGCGATGAAGATATTCTCAAAGCCGCTGAAGAGTGGCGGCAAGTCAGGACGCGGCGTAGCGCTCGCGACCGTCGTCGAGACATGGGGATCGGCACCACGGCCGGTCGGCTCCAACCTGGTGATCGACAACGAAGGCAACTTTCTGGGCTCGGTTTCCGGCGGTTGCGTCGAAGGCGCGGTCGTCACGGAAGCGATCGATGTGATCGACGAGCGGCAAGCCGAAGATGCTGGAGTTCGGCGTCGCCGATGAAACCGCCTGGAAGGTCGGGCTTGTCCTGTGGCGGGACCATCCGCGTCTACGTTGAAAAGGTGAGCTGAGTGAGATCTCGATGTCCTGCACGCCTCAACGACAGAGCGCGCGGCGCGCCGCGCGGCGGTTCGTCGTCACCGACGTGGCGAGCGGCGCGCGCAGCGGCTGGTGAAGGCCGCCGATCTGGCCAAGCGATCCTCTGAAAGATGCTTTGGCAAAACGCCTGCGCATGGCCAAGAGCGGCATGGAAGAGACACCGCAGGGACGGTCTTTCCTCACCGTCCACGTGCCGTCGCCGCGACTGGTCATCACCGGCGCGGTGCACATCAGCCAGGCGCTGGCCCCGATGGTCGACTGCTCGGCTATGACGTGATCATCGTCGACCCGCGCACGGCCTTTGCCACGCATCGAGCGGTTTCCCGACGTGAAGGTGATCGCCGAGTGGCCGGACGTGGCGCTGCCGCCGCTCGGCATCGACCACTACACGGCGTTCGTCGCGCTCACGCACGATCCGAAAATCGACGATCCTGCGCTCAGCCACGCGCTCGCGCGCGACTGTTTCTATATCGGTGCGCTCGGCTCCAAAAAACCCATGCGAAGCGCGTCGAGCGGCTCAAAGCAGAGCAGGCGTCAGCGACGCCGACATTGCACGCATCCATGCGCCGATCGGCCTCGACATCGGCGCCGTATCGCCAGCAGAGATCGCGGTCGCTATCATGGGCGAGATCACCGCGCGGCTGCGGCAAAGCGACGAGAAGAAATCGGTGGCGGCATGAAGTTCGGCCCAGTTTCGCCTGACGGAGGCGCTCGGCGCGCACTGCCGTCGCATTCGATCCGGCAAGGGCGATCTCGTGCTCAAGAAGGGCACCGTGATCGGCGCTGCCGAGGTCGCGGCGCTCGAAGCGCTGCCGATGTCTTCGAGGTCGTGGTGGCGCGGCTCGAGCCTGGCGACGTGACGGAAGACGAGGCCGCCGCCGAGATTGCCCAGGCGATAGGCCGGCAAGGCGTGTGCGGTCGACCGCGCCTTCACCGGCCGCGCCAATCTGTTCGCGCGATAGCCGCGGGCGTGCTGGTTGTCGACAAGCCCGCGATCGACCGGCTCAACCGGATCGACGAAGCGCGATCACGCTTCGCGACGCTGCCGGCATTCAAGCCGGTCGTCGAAGGCGAGATGATCGCCACGGTGAAGATCATTCCGTTCGCGGTGGCCCAGCGAGCGCGCGCTGCGCTCAGAAGCGGCGACGGCACGAAGCCGCGTCGTTCGCGTCGCGCCCTACAAGATCCGTAGAAGGTCGGCGTAGTGTCGACGCTGCTGCCGGGCCTTGCGCCAAAGGTGGTCGAAAAGACCCTCGAGGTCACTGGCCGAGCGCCTGGCGCCGGCCGGCGCCGCGATCATCGCGGAGCGCCGTGTGCCGCATGAGCAGGCGTCGCTCGGCAAGGCGATCGACGAGGTGCTTACGAGCGGCGCCGAGCTGGTCGTCGTGTTCGGGGCGTCCGCGATTGCCGACCGCCGCGACGTGATCCCGGCCGCGCGTGGAAGCGATCGGCGGCGCGCATCGAGCATTTCGGCATGCCGGTCGATCCCGGCAACCTGATGCTGCGTCGGCAAGGCCCGCGGCCGTTGCCGTGCTGGGCGCGCCGGGCTGTGCGCGCAGTCCCAAGGAAAACGGCTTTGACTGGGTGCTGATGCGGCTGCTCGCCGGTCTTCCGGTGCGACGCGAGGACATCACCGGCATGGGCGTCGGCGGTCTGCTGATGGAAATCGTCACGCGCCCGCAGCCCCGCGCAGAAGCCTGTCGGAGGAAGCCGGCAAGCGTGTCGCGGCTGTTGTGCTTGCGGCCGGGCGCTCAGACCCGCATGGGCGGCCATCAACAAGCTGATCGCCGCAGATCGGCGGCAAACCGCTCGTTCGCATCGCCGCGGAGCAGGCGCTCGGCCTCGCAGGCGCGGACCGGTGATCGTCGTTACCGGCCATCAGCGCGGAGAAAGTCGAGGCTGCGCTCAACGGCCTCAACGTGTCGTTTCTGTGTACAACCCGGATTATGCCGAAGGCGCTGGCACGTCGATTGGCGGGCTGGTATCGCGGCTGTGCCGGAAGGCGCCGACGGCGCAATCGCTCTGTCTCGGCGACATGCCGCAGGTTGATGCAACTTTGATTGACACTCTGCTCGGCGCGTTTGCACCGGAGAGCGGCGCGTTCTGTTGGTGGTGCTAACGATCGACGGCGCACCGCGGCAATCCCGGTGGTGTGGGCGCGACGGTTCTTTCCCGATCTCATGTCAATCGGGGGCGATTTCGGCGCGCGCTATCTGATCGGCAATTACCGCCGAAGCGGTTGTCGAAATTCCCGTCATCGGCGAAGCCGCACTGACCGACGTGGACACGCCCGAGGTCGCTTTCTGCCGTCAAGGCGGAAATCGAGCGCGCCTGAGATTCGAGATCATTGATCGCGTGACCCCGACTCACTCTAGGCTGTCGACGATGCTCGGATAGGGGAGGGTGATGGCCAACATCTATGCGCCACTGATGCGCGCGCTCGGCGTGGTTGTGGCCGCTGGTGCTCGCGACCGCGACATTGATGTTTGTCGCTGTGAATACCGCGCGGGCCGACGCGCCGCCGTTCACCCATATCCACCCAAACAGCTGAAATCCTTGCTTTGAAATCTTGCGGGGCTTGCAGGCGCCTCTTTTTGCACTCAAATAATGACTGACCGGTCAGTCATTAGCTGGTGTCATAGTGATGTTGCAGGTCCGCCGAAGGTCCCCGGAAGTCCAAGACACCTCGAGAGAACCGTCGCAAGCGCGCGGTGCAGGCCGCCGGGCGCTGCCATCCCGGCGCTTCGCGCAGGTGCGAGTGCCGAACGCCGCGATCGCCATCTTGTCTGCGGCGCTTGACGAATTCTCAGCCCCGCGGCTTCCGAGCCCGCCGCGCCTCGACGATGTGGCGCGCCGCGCCGGCGTCGCAAAAGGGACGATCTATCTCTACTTTCGCGATAAGGAGAGTCTCGGTTCCAGGAACTCATCCGGTCCATGCTGACGCCACTCGTGGGCACAATCGAAGCCCTCGGTGAGGCCGATGCTCCGTTGCCTGTGCTGGCCGACCGCATCGGTCGAACTGTTTGTCCCGCGAAGTCTACGAGACCAGGCGCAAGGACGTTATCCGCCTGATGATTTCCGAAGGCAGGCGCTTTCGAAGCTTGCCGAGTTCTACTACCGCGAGGTCACTGTCGCGCATTGTTGCCGCAGTTCGGTCGCTCCTGCGACGGGCCGCCGCGCGCGGTGAAATGCGGACGAGCCCTCGTGGATTTTCCGCAGATTGTTGCGGCGCCTGGCATGGTCGCGATTGTCTGGAACGGATTGTTCGAACGTTTCCGAGCTGCTCGATGTCCGTACACGATGAAGGCCCATGTCGAGCTGCTGTTCGCACCGAGGAGCGAGAAAAATGAGAATTCTCGGTTTGCTGACGTAGCTGCTATCGGCGCTACGCTCGCCGGCTGTGACAATAACAACGATCCCGTGTTGCAGGGCTGGGTCGAGGCCGAGCTGATTTTGTGTCGCCGGACGAGCAGGGACGTGTTGAAACATTGAAAGTGCGCGAGGGCGATCGTGCAAAGAGCGCGACGTCCTGTTCACGGTCGATGACGATCTGCAAAAGCCGATCGTTGTGCGTGGAGAACACTGCTGTCGTCAACGCGCAGCAGAGCTTCGACCGCGCCAGGCACTGCTGAAGGCCGCAGGCCGGCACGCAAAAACCTACGATGACGCCGAAGCGAGCTCATTGCGACAGTCGAAGGCCAATCTGGAATGGTCGCAGACGCGGCTCGCGCGCCGTAAATGCGGCTATAGTCCCGGGGACCGGCCACGGTTCAGCAGATCTACTACCGGCCGGGCGAAACCGTACCCGCGGGACGGCCGGTGGTCGCACCGCTGCCGCCGGCCAATCATCAAGCTCCGGTTTTTCGCGCCGCGAGACGGTGCTGCCGAAGATCGCACATGGGCGATGCCGTGACGATCCAGCTGCGACGGCTGCGAGAACGGTCTGACTGCGCAAAGTGACGCTTTATTGCCCGCAGCGTCGGAGTTCACTCCGCCGGTGATCTACAGCCTGGAGGAGCGCACCAAGCTCGTGTTCCTGATCGAGGCGCGCACCGGAGCACGCCGGAGCGGCCTGCGTGTCGGCCAGCCGGTCGACCGTTACGCTGAGCCGCAGGAGTCGAGCGAAGTGAACGACGACGCCCGACATCGTCGATCGATGTCGCACGGCCTGACCAAGTCGTTCGACGGCCGCGCGGTGGTGCGCAATCTGTCGATGCAGGTGAAGCGCGGCACGATCTACGGCTTCCTCGGTCCGAACGGCTCCGGCAAGACCACCACCATCCGCATGCTGCGCCGGCCTGCTGACGCCGGACGAAGGCGCGCGGCACCTGCCTCGGCTACGACATCCGCACCGAGACCGACAAGATCAAGCGCCAGGTCGGCTACATGACGCAGCGCTTCAGCCTCTATCAGGACCTCTCGGTGCGCGAGAACCTGGAGTTCGTCGCGCGGCTCTACGGCATCGCCGATCCGGTCGACGCGGCGCGCGCGCATGGTCGAGCGGCTCGGCCTCGCCGGCCGCGAGGAGCAGCTCGCCGGCGAGCTGTCGGGCGGCTGGAAGCAGCGGCTCGCGCTCGGCGCCTGCACGCTGCCCAACCCGCAGCTGCTGCTGCTCGACGAGCCGACCGCCGGCGTCGATCCCAAGGCGCGGCGCGAGTTCTGGAACGAGATCCACGCGCTCGCCGCGCGAGGGCTCACGGTGCTGGTCTCGACCCACTACATGGACGAGGCCGAGCGCTGCCACGAGATCGCTTATATCGCCTACGGCGTGCTGCTCGGCGCACGGCACCGTCGAGCGAGGTGATCGCCGCGTCGCACCTGACGCACCTACACGGTGAGCGCGGCGAACGGCGACAGCCTCGACCAAGTCGCCGAGGAGCTCGGCGAACGCCCCGGCGTCGACATGGTGGCGCCGTTCGGCACCAGCCTGCACGTGTCCGGCCGCGACGAGGCGGCGCTCGAGGCCGCGATCGCGCCCTATCGCGACCGCAGCCGGCCTGCAGCTGGACGCGCTCGCAGCCCTCGCTCGAGGACGTCTTCATCGATCTGATGAGCCAAGGCGCAGGACAACTTCCAATGACGCAGTGCGTTCCAGCGCGCGTGCGACGCCTCCAGCAGCGGCTTCTGGCGCCGCACCTGTCGCGATGCTGGTCAAGGAGTTCATCCAGCTCAAGCGCGACCGCGTCTCGTTCGCGATGATCATCATGATCCCGCTGGTGCAGCTCCTGCTGTTCGGCTACGCCATCAACACCAATCCGCGCAATCTGCCGACGGCGGTGCTGCTGCAGGAGCAGAGCGATCTCGGCCGCTCGATCCTGGCGCGCGCTCGAGAACACGCAATATTTCAAGCGTCACCCATCTGGTCGCACGACGAGGCCGAGTTCGACCGGCTGCTCGCCTCCGGCGACGGTGCTGTTCGCGATCGAGATCCCGCGCGAACTTCGAGCGCGCGGTGCGCCGCGGCGACCGGCCGGCGCATGCTGGTGGCGGCCGACGCCACCGATCCGGTCGCCTCCGGCTCCGCGCTCGGCGCGCTCGAGCAGGTCGTGCAGACCGCGCTCGCGCACGACCGCGCTGTTCCCGACAGCCCCGCGCACGCCGTTCGAGATCCGCACGCACGCCCGCTACAATCCGGCCGGCGACGACCGCAGCTCAACATCGTGCCGGGCCTGGTCGGCACCATCCTCACCATGACCATGCTGATCTTCACCGCGCTGTCGGTGACGCGCGAGATCGAGCGCGGCACCATGGAAAGCCTGCTGTCGATGCCGATCACGCCGGTCGAGATCATGCTCGGCAAGATCATGCCCTATATCCTGGTCGGCTTCGTGCAGGCGGCGCTGATCATCGGCATCGGCATCGACGCTGTTCGGCGTGCCGGTGCTCGGCAGCCTGCTGCTGCTTGCGCTGCTGAGCACGCTGTTCATCACCACCAATCTGTCGATCGGCTACACCTTCTCGACGCGTGGCGCAGAACCAGCTGCAGGCGATGCAGATGTCGATGATGTTCTTCCTGCCGAACATCCTGCTGTCCGGCTTCATGTTTCCGTTCGCCGGCATGCCGGTCTGGGCGCAATGGATCGGCGAGTTCCTGCCGCTCACGCATTATCTGCGCATCGTGCGCGCGATCATGCTCAAGGGCTCGAACCTTGCCGATCTGCACTACGATGCGATCGCGATGTTTGTGCTGATGCTGATTGCGATGACTATCGCTGTCACGCGATTCCGCCGCACGCTCGACTAAAGCCTTTTAGAACGCGAGCCGCAGATACGGACTCGCCTCGGCCCTGCGACGCCGGCCCAGCCTGCAGCAGCCGACCATTCGACGTTGTCGGCCTTCATGCTGGTGATGTGCGCGCCCAGACGCAGGTGCCGATAACCATCGGAGCCGAAATACTGGATTTCCGTCCGACATACTAATTCTCGCCAGCATGTTCGAGGATCTGCCAGCCGTAGCCGATCCGCGCCGAATTGCTGGTCGCGATCGATGAGTGAGACGCGTCGGCGGCTACCATGATGTCGGGCGTAGGTTCGTACCAGAGGTCGACCTGCCAGCCGCAGGCCGAATGAGTCTCCCCGCAGCCGATTGGCGGGATCGTCCGGCAAGAGGGAGTGCTTCTGAAATTCGACCCAGGAAAAACTCAATTCCACGTCGCCGCGTTTGATCCGCCAGCCGGGCAGCACTTCGTGTGAGAGCCCTCGAGGCCGGTGATGCGCTCGCCGCCGAGGTTTTCAGCGCGGTAGCGATACGCGCCGCCCGAAAGCAAGACTTTCAGGAGCAGGCCGTCCTGCTCAAAGCCACCCGGCGCAAAAGACCAGCCCGCCATATAGACGAAAATTCCGTTGCGCCAGATATCGCGACCGGAGAACAACATGACGCGCGCGTCTTCGTTGTCACCAGCCCATGCACGACCAGTCACCACCCAAACGCAACAAAAAAAGAAGGCCGCAACGGTGACCACCGTCAGTAAACGTGCCTCCGGCAACTCATTCAAATTCCGAACTGTGAACAAATCCCGTCGCTTGTATATGAAAGGCAATACAACCTAGCGCGTACGGGTCAAGTCGCGATATATTGCATTGCTGCTATTTGGGACAAGCATCCGGCAACAGGTATATGCATGCGAATGACTCGCGTATGCCGGATGGAGCCTCAATGACTGCTTCCCCCGCCAGCCACTACCGCTGGTTCCGAACGATCTCGCCCGCCGGCGCGCTCGATCGCCTTTTTGAATTGAGGCGCATGCGTGCTCGATCATTTCGTGCTGTTGATCTATCCGACCAGTCGTGATCGGGCTGCAGGTCGTCTGCGTGCGCTCGTACAGCGAGTTGATCGCACTATCGAGCACGGCGTTCGTCGCCTTCGGTGTTTTCTCGCTGCCGGCCGGTTGGCTCGCCGACCGCTGGAGCCGCCGCAACATGATGGCGGCCTTCTATATCGGATCGCGGCCTGCTCGCTGGCCGGCGCCGGCTTTGGCTCCAAATCTCGCAATGCTGGCCGCGGCGATGTTCGCGCTCGGTATGTTCGCGTCGATCTACATCCCGTCGGCATGGCGATGCTGATTGAGGCATCAAATGCGCGGGGACGCACGCTCGCATTTAACGGGGTGTGCGGCAATCTCGGTGTCTCTCTTGCTGTCGGGTATCAGCGCGGCGCTTGCCACGATCGGATCAGCTGGCGCGCCGCGCTCTTTGTGCCAGCCGTCGTCATGGTTGCGACAGGAATAGTTTATCTCTGGCTCACCCCTGATGACGGCCATCACGCAAATCGCGCGGTATCCGCGCCGGCCGTGCCGCTGACACCGCGGCTTGCGGTCATGTTGTTCGGGCTGTTCATCGTGATTGCGCTGAGCGCCGGCCTGACGTTCAACGTGCTCACCATCGCGCTGCCGAAAATTGTCGACGAGCGTCTGTCGAACGATCTTCCGCTGATCTTCGTGGCAGCAGTCATTGCAACCGCAGTGCTGGTATGCGCGCGCGCTTGCGCAACTGACGGTCGGGCGGGTTGTCGAGGGATTCCGCCCGCATGCGATATTCGCGATCGTGACCGGCATCGGCTTCCTCGGCAATCTGTGGGCGGCTTACTCACGAGCGGCGTTGCCCTTCTGATTGCACTCGCGGTCGCGATTGCCAAACCGTCATGTGCCGGAGGTCAGCGGTCAACGACATGATCATGGCGCGCTATACCGCAGATGCCGTGGCGCGGGCGCGTTTATGCGGTGCGATATTTCCTGTTGTTCATCAGCGCCGGTGCCGCAATTGGCATGATATCGCTGCTGCACGAGAGGCGGCGGCTTTGCGCTCGTCCCCGGTGTCAACGCCGTCATCGCACTGCTGCTGTTCGTCACCACGCTGGCGTCTGGTTGCGATGATCATCAGCGTGGAAGGAAAGCAACGCGCCCCAACCTGCCGAATGAATCAGAACAACGGCGGGATCAGGTCGTCGACCTGGACCTGTGTGCGCTTCTTCACATTGGCCACGATACGGCTGCGGTGGCAGGTCTTGATCGCGGCAATAGCAGAGCAGGGCAACGTTTTCCTGATTTGATCAGCGCGATCAGCTCATCGAGTTCGGCCCGTGCTCCAGGCGTCCTGATGTGCTTGTCGTAGATACGCCACAGCGCTCCGGTGTCGCCGCTGCGCGCGGCAATGCGTCCTTTCCGCCGGTGTGCCGAGCTTCTGCAAATGGAGTGTAACCGATGCCGATTTCGTCGAGCGAAGCGGCGAGTTGACGCTTCGAAAAACCTCGGCCTGGCGCGATGCGGCAGCCGCACCGGGTTATCGACCGATAATCCAATCTTCGCGCGCTTGAGCTCGTCGAGAACAGCGGCTGGCTTTGCCTGCTCGTAACCGATGGTGTAGAGCGGCGGCGTTTTTCGCGGCTGGGTCCTAGTCTGGGCCTTAGGCTTGGCCTCAGTCTTGGCTCTCGGTCTTGGCTTTGGATCGGGCTTTCATTTTACTTTTTCGATCAGCGCCATGTGCCGCCGCCGCGCGTATCTTTGCCTCGTGGATGAAATAGACGAAGACGTCGCGCGGCTGTTTTTCGCGGAGGTCTCGCTATGCGCGGCAGATCTTTCGGCTCGCCGCCTTGCGCCCAGATTTTAGCGCGCAGCCCAGCCATCAAGTGACTTCGGCGGATAGCCGGCCTTGAGTTTTCATCGCCCTTCTGCAGCCGTGCGTAGACAAAATCAGCAGTGATGTCTGCGATGGCCGGGTACGTATCGTGCTCTGCAAAGACCACGGGGACCTCGAACTTCCGCAAAAGCGCAACGAACGCGTCGGCCTTGAAACTGTCATGGCGGACTCGACCACATGGCGCAGCGTGCGGCCATCAAATGTCCTGGGAGCAATTGAGGAAGCCGCCAGAAATCGGCCTCGTCGAATCTTTATACGGCGTAAATTGCCAAAGCAGGGGGGCCGAGGCGGGAGCCCAGCTCCGTCACGCCCGAGTCGAGGAAGCGCTTGATCGAATCGCCGGCCTCTTTGAGCACGCGCCGATTGACCGCATAGCGCGACCTTTCAGCGAAAAACAAATTGCCTCGGCACCCGGACGCCCATTTGCGAAACGTCGCCGGGGTTTGGGTCCGGTAGAAGGTGCCGTTGACTTCGATCGAGGTCAGATGCTCGCCGGCGTAGCCAAGTTCCGCGTGCATGCGGCAGGCCTTTGGGATAAAAAACGCCGCGCCAGGGCTCGTAGGTCCAGCCACCGATCCCGACGTAAATGTTGCTCTGCCGCCTTGTCATTGGGGTGTCATTTCAGGCGTATAATATGATTTGCAAGTGGCGATGTGTAATGTTTGTCGCCACGACGGCCACTAGCGACGGGGCGACGCCGGATGAACGCGCCGCCTTTTCGTGTGTGGTCGTTTCTATTTGTGAAATTCCACCTGCCATGCAAAGGCCCGGGATTTGTCCCGGCCTTTGCATGAATAGTGAGTAAAAAAGGCCCGGATTTCTCCCGGCCTTTGCACTGCGTTAAGGACAGACCTTAGAAGTCCATGCCGCCCATGCCGCCGCCGCCGGGCATGGCCGGGGCCGCGTTCTGCTTCTTCGGCACTTCGGCGACCATGGCCTCGGTGGTGATCCAGCAGGCCAGCCACCGAGGCCGCCCCTGCGATCGCGCGCGCGCACGACCTTGGTCGGGTCGATGATGCCCTTGGTCACCAGGTTTGCCGTACTCGCCCGACTGCGCGTCGTAGCCATACGAATACTGATCCTTCTCCATGATCTTGCCGACGACGACCGAGCCGTCAGCGCCGGCATTCGATCGCGATCTGGCGAGCCGGCAGCCTGGATCGCCTTGCGCACGATCTCGACGCCGTGCTTCTGGTCTTCGTTTTCGGTCTTGATAGTACACAACTGAACGAAGTAATACC